>MDTB01107375.1_pt1 | contig 18537 bp, 63 predicted proteins | sample 811161 | NCBI WGS metagenome assembly MDTB01 (sample SAMN05326650, study PRJNA326480) | marine metagenome | isolation source: seawater | place: Mediterranean Sea | collected 2009
CAGTTTCTCGAGGACCCCAAGCGTGCTGACAGCATGCCTCACAGCGGTATCCGCGAGTGGATGAAGCCGGAAGACCAGGGTCGTTACAAGCCGAACCCATTTTGCATCTTCCTCTCCAAGTGGCAGGTGTCCTAATGAAAATCGGTGACTTGGTAAAAAACTTGAACTCTGAGTCTGGAATGACAGGTGTCATTGTTGGCTGGTCAGATAACCAGGGATCATTTCTTCGAGGCCGACGTGATCCAGTTGTGCAGTGGGCAGACGGTAGATGCAGTTGGATTATGGCTCATAGGGTATCGGTGGTTGTATGAAAATCGGTGATCTTGTAAGGTTCAGTAGGACAGGTTCAGTTGCACTGATCCTTGACTCCGCCGGTGAAGGCGAAACTTATGCCGCATTTCATCTTCAGGTTATTTCTGGAGAATGGGCTGATGCTCATCCGCTGGATGCACTAACTTGGATGACTGAGAATATGCTACTAAGAAATGCAGAGGTGATCAGTGAAAGTCGGTGATCTGGTAAAACTAAGCCACATTTGGAGTAGCCAGGGTGTTATAGAAGACTGGGGCTACGGGTTCATTGATGAAGTATACGAGCTGGAACGCAACGTTGAAGTAATCTGGCCACGAAAATCGTGGACATCTAGAACTATACCTAAAGCACGAGTGGAGGTGGTAAGTGAAAGTCGGTGATTTGATATACGATTCACACTATGGCCAAAACGGCCTTATTGTTGAGATCTCAGAGACAAGCTCTTATATGACAGTGCTCTACGAAGATGGCGAACTCGATCATGGGATGCGAACAAACGATCCCGAAGTTGAGGTGATTAATGAAAGTCGGTGATCTGGTAATTAGAAAAGTCCCAGAGCGTGGGACGGGTCGTCGAGCGCCAGGTTTGGAACAGAGACGCCGTCTTGGGCACGGACTTATACTAACAAAGCAGATGGGCGGAAGCAATCCGATTCATCCGTGTATTACAGTTTTCTACCCAAAGACAGGGCAGACATATGATATTGCAGAATCCTTAATGGAGGTGATCAGTGATTCTTAATTCTTTTGTTTTGATAGGGACAATTCTATCACACGATGCTGTATTCTCTACAGTTGAGTTTAATACAAATCCTGCAACAAACGGTGGGCCGTCGATTGCTGTTCTTCCCAACACAGCTATTCCGTGTGAGGCGGAGGTAGGCAAGAAGATTTACGTGGTAAAGGACGAGAACATGAAGCAGCCAACTATTACTTGTGAGATTGATACAGAATGAAAGTAGGCGATTTGGTAACAACCCGGTCTAGAAACTTTATAGGCGTCATCATTGACTCTAAGACCATGGTCAAAATAAGCGGTCTATCAACTGAACAAATCCGCGCCAGAGGAAGAGACCTAAATAGTCATCAAGTCTATTGGAGTTCGCCAAAGGTAAAGAAGAACCCAGTATGGGTCAAGGAACGTGATTTAGTGAGGGCAGTATGATTATTCACCATGGGTTTGAAGTAGGCGATCTGGTAAAGTACATGAGTCGAATAGTTCTTGTCATTGACATTGGTGAAGAGTGGGTACACGGTATTGAGCTTGGCGAAACAGAAATTGCGAAATATAAGCGCCACGTATTAAAGAAGCTTGCCTAACGCAATAAAAAATTAAATTTAATGTGTAAACCGGTGCAAATATTTCCTGCATAGGGTATAATAGTACTATAGAGGAGGCAAGGAAACATGGCACGAAAAAGACGCAATGACAGATACCACTTGGTTTACCAGCTCACGGCTCCTACGGGCGAGCGGTACATCGGCGTGACGTTTGTCCGGGGCGACTCGCGAAGCATGAAGGCTCGCAAGAAGTCGGTCGAAACGCGTTTTGGTGCTCATACTCGAAACGCCCTCCAATACGGCCACGATACGTTTCTTTCAGAAGCGATTCGTGAGCACGGTGCCGACGCTTTCGAAAAGGAAGTTTTGGACGTGATTCGCGGAAAGCAGCAGACTCACGATCGAGAAAGGGAGCTCATCGCAATGGTTCAGCCTGAGCTGAACATGGAAGGGATGGGACGTAAGATTACTAGCAAGAGAGGTGAATAATGACAATCAGGCTTTTTGAAGTTGGCGGATCTATCCGCGATGAACTAATGGGGATCGACAACCCGCCTGACCGAGACTTCTGTGCGGAGTCCCCGGAAGGATGGGATGCGCTGTTGACTTGGTGTCACGAAAACATGCAGCGTGTTTTCCTGGTGACTCCGGAGTTCTTCACTGTTCGAGGAATGATGCCAAACGGCACTTCTATCGACGTAGTTATGTGTCGAGCTGACGGCCCTAGCTCTGACGGCCGGCACCCAGATCATGTCACGCCCGGTAGCCTCTTCGACGACTTGGCTCGCCGCGACTTCACTGTCAACGCTATGGCCCGCGAGGTCGATCCCTCGACTCTAGAGTCAATTGGGGATATCATCGATCCTTTCCGAGGCATGGAAGACTTGGAGGCACGTGTCCTCCGGAGTGTCGGACCAGCAGCTACGAGATTTGAAGAAGACGGACTCCGAGTTCTTCGTGCAGCCAGGTTTGCTGTGACTAAGCGACTCTGGCTCGATGCTGAACTTAAGCTCTGTCTGCACGAAGCGTCCTGGTGGGATTTTGTGATCGAGACTGTTAGTCCTGAGCGAATCCGCGAGGAACTGTCCAAGATGTTCAAGTTCAGTACAGTCGGTGCTCTTCAGTTCTTGGTCCACAATGTTTCTCCAAAAGCTTTCGCTCTGTTTGGAGAAGAGGGACCAGGCATCTGGCTCAAACCTACAATGGAGAAAAAATGAATATTCCTCAAGCAATTGACAAGAGAATTGAAAACATCATGATAGGCGGTACACGTTTTGGTAGCTGGAATGAAGTTATGAATGCACCTGGAAACGAGTGGTGTCATATAGTGATGAAGTTCAACATGATTGTTTTGCCAACCATGGTTTTTCTCGAGTGGGGGTGGTACTAATGAAGTATCCTGTTAAAGTACATATGAATCCGGGCATTGTCATAAGTGCCATATCTGGCAAGACATACGCCGTAGCCGGTCAGTGGGTCGAAGTACCTGATGGTACAACACTGGCAGACGTACACAAGTATGTCACATACGTTAAGCCGACATATGACATCAAGTCATGGAAGGTTAAGTCTTCTAGCGGATCAACATATACAGTCAGCCGAATTAACGGAAAGCTCAAGTGCAATTGCCCTGGGTTTCGTTGGCGACAAAAATGCAAACATACAACCAAGGTGAATAATGAAAAAAGGTGATCTAGTAATCCACAAACATTCCGGGCGTACCGGGACAATTGTTTGTGACCCATACACAAAACTTTTCAGAGACGACAGTGACTGGGAAGCTGCAAGTTACGGCCATGACAGTGCCACTGCTGCAACTGCCATTAACGTTTGCTGGCACTCGACCGGAGCCACTCGTGTTTATAAGTACTCTGACCTGAAGAGAAATCATGAGGTGATTAGTGACTCCAACTGTGAGGCTACAAAATGAGAATTGGTGGCTTAGTTTCAGTCGAAACACATGGAGAATCTTGTATAGGCGTCATTATCGATTTATATGATGAGGATTCACCTGACGGTGAAGCACAAATACTTTGGAGCGACGGCAAGTTATTTTGGGAAAGGATATCTCATTTGATCGTCAGGACAGAGGTGATCCAATGAAAGTCGGTGATCTGGTAAAGTTAAAGAATGGGACGACAGGGATAATCGTGCGAATCGCATCAAATGACCCTATGTCTAAAAGACACCCATGGGCAGTACTGCATTGTGGCGAGAAGTTTTACCTACGCGATTTAGAGGTGATCCAATGAAAATCGGTGATCTGGTAAAAATTACAATCGAGTCAGGTGTTGAAGACTTAGGCGTCATCATGAGGGTGACACAAGGCGTCACCGGAGTCTGGTATGAAGTATTATGCGCAAAGTCTAAGAGAGCTGCAATTGCTTTTGAAGACATGGTAGAGGTGATTAGTGATGCTGGGTGATCTTGTTATGTGTGTTTGGAAAACATCAGCATGCGTAGGAATTGTGGTTGAACGAGATCATCACGAGGAGTTTATGGTTCCGCCAGCCCTGACAGTTTTATGGGCTACTGGAAACATTCGAAAGGAATGGGAGAGTGATTTGGAGGTTGTTAATGAAGTGCAATGACGAAATTGAGTGTGCAGAAAGTAGGCTTCTTGTCTATAGTTGGCTTGGTGTTTTTTCAAGCATCGGCTTTATTGTGTATATGATTTGGTGGTAAAATGAAAGTCGGTGACCTGGTAGTGTTTTATTCTTCTTTTGAGCCTTTTGAAAGAGATTACAAATGCAGAAATCCGGGTGTGATATTATCTATCGTAGAGAAAACCGGAGTATTCTCTGGATGCAGTTCATCAGAAGTTTTATGGTGCAATCAAGAAGTAACAACAGAACATTCTACGTATTTACAATTAGTGGGGGAAACAAAACATGTTTAAGTTTATCAAAAACCTTTTCAGGTCAGATCCAGGATCAAAGATTCGCAAGGAAAGAGACCGAAAGTATAAAGAGGCCGTGCAACTACAAAGAGACGGCAACCTAAGAGGATACGCCAAGATCATGAAAGAGATTGAAGAGCTTGAAGAGGCACTCATATCTGAGGTGATGAAATGAGACAATGGATGGTGTACTATAAAGACTCCGCAGGTCACCGCGAGGGTCAGGCAGTGATTTATGCAGAGACACGAGAAGCGGCAATTGCTGAGTATCGCATGTACTATAACGTCAAAGACAGCGTCAATGCTATCATTCGAATAGGGGGGGATGATTTCAATGAGAGTCGGTGATTTAGTAAAGCACGCGCCAGGACCTACTAGTAAGGCCTGGAAGATATATGAAGATTGGGGTCATGAAAGAGACTTTAAGGCAGGCATCATTATAGACACAAAAGACAGCTTTGCTCAAGTAATGCCGTCGTCAACTAGCGCGAAACCTGCATGGTACCAGTTTGAAGAGTTGGAGATCTTAAGTGAAAGAAAAGATTGACCCAGCTGTATTGGACATGTGTCCGATGACGATAGAAGAGAGGATGATAGCGATCGAAGAGGTCCAGCGCTGGCTTAAACACCGATACTCAGGGCAGTGGTGGGAAAAGGCAACACTTTCTCTATTAAAAGAGTTACATGAGTGCAAATGTTCTGAGCGCATGATATAATAGTACTATAAACAAGGAGAGGTCATTATGACTAGTCAAGAAATGGTTAAGGCGCTTAGCGCAATGGAAAATCTCAATACTGAAGCGGAGCTTATTAATCTAAATAGCGCTTTGGTTAGTCGCCTTAAGACAATCCGGGCACGAGAAGCTCGTGTGATGAAGGAATCACTCAGCGTGGGTGATGAGGTTTCTTGGGTTGGTCGAAAAGGCTCTCAACGAGGACATGTGAAGAAGATCGCACGTAAGTTTGCAACAATTACAACCACTAACGGTCAATGGCGCGTGCCAATGAACATGCTTAAGAAGGCTTAATATGGCGATCAGATCAAAGCAAGATAAACAAAGCGGCATTGAGATTGACCTGACAGGTCCTGAGGGTAATGCGTTTGTTCTTTTGGGTTACGCCCAGAATTTTTGTCGGCAACTTGGATACGACAAGTTTCGAACAGAATGTATTTTAGAGGAGATGAAACTAACTGACTATGAGGGGTTGCTTTACACTTTCGATCGAGAGTTTGGCAGCTTTGTAACACTTTGGAGGTAAAATGAGTGAAGTCTATACACAGGCAGGATTAACTGCTGAAGAAATTGAAAACATGCCAGCATATATCAGCGGGGAAAAGGAGTTCTATGGAACTGCGGCGTTCGATAAGCTTTTTGAGCACTTCGCATTTGATACGGCTGAGATGCCGTACGGCGTTGCAAAGGCCCGAACTGGCGATCCGGACACCTGGATTCTAGATCGAGTGGAGGGACCATGCTAAGCAGGTATGATTGGCAACCCGGCAATGGGACACGATATGACCTTTTTTACGGCACCACGGCAAAGGAACGCGCCTTCGTATCTTGGATGAAGTTTGGCGGTGCCGGAGGTGTATCACTAGCTTTCTCAGACTACCTGCACTATACATACATCATGGAAAAGATGAGCATTAACATTTCAGATGCTGTAGGTATTCTCATGTTTTTAGATGAAATGGGCCACAAAGTAGGATATCCTGAGCACGAAGCGTATGAAAAGCCCACAAGAGAGCCGTACATTAAAGTGCTGGAATGACTAATAGACTGGTCAAAGTAGTTGTGTGGAGGTGCATTTCTATCATTACGACTATGATTGTAATGTACGTCGCTACAGGAAATATTAAATCAGCTACATCCATCACTCTATTTCTTCATGCACTTCTACTGACAGGGCACTACTTGTTTGAGACTGCATGGGAAAAGTATAAAGACAATCAACAAGGAGGGCATAATGCCTAAAAAGAAGAAGCCAATGCAGTGGGAAGTAAAGAAAACGGAAAGCGGAAAGTGGGGGATTTTTCTCATGCAAGAGTTCTGTAGAACAGACGAGCCGGTTTGCTACTCAGCCAGCATTAATAAGAGAACAGCAGAGTTTGCAGTTAAGCGCCTGAATGAAGACTCGATCGCGAACTTTGGCCGAGAAGAATGAAGATCGGCGACATGGTCGTGAGATCATATGCCTGGCATTCTTTAGTGCCCGGCATCATTGTTGACGAGGAGATTGATGTTGTAACAGCAAATAATGAAGAGTACTCATATGAACAGTGTGAGTTTGTTGTTCAATGGTCAGACGGTGCACAGTCTAAAGAGCTTTTTGAAGAATTAGACTATTATGAGTATGTACTTAAGAATGAACGCTTGTATAATAGAGATGAGGAGGCCGCACTTGAAACTAGTCCGAAATAGAATCCCGCGCATGATCGAAGAATCAGGTAAAACACCAAGGTGTCACGTCGCTGACCTCGAAGAATTTACGCATCGTCTTGAAGATAAGATGAAAGAAGAGTTGCAAGAGTTCTTTGAAAAGCCGTGTCTTGAAGAGGCAGCTGATATGTATGAAGTCTTACGGTGCCTATGTTGGCTTAATCGTCTAGACATGGAAGACGTTATTAACGAAGCTGATCTTAAAAGAGTCCGCCGCGGCGGATTTAACAAAGGCATTGTATTGGAGAGCATTGATGAGGCACATGAAGAAAACGATGACTGGTCAACTACGTCGCAAGGAGAGCTAGCATGAATATCAAGACAAGCGAGCTGGACAACAAAACGCTGGTTTTCGAAATTGAGCCAGGTGATACTGGTCCTATTGTAGATCGACTGGACGTAGAACCTAACGGCTTTGCGATCATGGGAGACGCAGTGCCATTCTCAATAGCTGTAATTGATACTCGAAGCCTATCAGAAGAGTGGTTCACAGAAGATCACCTACTAGCCATCGAGGCACATGAGTTAGGTCACATTCGAATGAATTCACCAGAGGAGCCTATCGCAGAGCGAGAGGGCATTCGCCTGCTCCAAGCCTCAGGTCACCATAAAGCTGCTGAGCTTTTAATTGAAAGAGGCATTGCATGAAGCTGGGTGATTTGGTAAGGTTTGTGGCTAAAGACTACGGCCCGAACATCAAAGACCAATGGGTAGGTTTAACTGGCTTGATATCAGAAGTTTATGATGAGGAAACTTGTGCTGTTTTAGTAAAACATCCAGATGATAGAATGCTGTCAGAAGTCTTTGCCTTCAAAGGCGACGTTGTAACAGTATCTGAGCTTACAAATGATCAACTTGAAACAGTGATAGGAGGACAGAGCCGTGAAGCATTTGAAGTCTGGCGCACGAACACAATCAATCAGACTAGGAAGCCTCGTGAGAGTTAAACCCAGGCTGTCTATACACACTGACCAATTAGGTATTGTCACTGATGTTATGACATTAGATGATGGTTTTCCGAAGTTTGAAGTGGTATTTCCCGGCGACCGCGGATGGTTTGATGACTTGGACTTAGAGCTGGCTGAAAAGAGCGATTAGAAATGGAGACGTTCGCGATTAAGCTGATTTTGGTTGGTGCATTTTTTGTAACGCTTGTATGCTTTGCAATTTGGTCTCAACAAAAGCTTGAAGAATACAAAGACTACTGGAAGAAGGACGATCATGAAGGAAGGTGACATGGTAAAGTTTCGTGATGTGCTAAACCACAGAACAGAAGAACTTACAGATTGGAAAATTGGCTTGCTGATTGAATACAGCAAACTGATGAAAATCGCGACTGTTCTGCATGAAGGAGAAGTGCGCAGACTAAGAGCTGAATATGTCTCCAAAGCTGGCAAGAAAGATTATGAAGGTCGGTAGCTTGGTAAAGTGGATTGGCTTTCCTGGCGCTTGTGAAGAAGGTGTCAAGGTCACAGGGCCTAAGCACCCTGTCGGCATTGTAATAAAAGTCTATAAAATACAAAAGACTACACGTGTTGATGTAGCTTGGGGCGATGAAACTATCGGCACATTGTTATATCCTTCGACTATAGAGGTGCTAAGTGAAGCTCGGTGATTACGTGCGCTATAGAGATAGGGTAGATACAGACCCACCATTTTCCGGTGATCCAAACCGGGATGGGTGGGGAAATATGGGAATTGTTACAATGCTCTCAGAGGCTGTGTTCTATGATAACAAACCAGAACCGGCTGTTGAATTCTTAGATTCGAAAGGTGACTTTCATTTAGCACGTGTTGCTGATGTGTATGTTATTAGTACCCTAGAAGACGAAGAGGCAATGTGGCGCATGTGGGGTGACATATGAAACCAGGTGACTTGGTAAAGTTTGAAGAAAAAACATTCATCACTGACGACATGACTGCAATTATGATAGTGCTTCAGGTAAAAGAGAACAACGATCCTGGCTGGGACTTTTGCACTTCAGGCAGAAAAGGACCCTCAACAGTAGAAGTATTCTACCCTACAAAAGGTGTAAGATCATACGAGTCTTGGGCGCTTAAAATCATTAGTGACGATCATACTTCGGTAGAACATATAAAATTGACAGCATTAGCATTTGCAGGATCTTGTTCTAGTACTAGTGAGAAATGCCAATGAGCTACAATGACGGAGACATGGTAAGACTTAACAAGGAGACCCTAGCGTACGTGTCAAAGGACCTTGAGGCCGCCTCCATGATAGGCACTGTGATTAAGTGTCGAAAGCGTGAAGTACATCAAGAGAAGGGCCGCGTAGGTAGATTTACTGAAGTTGCTGTTGTTGACATGGTTGAGGTCATGTGGAGTGACGGATCGGTTCAAAAGATGGACGGAAGATATCTAGAAAAGATTACAGCAAGAACTATAGCACAGGAGAAAAATAATGGATGACATGACAGCAATTGGAATTGCAGAGGGGTTTATTGCCAATGAAGGCCCTGAACATGAAATACAAGCTTGGCAACATTTAATTGACACCGGACTATGTTGGAATCTTCAAGGGTGGTTCGGTCGAACAGCGCAGCATATGATTGATATCGGTGCATGCAAACCACTAGAAATTGAAAGGATTACTGCAGTTGAGCCTAAAGATTACAGAACTATCAGTAGGTGATCGTCTATTAGTTGAGACCTTTGCTGGTCCAAAAGTCACAATGGAAGTAGTTCACATTGACCAAAAATGGGCTGAAGGGTGTCTTATCTACAAAAGCGATTTAGAGCGTCTGAAGAGTGCAGGAGTACCGTACACAAAGAACGATATTCCGAAAAAGTGTAAGGGTGTTATATTCGAGCACCAGATTGTTAAAAAAGTTAAGAAGAAAAGGAGAAAGAAATGACTGATCTATTACCCGGCATTATAATTTTAGTGGGTATCTATATTGTCGCCCGTGTATTGAACTATAGAGAGCATAAGAAAATGCGCATGGCATACATTAAAAGAGAAGTCGATCGGCGCAATAGAATTAACACACTTTACGGAAGAGACAAATAGCGCTGTCAATGACTACATGATCTTTTATTGCGCGGCGCAATTTTTTTTACATAATTGCGCGGTTCCAGTGCAAACTTCTTCTGTATATGGTATAATAGTACTATAAACAAGGAGAGGAAATAATGACTAACTTCACTAAAGAAAACCTAATCAAACAAGGTCCATACGTTCTATACGTACCACCCGGTCCTAAGAACGAAACGTACTTTCAGAGAAAGGTAGTTGCAAGATTTAAGCGCATGCCAGGCGCTGGAAGCTTTATGACCCATCTTCGAAAGAACTGGACTGTTGAGGAATACTTTGCACGTATGGAAGCCAATGATGCTCCACTCCAGATTGTTGCAGAGACTGGGTATTTCCAGCCACATATCAAGAAGCAAATGAAGGCTGGTGGTTATCCCATGACAACAGCCGGAAAGAGGCAAATGATTCGCGACGAAGTTAAGGCTTGGGAAGCTAAAAGGCACGCCGAAAAGATTAATAGTACAATAAGATAGGAACAAAGGAGTTACCAATGAAACTGATTTTTTTAGACACCGAAACTACAGGCCTCAATGCCTGGAAGTACGGAAAAACTCACCACGAAATCACTGAGCTGGCGATAATCGTCCATGAAGACGGTGAGGAAGTATACAGAAACAGTTGGAAGTTTGTCCCTAGAAGGATTGAGACTGCAGATACTGTAGCTTTAGAGATCGGCGGATTTAATCTGGATGTATGGGAAAAAGAAGCTGTTGAGGTTTCTGAAACTTTTCTTAAGTCTCTCTGTTCTGTCATGGACGGAGGGGTCGTTGTTGGTCACAATGTTAAGTTTGACATTGGCTTTCTTCGTGCCTTGTTTAACGACTTTGGTGTTAAGTTTAAGTTCCCACCAGAACTTGATACAAAGACTCTGGCTCGAATGGTCTGGGGATTTGAAAGCCTTAAGATGGATGACATCCGAAAGAAGGTCGACGGCATGACATGTGACGGTGCTCACCGTGCGCTAAAAGACACTGAGGACTGTGTATTCATTTACGAGCAGTTCCAACAGATGATGAAGGTGGTTGCATGAAACCCGGAGATTTGGTAAGAAATATTAGCTCACGTGACAAGTGGGGAAAGATAATCGGAGAGATTGGTCTCTTTATGGGACTTAAGAATTCTGCTGGTTACGAATACGCTGAAGTCATGTGGTTTACAAAGTCGGCACCTAATGGCGACCGTGTTTCTTCAATTCAAAAAAGTCTTATTGAGGTAGTAAAATAATGGGAAGATATGAATCAGGAAAATGGCGCTCTGACGCTTGGCTAGCCGACGGCGGCGCCAACGATGAAGGTTATCATTACAAAGAGTGTTGGAGTTGTGGCAAGAAAACTGAACACGACTTTAACAGTTGCATTCCATGTGGCGACCGTGCGCGTCGTCGAAAAGTTAGAAATAGGAGAAGTCATGCTTAAGATCGGTGATACTGTTACACACGTTGATTACCCAACCCAGGCCGGCCGAATTGTAGGCCGAACTAAGACCTGGCCTGACACAGGCTACGTCTTTCTAGTGCTTTGGGACAATCGAAGCCAGTCGCGACACATCGGTTACGCGCTGAAGAAAGTGACTGCATGAAGAAAGTTGTGTACAATACAGACTACGGCGGGTTCTCTCTTTCAAAAGAGTGCTTTGAGTGGATGGCAGATCGAGGTCATCCGGCAGCTATTCGAATACTTGACGAAGGTAGGGATACTGAGTACGAAGGCTTTTACGGATATTGGGATGGCCCACGTCATGAAGCACTACTGGTAATGGCAGTTGAGGCGCTGGGTGAAAATGCCAACGGAACTAATTCCAGCCTTGGAGTGCATACTCTAAAAGGCAACAGATACTACATTGATGAATATGACGGCTCAGAATCTGTTGTCGAACCCCATACAATTAACTGGACGGAGGTATAATGATTAAGGTAGGTAACTTGATCAAGGCCAGCTATATGGGCGGATCATCAACCCACACAGGTATTGTGACGTGTATTGAAAAAAAAGAAAGGCTGTTTAGCGACAAATATAACATCACAGAGACAGAGCACATGGTTCACGTTCTTTGTGATGGCACAATTAAGATTTTTAGTTTAGAAGAAGATAACATCGAGGTGATTAATGAAACGAAAGAAAACGTCTGAGTTTATTGAAGCTACGGCTTTCATTTGCATTGTAGCAGCTATGGGAGTTGCTTGGTATTATGGGTATGTTCAGCCGGCTGACGAAATGCGATATCAGATTATGGATTGCATGGAAGACCGCGGTGATCGTACAGAGAGCGGATACAAGCATTGTTTCGAAGACCTGAAGGCAGCTCGAGAAAAGTGATCCCTCCACCTAATAAGGGCAGGATACAACAGGTGCACGATATCAAAAAGGGTGACCTGGTTAGAATGAAGTATATTTCGTTCTGGCGCAACAGGGGCAACCCTCACAGTATGCCATACACTGATGTTCCGATGTTAGTACTTGAGACAGCTTACAATGCCATTAAAGTAATAACCCCAGACGGTCGCATTAAGTCAGAACTAGCTGAGAACTACGACGTGCTTTCTCGATGAAAAGTATACTCTATGAACGATAAGCAGCAATTTTTATTACTTTTTTTTGCGCAATCTGTGCAAATTCTCTGTGCGCGGTGTATAATAGATACATAAGGTAGGAAAAAAGGAAACGCCTTACAACGCTTCAGCCAAGGAGAAAAAATGAAGCTCAACGTGAAAAATGATGGTATCGAGTTCGGAACTAACATCCTCAAGGTGAAGGTGCCCAAGGCACTTCGCAACAAGGTTAAGTCTGGTCTCGAGTACGTAGACTGTGCACTGGGTGGTGAAGGTTTCACCCCATCACAGGTACTCTTCTTCACCGGCACCCCAGGTGCTGGTAAAACTACCATGATGCTCGGTCTTGCAGACAGCTTGACTCGTCAAGGTGCTTTGGTGGTATTTAATACCGCTGAGGAAAGTCTCTACCAAGTGAAGATGATTGCTGAGCGTCTTAAGCTCAACAGCGGCTTCGCAGTTGGTCAAGAGACTCACGTTCCGACCCTTCTCGAGAACTGCGACAAGCTTCGTAAGAAGCGTGGTAATAAGAACAAGCCGTTCTTCCTGATTGTTGACTCTCTCCAGTGCATGGACGATGGTAAGTACTCCAACGGCTCTGTTAACAGCCAGTCGGCTACTCGAGCTTTGGCTCTCATTACTGACTACTGCAAGGAAGAGTTTGTCAACTCTATCATCATTGGTCAGGTTAACAAGGAAGGCAAGATGGCCGGCTCTAACAAGCTTAAGCACATGGTCGATGCCATGATCACTCTTTCTGTTGAAGAAAAGGATCCTGATCTTCGTGGTTGCCGTGTTCTTCAGACGGTGAAGAACCGCTTCGGTGGTTGTGGTCACACCTTCTTCTTGGCCCTCGACGGTCGTGGTTTCAAGGAAGTGGCACGCGTCTCCGCTGCCTAAAATATTGCTGAACTATCAAGTTCACATGCAGAGCGGAAGGGTGGTTCAGCATCCTTGGCTTACTTCCGCTCTGCGCTTTTTTACGAGTTAACTTATGTTTAATATTCAAGATATGATTGGCAAGAAGCTTACGGTGTCTAAGCACTTGCAACAAAGAGGAATTGCGGATCTCATTGAAGGTGCGGTCTGCGACACAATTCAAATGCGTCATGGCGGCACACCAGCCAGGTCAAAGCGCTCCATCGAAGATGTAATGGTAGGTGAATCTACTTACGTCGATATCAAAACCCGCGACATCAATGCAGAGTTTTCCATGCCGAATCTCATTTCAATTGAGCGGCTACGAAAACTATATAGTGAGCCTGAAAATGAGCTTGTTCTAGTCTTTGTAGACTATTCAGTTTCTACAAAAGAGAGATCAGGGCCAATGTACACTCAGGACACTTATGCAACTATCGAATCTATAGAGATACGACCTATTGAAACAATTGACTGGTCCTGCATGCACATTCAGGCACTGGGTAAAGGGCAGCTTCAGCTGAAGAATGCTGCAAATCCTGTGCTATTATACAGACTCAGCCGGCTGGAGTGGATGAAGCAGCTTAGGGCGGAGTCACTAAACTTTATTGATAAACAGCTATCAAAGCTGTGTAAATATCGTGAGAATTGGGTATAATAGATGTGTGGAATGGATCTTGGCTGAGTGGCGGAATTGGTATACGCAACAGACTTAAAATCTGTCGGTCTTAGACCATACGGGTTCGATCCCCGTCTCAGCTACCAAATAACTTGAGGAGAAAAAATGGCTAAAATATTGTTTTTGCATGGGCTTGAGTCAAAGCCTGGAGGTACAAAAGCTAAACATCTGGAGAGGGCAGGACACAGTGTTCTCAATCCAGCATTACCGAAATATTCGTTTGAGGAGTCAGTGGCAATTGCTCAAGGAGTTGTAGATAGAGAGTTGCCTGATGTAATTGTTGGTTCGAGTCGAGGTGGTGCAGTCGCGATGTGCTTAGACCCGAATGGTGCAAAGACAGTTTTGATTGCTCCAGCGTGGAGCCACTATATGCAAACTGAAGATACAGATTGTAGAAGTGACACTATGATTCTACACTGTGAGTCTGATGATATCGTGGTCTTTAGTGACAGCCAGCAGTTGTCAGACAAATATGGTGCGACTCTAATTAAGGTCGGACAATGCCACAGAATGAACGATGCAGACGCATTAGAGGCTTTGGAAGAAGCTGTTAAGTGGGTAAGCAAGTAAAGGTATGGAAGCGTGACCGAGTGGTTTAAGGTACCGGTCTTGAAAACCGGCGTAGGGAAACCTACCGTGAGTTCGAATCTCACCGCTTCCGCCATCAACAAAGGAGTGGCCGTCATGCCAAGTGTACTATCGAGCTAAAAAACTGGCGACTAATAATGGTCGCCCTTATCATGTTGCTGCTATTCTAAGGAGAAACGGCAAGGTCATTCGAATCGGAGAAAATACGAACAAAACTCATCCAAGATTTAAGCGTCAATATGATGATGGGACTTGGGGCGCGCACATGCACGCTGAAATGAATGTTCTTCGATTTGCGCAACCAGGTGATGAGTTAGAAGTGATGAGATTTATAAAAAATGGCTTAGCCATGGCAAAACCTTGTGTACACTGTCAACGATACATTGTAGAATCAGGGATAAGTAGAGTAACTTATACAGACCAAGACGGTAAATGGACCGACTTAAAGGTGCAACATGAGAAAATATTTTGACAATAGTGATATTGTGTTCTTTAAGATTCTGGGCTTTGTAGCCCTTACAGTAACCATTACAGGTTTTATAGTACTTTAAGCATGATCAATTATTCCGATATAGCTCAGTTGGTAGAGCAAGTGACTGTTAATCACTGGGTCGCAGGTTCGAGTCCTGCTGTCGGAGCCATAAACGCTGGGGTGAGGTCCTATTGGCAAGGACATCCGGTTGTTACCCGGAAGGTTGTTGGTTCGAATCCAACCGCCCCAGCCACACTTACATTAGGGCCGTTAGCTCAACCGGTAGAGCATCAGACTTTTAATCTGGCGGTTCCGAGTTCGAGTCTCGGGCGGCTCACCATCAACAACAAGGAGAAATGTTATGAATAAAGAGATGAGGGCAGACATGCTGACAGCAGCAATGCAGTCATTACATGCTGCAGCTGATATTTTAACAGATCTGGGGGAAGAAGAATTGTCCCTTAAGATTCGCAATCAGGCAAATAATGTTGCTGCTAAACAGCGGCAAGCAGTAAAAGCGGCATCAGTGCCGAGTCAACCAGGAGTACCGGGAGTTTAATTGTGATGAATCGTCCGTGGACAGCTATTTTATCAGAGAACAGTCAAGTAACTGCAATCAATGTTAGTGCACCGTATGAACATGATAATGCAAAAAAGGAGCTTGAAGAAAAATTCCCAGGAAGAGTTGTAGTTGCACTAATTCCAGGTGAGCATGCAACTTATACACACACCTATGATCGCTTGTTTTCTCGACCGACTGGCAGAAAAAATGCCAACGAATATATTGATCCGTTTGACACAGATCACTTTGATACTATATCATAGGGTGTCCCTAGAGATCATCTAAGACACTTTGCCATGCCAATGGGTATATACTGGTATTGCTGTCTAAGATGCATTCTGTTGCTGCCTTGTTAACTCTAGCGATGCTAATCATACTTACTGTATGTTATGCACGACGTGATATATCCACACTCGCTAGAGGCCGGGAATCTAATCAATTTAGAGATTGATTGGGCGGCACGACAAGATCTAGAGTTTCTTACTTGTATTGGCGACCGAAAAACTATAGTGCTTTGGGAGAGTATTGATCTACGTACTTTCCCTTCGAGCAATGATTTTCATGGTAAAAGTACTACTGTGCCTATTGGGACAGTTGCAATTGTCCTGGGTGTTGTTGGCATACCTGATTGGGTGAGGATGTATTTATCTCTTAGAAAAGAAAAAGCAACAAATTCGCACCGACTAATACACAACGATTTGACTGTGTATGATATATTAGTAAGTGGCTGTAAATTTCAAGCATTTGGGTGTGATATGAATCTTAAGAGGGATCAATGATTGTTTGCTTATGTAAGGGCGTAACACGCGAAGACTTGGATGAAGCCCTTGAAGCAGCTGATGATTCCGTTGAAATATGTGATATTGCTTGGATGACAGACGCAACAACTGGATGTGGTAGCTGCAAGGTTTATGTTCAACAACTTATTGACAGGTGGATTCATGAGCAGAACAAGAAAAAGAGCAAAAAGAGAGTTCGATGATATACGATTTGTACCGCCTGTTGACCCACTGTTTTCACGGAACCAACTAGCTACAATTTTTTGTGAAGGAGACCTTGTCTTAGGTCTTAAACCTGATCATGACCACCAGGACATGACACCCAGGGTCGGCCTGGTTATTGAGGCAAATATCGACCCAAGAGTTGTACCTTCTTATCATAAGGTTTTATGGGCTGATGGCGCGATAGAAACAAACATTGAAGACGATTTGGCCCCGGTGGCACACACCTAAGAAAGAAGTTTCTCAAACTACTATCACACGTACAATTAGAATATGAAGAAATACAAAACAGGATTCACATGCGGCGCATTTGATATGCTGCATGCAGGACACGCATTGATGCTCAAAGAGTGTAAAGACCACTGTGACTATTTAATAGTAGGTCTACAGAGAGATCCAAACATCGACAGGCCTGACAAAAATAAGCCAGTTCAGTCATATGATGAACGGGATATCATGTTGAAGTCTATCAGATGGGTGGATGAAGTCGTCTATTATGATACTGAAGATGACCTGAGTGACCTTCTTAGAATTCTTTCTATTGATGTCAGAATTATTGGAGCAGACTGGAAAGGGAAAGAGTTTACAGGTCATGAGCTGGGTATACCTGTAGTCTTTAATTCACGTGATCACGGGTACTCCACCTCAGATTTAAGACATCGTGTTTTTATTGCAGAAAGTTCTAAAACAACTTGAACATTAGCCCCTAGCGGCGTATAGTTCTATTAACGTCAAACAAGGCGTACAAACTAATCGTTCAAGGAGAACAACTAATATGAGTAATTTTAGCAAGAGCAAGAGCACCAAGCGTTTCACCTACACCGTAAACCGTAATTCTACTTCTAAGAAGGCAGGATCAAATACTGTTACGATCGCAACCAATAGCGGTGACAACTATTACGCCGCCGGAACTTCATCGATGACGATGACTGTTAAGGAAGCGCAGGCTTTGCAATCTTTCCTTAACGCGACTCTTATTTCTGAGTAACGTTTAGGCTAAACCGCAGGGAGGCACGGGGTTACAGGTGCCTCTTACTTTTATAAAGGAAGAGAAGAATTATCATGGAGAATACAGTGGTAAAGAATGGCGACACAGTAAGCGTACATTACAAGGGAACGCTTGATGATGGAACTGAGTTTGATAGCTCACACAACAGAAACGAACCCCTTGTATTTCAAGTAGGCTCCGGTCAAGTCATTCCTGGGTTTGATAATGCTGTAACAGGCATGGTACCAGGTTCAACAAAGACGGTCAATCTTGATCCTTCGAATGCGTATGGACCGCATAACCCAGAAGCAACTGAAGTCGTGCCAAAGACTGCATTTCCTGCTGGGTTCCCTTTCGAAATCGGACAACAAGTTCAGGGAACAAATCCTGGAGGCGGTCAGATGACCGCAACCATTACAGCAGAAGATAAGTTTACTGTCACTCTTGACACGAACCATCCGCTTGCTGGAAAGAATCTGAACTTTGAAATTGAGCTGGTCAATGTTGAGCAGCACATGGCCAATATGGCCAGTAGCTAAAGCTACACCCCATTAACACACACACACACAAAGGAGAATAAAATGGGTGATAAGAATAAGAGTGGTTACGAACTACGAGCTGATTTGCTTAATATGGCAATCGGAATTGTTGATCAAAAGGTCGGAAGGCTATTTGAGAATGAGCATATGAAGCCAGAAGGTCATCGCAATGCAATTGCGCCTTTTACGACTGAAGATGTGATTACTGAAGCTGAGAAGCTTTACAATTTCGTGCAAAGTAAGTAGAGATGACG
>MDTB01228034.1_pt1 | contig 18537 bp, 18 predicted proteins | sample 811161 | NCBI WGS metagenome assembly MDTB01 (sample SAMN05326650, study PRJNA326480) | marine metagenome | isolation source: seawater | place: Mediterranean Sea | collected 2009
AAACAATAATTGGCCCGTTCGTCTATCGGCTAGGACGCCAGGTTTTCATCCTGGTAAGAGGGGTTCGATTCCCCTACGGGCTACAAAATTTAAAAATTATGGCAAATCATAAATCAGCTGTCAAAAGAATTAGGAATAGCGAAGTTAAAAAGCAAAGAAATAGATATCAGCACAAAACTGCTAGAACTGCTATGAAAAAATTCTTTGAAATTACTAAAAAGAAAGAGGCTGAGAAAGAGTTACCACAGTTAATCTCGATGATTGACAAGTTGGCAAAAAACAATATTATTCATGAAAACAAGGCTGCTAATCTTAAATCGAACTTTGCTAAGCATGCTGGTGGCTTAAAAAAATAAACAATAAACGCACAAGTTATTTATTTGTTAGCCATTCATTGAAATGAGAAATTCCTCATTACTAATAGTTTGTTTAAACCTATCGTTGATAAATTCCATTGCCTCAACAGGATTCATATCTGCAAGATACTTTCTCATGACCCACATTCGCTGAACAGTTTTTTCATCTAACAGTAAATCATCTCTTCTTGTACTGGATGATGTAAGATCAATTGCTGGGAATATTCTTCTATTTGCGATATTTCTGTCAAGCTGTAACTCCATATTACCTGTTCCTTTAAATTCTTCAAATATTACTTCATCCATTTTAGATCCAGTTTCGGTAAGGGCTGTTGCAATAATTGAAAGAGAACCACCATTTTCTATATTCCTAGCAGCTCCAAAAAACCTTTTGGGTTTATGTAATGCATTTGCATCAACACCACCACTAAGGATTTTACCCGACGCGGGTTGTACAGTGTTATAGGCTCTTGCAAGCCTAGTGATTGAATCTAGTAAAATCACCACATCATAACCACATTCAACTAATCTTTTAGCTTTTTCAAGAACTATATTTGCAATTCTTACGTGTTCATTTGCTTCTTTATCAAAAGTTGACGCGATTACTTCACCTTTAACATTTCTCTGCATATCAGTAACTTCTTCAGGTCTTTCATCAATCAATAGAATTAATTGATAAACCTCAGGATGGTTTGCAGCAATTGCATTAGCTACATCCTTTAACAGCATGGTTTTACCGGTTTTAGGTTGAGAAACGATCATACCTCTTTGCCCTTTTCCAATCGGAGAAAATAAATCGATAACTCTTGTAGAAATTGTATTATTTTTTTCGGATAGATTAAATTTCTCTTCTGGAAATAGAGGAGTAAGATGTTCAAATGATACACGGTCTCTTACAATTTTTGGGTCAAGTCCGTTTATTTTATTTACCTGAATTAATGGAAAATATTTTTCACCCTCTTTTGGTGGTCTTACATTTCCAAGCACAGTATCTCCTTTCTTTAAACCAAATAATCTAATTTGTGATTGAGAAACATAAATATCATCAGGAGATGAAAGGTAGTGATAATCAGAGGATCTTAGAAAACCATAACCATCCTGCATTATATCTAGAACACCTTCACTTTCTATGATTGCATCAAATTCAAAATCAGGTTCTTTATATCTATTTCTAGTATCTCTGTTACCGTTTGGCTCACCTTTCACTTTGCGATTTCTGTTATCTTTTTGATGATTATGTGTTTTTTTATCATTTCTTTCTTCATCAATGTGCTCAGATTTATCATTTTGATTATTTTTAACAGATTTTGATTTAGGGTTGAATTTAGGTTTTGTAAATGCTTTTTTTTCACCCTCTTTTTCTTGAGGGTTAGAGGCTTGATAGTCTAGAATTTTATAAACTAAATCTAATTTTTTTAGAGTTTTATATTTTGAGATTTTTAATTTTTCCGCAATCTCTTGTAACTCAGCTAGTTTTTTTTCTTTTAATTTTGATATTTCAAACATTTTCTTTTATTAAATTTTTTTGAAAATTAGCTCAAACGAGCAGTTATTTATAGAGGAATATAATCTTTGGAGTCGGAATTTTAATATTGAAACAATCAATTCCGATACAATTATACAACATTATTTTAAAATCACCTTAATTTTTTTTTATTTCTCTTAAATTTGTTTTTATAAATGTTAAAAGGTGATTCAAAGAATTCAGACTATTTATTTGTTGTTGACATCTGTCTTTTACTTTTGTTATTGGTTTTTTGGAATGAAATGGTATGTATATGGTTTTGAAATCCTACAAAACAAGTTCAGTAAAGATTTTACTATAAATTCCCCGATTTTAGATTTAATCTTAAATATTACATCTTATATTCCTTTGTTAATTCTGATTCTTTGTATTATTTCAATTCTCAGCTATAAATTTAGAAGCAAGCAAATTTTAATTTGTAATATATCACTATACCTAAGTTTATTTATGTCTTTTTACACATTATTTTATTTTTATTTCACAATGGAAGGATTAGTAACAATTATGCCATCCAAAACCCTAGAAGTTTTCATGTATACTGCAATGGTCAATCCCTTTGTTTGTAGTTATTTAATTCATTTAGCATTAAGGTCTATTATAAAAGATAATGAATTGGTTAAATCATTGGACAGAATTAGATAATCATCTGTTAAACTCGATAATTTCCAAATTTTCAATTTTTTTTACATTTACTTCAAATCGAACCATGGTTCTTTTTTGATGAAAACCATGTTTTCCAATTGCTCCGGGATTTATATGAAGAAGATTGTATTTTTTATCATTAATTACTTTTAAAATGTGAGAATGTCCACATATAAATAAGTCTACACTTTCAGATTTTAAATTCTTATAAATTCTTTTACTGTAACGACCAGGATAGCCACCAATGTGTGTTATCCAGACCTTTATATTTTCGCAATTAAACCTTTGGTCAAGAGGAAACACTTTTCTTATTAAATGATTGTCAATATTTCCGTACACACCTTTTAAAGGTTTTTGCTGCTTAATTTTGTCAACAACATCAATAGATCCAATATCTCCAGCATGCCAAACCTCATCTACTGATTTACAATAGCTCAATATTTTATCATCCATATATCCATGGGTGTCTGAAATTAGAAGAATTTTTTTCAAATTAATTTTAAATAATTATTAACCATATATTTGTTAGACAAATTTACAAATAGATTGAGATATTTTATTGAAATTTCTTATAATGGCTCAGATTTTCATGGTTGGCAAAGTCAACCAAATGCAATTACAATACAAGAAACAATTGAGAATTCTTTACAATTAATATTAAAAAATAAAGAATTAAAAATCACTGGGGCAGGAAGGACAGATAGTGGAGTACATGCGATACAGATGTTTGCCCATTTTGATTTTGAAAAAAATTTTGAAAAAAATAATTTAATTTATAAGCTTAATTCATTCCTTGGTAAGAATATTGTAATCAAAAATATTAGAGAGGTCTCTAAAAATGCACACGCTAGATTTGATGCAACATTAAGACAATATAGATATTACATTACAATGACTAAAGACGTATATCATCAAGAAACAAAATTTTATTTTTCAAATAAATTAGATTTAAATAAAATTGATAAAGCAATTGAAATTATTAAAACAAACAAAAATTTTAGATCATTTTGTAAAACAAATACTGATGTGGCAAATTATGAGTGTGTAATAAATGATTTTAAGTATGAAATTATTAAATCGGAATTAATATTTACAATAAGCTCAAACAGGTTTTTAAGAAATATGGTTCGTTCGATTATCGGAACAATTTTAGAAATAGGGCAGTTGAAGATTTCTATCATTGAACTTATTGATATCATTAATAAATCGGATAGAATTTATGCTGGACCCTCTGTACCTGCACACGGATTATTCTTAACAAAAGTTGAATACCCTGAAAATATATTTGTTAAATGAGTAGTAAATCCAGAGTATACAATTTTAGGCTCTTCAACAGGCTATTAATCTATATTAAATCTTACAGTAATATTTTTTTAATCTCAATAATCTCTGTTTTTGGACTTTCGATATTTGGTGCCTTAAGGCCCGTTGTATTAGAAAAAATAGTTGATAAAAACCTTACCGCATCAAACTATGATTTTTTTCTTGAGTACATAATTATAATGCTTGTTTTATTGGTTTTTGAGGTTGCAAGTAATTACTTATTTATATTTAATGCTGGTCTACTTGGTCAGTCTGTGGTAAAGGATATAAGAGTAAAGCTTTTTAATCATATACAGGATTTTAAAATGAAATATTATGACAAATCTTCAGTTGGCATACTAATTACCCGAACAGTTACCGATATGGAAAGAATTGCAGATATTTTTGGGCAGGGTCTTTTCATGATTATAAGTGACATAATTAAAATGTTAGTGGTTGCAATTGTAATGATAAACATGAATTGGGAACTAAGTATAATTGTCTTTCTTTCCTTACCACTTATTTTGTTAGCAACTAAAATTTTTCAAAAATATATGAAGCTAGCATTTGATGAGGTTAGGAATGAAGTTGCAAATTTGAATTCATTTGTTCAGGAAAGGGTTACAGGTATGAATGTATTACAACTTTTTGCTAGAGAAAAAATTGAACTTGAAAAATTCAAAAAAATTAATGAACGTCATAAAAAAGCATGGCTTAAGACAGTTTGGTATAATTCCATTTTTTTCCCTGTAGCAGATATACTTTCATCCCTGACGCTTGGATTAGTAGTGTGGTATGGAGGAATGAATACTGTCTTAGATGGTACTGCATCAATTGGAGAACTAACAGCATTTATAATGATGATTCCAATGTTATTTCGCCCCCTGAATCAAATAGCCAATAAATTTAACACCTTGCTCATGGGTATGGTTGCTGCTGAAAGGGTATTTAATATTTTAGATACAAATTCTGTTATTAAAGACACTGGTCCTGAAATAGCCAATAAAATCAGGGGAAAAATTAATTATAAAAATGTTAATTTTTCATACAAAAAAGGGGAAAAAGTTATTGATGATTTATGTATTGAAATCAATGCTGGTAAAACAACGGCAATTGTTGGGTCTACTGGATCTGGTAAATCAACAATCATTAAGCTTTTAAATAGATTTTATGAATTAGATTCTGGATCAATACATATTGATGATATTAATATTGAGGATTACTCGCTTTCCTCATTACGTGAAAATATTGGTTTTGTTTCTCAGGATGTTCATCTTTTTTCCGATACAATATTAAATAATATTACTTTACAAAACCCAAATGTTTCATTTTTGAGTGTCAAGAAAGCTGCTATGGATATTGAATTAGACAATTTTATTAGTTCATTACCAAACGGGTATAACTATCAAGTTAGCGAGAGGGGGTTGACTCTGTCAACCGGTCAAAGACAATTAATTTCATTTTTAAGAGCATATATAAAAAATCCTCAAATCTTAATATTAGATGAGGCAACTTCATCGATTGACACCGACTCAGAATTATTAATTCAAAAAGCAACAGAAAAAGTTACCAAAAATAGAACCTCAATTATCATAGCTCACCGATTAAGTACCATTATGAATGCTGACAGCATAATAGTTATGGATAATGGTAAAATCGTTGAGGTTGGCAATCACTTTGAATTAATAAAAAATAATGAAGGGCATTATCTAAAATTATATCAGGCTCAATTAAAAAAAGAAAAAAAATATTTACTTATTTAGGAGATATCTTCTTTTAATAAATTATGTAAATTATTTTCTGATTCAAATGAGATGAATTCACCATTTTTTATGTAGGATATTTTTCCATTCTGCTCTGAAACAACAATTGCAATTGCGTCGGTTCTTTCTGTTATACTAACTGCAGCTCTATGTCTTAACCCATATTTTCCAGATATTTTTGTTTCATTATTAATAGGTAAAACAACTCTGGTAGCCCTAATAATATTATCAGAAATAATTATTGCACCGTCGTGCAATGGGCTATTTTTAAAAAATATACTCTCTAAAATTGGTTGGCTTACAGTTATATTCATTTGGTCTCCTGAGTCTCTTAAAAAGTTTAAATTATTATTTCTTTCTAAAACTATAAGAGCTCCAGTTTTTGATTTACTCATATTATAACATGCAGAAATTATGGAGTTTATATCCGTTGAATCTTTTTGTAATTTTTGATTTTTGAAGAACTTAATTTTTTCAAAAAAAGAACCCTTATTAGAAATGTTAGCTGATCCAATCATTAATAAGAACTTTCTGATTTCTGGTTGAAAAACAACTATTAGTGCGATAATACCAACACTCATAAAACCACCAATAATACTTGAAAGTAGCTCCATTTCTAAAATCAAAGTACCTCTCCAAAGTACATATATCAAAATAATACCAATGAAAATATTTATTGCAACTGTTCCTCTCAATAATTTATAAGCATAATATAAAACAGTTGCAACAAGAATAATATCAAGCAAATCAACAATAGAAAAATTAAGTATTTCACTGAAAAAATCCATAATTCTTTTGTACAAATATAGGACTAAAAATTTTTAGCCATTTAATTCATTTACTATTTTAATACATTCAGCAGCTTCTTTAACATCATGAGTTCTGAGGATATTAGCACCCTTAATGAGTGAAATTGCATGTAAAACGGATGATCCATTTAAGGCCTTTTCAGGTGTTGTATTTAAGGTTTTATATATCATTGATTTTCTTGAAACTCCAACAACCAATGGCTTATCAAATTGTTTCAAAAATTCAAGATTATTTAATAACTCGTAATTTTGTTTGATTGTTTTTGAAAATCCAAATCCAGGGTCAATCATTATATCATTTATTCCAAAAGATTTTGCTTTAGCGATTCTTTCTGAAAAATATTTGCACACATCTTTGGTCACATCTGAATAATTGGTTTTACTCATCATATTTGCAGGTGTTCCTTTCATATGCATCAAAACATATGGTGTTTTATATTTTGCAACAACTTCAAACATACTACTGTCCAAATTACCCCCTGAAATATCATTGACAATGGCCGCCCCCGTTTCGATTGCTTCATTTGCAACTTTACCTCTAAAAGTATCGATTGAAATTATTGCATTAGGATATTTTTTTTTAATCAATTCAATCGCTGGTATTACACGATTTAATTCATTCTCGATACTCACATCTTTTGCACCAGGTCGTGAACTGTACCCTCCAACGTCAATTATATCTACTCCAGAATTAACCATTTTTTCGATCTGTTTAAGAATTCCACCTCTTTTATTGAATTTGCCACCGTCGTAAAAAGAATCAGGGGTAATATTTAATATTCCCATTATTTTAGGAGATGATAAATTAATTATTTTGCCATTGGTATTTATAGTCATTTTAAGATGTTTAAAAATTTAAAGATGTTTCTTTGATGGTTAAAAATATTTAATCGAAATTTACATAAAATTACTCCTAATTATGCAAAAAACCCTAAAGCAATATGATTATGTTACATCAATTTGTAAATCGCTTTTTGAAAAAAAAATGCTTGACTATGGAAGTGCGTGGAGGATTTTAAGATTATCATCATTAACAGATCAAATTTTTATTAAAGCCCAACGAATAAGGGGACTTCAAAAAAATTCTGTTCAAAAAGTTGATGAAGGAGAATCTATCGAGTTTATCGGAATAATTAACTATTCGATAATGGCATTAATTCAAATCAAAAAGGGTATATCAGAAATACCTGACCTGAATGAGAAAGAATGTGTAAGTCTATATGATATGATGATGAATAAAACAAGAGATTTAATGATGGATAAGAATCATGATTATGGTGAAGCCTGGAGGGAAATGAGAGTAAGCTCTCTTACAGACCTTATTCTTCAAAAAATTCTAAGGATAAAGCAAATTGAAGATAATCAGGGAAATACTTTGGTTAGTGAAGGCATTGATGCCAATTATACAGATATAATTAACTATGCAATTTTTGCATTAATACATTTAAAAATATGATCAAAATATTAACAAACACGTTCAGGTATTTTGTTGGAGCATTGTTTATTTTTTCTGGTCTAATAAAATTAAATGACCCAATTGGTTTTTCATTTAAACTTGAGGAATATTTCGGTCCTACAGTTTTTGCTTTAGATTTTTTAATTCCGTTTGTACTTCCAATGGCAATTTTTATTGTGATTTTTGAAGTTATTCTTGGAATTTTTTTAATAATTGGTTTCAAAAGGGACTTTACATTATGGAGCTTACTATTAATGATTGTATTTTTTACTTTTTTAACATGGTATTCCGCATATTTTAATAAAGTAACTGACTGTGGTTGTTTTGGTGATGCAATTAAATTAACCCCTTGGGAATCATTTTTCAAAGATATTGTTTTACTTGTAATGATTTCCCTTTTATTTTTAAAGAAGGAGTTTGTCAAACCTCTACTAAATTCAAATAATCAAAAATTAATAGTTGCATCTTCATTAATTATCTGTTTTTATATTACCTATCATGTTTTAAATTATCTTCCAATACTGGATTTTAGAGCCTATAAAATTGGTGATAATATAATTGAAAATATGAACGTACCTGATGATGCTCCAAGAGATATTTACGAATATGAATGGTCATTTCTTGAGGATGATAAAAAAATAAAATATATTACAAATGGCGAATATCCTCAGTCGAACGGTGATTTCATTGGAGTTGAAACAAAATTACTTCAGAAGGGATATGAACCTTCTATATATGATTTCTCGATCGAATTTAATGGCATAAATCAAACAGATGAAATATTAAATGAAGAGAAATTAGTTATTTATATTTCATACAACCTTGAAAAATTTTCTACTAAAGCAATTCAGAATATGCAATTATCGTCAGAGAATGCAAAAAATAAAGGTTTTAAAGTAATTGGTTTAACAGCTTCATCTGAAGAAGACAGAAATATATTTATAAAAACAAACAAACTGTTTTTTGATTTTTACACATGTGATGAAACAGCCTTAAAAACCATTGTAAGGTCAAATCCAGGTGCTATTGTATTGAAAGAAGGAAATGTGATTGATAAAAAACACTACAATGATTTTTCCGATTTAAATTTTGATTAATTGCTAGGTTATATAATAGATAAAATATTTTACTCTTCTCTTACGATATTTGGAGTTGTAACTGTCATATTTTTCTTGTTTAATGTTCTCCCTGGAGACCCAGCTCAAATGATGCTAGGTCAAAATGAGAATTCTGAACAAATAAAATTAGTTAAAAAAAAATATGGATTTGATAAGTCTTTACCCGATCAATATCTACTTTACTTAAATGATTTATCTCCAATCTCAATCCATTCAAAAAATAACTCTGATTATTCTTTTTTCCACAAAAATTACACCGGTATTCTATTATTTGAACTTGGAAATTCAACAGTAAATTTAAAATATCCTTATTTAAGGACATCTTTTGTTAACCAGGGGAAAAAAGTTTCATCCATTATATCGGAGACACTACCTAACACTTTCATTTTGGCATTTTCAGCAATTATAATAGCAATTTTTATAGGTTTGATTTTTGGTATAATTTCCGCCCTTAATAAGGGAAATTCTATTGACATTTTAATTCAGTTTATTAGTACAATAGGGATGAGCGTACCTTCTTTTTTTAGCGCAATTGTTTTTGCTTGGATTTTTGGTTTTTTATTAAAAGACTACACCGGTCTTGAAATGACTGGAAGTTTATTTGAGCTTGATGATTATGGTGAATCATTTGAATTAAAATTAAAAAATTTAGTACTTCCTTCAATTGTTTTAGGCATTAGACCACTAGCTGTTATTAGTCAGCTAGTAAGAAACGAGCTGTTAAATGTTTTAAATCAAGATTATATTAGAACTGCAAAAGCAAAGGGATTATCAAAGTTTTTGATAATTAAAGATCACGCTTTAAAAAATGCTTTGAACCCTGTGGTTACTGTAATTTCTGGATGGTTTGCCTCTTTATTGGCAGGGGCTGTTTTTGTTGAATTCATTTTTGGTTGGAATGGCATTGGAAAAGAAATTGTTAATGCTTTAAATCTTCTTGACTTGCCTGTTATAATGGGTTCAGTACTGGTTATAGCATTTATATTTATATTAATAAACATAATAGTTGATATTATTTATATAAAATTAGACCCGAGAATTAAAATTAATTAAAATGAGTAGAAAAAAAATAGTTGCTGGTAATTGGAAAATGAATATGACTCAGGATCAATCTGTAGACCTTATTTCTGAGCTAAACCAAATTACCTCAAATGATGTAGAAATTAAAATTGCACCAAGTTTTACAAATTTAAGTAAAGCAATTTTGATACTTGAAAATTCTGAAATTGAAGTTATTGCTCAAAATGTACATTTTGAGGAAAGAGGGGCTTTTACAGGTGAGATTTCTGTTGAAATGTTAAAAAGTATAGGGGTCAGCAATATTATTATAGGGCATAGTGAAAGAAGAAAATATTTTAATGAAACAGATATAATATTATCAAAAAAAGTAAAAGTAGCAATTGATAATTCTATGAAAATTATTTTTTGTGTAGGAGAAGAGTTGTCTGAAAGAGAAAAAGGAAACCATTTTGAGTTAATTAAAAGTCAAATAATTAACGGCCTATTTGAACTTAGTACAGATAAAATTAAAAGTATTATTGTCGCTTATGAACCTGTTTGGGCAATAGGTACAGGAAAAACTGCTGAAAATCATCAAATTCAGCAAATGCATGAATTTATTAGAAAATTATTTAAAGATAATTATGGAAATGATATCTCAAATAAGCTTAGAATTCTTTATGGAGGTAGTGTTAAACCTAATAATGCTAAGGAAATATTTTCACTTGCTGATGTAGATGGAGGCTTAATCGGCGGTGCATCTTTGAATTTTTCAGATTTTAAAGCAATTGTTCAAGCAGCACATGGATGATTTATATCTTTCTGTTAAATTTAATGTAAGACCTATTTATGGAGTTGAAATTCTTATGGCTGAACTCAGCTACTTAGGATTCGAAATGTTTGAAGAAAATCAAAATAATCTAACAGCTTATATTAAAGATTCTAATTTCACAGAAAATATATTTAATGAGGTTAGGGTTTTAAATTCTGGGGAATTTAAAATTGGCTATAAGATTTCAAAAGTTCACAACAAAAATTGGAATGAAAAATGGGAAAAAGACTATAATGTTGTAGATATCAGCAAAGATTGTACAATTAGAGCTCCTTTTCATAAACCATCCAAAAAATTTTTTGATATTATTATAAAACCTGAAATGAGTTTTGGAACTGGACATCATGAAACTACACAGTTAATGATTGAGTATATTTTAGATCAAAATTTAATAAATAAAAAAGTTTGTGATGTTGGTTGCGGAACCGGAATTTTATCAATTATCTCTGAAAAAAAGGGGGCTAAATTTGTTGATGCGGTTGATATTGATCCAAATTGTTGCAAAAATACACTTGATAATCTAAAAAGAAATAATTGCAAAAATATTAATACAATACATTCGTCATCTGATAAATTAATCGGAAATTATTATGATTTAATTCTATCGAATATTACTCTAAACAATTTGAAAGATAATTTTGAAAACTTTAAAAAAATATCAACCCAGAAAACAATTATAATTATAAGTGGTTTTTTTGAAAAGGATTTGATTGATATAAATAAAATACTTAAAAAGTTGCAACTTGAAATTAAAGATTTTAAGAAAAAAAATAATTGGGTAGCTGCTAGATATTATTACAAATAGGTTCTGAATCAGAATTGTAGCAATTATCATTTAAGTTAGATTGTTGTATTTGATTAAAGCCTCCCTCAATATTTATCATATTACTTAAACCTACTTTTTTTAGGATTGAAATTGCAATCAAGGATCTATAACCTGCAGCACAATGAATATATAGTTTATTTTTATATTTAATCTGATCATATTTCGTTGCTATTTGACCCAATGGTAAATTAATTGCACCTTCAATATGCTTAATAAAATACTCAGACTCAAGCCTTACATCTAAAATATCTACTTTATTCATCTTAAGAACATCAACAAAGTTTGCAGATTTTATCGACTCTAAACTATAAACTTTATTTCCAGCCTTAATCCATTTTTTAATACCACCATCCAAATAACCAATACAATTATCAAAACCTATTCTTGATAATCTTGTGATTGCTTCAATTTCTGCTCCTTTGTTACAAATTAAAACTAATTGAGTATTAACATCTTTAAAAATTTCACCAACCCATGGGGCAAATCTCCCTTCAAGTCCTATGAAAATAGAGTTTTTTATATGTGATTTTATAAAATCTTTCTTGTTTCTTGTATCTAATAAAACAACCTTTGGATTTTTGATAATTTCTTTTAATTCATCAGGGTTAATTTTATTTAGTGATTTTTTTAATACCAAATCGAAGTCTTCATAACCCATTTGATTTAATTTTACATTTGCAGGAAAGTAAGACGGTGGCTCTGGTAGATTTTCGGTTAATTCCTTTACAAATCCTTCTTTACTAAAACTACCGTTGAGAGCATAATTGTTAATTTTCTGATTTTTTAATACATCCACTGTTTGTTTCATCATGTTTTTACCGCAGGCAGATCCGGCACCATGACCAGGGTATACAATTAAATCATCATTTAAAGGTTTGATTTTTGTATTGATAGAGTCATATAAAATTGAGGCTAATTCTTCTTTTGAAGTTCCTTGATATCTTTGAGCTACATCTGGAATCCCAACATCTCCTAAAAATAAAGTATCTCCAGTGAATATAGCGTGTGGTTCATTATTTTCATTATAAAGTAAATAAGAGCAGCTTTCCAAAGTGTGTCCGGGTGTATGAATAACTTTAATTTTTAATTTTCCAATTTTAAATAAATCACCTTCAGACGAAACAATACAATCGTAGTCAGGTTCAGCATTAGGGCCATAGACAATTGGAGCAGCAGTCATTTTAGAGAGTGTTAAATGACCACTGACAAAATCAGCGTGAAAGTGGGTTTGAAAAACATACTTAATTTTTGATTTACTATAATTTGCTTTATCAATATATTCATCAACTTTTCTGATTGGGTCAATAATCGCTGCTTCACCGCTATCTTCAATAAAGTATGATGCTTGTGACAAGCAAGAGGTATATATTTGCTCAATATTCATAACAACTCTAATTTATGAAATTATTAGCATTATAATTCCACCAACTGCCATTCCCTCAATATATGACAGCCATAATGCATCAAATGTTGATATTTTGATCGATTTTAACATCGAATCAATTTGTTCTTTATATGGCTTTGTCAACAAATAGACACACCCAGCAATTAATATATATATTGAAATTATTTTCATATTATAAATTTACAAATCTTTGCCAATGAAGATTTAATATCTTTACTTAAAATAAAATAATGTATTCTATTAATTTTGATAAGAATTTAATTAAAGGGGTCAAGTTAGTTGATATTAATAAGCTAAATCCACATGAAAAAATTATTGAAAAGAAAAAAACTTCACTTGCAAAATTTATTAAATCATATAAAGATTACTATATAATTTCTTCAATTGTGTGTTGTCATAAAAGTATGTTAATTGTTGACGGTCATCACAGATATTTTGCATTGAAAGAATTAGGCTTTGTAAAAGCACCGGTTACACTTATTGACTATCAAAGCAATTCTGTAAGAACTGGGAAAACAAATCCACTTGATAAAAAATATATTATTGAAATTGGTAAAAGTTCTGTTCTATTAAATCCAAAAAGTACAGAACATGCTGTATATTGCAATAAATCAAAAAAATGGGAGCCGATAATTTTATTATCTTCTATGTTTAAAATTGAAACTAAAGAAATTCTTAAATAAAATTTGAAATGATAACAACAACCACAGACTCAATTCCAAATAAGGAAATTGATCAAATACTTGGTATCGCAAGAGGATCTACCGTTAGATCTAGAAATGCCGCGAGAGATCTTGTAGCTCAACTAAAAAATATTATTGGCGGTGAGATTGAGGAATACACAAAACTACAAGCTCATGCTAGAGAACAAGCTTTGGAAAGATTAATTACGGATGCAAATAATTTAGGTGCTGATGCAGTTTTAAATATAAGATTTACTACATCTGTAATTGCACAAGGTACTTCTGAAATTTTAGCCTATGGAACTGCTGTTTCTTTAAAATAATATTAGATGATTTCTTCAATAATTTGGATAGCTTTAGTAATTTTAATTGTGTGGCTAATAATTAACAGGGTCAGGCAAACAGATAATGAAAAATTCGATAAACGTAAAAATTAATTAAATGGTAACCTATAAATGCAATAAGTGTGGTATGGCTGTTAATGCAAGCTGTGCCTCTTGTAACGAACAACTACAAAATGATCATTTAACACTTGATGATGGGTCATTAGTTCAGATTTCGATTTGCCCAAGTTGTGAAGGAAAAATAAAATCACCTCAATGTTGTGGAGAGGATATGTTTTGTGAAGTTTAAATAAAATTACTTTTCAAATGAGGGGTTGGCTTTTCTTATTATTCATTTCTATACAATTCTCTTTTTCTCAACAGTTTAGAAGCGTCAATCAACTTTCTGGCTTAAATCATATTTCAAATAATAATGGGGTAGCGGTAGCAGATTATGATTTAGATGGAGATTTAGATTTGTTTGTGGTTTCATGGTTGTCTGACGGTTCTCCGCAAAACTTTAACAGATTATTGCAAAATCAAAATGACGGTAGTTTTACAGACGTCACTGAAAACTCTGGAATAGATCAAAATCTGAATCATGAAATAGATCTTGTTAGGTTTGATGAAAACGGGGAATATTCATTTAGTGTTATAACTCAAGGAAATAGACTATGTGCATCATGGGGTGATTTTAATAATGACGGATATCCTGATATTTTTTTAGGAAATGCAGTTCAAAGTCAGCTCTATAAAAATAATGGTGATGGAACCTTCACCGATATAACTGAATCAGCTGGCTTTCCAGCAGTTTGCGAAGATTGCTATATTGCTGGTGCTCTATGGTTAGATTACGATCTTGATGGCTATCTAGATATTTTCTTATCCGATTACAATCAACCATCTCCAAATAAATTGTATAAAAACTTAGGTAATGAAACTTTTGAACAAATTGATTTAACTAATATAATTGATGATGAAAATTCATTTTCTGCGATACCAATTTATGTTAATGACGACATGTATCCTGATATTTATATTGCCAATGATTTTGATTTCCATAACCAATTACTGATAAATCAAAATGGTGAGGGATTCGAAAATATGGTTTTGGATTATGGGTTAGAAGATCCATATGATGGTATGGGGCTAGCAACATGTGATTATAACAATGACTTAAAAACTGACTTGATGGTAACTAATATTCGGCAAAATAGTTTTTATGTAAGAGACCTTGAGGGTAGTTTTTTAACATACACAAACTATTCGGATGTGTTAAATATAATAGATACAGGTTGGGCCTGGGGAGCAATTTTTTCTGATTATAATCATGATGGATTTGAAGATTTATATGTGGCAAATGGTTTTTTTAATGCTGAACCAAACGAATATTACATAAATGTTCAAAATGAATCTGGGAACTTCTTTGAATTAGGTTATTTTTCTGATAATGCAATGGGGAATGAGTTTACAAAAAGTAGGTCAGTAAATTCCTTTGACTATGACAATGATGGAGATTTAGATTTAATTTATACCTCTGTCAATGATAATGGAAGTTTTCCAAATATTAACTTGTGGGAGAATAAATCTATAGATTCTTATTACACGGATGAAGTTTCTGGCACCTGGGTGAAATTCAATCTTGAAGGAACAATTTCAAATCGTGATGGATTAGGCTCAATTATTCAGGTTACTTTTGAAGATGGTTCAAGTCAAATGAGACATTATACGGGATCAGGATATCAACACCAATCATTACAATCACTTCATTTTGGTGGAGGTGAAAATCTTAATATTACAAGTGTTTCTATTAAGTGGCCAAGTTCGAGTGAAGAAATTTATTACAATCTTTCTATGAATTCAACTTATAAAATTGTTGAAGGCCAAGGTATAGAATTAATTGATAATAACACATCGGTTAGGATAGAAGGGTGGACTAGTTCTATTTCTTGTAATTATAATCCTGAGGCAACGATTGATGATGGTTCCTGTGCATTTATTTATGCTGAAGAAATTTTAGGCGAAGTTATCGCTGAACCATTATTGTCATACACATACAGCTATGATGATGACTCAATAATTTCTTTTGAATGGGATGTTGAAAATGGTATTATTCTTTCGGGAAATGGTACATCTCAAGTCACAGTGCAGTGGGATATTGCTCAAACGGCAACTATTTCATTGATTGCTACAGATCAAAATTGTTCAACAGACATCATTAATCTTGGTATTAATTTAGAACTTCCAGACGATGACTCCGATTTTAACTATTCAGTTGCCCGACTGTGGAATGAAGTTTTACTGTTTTCTATAAGAAATGATTTAGCCAGGCCTACCGTCCATGCTAGAAATTTATTTCACACAAGTGCTGCTATGTATGATGCATGGTCAATTGTGAATGATTTGGGTTCTACTTACCTGATTGGAAATAATATAAATAATTACAATTCTGAATTTCCTTTATTTTCAAGCTCAGAATCATCAAGTTTCAATAACATAAATTCGATAAGCTATGCTGCTTATAGACTTATTAACCACAGATTTTCAGAATCTCCGGGATATGAAAGGATAATTGAGAAAAGTAATGCTTTAATGAATTTGTTAAATCTAGATATAGATTACTTAGATTCCATAGATTTTGAAAGTAATGCCGCATCTCTAGGTAATTATATAGCGGAAAACTATATTCAATATGGGTTAATTGATGGGTCTAATGAAAATTCAGATTATATGAACAACTATTATCTTCCTGTAAATGACCCTATGTCTGTAAGTGATGAAGGAAATCCAAATATGACAGACCCAAACAGATGGCAGCCACTTACATTTGATCTTTTTGTAGATCAAAGTGGTAACGCATTAGAAACTAATACCCCTGATTTCCTCGGAGCTGAGTGGGGTAATGTATGGCCCTTTGGTTTGAATGAAGATGATATGACTCAATATGAGCGTGATGGAAATTCTTTTAATGTATATCATGATCCTGGGCTTCCACCAATGATTGATGATGATTCCGTCACAAATCAATTATTTATTGAATCATTCTCAATGGTTCCAATTTGGGGTTCACATTTAACTCCAAATGATGATACAGTTTGGGACATTTCTCCGAATTCTCTAGGAAATGTTGATGATGGTACTTATCCTACTGATTTTAGTAATTTTACTTCTTTCTATAACTATTTTAATGGTGGTGATACCAGTCAGGGTTATAGCTCAAACCCGGTAACAAATGAAACTTATGAGGTTCAAAATGTTTTGCGGGGAGATTATGCAAGGGTCTTAGCAGAGTACTGGGCTGATGGTCCTGATTCTGAAACTCCACCTGGACATTGGTTTGTTTTACTTAATTCCATTAATGATAACCCACAATTAGAAAAAAAATTCATGGGTCAAGGGGATGTATTATCTGATTTAGAGTGGGACGTCAAATCATATTTTATTCTTGGAGGTGTAATGCATGATGTTGCCGTTTCTGTATGGGGAATAAAGGGTTGGTATGATTACGTCCGACCGATTTCGGCAATTAGATATTTTTCTGAGTTAGGGCAAAGTACAGACCCATCATTGGATAACTATAATGAAAATGGATTTACTTTAATTGATGGATTAATTGAGATAGTAGAACCTGGTGACCCACTAGCAAATGACAATGAAGAAAATATTGGAAAGATCAAACTTTATACATGGAAAGGGCATGATTACATAAATAATATTGAAAATGAGTTTGCAGGGGTTGGATGGATACTAGCAGAAAATTGGTGGCCATATCAACGCCCCACTTTTGTAACTCCAAATTTTGCTGGTTATGTTTCTGGTCATTCCACATATTCTAGGGCTGCAGCAGAAATGCTTGAAAACTTCACAGGGAGCCCTTATTTTCCAGGTGGATTAGAAACCCAGTTAGCAAAACAAAATGAATTTTTGGTTTTTGAAGATGGTCCAAGCCAGGATATCGAACTTCAATGGGTTTCATACAAGGATGCAGCTGATCAGTGTAGTTTATCTAGAATTTGGGGAGGTATCCACCCATATATTGATGATATTCCAGGAAGACTAATCGGTCAAATTATTGGAAACGAAAGTTTTGAATTTGGGGCACAACATTTTTATGAAAATTTATCTAATATTGAAACACAATTGCCAAGGATTAGACTTCTAAAAAATCCAATTGATATTAATGAGCAGATTAAGTTGTTAAATACAACAGGGAATGAAAAATTCAGATTATATGATATATCTGGAAAAGAAATTTCAATAAAAGTCCAAAATGAAAATAGAAAATCGATGATCTCTTCATCTTCAATCAGTCAAGGTTTTTACATATTGCAGTGTGACTCACAGGCCTTCAAGATTATAATAAATTAGCATTAAATTTTTCTTAACTTGTAAGAAAAAAATCAAGCATAATTTATTTATCAAAAGATGTATCAATGGATTATGTTATTTACAATTCTATTGGTCAAAGATTAGGTCAAGGCATTACATTAGGACAAAT
>MDTB01224820.1_pt1 | contig 18536 bp, 19 predicted proteins | sample 811161 | NCBI WGS metagenome assembly MDTB01 (sample SAMN05326650, study PRJNA326480) | marine metagenome | isolation source: seawater | place: Mediterranean Sea | collected 2009
CTGACCAGCCAGATAATTTGATCCAGTTTCATATGCGCCATCGCGATATCAGCAATATGGGCGTGGCCATGATGGGCAGGATTAAACGACCCCCCCAAGAGACCAATATGGCCATGCCGTCTGCTGCGTAATTGCGCCAATAGCGTATACCGCGTCTGCATGGTTGTGGTCTTGCTGATGCTCATGCTCTTGCTTATGCTCGCGTTTGTCCATTGCCTCTGACAATATATTTGAAGCAGGTCAGCTGTTCTATGCTAACAGGTCCGCGCGCGTGAATACGGCCTGTGGCTATGCCTAGCTCAGCCCCCATCCCGAACTCACCACCATCTGCAAATTGCGTGGAGGCGTTAATCATGACAATGGACGAGTCAATCTGGCTTACAAAATATTCAGCAATATCCGCATCAGCAGTGAGAATAGCTTCGGTATGATCACTGCCATGCTGGCGGATATGGGCAATCGCATCATCGACATGATCAACCGCCTTAACGGCAATGATCGCATCTAAAAACTCATGCCCAAAATCATCCTCAGTAGCGGCATCAATCCATGGACAAACGGCTCGTGTTGCCGCATCACCGCGGATTTGGCATCTGGCATCTCGCAAGGCGGCGGCAATATCTGGCCATATGCTGTTAATGACGGCTTTATCAATCAGCAATGTTTCTGCCGCGCCACAAATCCCCGTTCGCCGCATCTTGGCATTAACCACAACAGATTTGGCTAATTCAGGATCAGCATCAGCATGAACATAGATATGACAAATCCCTTCCAGATGCGCAAAAACAGGGATTTTAGCCTCAGCCTGAACACGCTCAACCAATGATCTGCCGCCGCGCGGCACAATAACATCTATGCCGCCTTGCGCTGTCAGCATAGCGCCAACCAACGCCCGATCAACATCCTTGATCACCTGCACAGCATCTTCGGGCAGACCAGCCTCACGCAAGCCATGGCGCATCATATCGCCAAGCAAAATGGCGCTGTTAATTGAGCTGCTGCCGCCTCGCAATATCACGCAATTAGCCGATTTAATGGCCAGAGCGGCGGCATCAACAGTAACATTCGGGCGCGATTCGAAAATAACGCCCAATACCCCAAGTGGTGTGCTGATACGGCTGATATCCAGTCCATTGGGCCGGCTCCAGCGTGCCAGTTCAACCCCCACCGGATCATTTAGCCCTGCTATGTCGCGCAAGGCATTGATCATGCCCTGAATACGGTCTTCGGTCAGGGTTAGCCGATCTATATAGGCCTCTGTTAGCTCGGCTGTTCTGGCTTTATCAACGTCTTTTGCATTTGCCGCCAGCAATTCAGCCATATGCGCTTCGATATACTTCGCCGCCGATAATAGCGCTAAATTGCGCTGATCAATGGTGGCTTGATACATATGCTGTCTGGCCTGATGCGCGTGATCAGTAAGCCGCGCAATAGCGATTTTGGCATCAGTTTTGGCGTCATGTTCTGTCATCGTTCTTATGTCCTTATTTCAGGTCTTTTTTGCGGTTGCATCTAATACCAGATCATCGGCATGGATAACCTCATCATGATCACGATAGCCTAAGATGGTTTCAATTTCACCGCTATTATGGCCTTTGATCAGGTTGATATCATGGGCGCTATATCGGGTCAGCCCACGCGCAATAGTGACATTGGCGGGATCAGTGATAGCGACCAGATCACCTTTATCAAATGTGCCTTTGGCAGTGGTTATCCCGGCGGCAAGCAGGCTTTTGCCACGGCCAAGGGCTTGGCTGGCACCGCTATCCACCATGATCACGCCTTTCGGTGTTAAGCCGCCATCAATCCATGTTTTGCGGGCTTGGAGGGGGCGGCTACTAGCCTGAAACCAGGTTGCCAAGCCACCATCATAGAGCCGCTGAATAGGGTGCATGGCGGCACCATGACAGATCGCCATATGGCAGCCTGCGCTTGTCGCAATGCGCGCCGCCTCAAGTTTGGTGATCATGCCGCCACTGGAAAAGGCATGGCGTGCTGGCCCTGCCATGGCCATGATATCAGCCGTGATTTGCTTAATCTCGGGGATATGCTTGGCGGCTTCATCAATCTTCGGGTCGCCGGAATAGAGCCCGTCAACATCGGATAATAATATCAACGCATCGGCGCTAATCATCTGGGCTACTCTGGCGGCGAGACGGTCATTATCACCATAACGGATCTCAGCGGTGGCGACCGTGTCATTTTCATTGACCACGGGAATAATCTGATGTTCAAGCAATGTGACCAGGGTGGCCCGAGCATTGAGATGCTTGCGCCGTGTTTCTGTGTCATCAGGGGATAAGAGGATTTGCGCTGTCGTGATGTCATGCTTGGCCATGGCCTGTTGCCATTCGGCATTGAGCCTGATCTGGCCGATGGCTGCCGCCGCCTGCTTTTCAGCAAGATTAAGCCGTGCATTGGCATCAACTATCCTGCCTCGACCCAGCGCAATCGCCCCCGACGACACGATAACAATATCATAACCAAGGGATTTCAGTTTAGCCAAGTCTTGTGCCAGACCATCAAGCCATTGATCACGCAGGTAACCATCCGCATCAACAAGTAATGCTGACCCGACCTTAACAACAATGCGCCGTGCAGATGGTAAATAGGTCAGGGTTGCCATGGCTCAGGCTCACTATTAGCAGCAATTTCGGCGGCGTGGTCTTGATCAATTTCTAGTTGCAATAACCGCAACACATCACTAACGCCAGACCCTGTCACCGATGACAGCATGACGACATGGCCAGCGCCAGCATGTTCAAGTGCCGCCTTAATATCTGCCAAGCGGCTGGTCTCACAGGCATCAGCTTTGGATATTGCGGTAATCTCTTTGCGGCCAGCCAGACCTGCATCATATGCCGCCAGCTCATTGCGGATAATGCGCCAATTCTCAACAGGCTGTTCAGCCGTCGCATCAACCAGATGCAGCAAGACCCGGCAGCGTTCCACATGACCAAGGAAATGGTGGCCAAGACCAATGCCCTGATGGGCGCCCTCAACCAATCCCGGAATATCGGCCAGAACAAACTCACGCTGATCATTGCGCACAACCCCTAACCCCGGATGCAATGTAGTGAAAGGATAATCAGCGATTTTCGGTTTTGCCGATGAAACAGCAGATAAAAAAGTTGATTTACCAGCATTAGGCATGCCAAGCAAACCCGCATCAGCGATTAGCTTTAAGCGAAGCCAGACCCACATTTCCTGCCCCGGAAAACCCGTTTCATGGCGCCGTGGGGCTTGATTGACAGATGACTTAAAGGATGCATTTCCGCGTCCTCCATCGCCGCCTCTTGCCAGCATTATTTGCTGGCCGACTTTGGTTAAATCGGCAATCACCATATCACTATCTTCATTAAGGATTTGGGTGCCGACAGGTAATTTGAGCGTAATATCTTCACCGCCAGGACCGTTTTTATTGCGGCCAGCCCCGGGACGCCCCGATTGCGCCTTAAAATGCTGTTGATAGCGATAGTCAATCAGTGTGTTCAAGCCATCGACACATTCAGCAACTACGCTACCGCCACGGCCGCCATCACCACCATCAGGCCCGCCGCGCGGCACATGCGCTTCGCGGCGGAAACTGACAGACCCAGGGCCGCCATTGCCGCTTTGAATAAAGATTTTAGCCTGATCAAGAAATTTCATATTGCTCTCAAAAGAAAAGCGCACCCCCGATCATCTGAGGATGCGCCGCAATTCGTGACGATGACCGGGAAGTGAGTTTACTCAGCAGCCTCAGCATGCGGGACAACATTAGCAAATGTTCTGCCGCCGGCTTTGCGAGTGAATGCCACTTTGCCATCGGTCAATGCAAATAGGGTGTGGTCCTTGCCGATACCAACATTGTTGCCGGGATGGAACTTTGTTCCACGCTGACGAACGATAATGTTCCCGGGGATGACGACTTCACCACCAAATTTCTTAACGCCCAGGCGACGACCGGCGGAATCGCGTCCATTACGGGAACTACCACCTGCTTTTTTATGTGCCATCGTATTATTCCTTCTCTAATCGCTACTCTTTAGCTTTTGCATCTTTAGCTTTGCTGGTTGTTGCTTTCTTTGCTGTGGTTTTGGCTGGTGCCTTTTTAGCAGGCGCTTTTTTAGCCGCTGTTGCTTCTGCTTTCTTAGGTGCAGGCTTGGCTTCTGCTTTCTTGGCGGCTGGCTTGGCTACTTTTAGTTTGCCATCAGGCGCAATATCAGTGATTTGCAAAAGCGTCAAATCTTGACGATGACCTCTGATCCGGCGAAAGTTTTTCCGGCGCTTACGGCGGAACACCATAATCTTGTCGCCGCGTGTATGACGCAGGACAGTTGCGCCAACAACCGCATCTTTGACCATGGGCGAGCCAACATCAACCTGTTCACCATTAGCAACCATCAGAACCTGATCAAGAACCAGATTTTCACCAGTCTCTGCCTCTAGTCGATCAACGACGATCTTGTCGTCTTTGGCAACTTTATATTGCTTACCGCCTGTTTTTACCACAGCATACATATTCATTCATCCGTTATAGGTGATGCTATTTACCAGAATACGTCAGTTGTATCAGCAATTAACTATCACGAAAATGGGGACAACATAAACGCATCTGTCCCAATAATGGTATTAGATTGGCGAAATATAGACATAACCCATGGTTTGTCAAGGGTTTTGTGACTGGTTTGTGACTTGTTTTTTCGGGTTTTTGTCACTTGTTTTGCCGGGTTTTTGTGAGAGGTTTCGTCATGGGTTTAGTCAGGTTGATTGAAGGCGTTTGGTGTTTATTTTATCCCTGCTGGCAGTTTCATGAGATATGAGATTTAGATATGCCAAAAGACTTGTTTAATGGATGGCCAGATGACTTGCCAGAAGACTTGCCAGTTTGATCATGTCAGGCTAGACAGGATAGATCAAAGGAGGGGTGGCAGAGTGGTTGAATGCGCCGGTCTCGAAAACCGGTATGGGCGAAAGCCCATCGGGGGTTCGAATCCCCCTCTCTCCGCCATAAGCGCCTTCATATCGGATAACGCCTTTGTTTTGAATAAAGCCCCTAAGCAAAACCCATGATCTTGTCGCATTAGATGCAGGTTTTGAGGATTTTACAATCTTATTAGAAATAATTAATAAATGCTGTGTTATACTCGGATATGGCTTTAGTGGTGTTGGGGTGAGTGATGCAAGAACGGGGTTTTTTACTGGTCGCCGATATTAGCGGTTATACAGAGTTTGTCCGACTTCATAATCTGCGCAAAAAATCAGCAGTAGGTGCATTCGCCGCAAATATTTATGAAAGCCATGCCGAGGCGATTGTCTCGGATTTGCTGGAAGCCGTCATTGAGGCCATTGAGCCGACAATGAAGCTGAATAAACTTGAAGGTGATGCGGCGTTTTTTCATGTTGATGAGACGGCAAACGAGCATCAGGCAGATGACATTTATGCGGCTATGGAGCGCGCGCAAGCCGCCTTTCAGAAAAAGGCCAATGCGCTGGTCTTTGTTCAGGCTTGTGGGTGCGAGCCGTGTATGCAATCAAAAAACCTAAGGCTTAAAATTGTCGTTCATCATGGTGATTATCTGTTAAAGACGATCCGTCAATTTGAAGAAATTGCAGGCGAGACAGTGATCTTTGTCCACCGAATGTTAAAAAATAACATTAACAGCAATGAATATTGGCTTGTCAGCGAGGAGTTTAGCCAGAAACTTTCTGCCGAAAATGCTGCCATGTTTTCAAAAGTTACCGAAGATATTGACGGTTTTGGAAAGACTGATCTTGACTGTCTGATATTGAGTACGCCCGATCCTGAAAATGACACGATCAAAAGCCGGTCATGGATGCGGAACTGGTTCCGGCAATTAGGGTATTTTGTCTCCGCCCCATTAAAGCGTGGCGTCGCGCGGAAATAACCCCACCCTTTAACCCCACCCTTTAATCTCATAATCTCATATTCCTATATTCTGGCTCTGATTTTCTCAAAAATATGCTAATATGCGGCGGCATGTTAAAGGATATTTAGGATGGTAGCGAAGACAGAGGATTTACAGAGCCAGTTTGCGCATTGGATTGGTCGCCAGACCGAACGTCAGGATATCATTTCAGATCGGCTAATCGAACAGTTTCAAGCCACCTTTGGCGATCATATCGCTGATCAAGTGGCGGTTCCGCCGGGGATATTTTGGTGCTTGTCCCCTGATGCCCTGACCAGCGATAAACTTGGTGGTGATGGGCATCCAAAATTGGGCATATATCTGCCTGAGATTCCGTATCCTCGGCGCATGTGGGCGGGCGGATCATTGCGCTTTCATGGTCAATTTGAACGTGGCCAGACGATCACCAAGCAATCTACTATCAGCAATATCGCTTTTAAGTCTGGACGCAGCGGTGATTTGTGTTTTGTCACTGTCACCCATCACTATCGGGGTGATGGGCATGTGATATTGGAAGAAGATCAAAACATTGTCTATCGCGCCGAAATTACCCCTGTTGCCGCGGCTAGTGAGAAAACGGTTCTGCCTGATAATCAGGCCGAAACTCTGGCCAGTTGGTCGGTTCATCCTGATACTGTCATGATGTTCCGGTATTCGGCGCTGACATTCAATGGCCACCGTATTCATTATGACAAAGACTATAGTATGGGCGAAGAACGCCATCCGGGGCTAGTCGTTCATGGCCCCATGCAGGCAACTTGGCTGTTATCGCTGGCAACATCATATCTGGGGCATCTGCCATCGGAGATGTCATATCGTGGCACGGCGGCGTATATTCAAGGCGCCGCGGCGACGGTGGCGCTGGCATCATCACCAGATCAAATATCGGATCAAATACCAAATCAGTTTCGGGGTATGGTTGTTACTGCTGCTGGCATGAAAACAATGGATGCTACATTTAAGCCGTAAATCATTTATGATTGCGCCCTGGCGTGATGCCATTTATTAATGGGCAGGTTTTGAGGGTTTCGGGGGAATAATAAAATACATGGGATCACCTGATCTGCTTTGGCAGTTATTCTATATTATCCTTGGCATTATTTTGCTGACTTTTGGTGGCGATCTGGTTGTTCGCGGCAGCGTCACGCTGGCGATTAAGCTGGGCATATCAAAGGTGCTTGTTGGCATGATTGTTGTTGGCTTTGGCACATCCGCGCCTGAGTTGCTGGTATCCATCAGCGCAACCTTGAGCGGTAGTCCAGATATCGCCGTTGGTAATGTTGTCGGCAGTAATATTGCTAACTTTCTGCTTATTCTTGGTTTAGCGATTATCATCACCCCTGTGTTCTGCAAGGACCCGGCCATTAAACGTGATTCGGGGGCGGTGATTATATCAGCGATAATTTTGCTCATATTTGCCCAAGACGGCATCATCAGCACAGCCGAGGGCGGCATCATGCTGGCCATTTTGTTGAGCTATTTGGGATATTGCATTGCCTTATCACGGCGCCCACAGACCGCTGGAGGCGATCGCTCAGAGGCGCCAGATAGTGCTGAGGCATCAACCTACACGCATGAGGCGGATGAGTTTAATCTGGATCAGAGCGTCCTTGCCGGCTTAATGCTGAGCGCGGTTGGTATTATCATGCTGCTTGCTGGTGCTGATTTTCTTGTTGGTGGTGCCTCAGCGATGGCGCGATCTATTGGCATTAGTGAGGCGGTTATTGGCCTAACGCTTGTTGCGGTGGGAACATCTCTGCCTGAATTAGCGGCGATGATACCGGCCGCTTTGAAACGTCATGATGATGTGATTATCGGAAATATTATGGGCTCAACGCTGTTCAATATTTTGAGTATTTTGGGTATTACCGCGCTTATCACGCCGCTCAATGTTGCGCCGCAGATCATTGCGATGGATATTCCGATATCACTGGCGATTGTCGCATTAACTGGTGGCGCGATTATGGTTTTATCACGCCTGCCACGCTTTCTTGGTGGTGTCATGCTGGCGGCTTATGGCGGCTATCTGATCTGGCTATTTACCACTGGCTCAATAGCTGGCTAGCCGATCACCTGTTTGATCATATTAATCCAGTTCTGATGACAGATACGCCTGATCAGATCATCACCAAATCCTGCCGCTTTCATGGCGGCAATCAGGTTTGGCAAATCCCTCGCGTTATTGAGATCATGTGCCATTTCAGCACCATCAAAATCTGACCCTAGCGCTAGCCCGCTTTCCCCTAAATGCGATAACAAATGATCGAGATGGCGAATGATCACCGCAAGCGCCATATCAGGGTTTTTCTGACCATCAGGACGCAAAAACCCAACAGCAAAATTAACGCCAACCAGACCGCCGCTCTCAGCAATGGCAGCAAGCTGACGATTGGTCAGATTGCGTGATGCGGCGCAAATACTATGGGCATTGGAATGGGTTGCCACTAATGGCGCATCGGTGATAGCGGCAATATCCCAAAAGCCAGCCTCGTTCATATGCGAGAGATCAATCATGATGCGTTTTTTATTGCAGGCGGTGATCAAGGCACGGCCAGCATCGGTAAGCCCTGTTCCGATATCAGGCGAGGCAGGATATTCAAAAGGCACGCCAACAGCAAAATCATTTGGCCGAGACCAGACCGGACCAAGTGATCGCAATCCCCGATCATAAAACGCATCAAGGTTAGACAGATCAGGTTTAATCGCTTCGGCGCCTTCGATATGCATCACCATAGCCATCTGATCATTTGTCATAGCGGCGCGAATATCTTCGGCCTTATGACAGATTTTGATCTGATCAGGATGATCATTCGCCAGATGCTCAGCAATGCCAAACATCGCATTAGTGGCGGCTAGCGCGTCAGAATGATCAACCGGATCAAGGTTAAGAATATTGCCGTCCCTATCAGGTGCTGGCGTAAACATAGCAAAGAGGCCGCCAATCATTTGGCCACGCCGCGCTTTCGGCAAGTCAAGCTGGCCTTCTGCTGTGCCAGTGATGAAACTATTGCCATGGGTGTCGCCGTTGATCTGGCCTTGCCGCCAGAGCCGAAGTAATGCGTCATTATGGCCGTCAAATACTGCTGTCATCTGGTTGGTTTTCCTTTGGCTTTGCCTTTTTTGTTTTGATAAAGATAGCGCAAATAGGGCGGCATAATCTTGGCTTGCCGCAGGTCATCTGCCGCCCCTGACAGCATCAGCAGATCACCGCGCAAGCCCATAAGGTAAGGGTACCATTCGCGCGCCAATGGCGATTTCCATCGCCACAGCAGCTCATCAAGGGCGGCTAGCATGGTCTCAGTATTGATATCTGGCATCTCATCATTGGCAAGGCTGGGATGAACAGGCCGGTCAAAGACATACGCGACTTCAAAAAAAGCATCAGGAACTCCATGCTGTTGAAGCACCTTTTGCCAAGCGGTAATAGTATCACCAAGGCTGTCACCAATGGTATTGTTGGCGGCCATAATATTGAGCAAGACAAGATCGGTTTCAATCATTCCGGTTGGGTTTAGCATGACGCCACTTGTCTTATGCGCGGCGTCTGATCGGCCATCCCAACTACCGCTATCCCAACTACTGGCATCCCAAGCACCAAGGAAAAGCCGTCTTGGGCAGTAATCATTGGCGTAAAGATTATCCCAGATTATAATATTCCTGGCATCTATACCAGCCTGACAAATCGCCGTTTTGGTTATATCCAGATCATGCGAGACGATATACTGGCCGCAATAAAAGAGCCGGATATCAGGATTATATTCAGCCGCAAATCCGCCTAAATAGCCGGGTGTGTCATGCTCAAGCTCATCCGCATAAACTCGCGGTGTCACCATCATGGTGCTATGATCAGGGGCTAATTGCCTGGCTAATCTATTCGCTAGATCAGCATGGCTCTGGCCTTCTTTGATATGCGTATCATTAGCATCAGCATCAGCCATTGCGGGGGGGATATCATCCATCAAAAGACATGGGATAACATTGCCATTAGCGTTGCCGCATAACCGCTTCAGCTTAGCCGCCATGATAGCCATATCCGTATCAGAACGCATATCCAAATCAAGGCCAGGAGCTAAACCGGCAATAACCGTAATGCCCTTATCCGCTGCATCTGCGGCAAAGTCTTGCCATTCATTAAGCCAGATGTCGGGATAAGGTTGGCGCCAGTTAAAGCGGTGAAAGGAATCATCTTTGGGGGCATAGAAATAGCTGGTCAAGCCAAGCGATTTTAACTGCCTCACTATGCGCTTGCGGTCATCAAAAGACAGCAGACGACCGTAATACCCCTCAATATATCCGTCATATCTGATCGGAATAGTCTTGGTCATTGTGACCCCTTTCGTTATGATTGTATCTTAAACTGATCCTGGAGGATTGGAAAGATGCCGCATATTACTGCGATCGGGGCGCATCCTGATGACTTGGAAATTTTTATGTATGGGATGCTGTCGGTCTGTCAGGCGCGCGGTGATACCTTGACGCTGATTGTCGCAACCGATGGCGCGGCAGGCGGCGATAATCCGGGGGCGGAGCTTGCCGCTAGACGCGCAGATGAAGCCAAGTCAGGTTTAGCCGCATTAGCTGCGCCTATTATGCTGGCCTTGCCTGATGGCCAACTGGCCTCGCATGACGGTGCGGCGGCGCATATCCGTGAAGCTGTTCTTGATCATCAGCCTGATATGGTGATCACCCATGCCCCCGAAGATTATCATCCAGATCATCGGGCGCTATCGCGCTTTGTTGCTGATGCGGCGGGCTTTCGCTGTCCATTGCTTTTTGCCGATAGTTTGATGGGAATAGGATTTCAGCCAGAATATTATGTTGATATCACATCACATATGGCCGCCAAGGAAGCGGCAATTATGGCGCATGAAAGCCAAGAGCCGCAGCGTTTTGTTGAAGCGATACGCATCCATAACCGGTTCCGTGCGGCGCAAATGAATGCCCCAGATGGTCACTATATGGAGGCTTATCGTCATGATAAGCGGTTTCCGTTTGCTGATATCAGAGCCATCTTACCGCCCCCGCCACCGATACGGCCATTTTATGTTCGGGCTTCGGATGCGTTAATTTAACCCGCACGCCAGAAGACAAATCTCATATGGGGTCACAGCGGACACCGCCGCCTCTCGGCTGATCAATGCCGGTTGTATCAGGAAAGGTGATCGCCAGATTGTTATGGTGACGGGCGGCAAGGTAGGCCATTAACTCAGCCTCAATAAAATCACCATCCATATGATGTTCATCCATCATATTAACAGCTATGGCATGATCGGTTGCGCTATTCATATGATGCCTGATGCGGCTGACCAGATGGCTATTTCTGGCGCCGCCACCTGCAAGGATCACAGCTTCAGGCATTTCTGGCAGAAGCTGGCAGGCGATATGAATAGACCTTGCCGTGATCTCCGCCAAACTCGCCATAGCATGTGCAAGCGGCATGGCATTAAGCCATGTTCCAAGCTTGCCAGAGATTAGCATCTGTTCGGTGGTCAGCCGATCAAGTGATTTGGGTGGCGGCTGATGAAACCAGTCATGAGATAATACTGCCTCAATATAGGCATCATCACTCACCCCAGATGCCGCGATCAGGCCATTATCATCAAAACGCTGATTTTGATGGCGCTGCATCATCCTATCCATCATCGCGTTGCCGGGGCCTGTATCCATGCTGATTAGCCGGTCATTGGCGGTCGCGGTGATATTTGCAATGCCGCCAATATTAATGATCGCGGCTGGCGGCTTTATCTGCGCCTCTTGCAAAATAGCGGCATGAAATACAGGGGCTATTGGCGCGCCCTGGCCACCATGGTGCAAATCATTTTGCCGGAATTGATAGATGACAGGACAGCCCGTTTGCTCAGCTAATCTTGCGCCAGACCCTAACTGCACGGAATATCTATCTTCGGGCTTATGGTAAACCGTCTGACCGTGAAATCCGATTAAGGCAGCGGAGGTGTTCATTTGATCATAAATCGCGGCAACCGCAAGCCCGTGGTGATCAGCAATCTCAATCTCAATCGCCTGAATGAGATCACTGTCATCAAGGCGGGAAGGGTGATCAACAATATCAAAAATCCGCGCCCGCAACTCATCTGGCCAAGGCAGGCTGGCGGTGATACCTGTGCGCGTAAACGTCTCACCATTTGTCATCATCAGGGCAGCATCAACAGCATCAACACTAGTCCCGGACATCAGTCCAATGACAGGCAATAATGGCTTCATGAGCGGCTACGTCCTCTGCTATTTGACTTGTTGCAAAATCATAATTCTGTCAGAGTATCATAATGACATCATCCGTTTCTACTGAGGATTATCCTGATGCCTCACAATGGCTGGACCAGCTTAATAATGCTGACGCTATTGCCGTCATGCTCGATAATCAAGCTGGTGCGATTAGTGCCTTAAAAGCCGCTAGCTCATCCTTAGATGCCGCCATTACGGCGATGGCTGAACGGCTGAAATTATCATCAACAGGGCGCATTATCTATATAGGGGCAGGAACATCTGCGCGTATCGGCGTCCAGGATGGCGTTGAATTGACGCCAACATTTAACTGGCCGCAAGACCGTCTGGATTATATTATTGCTGGCGGTATGGAGGCGTTGATGCAATCGGTTGAAGGCGCGGAGGATGCGGCTGAGGCTGGACAAAAGGCGGCGGCATCAGCAGCCATAACTGAGCAAGATGTCGTCATTGGTCTGGCTGCAAGCGGCACCACGGTTTTCACGATTGCTGTGCTGACTGCCGCCAGGCAAATGGGTGCCTTGACCATAGGCATTGCCAATAATCGGGCAACGCCTTTGCTCTCTGCTGCTGAATATCCGATCTTGCTTGACACAGGTGGTGAGGCACTGGCTGGATCAACCCGAATGAAGGCAGGGACGGCACAGAAAATCTGTTTGAATACGATATCAACTTTGGTGATGGCGCGGCTTGGGCGGATTAAACACGGGCTGATGGTGGCGATGCAGCCAACGAATGCAAAACTGGTTCGCCGCAAACAGCAGATGGATAGCTATCTGTCTGGCATGGCTAGTCATCATTCTGATCAAGACAGCTAGAGGATAGGATAACCCCATGCTGGCATCTTATTTTAATGGCTATCTTGATCGGCGGATGCTGCGCATTTTCCTGCTTGGCATGATGAGCGGCTTTCCATGGGTGCTGATTGGCAGCGCCTTGACCTTGTGGTTAAAGGAGGACGGATTAAGCCGTACAACAGTTGGCTTTGCCGGACTTATTTTTGGGGTTTATGCGTTTAATTTTCTCTGGGCGCCATTGATTGATCGCCTGTCTTTGCCGTGGCTGAGCCGCAAGATTGGTCACCGCAAAGCATGGATTATTTTATTTCAGATATGTATTTTTGCATCATTGCTTGTCTGGATACAGCTAGATGCCACTGAACATCTGTTCTGGGTGGTTGGCTTTGGGTTGGTCATTGCATTTGCGTCGGCATCACAGGATATTGTGATTGACGCGCTCCGCATTGAACAAGCGGGGCAAGATGAGCGTCAGGTGATGGCGGCAGGGGCAGCGATGTCTGTCATTGGCTGGTGGAGCGGGTTTAAGCTCGGCGGCTTGGTGACATTTTTTATTGCCGATTATATTCAGGCGATGGGCGTTCAGAATTATTGGCAATACACATTTATTTCTGTTCTGCTGATGATTGGGCTGATGAACTTAGGTCTATTGCTGATACCGGAGCAACAGCGCCTGATTTCCGCTAATGCCAGTAAACAGCAATATTCGCTTGCCATGCTGATATCCTGGCTGGGGGAAACCGTGATTGACCCATTGGTATCATTTTTCCGCAATAATGGCGTGCGTATTGGTCTTGCCATTCTTGGCTTTGTCTTTCTGTTTAAGATTGGTGAGGCGTTTATGGGCAAAATGTCGATTGTTTTCTATCGGGAGATTGGGTTTAGCAAGTCAGAAATCGGCATTTATTCCAAAGGTCTTGGTTGGGTTGTGACCATTGTGTTTACCTTAATTGGCGGCTGGTTTGCCATGCGATTAGGCACAGTTAAGGCCTTATTTATCGCCGGTGTAGCTATGGCTAGTACCAATATCATGTTCAGCTTGCTCTACTGGGTTGGCAAAGTCGATTGGCTGTTTGCGCTGGCCGTTATGCTGGATGATCTGGCGGCGGCATTTGCAACAGTTGCCTTTGTGACCTTTATCTCGCTGCTGGTGGATCGCCGCTATACCGCCACGCAATACGCCTTGCTTGCCTCAATTGGGACGGGCGGTAAAACCATATTATCTGCGTCATCGGGATGGATGGTGGACAGCCTTGACGGGGATTGGGGAATATTTTTTATCATCACCGCGTTAATGGTAATCCCGTCCTTATTGCTGCTGATCTTATTAAGGCGTGAGGTGGGTACAAGGACAAAAACCCAAACCTAAACCTAAACTAAAGAATAGCAATGTATTGGCGCACCCTGATTATTGAAGTGCCGTGATTATTGAAGTACCCATGTTATTTAAGTAATATTGTTATTGAAGTATTCGGGCTAATCGCGTCACGTCACCGCCATTATTGGCTTTTATGCGGCTGATGGCTTCGGCTAGTGGCTCACTTTTAACCATGTTATGCCAAGCATTAGCATGCAGCAATTGGCTATTATCTTGCATGACGCCTACATGCCCACGCCAAAACACCAGATCACCGCGGCCAAGCTCCGTCAGTGATGATAGGCTGATGCCTAAAGTCTTTTCCTGATCACCACTATTGCGCGGACTTGGCAAGCCGCCACTGGCCATGGCGAGTTGCACCAGAGCGGAACAATCCAGCCCGATGCTGTCACGCCCGCCCCAGCGATAAGGTACGCCAAGCAGCTGTTCTGCGGTCGCCACCCAATCCTCACAATATTCATCACATGGTCTAATATGATCGGAAGGGATATAGCCGGTCGTGCCTTGCCCCAGCGAAATCTGCGCAACGCGGCGGTTTTGTTCAATAACATGAACACGGGCGGCAAGCGGCAAATATCCCAGCGTTGGCGTCTTGATATCCTCACCCCGAGTGATGAGGGCGCGCATCGTGCAAATATGGTGCGTTGGTTCAGGCAGATCGCCTAAGTGATCGCGTTCAACCCATGCCAGATACTGATCGGTTTCTAGCCGGACAAGCACCCAATCCGCTAGGCTATCGTCACAAATCATCACATCTTCACCAAATAAGGCATCGGTTTCACAGCCGCTTAATGGATCAGCTTTGCTGCGCATAGGCGCTGATGCTGAGATGATTTGTTTAATGGTGCTAATAGCCCTCATGCCTCTATGCCTCTATTTTGGCACCATGTTGCAACATCAAAATTAGGGCAGGTTTTTGCGGTTTCAGGAAAATCACAATGGCCGCAGATTTGTGCGTTTGGATAACGCGCCCGCCATTCACGGAGCAGAGTGTCGAGCGCATCCATCTGCTCGCGCGTAAAGTCATGGCGCCCGATCAGGCAGACGCCCAGGCTTTCGGTATTATGACCATAGACATGCGCGCCTTGCCAATATGGCGGACGGCCTTGCTCAATCGTGCCATCCTTAACAATCACCGCATGATAGCCAATACCATGCCAGCCAAAGCCCAAATGCATAGCATGAATATCGGCCGCAGTCAGATCATCTTCAGTATCTGAACAATGGACAACAAGATAACGAATATCGTCAGGATTAAGCATAATGATTGGCCTTTATTGCAACTGAGGAAATCATATCCTATGATCATGGTCTTTCGCAATCATATCCCTTAACGGTATTGGTAATCATGCTTCCACAGGCGGTTATTTTTGATATGGATGGCTTGCTGATTGATACGGAAAAGGTATCAATGGCGACGTTTCAGGATACCTGTCATAGCTATCAGGCGGCTCATCTGGCGGGGCAGTATCATCAGCTTATTGGCCGAAATCAGACCGAGCAGCAGGCTATTTTTGCTGATATTCTACCCGATCACATTGATATTCAGCGATTTGATAAAGACTGGCGTGATCTGTTTCTCGATCAGCTTCGTTATCATGTTCCGCTAAAACCGCATGCGCGGATGCTATGCCAATGGCTGAAATCGGTCAGCCTGCCTATGGCGGTGGCAACGTCAACGCAAACCGCAAAAGCTGAGGCCTTTCTTGAACGCGCAGGTCTTTATGAGTTTATGGATGCGGTCATTGGCGGTGACCAAGTGCAACATGGTAAGCCTGCCCCTGATTTATATATTAAGGCGGCTGATGCAATCGCTTGTCCGCCCGGCCATGCGCTAGCCTTTGAAGATACGTATCAAGGCATAGAAGCCGCCCACGCCGCAGGCATAGCCGTTGTTCACATTCCTGATCTCATGCCAGCAAATGACTTCACGCGGCAACATGCTGTGCTAATCGCTGATAATCTTTCTATGGCGGCAAAGCAATTAGGCTGGCCGCTTGAAAACATGGACGCCAAAGCTACATAAAAACCATAGTCATTTAACCATAGTCATTTTTTGAGAGAAGCTGATGCGGCGATTAGTTCAGGTAATATCGACGGCAATGATCATGGCTGGTGCTAGTGGCTCTGGCCATTGCGCTACATATGATAATACCAATCAGATAAATTCTAACGCCCATAGTTTTAGCTTTGATGCTATTGATGGCGGCAAAATCCATTTATCTGACTTCAAAGGCAAGGCTATTCTGGTTGTAAATACTGCTTCACGATGTGGATTTACACGTCAATATAAGGGGCTGGAGACGATCTGGCGTGAATATCAGGATGACGGGCTGATTGTGCTTGGTGTTCCGAGTAATAATTTTGGGGGTCAGGAACCGGCAGCAGAAGATGAGATTAAATCATTCTGTGAGGTCAATTTTGATATTAGTTTCCCCATGACCAGCAAGCAGAATGTGAAAGGCCAAGAGTCGCATCCGTTTTATAAATGGGCATCAAGCAAGGTTGGTATTATTGGTCAACCGCGATGGAATTTTCATAAGTTCCTGATCAATCCTGATGGTGAGCTAGATAGCTGGTTCGCATCAACAGCATCACCAGAATCGGCAAAAATACGCAAAGCCATTGAAAGCCTGCTTGCTAACCAAAGTTAAGCAGATAAAGCCAGCCAGATTGAGCGAAATATTTAGCCAATAAAGGGTGGCGTATTTGCCAGCGCATGCGCCATATCATGCGCGGATGATCGGGGCGTCATAATCAAAAAGGCGTCAGCGGATTTGGCGGCAGGTTTTATCCTGGCCACAATCGCTCCCATATGTTCAATCGGTGTTCGGGCAACTGACCCGACCGGAAAGGCATTAAGGCTGGTGTCAACCTGACATAGCCGTTCCATGATCGCCGAACAGGCTGTGCCAGAAAGCTCAATCTGCGCCCAGGCATCGCTTTGATCGGTTAATGTTGCCGCACCCGAACAGGCTTTGCCGAGCTGGGTTAGCAAGGCGCCGGAGGCAGTTTTCTGACAGACAAAAAACTGATCTCGCGCTGATGCGAGGATCATCCCATTCTTAATGGCAACATGCTGGCCGGGTTTTGGCAGGGCTATACCAAACTGGCTTTTGATGGCTCGTGCCAGTTTTTTTGCGCCGCCGTCAGCCATGCTGACGGAAATGATAGCCATATCGGTTAGCTCTTTGCATTCCGCATCCATGCCTTTGGCTGTTGCTTTAAGCGCGAATCCGGCAAGCGGCGAAGACGCTGTTAATGAATTAAGCATGTAGCCGTCTCCCTTCTGGATCAAAGAAATGTGGACTAACAATCTCAACCTCAACATCACTGTCGCGTAATGGATCAGCGGCGCGGACAATCTCACCATAGCGGCTACTGCCAGCCTCAACAAAAGCCAGTGCCAGTGACGTTTGAAGCATAGGTGACCACGCAACCGAGCTAACCCAGCCCTGGTCATTGGCAGCGACATTAGCCGCCCCAAGCCGCAGGATATGCGCCCCGGCGTTAATGGCATAGCTTGGATCAACAGGCCTCAAGCCAACCAGGCGTATCCCATCATCGCGGCAAAGCTCAGGCCGCATCGCCATCATCTTGCCGATAAAATCTTTGTTTGGGTTAAGCATTTTACCCAGCCCTAAATGATGCGCGGAGGTCTGGCCATTAAGCTCATTACCCGCCGGATGACCTTTTTCAATACGCATAACGCCAAGCGCTTCGGTGCCATAAGGGGTGATGTCTAGCGGCTGACCAATATCCATCAGCAAACGGATAAGCGCATCACCATAACGCGCCGGAACAGCCAATTCATAAGCAAGCTCACCTGAAAATGAAATGCGGAATAGCCGCGCTGAAATACCATTACAAATTGATATCTCTCCACATGCCATGAACGGGAAATTGGCATCGCTGATATCAACACCATTATCAATGATCATATTCAATAATTGCCGGGCATTAGGGCCAGCAATGGCGTATTGGGCATATTGTTCGGTCGTTGAGATAAGCTGAACATCCAGATCAGGCCAAAGCCCTTGCCGGCAAAACTCCAAATGCCGGTAAACCAGCACCGCATTTGCGGTTGTTGTGGTCATGACATAATGATTTTCAGCCAAGCGGGCAGTGGTGCCATCATCCATGACAAAACCATCTTCACGCAGCATGAGTCCGTATCGGGTTTTGCCGACAGGCAATTTGGCAAAC
>MDTB01148985.1_pt1 | contig 18535 bp, 15 predicted proteins | sample 811161 | NCBI WGS metagenome assembly MDTB01 (sample SAMN05326650, study PRJNA326480) | marine metagenome | isolation source: seawater | place: Mediterranean Sea | collected 2009
ATGACGAAGAAACGGTTGCACTTGTCGCGGGCGGACATACTTTTGGTAAGGCCCATGGTGCTGCTGATCCTGATACGTATGTGGGGCCAGAGCCAGAGGCTGCAAGTTTAGAGGAGCAAGGAACCGGTTGGAAAAATAGTTTTGGGAGTGGGCGAGGCGCCGATACTATCACCAGTGGGCTTGAGGGAGCTTGGACTGCTGATCCAATTGTCTGGGATAATAATTATTTTGAGAATTTGTTTGAATATGAGTGGGAGAAAAGTAGTAGCCCAGCGGGCGCTGTACAATGGATTCCAAAAAATAAAGCGCTAGCAGACGCTGTGCCAGACGCGCATGATCCGTCAAAAAGACATGCGCCAATAATGTTGACAACGGATCTTGCTCTAAAGGAAGATCCAATATATCGAGGAATATCGAAGAGGTTTTACGATAACCCAGACGAATTTTCCGACTCTTTTTCGAGAGCTTGGTATAAGTTAACACATCGTGATTTGGGCCCTTACTCTAGATGCTTAGGACCCTTAGTACCCAAGGAGCCACAATTATGGCAAGATCCAATCCCAACTTTAGACCATAAATTAATTGGTCAAGAGGAAATAGATGAGCTAAAGGAAAAATTATGGGGGGAGGGACTAACAATCGCACAATTAGTGAAAACAGCTTGGGCATCCGCTTCTACCTTCAGAGGGACGGATAACCGGGGCGGTGCTAATGGTTGTCGGGTTAGATTAGAACCGCAGAGACAGTGGGAAGCTAATGAGCCAAAAGAGCTGTCTTCCATTTTAATTGTTTTAGAAAAAATTAGAGATGACTTTAATTATGATCGAACTGATGGTCGAAGAGTTTCTCTGGCCGATTTAGTTGTGTTAGGTGGCTGTGCTGCGGTTGAACGAGCTGCCTTAAACGGAGGTATAAGCTTAAGTGTTAATTTTAATCCTGGACGAATGGATGCATCGGCCGAACAGACAGATGAAGAGTCATTTTCGGTTTTGGAACCCAAGTCTGATGGCTTTAGGAATTATCACCAACCAGGTAGTGAGAGAAGCGCCGAAGAATTACTTTTGGACAAAGCACAGATGCTTAAGTTGAGCGTGAGTGAAATGACAGTTCTTCTGGGTGGTATGAGAACTTTGAACGCAGTTGTCTCTGACTCAAAAGTTGGTGTACTAACTGAAAATCCTGAAACTCTAACAACTGACTTTTTTATAAATTTGTTAGACCTAAATATCTCTTGGACTGCTTCGAAAAAGAGTAGAGGAGTTTATAATGGAGTAGATATTGAGACCGGTAAACTGATGTGGATGGCGTCGGCTGTAGACCTTCTTTTTGGATCCAATTCGCAATTGAGAGCAATTTGTGAGGTATTTGCAAGTGACGATGCGAAGGAAAGCTTTGCCGTTCAGTTCGCCACTGTCTGGTCCAAAGTTATGGATTTAGACCGTTTTGAATTACAAAGGTAAATAAAACATTTTGTTTAAATCGTGCAAATCAATATTGGCTAAATATAGAATATTGGATATTTTCAATTGGGAGTCGACGGTTAGAATGTCGTCCAGGCTTGTCTAGCTATTAGCGAGCAACTATCCTGACTCGTCTAACAAACTATGTCAGCCTTTACGAGACAACAGCGCCCTACCCGGTTTGATTTCAATTTATTCAAGACAATTTTTAAGTTGGTTTCGGTCTTGGTGGGCTCACCATTTCTAAAGTAACACTTCTGCCTAGGCGCAAAAATAAGCTTACCGAGTTTACTCCGCTTGCTCTAGAAAAGCTATCCAAAATCAGTAATTAGAAATCAATTCTTTGCAACATTACTCACTATAAACAACCGTTTTCGGCAACCAGCTTAACTAATTCTTGGTTAACGTTCTTGTTGACGAACAACGAACCGTAGTTTTTAATCGTATTAGGACGTTAACGTCGATTACAACTTTGTTTCATGATTAATTGGGAATAATACGAGGGATTTGTATTAAAGAACCACAATCGTAAAAAAGGATAAAAATTATGGATGACATGTTTGAAATTGGTCTTCAGCAGAGACGAAATACACTAGGGTCCGAATATGTTGACAAAAATTTGAATAAGGCCGATGAGTTTACACGTCCTTTTCAAGAAGCAATGACGAAGTGGTGTTGGGGATTTGGGTGGGGAGACGATACTATATCTCCCAAAGTTAGATCTATGATGAATTTGGCGATGCTTGGAGCCTTAGGCAAAATGCATGAGTGGGAGATTCACTGCCAGGGCGCGCTCAATAATGGTGTTACCCGTGACGAGATTCGCTCAATAATACATGTTGTAGGTATTTATTGTGGGGTTCCGCAAGCACTTGAATGTTTCCGTGCTGCCGAGAAAGTTTTAGATACAGAAAATTGAAAATTGGGCGAAACGCTCACTTTATATTAAAAATTGCGAGAATTTGGTGAGCTTAAAAAAAAGGGTGTATCGTTTCAGTTTGATACACTAAATTGAAATTAAAGAATTGTAATCGAATGGTTCAATGAATAAGAAATTTAGAGTTCCATTCTCGTGTTTTATCTTAATAAGTGGGTAAGAAATATAAAATTCCATGATCAAATTTTATTTAAATAGTGATTTGGTTGAGGTCGAGCACATAGATGCAACTGAGACCTTATTGGATTTTCTACGTCTATCTCGACGTCTTACCGGTACTAAAGAAGGCTGTTGCGAGGGAGATTGTGGAGCATGTACTGTTTTAGTAGGAAAGTTAGAATTAGGCGAACTGAAATATAAAAGTGTTAATTCATGTATTTGCTTTCTACCCTCCTTAAATAACTCTCATATTGTTACTGTTGAGAGTTTAAGCTCTTTGGAAAATAGGTTGCATCCAGTACAGCTGGCAATGATTAAGAGTCATGGCAGTCAATGTGGTTTTTGCACACCGGGCATAGTGATGTCACTCTATGATTTGTGGTTAAAAAACACATCGTTTACAGATACAAAAATAGAAAAAGCGCTACAAGGTAATTTGTGCCGATGCACAGGCTATGGTCCAATAATTGATGCTGCAAAATCAATAAATAACTTTGGAAATTGGCGAGCTGATGCATTGATCCGAAATAGAGAAACTATGAAGAATAATTTGCAGAACTTGGATCAAAAAAAAGATTGGATAGAAGAGGGTGCAAATTCTAAATATATTATTCCGAGAACTGTTGAAAGCTTAGCAAAGCTATACTTAGGTAATCCTAGCGCTACACTAGTGGCAGGCGCAACTGACGTGGGGTTATGGGTTACTAAAGAGCTAGCTTTTCTAGACTCAATTATTTTTATTGGCAACATCGAAGGCCTGCGGAAAGTAGATGAGAATTCGGAGATGCTTATTTTTGGAGCTTGCGTAACTTACAGCGAGTTTGAACCGGTCCTACAGGTTTATTATCCTAGTGTTTCTGGTTACCTATCTAGAATAGCTGGCGAACAAATAAGGAATATGGGGACCGTGGGTGGAAATATAGCAAACGCTTCTCCTATCGGAGACTTGGCGCCGCTCTTTATTGCTCTTGGAGCGACTCTTATTCTGAGAAAAGGTAGTGAAAGTCGAACAATAAAAATAGAAGACTTTTTTATAGACTACGATGTTCAGAATATAAAACAGTCTGAATTTGTTGAAAAAATTGCTGTGCCGATTAATCCAAATCTATTTGTATATGCGTTTAAAATTTCTAAGCGCAGAGATGAAGATATTTCAACAGTTTCAGCCATTTTTTCTTTTGAAGTTCTGGGCCAAAAATTGTTTAATGTGAGATTAGCTTTTGGCGGTATGGCAGCAATACCAAAACGGGCTTTGAACGCTGAAAAGGTGTTGGAGGGTAAAAAAATTGATGTAGCTTTATTTAAGTTGGCTCAATTAGCGTTGGAGAAAGACTTCAGTCCAATCAGCGATATGCGAGCGTCTAACAAATATCGAATGAGGGTAGCAAAAAATTTACTTATAAAATGTTGGTACGACTATTCAAATTATAAGGAAGCCACCTAAGGTTTTAGTGTAAAGTGTGAGTTTGATGAAAAGTGCAATAATAAAAAATAAAGATAGTGGTTTAGAAAGTGAGGTGCATGACTCTGCCTCTAAACATGTAAGCGGATCAGCAATATACGTGGACGATATAGAACTCCCTGCTCGATGTTTGCATTGTTATCTTGGGTTTTCGAATCTTGCTCACGGACTTATAACCTCGTTAGATTTAGACGATGTCCGTGCGTTCCCCGGCGTTGTGGACGTTTTTACCGCTAATTCTATTCCAGGTGAAAACGATATCAGCCCTTCCGGTAAGAATGACGAACCTATTTTAGCTGATAGAGAAGTGTCGTTTTGGGGGCAGCCTATTTTTGTTGTTGTTGCCGAAACGAGGCAAACTGCTAGAAAAGCGGCTAGGCTGGCACAAGTTACCTACGAGGAGCTTGATTTTATACCGGACATAAGATCAAACGAGGCAAATGGAGAAACTTTAGTTTGTCCTGGGTTAAAATTAGAAAAGGGTGATGTCAGTATAGCGTTGGCAAAACCCTCACGAAGGCTTAGCGGAGAAATTGAAATTGGTGGTCAAGATCATTTTTACCTGGAAGGACATGTTTCACTATCTGTTCCAGGAGAAGACGATGATCTAACGGTTTTTTCGTCAACTCAGCATCCATCTGAAGTTCAACACATGGTTGCGAAAGCTTTACGTATATCAAGCCATTCAGTAAAAGTTGAGGTCAGGCGAATGGGAGGTGGATTTGGTGGTAAAGAAACACAATCAAATCAATTTGCTGTAATATCAGCTTTAGCAGCGGTTCGAAATAATTGCGCCGTTAAGTTGCGCTTGGATCGAGATGACGACATGATATGTACAGGAAAACGCCATGATATTATAGCGCGTTATGATTTGGCTTTTGATGATAACGGGTATATAGCGGGACTTGATTTGAGATTAAGTGCTAGATGCGGGTTTTCCTCTGATTTATCAGGTCCAGTAACAGATCGTGCTTTATTCCATGTTGACAATTGCTATTATTTTCCAGCGGTGAGATTACGGTCATACCCTCTTAAAACAAATACTGTTTCCAATACCGCATTTAGGGGCTTTGGTGGTCCTCAGGGCATGATGGTTTCTGAACGCTTAATTCAAGAAATAGCTTATGATTTACAGAAAGACCCACTTGAAATAAGAAAGCTCAATCTTTACGGAAAAAAAGAACGATGTGTTACACCTTATCATCAAACGATTGAAGATAACGTATCTTGGCGGATAATCTGTGAACTAGAGCGTAAATCAGATTACCAAAATAGAAGGAACCAGATTCATAAATTTAATGAGTTAAATCATATCCTTAAAAAAGGAATAGCTTTAACGCCTGTAAAATTTGGAATTTCCTTTACCGCTACTTGGTTTAACCAAGCTGGTGCGTTGGTTCACATCTATACCGATGGATCAATCTATTTGAACCATGGTGGGACTGAAATGGGACAAGGTCTTAACACTAAAGTTGCAAGCATAATTGCAGATGCCTTCGACCTTCCTCATTCGCGGGTAAAAATAAGTGCCACCGATACGAGTAAAATTCCAAATACGTCGGCTACTGCTGCTTCAGCAGGTTCGGACCTAAATGGTATGGCTGCATTAAACGCAGCTAACACTCTGAAATCAAGGTTGGCTGATTTAATAGTATCACTTTATGGCGTAGATAGGAAAGCAATCTATTACAAGGCTGGCTATGTGCTATTTGATAAAAAGAGACTAAAATTTGAAGAGCTAATAAGAAAAGCTTATGAGCAAAGAGTACAATTATCTGCTACCGGATTTTACAAGACACCTAAAATACATTGGGACCGAAACAAAGGCTGTGGGCGCCCCTTTTATTATTTTTCTTATGGTGCTTCAACAACGGAAGTTACAGTCGATACGTTGACGGGAGAATTTCAGGTAGACCGAGTTGATATTCTGCATGACGTTGGCTCTTCACTGAATACTGAAATTGATCGTGGGCAAATTGAAGGTGGTTTTATTCAAGGTATGGGTTGGTTGACAACAGAGGAACTGTATTGGGATAAAAAAGGAAAACTGCTTACGCATGCACCTTCAACGTATAAAATTCCTTTAGCTTCAGATCGTCCGCGAGAATTCAATATATATCTTGCAAACTGGTCAAGAAATAAAGAGAGAAGTATTAAGCGTTCCAAGGCAGTGGGTGAACCACCGTTGATGTTAGCTATTTCGGTTCATGAGGCTATAGGTATGGCCGTTGCCGCTTGTGGAGTTCGAAAGTCTAGACCTGTGTTGGGTGCACCAGCCACTCCTGAGAAGGTTCTAGCCTGTATTACGAAGCTTCGAGAGTAAAAACCAGTGAAAAATAGAGTGAAACAAATTATCGAATTTATAAAGAGTAAAAAAAAGGGTATTTTGATTACAGTCGAAGAAACAACTGGTTCAGCGCCACGAAATTGCGATGCATTTATGTTGGTGGATGGAGAAATTTCGATAGGAACTGTAGGTGGGGGCAGATTAGAGTATAACGCCACACAAACGGCTCGTGAAATTTTACACAAAAACCCCCACGAATTATATGTTGAAAAATTTCGTTTGGGACCAGAACTGAGCCAGTGTTGTGGTGGGACAATGACATTGAAGTTTGAATCGCTCAATTCTAACTTGCGGAAAAAGTTATTGTGTAATTTAAGAGAGATTGAGTGCGAAAATCCTAACGTTTTAATTTTTGGCGCTGGTCATGTCGGGAAAGCTTTAATCGAACAAATGACAATGTTACCGCTTAACTGTCGTCTGATTGACTCCAGAACAGAGATTTGTCTCGACGGCATATATTCAGATTATTGTGAAGTTACAGCTATACCAGAGAAGGTTGTAAGAGAAGCACCTAAGGGAAGCGCGTTTGTTATAGTGACGCATGATCATGCCATGGACTTTCTCTTGGTAAAAGAGGTGCTTGCACGTGGAGATTCACGATATCTCGGTATGATAGGGTCAAAAACAAAAAAAAATCAACTACGGAGTTGGCTGAGAAAACAAGGAGTAGCGTCCTTAGAAAATTTGGTTACGCCTATTGGTGGCACTATAACAGATATAAAACTTTTTGATAAGCGCCCGGAGACAATTGCAGCCTTAACAGCAGCCGAAATATTAATCGCATTTCAATCAAACGAAAAAGTTGTTTAACGTTATAAAAAAGGTAAAACCAAGAGCATGAAAACTTTGTATAGGGCAAGAATTTTGACGTTTGAAAGAGCACCACTCTCTCTAGTTGATGAAGAGGCTTACTCATATTATTCGGATGGATATTTACTTGTTGAAAATTTAAAAATTGTGGGCTTAGGGTCATTTGAAAGTCGTCCTGCTGAAGCTTTTGATTTACCGTTTGTTGACTATCGCCCATTCCTTATTCTACCTGGTTTTATTGATACTCATAGTCATTTTCCTCAAATGCGAGTAATAGCTAGCTACGGAACTAAGCTAATGGAATGGTTAGAGAAATACACTTTTCCGGAAGAAGCTAAATTTCAAAAATATGATTATGCAAAAATGATCGCAAGATCTTTCGTAGAAACGTTGATAGATCATGGAACAACTACAAGTGTAACATTCTGTACAGTACATAGTGCTTCTGTTGACGCAATTTTCGAAGAAGCCAACAAAAAAAACATGTGTATGGTGGCGGGAAAGGTGATGATGGATCGAAATGCACCCAGTAGGATTCTTGACGATGCCCAATCAAGCTATGATGAAAGTAAAAACCTTATTGAAAAATGGCATAAAAACAGGCGTGCAAAGTATGCAATTTCGCCTAGATTTGCAATTACATCCACACCAGAGCAATTGGAAGCTGCCGGAACATTATACGCAAAATACGACGATTGTTATTTGCAAACGCATTTATCTGAAAATTTAAATGAGATATCTGCAGCGATGTCGCTTTTCCCTGAACGAAAAAACTATTTAGATATCTACAACTATTATGGACTTCTTGGACCAAAAAGTTTGCTAGGACACTGTATACATCTTGATCCTTATGAGCGCTCACAAATGGTTGAAACTGGAGCTGTTGCAGTGCACTGCCCAACCTCCAATCTTTTTCTTGGGAGTGGTTTATTTGATATGGACGATTTTAATCAAAGGGGAATTAAAGTCGCAGTGGCGACTGATACGGGAGGTGGGACATCCTATTCAATGTTGAGTACTTTATCTCAGGCGTACAAAATACAGCAACTCCGGAATTACAATTTTGATCCATTGCAGTCGATTTATTCGGCTACTTTAGGAAACGCTATAGCTCTAGGTTTGGAGCATGAAATAGGCTGTCTGAAAAAAGGCGCAGTTGCCGATTTTATAGTTTTGGACAGCCACGCTACCTCTGTATCGAGGACTAGAATGGAAACTTGTCAGGACTTAATTGAGGAGTTATTTATACTACAAACTTTGGGCGATGATCGCTCTGTTAAAGCTGTTTACATAGCTGGATCTAAGGCCAAATAAATGCGAAAAATTTTTGAGATTAATTCTAAATTTGCAGATTTATCTGGCTGTTTCTCAACATTTTTATTAAAGTCAGAGCAAAGTAATAGCAACAGGCCAAGATTAGGATGCAATCAAAAATAATAAAAGGTTTATTGAGTGTTTTAGCCTTTACTGGTTTGGGTGCTTTTGCGGCTTTGTCTATATTTAACTCCAGTAATACGGTGTCGGTCACTGAGGATATTCAAGTTGGAATTACGAAAGCTCGTGAAGACCTAAAGGTTATTGAGGCAAATAATGAAAAAATGCAAGGTGACCTGATAAAAATAAAAGAGAGGAAAGCTTTTCTAGAGGGTAGTATTTTAGAGAATGAAAAGGAAAAGGGTAAGCTTGATAACGCAATCTTGTCACTTCAGGGCATAAAGATTCTTCTAAAATCCGAAATAGATAATTTGGGGAAAGAGCGAGATAAGCTAAGCGAGATAGTTGCAGATTTACTCATAGAGATAGATAATACTAAAGAATTGGACGCGCTACAAGAAGCTGATGAAAGGCAAGGGTACGAGATTAAAGAACTATTGCTACAAATAGATAGCCTGCAGCTAGAGAACAAGGAGTTAACTGCGAATTTGTTCGAGGTAACAGAAAATTCTAAAGAAAAAGGCAAAAAAGATAAAGAGGCTCTCGTTTTATTAGAAACAAACTTGGTCGCTAAAGAGAAGCAGATAGCGGACATTAAAGAACAGTTTCGAGAGCAAACCGAGGAAATGTCAGAACAAATCCAAAGCCTAACTAGTAAGCTTAATGACGCTAGTAACTCTAATGTTAATTACACAAGTACACCAGTTGACAACTTAATACCAAATATTGCTGACGACTCAAGTGATGTGATTGAGGATAAAATTGCAGCCTTAAAAATCTTAGAGACAAATTTCCAAAAGTTAAATGGACTTAGAGTTATTTTCTCAGGCAACATGATATATGATGAGACAAGAGGCCAAATAGTATTTAGAGCCGATAATTCAATCGGCATACCAATTTTTCAAGATGATTTCACTGGTTCCATAGCTGGGAAATGTGGACTGCCGATCGACAAAGAAATAGAAAATAGATGTTCTGCGACGATAATAGCAGAGTTTGTATTAGAAAATAACGATTTATTTCTCCGGGGAAAAGAAATAGTGGAGATTGTTAAAAAGTGAGGTGCACAAATTTACCAGACCGGCTACAATTTTGAATAGAAAAAAATTTTTTAAGAGGTTATTTGGTAATATCGCCTCAAACAACAAAAAAAATTTAAACCTCCTCGTTCGATCAAATTTTGATAAAGAAACTTATAGTGTGATCACGAGATTCTAATTTAGTGTGTCTTTGATATATTTAGAGACAACCGACTTTTTTTCTCTCGATTAGTCTGTGTAGACTTTCCATTTAGCTGGTTGAAGATCTAATTTTCGCCTTTTAAAATCTATGACATTGGCTTACAAATTGCATCTTTATTTCTAATTTAATGGTATGGATTGTCGAAGTGTCCCTATTGGAAAATTTAGATATTTATTTTAAAAATAATGATTTTACTATTGTAAAGAGTTTTTTGTCAGAAGTGAAAACTGAGACAGAAGCAAAGTATCTATTGGCGTCTTTATTACCCTTTACTGGAGCGTCAGGTAGCGCAAATTCGGACGCATTTCTGGCATGTAAAAATTTTTACTCGCAATTTCCAAATGATCCAGAAATCCATGACTTAATGTGTGACTTAATTGCCGACTTAGATATGAACGACGTCAGGGAGTTAAATCCGTATTTCAAAGTTTTGCAGGACTATACCTACAATTATCCAGCCGAGCTTCGCGGCTGGACACGTCTTGGTGATTATTACCAGCATTTTCTTTACTATGAAGACGCTATAGAATGCTTTTTAAGAGCGAAGAAAATCGACCCTACTGATGTCGAAACAACTTTTAAATTGTGGGTTTTAGGGAGAAAGACCAATGATTTGGAAATATCTCGGGCTCAGACTATCAGGAACGCAAAGAAAAACTTTGTCAGTATTGAATCTAATAAATTAGATTTTGATCTTAAGGGAGTTAAGAATACGAATAATATTAAAAACTGCGGAGCAGTAATATTGAAAAATCTTTTTGAACCAGATCGGTTCCATGAATTAAATCTGGAAATTAACAAACTTGTTAAAATTGATAATATAAAGCATAGTAAAGCTCTGTTACTAAATAATCTTGGAAAGCGCATCACAAATTTATTTAATGCTATGGTCTTTGAAGTGGATTCAAACATTTCGCCTTTGATGTCGCCCTGGAAAAAAGCGGAATGGACTAATTGGAGACCCCTCAAACAGCATTTGCAAATCTCATTCCCAGATAAAAAAGGAGCAGAGCTTCATCAAGATTACCCAGTATGGGGTTCACAACAAGATTTCACAGTATTTTGGATACCGACGACGGTTAATGGGCCCGCAAAAGCGTCAGGGTTATCTTTTTTGCCTTATAAAACAAATGTAATTAATTTAACTTTGGGAAATAACACAACAGGGCTTAATCCAATTGGGAAAAGTGACTTCATGGAGTTCTTTGGAGAACATTTCATGTTTGAGGAAATTCCTGTTGGTTCAGCTCTACTAATGGGAAAACATAGCTTTCATTTTACAACGTTTGACGAGCATATGACCAATGTTCGCACAAGTCTTGATTTTCGATTAGCAAATGGGCCGCGCAGATTTCCAGACTCTTTCAAGCTTTAATGCATCATGTGAAGAAAAGATTGACGAAAAACTTTTATTTTCTACCCTTATTCACCTAAGTAAAAAAATTTAGAGTAACCACGGTAGATTACTAGTACCAAAAAAGCGCAAGGGACACTTGGCATAGGCTTTGCAGCAGACAAGTGCCTGTTTCGATTTTTTTTTGAGGGTTAACTCTTGGCTATTGCTTACAGAATGTTTATCACGGTATTTTCGCTTTTGTTTAATGTGAGTGTGATTTTAGCGATCTGTGCTGGTACTAGTCTATCGAGCGATTATAAAATATGCGACGAAATCGCTGAAGCAGTAGAGAAAAGTCGAGGTTTGCCTCAAAATATTTTAACTAGTATTTCATTGGTAGAGGCAGGAAGAAAGCAAAAAAATGGAAAATTGAGTCCGTGGCCTTGGTCGTTAAATCACGCCGGAACAAGTTTATTTTTTGATAAAAGGTCTGATGCTTTAAAATATTTAAATAAAAATATAACAAAAAAGTTTCAGAATATTGATGTTGGATGCATGCAAGTCAACGTGAAATGGCACCGTAGAAATTTTGACTCGTTCGCGGAGATGCTCGATCCAAGAAAAAACATTCAGTATGCAGCCTCTTTCTTGGTCAAACTCAAAAAACGGTACGGCTCGTGGGAGAAGGCTATTAAACATTATCACTCCTCCACAGAAAGACTCAATGTTAAGTATTATGCAAAGGTACGCGAGGTTTGGAGCTCCAAAGAACAGACTAACGCCGTATTTCAAGACGCTTCCTTATCGTTGGATGATAATATTTTTTATAACAGAAATTTCGAGTTTCAGTTAGCGGGATTTGATCCTAAAGCTACGAAACCGTTTGTTGAAAATAAGCAACAGAAAAAAAAATCTAGACAGAGAAATACGAAATTTGATCAAGACAATATATATTTCGATGCTACCTTGGGCGCAGCCAATAGATTTGAGAGTAATGAGGAGCTGAAAAGGTATATAAGGGTTAAGTCAGCCTATTTGAGAGATAACGTAGATAAGATCATACTATTTAGAGAAGAATTTTCGAAAACTAGATAAAATGTAGTATAGAATGGAGTAAGAATGGATGAGAGAGAAACAGATTTAATACGGCAGGTATCAAATATAAGCGCTAAATTTTCTGATTATGAGATGCCATATCTTAGATCAGATGGTGATATTGTTATACCATTAAACCCGATTTTAAAGAAAAATCGTGAATCGCATCGTCGGTTTGCGGAAGCTATGCGTGAGATGATGGATACAGATTTACAGTTGAAAAAGAAAAAAAGTAAATCCTGGGTATAAATTTGCATTTTTCTAGGATAACATTCTAAGAGTTAGATTTTTTGAGGCTACTTTGATTACGCAAAAGAGACTACTTGAAATTCTAGAGAAAAGTGATGGACAAGACAAGGCGAGTTTCTATTGCGATGTCTCGCTGTCAGCTTTGATAATTTTGAATTTGATAGCAATAAGTTTGGAGTCTGTTGAAACTATAGGATCAAACTATAGCGATCTTTTTTTTATTTTTGAGATGTTTTCTGTCACGATCTTTGGTATTGAATATGTCCTTAGGATATGGGCAAGTGGTGCGTCCTCTTCAAAATGGAAAAGCCCCTTATCTAAAAGATTGGCGTACATTTTTAGTTTTACTGGTCTGGTAGACCTTATCGCTATTTTACCGAGTTTATTGTCGATCTTTATGGGAACCGTTGATTTACGGTGGCTAAGGGTCCTTAGAATGGTCAGGCTTTTAAAAATATCGCATTATAGTTCGGCATTGGAGGACCTTGTATCAGCCATACGCCATGAACGAGGGTCATTTACAGCGGCAATGTATCTTTTAATTTTAGCGTTATTTTTTTCCAGTTCAGCGTTATATCTGGTTGAGTCGGATGTACAGCCAGAAAAATTCAGTTCCATACCAGAGACAATGTGGTGGTCGATAATAACGCTTACAACTGTTGGATATGGCGATGCATCCCCAGTAACGGCTCTTGGGAAGGTAATCGCCGCTATAACTGCTTTGATGGGAGTTATGACGGTTGCGCTGTTAACAGGCATAGTGGCAAATGCTTTTGCAAACCAAGTACAAAGAAGAAATAGTATTTTTGAGGCTGAAATAGTTCATGCTCTTGCTGATGGAGAAATATCGGAGGAAGAAGCTAAAAAGATTGAAGCTTTGAGGAAACGATATGATTTGAGTGATGAGCATGCTGATGCAATTATTGAAATAATGACTGACAGAATGAAAAAATAGGTATTCTGGTCTCTAAGGAAGCACTCTTACTTATAAACTAATGCGCTTTGTTGGCACAAAAAGTGCAGGTTGGTTAAGTATCTACTTAGGAGGAAAACATGATGCTGACGCAATTAAAATCAGATGAAAATGATTATGAGATGGAAGATATAAACTATTACGATTCCCATATTCGTGCCTATCACGCTAAAAAGATGGGCGTCAAAGTAGTGTTTTGTGATTCAAAAGGCGTACCATTTTCGGAAACAGTGGCACCGATGTCATCTTACTTTCCTAGCAATGGTCATAATTACTAATAGATCAGGTGCGATCAAACAAAAATAAGCTTACTTAGGTTTTTGAATCAATTTTACTCGAAAGGCTACTTTTAAAATAAGAGGTAAGCTTTGAGACATATTGTACAATATACTCTTAAGTTTCATCGCCAAAATTAGTCATAAAAAAGCTAGATCTCATTAGTTGTAATTTTTTCGTCAAATTTCTGCTTATTCTCCAAATACTCGCGCACGTCGACGGCGTTCAGAAGAGGAGGGTATCTTCATTAATTCACGATATTTTGCTACCGTACGCCTAGCTAGTTTAACACCTTTTTTACTAATAATTTCGGCAAGATTTTCGTCGCTTAGTGGTTTCACGGAATCCTCTTCTTGTATTATCGTTTTAATTAGGTTTCGGACTGCTGCGGCAGAAGTCTCTATTCCTGGCTTATCAGTATCTATGGATATGCTAAAAAAAGATTTTAAAGGAAACGTTCCACGAGGCGTGTTGATTAATAGACCACTAGTTACCCTACTTATTGTGCTTTCGTGCATCTTCACCTCTTCTGCTATATCTTTTAAAGACAGTGGTTTCAAATGATCTAAGCCAAGCTCAAGGAATTTTGTTTGTCTTCTGATAATTTCAGAACCCACTTTTAGGGTTGTAGAATTTCTCTTTGCGACAGCTCTTTGTAGCCAGCGAGCTGATGCTATCGCTTGAGCGGCATACTCCGATGCTTCATTATCGCGACTCTTGTTTTGTATATCCTTTGCATAATCAGCGTTAATATGTACGGTAGGTAGATTTGATCTATTGAGGTCTACTGTCCAGCCCGACTCGGACTTTCTGACCATTAGATCTGGGGCAGTAATTTGTTGAAAACCTTGGTCGAAGCGTTCACCAGGTTTTGGGTTAAAACTACGCAAGATTTTTATTTGATCTAACAGAACGTCCTTATTACATTTCAATTTTCGTTGAAGAGTTTCAAATTGACCTTTTGCAAGTAAATCTAAATTGTCGAGAAGCAAATTAAATTGTGTTGTTAAGAGACCTTTATCTTGCGCTTGAATTAGTAAGCACTCACGAAGGTTCCTTGCAAACAGCCCGGCTGGCTCAAATCCCTGAAGTTTATTAAGAATTTGTTCCGAAAAATCGATAGGAATTCCACATTTCTCCGAAATATCGCTTGGTGTCGTATTTATCCATCCGCTAGGCTGTAAACTTTCTGAATACGCCTGCGCAACAAATCTTTCATTTGTATCAGCGAAGTTTAGATCTATTTGACGATATACATGTTCATGCAGTGAGATTGGATTATCCTCTACTGAAGACGCAATAAAATCGTAATCGTCATTTTGTGATGATACCGAACTTTTTGATTTATAATCTGTTAATTCTGTTTCAAATCTATTTTCATAATCTGCATTAGTCGTAGGGTCATCAGCTATTGCCGTTCCATCTGAAAGAGCATTATCAATTTCACTTTGTGAAGACGCAGAGTCTTTTTTACTGGTACTCTCGGAGCTGTCAGTTGACTCAGCAGTTTCCCGGCTGTTATCATCTGTTTCTACTTCCAAGAAAGGATTTTCTGAGCACTCAGACTCAAGATATTGTCTAAGATCCAAGTTTGTCATTTGCAACAAGCGAATTGCCTGTTGTAACTGTGGCGTCATCACTAAGGACTGCTTTTGTTTTAAATTTAGAGATGCTGATAGTTGCATGTCATGGTTCTCCTGTAATTTTGGAAAGCATTACATTTATTATTTTATATTTCAAAAAAACTATTTGACCCTTCATTTTGTCAATTTATTGAAAAAAAAATATAATAAAAACAGTATGATAAGAGATAGTAGAATTTACTCAAATTTTTAAGTGTCAAAAAATCGATTAAATTTTGTTGATTTCGGCGCAAACTTTGCATATCTTTTTCATACTAAAACTTAGAGAAAATGATAATGTTTTTACGACGAGCCAAAGCAAAAACTGTGAAAAAAGAACCTTGTACACGGTGCTCTATATTAAGGTTATATTTCTCTGCAATAATTGTAATAGCCGCAGTTGCGATTATGGCGGGAGATAAAGCAAGCGTATTGAGTTTTGTAAATAAAGACACCGGTGTATATTTGGTATTAGTTTTCGGTTTTCTTGTTTCGCTTTACCGGATTTTTGAGTGGTATTTTGTCTATCGGAAACCAAAACCGTGAAACAGAAGTATTTTATCTGTTTCGAACTAATCTAACAGCCATTTCTTGATCTGGTAGAAACCTTCCAAATTTATGACCAGTATAAAAATTAACAGTCCAATAACTTCCTTTAGTCATCGAATTTTTTTCGCCAGTCCAGTATGCTCGAGGATCCGTATTTGGAAAAATTTTTGATGCTATAGCAACGTTGTCAACCGTATTAAATTTCTCCCCACTTTTACATTTTTTGCAGACTAAACTATACAGCTCTTCTAAAGTAGGAAGTCGCCAGGACGGCCCTAACTGCGCATCAGCGATCTTTATCGCCTGATTAATTGTAGGGTGATCTAACAACATAGCCTCACCAATACAAGTTTCTCCGTTCCATTGTTGGCCAATACTGCATCTAAGCCATTCAATATTTCTTGAAAGGTCAATTACTATGTGATCCTTAGGATAAAAAGATGTGGAGAAGCCTGGAGTCGAGGCAATGCTAGTATAGAGTATTAACATGTAAGCAATTCTGCTAAACATTTACCAAAGTACCTTTTTCAAATTGTAAGCCAAAGTATAACTAAAAAAAAATAAAATTCCATGTATTCTTTCGGATTATTAATTGGTATACTTCTTGCAATTTATGGACCAAACCTCGCTGAAATTCGCTTGGTAAAATAGGATAGGATTTTATAAAACTATGGATATAGCATCACTTATAGGCTTTCTGGGCGCAGTTGGAATGATTGCTGGAGCTATGATATCGAGCGGAGGTATTGGAGCATTTATCGATACACCTTCCCTTTTAATTGTGGTGGGTGGTACTTTTTTTGCGGTTATGTATACAGCGCCGTTACCCGTATTTTTGGGAAGTTTCGGTGTGATGGCCAAGGCTTTTCTACCTCCTGTTAAGAAAATGGATGAACTGGTTGAAAGGATGGTCGAATTGGCCGGAATAGCGCGAAAAGACGGTATGATGGCCTTGGAAGGTCAAGAAGTACCTGACAAATTTTTTGCGAAAGGGTTGCAAATGTTAGTCGATGGGGCTGATGAAGCCAAATTAACTACGCAACTAACTCAAGAGATTAAAGCCATGAAACTAAGGCATGAGTCTAACCAAGGTGTTGTGAAATCGTGGATAGATATAGGGCCCGCTATGGGAATGATTGGAACTCTTGTAGGATTAGTAGCTATGCTCGGAAATATGGCTGATCCAAAGGCAATTGGACCCGCTATGGCCGTGGCACTACTTACGACATTATACGGTGCTTTCATTGCAAACGTGGTTTTTATGCCAATGTTAATAAAGCTTGAGGGCTACACTACCCATGAAGTGATTTATCGTGAAATGGTAGTAGCCGGCTTACGCAATATTGCGAGGGGCGAATCTCCGCGAAATATTCAGGACCAATTACTGTCTAATTTAGCTCCAAAGATTCAAGCGAAATTGGAAGCCGCGTAAGCAAAGTTAGCATAATATAATACCTGATATAGTTTAGAAAGGCTGATAATTAAAATATGGCAGAAGCAGCGGAAGAAGAAATAGAAGAGGAAGAGGAGGAGTGTCCAAAATGTCCTCCTGTGGGGGCTCCGGCATGGATGGCTACTTTTGCTGATATGGCTACCCTATTAATGGCTTTCTTTGTTTTAATACTTTCCTTTGCTGAGTTTAATGTTCCCAAATTTAAGCAGATTTCTGGATCACTCAAGAATGCTTTTGGGGTCCAAAGAATTGTACCAGTTGTTGAACAACCAAAAGGTACGACCGTTTTATCTTTGAATTTTAGTCCGTCTCCTACTCCTTCTGTTTCAAAAGAGATGACGCAACAGACTACTCAAATTGAACAATCTAAATTAGAGCTGCAGCAAAAAGACAAAGATTCTGATGGAGCAGATGGAAATCAAAGTGCCGAGGCAGTTGTTAAAGCTTTAGAAGAGGCAGTGGCAAGAGGTGATATTGAAATAGAAACCGATGGAGAGGAATTGGTTGTAAGTGTTAAATCAAAATCCGAAAGTGCGCCATCGGAGGAAATCTCAGAGCTAATTAAAGAGACGGAAGCAGCCTTATCAGATCTCAAGGATAATGCTGGTCAGCCAGTAGATGAAACAGCGTTAGGTGGCATAGAAAACCAATTAGCTAAAATTGCTCAGGCGTTGGCGGAGTCCTCCGGTGGAGCTTCTGGTCCAGGCGGAGGTAATGCTAGCGCCGATCAGCAAGAAAAGGCAGAGGTTTCAGAGGACGAACTTAAAATAGCTCTGCAGGAAGAGATCGCGCAAGGCCTAGTCGAGGTTGAGAGGAAGGATGGTAAAATATTCATTACTGTTGGCGCAGGAGGTGCTTTTGCTTCTGGCTCTGCAGATTTAACAAGTCAGGCGAAAGATATAATGGCTAGAGTTGCTGACAAAGGTGTAGGAGAAACAGGCAAAGTTACTGTCTCCGGTCATACAGACGATGTTCCATTAGTCTTTGGTTCTGCCTATAGAGACAATTGGGATTTGGCAGCGGCTCGTGCCGCTAGTGTCGTACAAGCTATGCAAGCAGGAGGAACTGTAAGCGGCGATAGGTTGCAAGCAGTAAGTTTTGGAGAGTCAAAACCAGTTGCTGATAATGAAA
>MDTB01077468.1_pt1 | contig 18529 bp, 15 predicted proteins | sample 811161 | NCBI WGS metagenome assembly MDTB01 (sample SAMN05326650, study PRJNA326480) | marine metagenome | isolation source: seawater | place: Mediterranean Sea | collected 2009
AGGGTGAAACGGTGAGGTAAGAGCTCACCGGTTTTTTGGTAACAAAAAACGCATGGCAAACCCCACTGGGAGCAAGGTTAAATAGAGAAGACATTGTGTTTTACACTAAAAACAGTCTTTAGTTAGTCTTCTGGGTTAACCGCTTGAGCATAAATGTGAATTTATGCCTAGAGAAATGACATCTTAAATGACAGAACCCGGCTTATAGATTATCTGGCAAAATTCCCTATATTTTAGTGTTCTTCTTTTGTACTACCAAAAATTATAAACTTATTGACTAATCTTAAAAAACCCATACTATCCCAAATAATCCCATAATGGAGGGTAGATTGAAAAATAATAATTTTTTTAGGTTTTATACAAAAAATGTTTTTATCAAGTTTCGAAAACAAAATAGACAAGAAAGGACGAGTATCAGTGCCTGCAACTTTTAGATCTCATTTAAATTCAATGGGATACAATGGTTTCATAAGCTACCCCTCTTTTAATCATGCTGCATTAGAAGCTTGCTCTCAAGATAGAATTGAAAAACTTTCTAATGCAATTGACTCTCTCAATCCTTTCGAAGAAAAAAGAGATTTTTTTGCTACTTCAGTACTATCTGAAAGCGAAAATTTACAATTTGATACTGAAGGTAGAGTTTCTTTATCAAATAAGCTCTTGAAACATGCAAATATCAAAAACAATGTTTTATTTGTAGGTTTAGGAAAAACATTTCAAATTTGGGAACCTAAGAATTTTGAAAAATTTAAAATTGTAGCAAGAAAAAAAGCTTATCAAAATAGATCAAACTTAAAGTGGGAAACTAAACAGAAGGGAGAACTGTCATGAGTATAAATATTGGTGGAGGCGAGTTAAAAGAATTGAAACCTAGAATACTAGTTTTAGGTGTTGGTGGTGCAGGCGGAAACGCTATTAACGCAATGATCGATGCTGGGATGGAAGGAGTTGAGTTTGTAGCAGTTAATACTGATGCGCAAGATTTAAAAATGAGCAAGGCTCAAGCAAAGATTCAAATTGGTATGAATTTAACAAAAGGCTTAGGCGCAGGAGCTAAGCACGATATTGGTCAAGCTGCAGCCGATGAGTCGATGAATGAAATTACAAGTTATATGCAAGGCGCAAATATGGTTTTTATTACATCTGGTATGGGAGGGGGCACCGGCACAGGAGCCTCGCATGTAATAGCAAGAGCAGCTAGAGAATTAAATATTTTAACTGTTGGTGTTACCACGCTACCATTTTCATATGAAGGACCTAAAAGAATGAGAAGAGCAGTCGAAGGTCTAGAAGAATTTAAAAAACATCTAGACACAGTTATTGTAGTGCCTAACCAAAACCTTTTTAAAATTGCAAGTGAGACAACTACTTTTGAAGAGTCGTTCAATTTATCTAATAATGTTCTAAAACACGGAGTACAAAGTGTAACAGATTTAATGGTTAGACCAGGAATGATTAATTTAGATTTTGCTGATGTTGAAACTGTCATGAGCGCAATGGGTAAAGCTATGATGGGAACCGGAGAAGCCGAGGGGGAAAATAGAGCTATGGCAGCTACAGATATGGCTCTTAATAATCCATTAATTGACGAATATTCACTCCAAGGAGCAAAAGGTTTGCTAATTAATATAACAGGCGGGAATGACCTAACTCTTTTTGAAGTAGACCAATCAGTTAACAAGATTAGAGCTGAGGTTGATCCTGAAGCAGAATTAATCTTTGGAGCTATTAAAGATGAAAATATGACTGGCAAAATTCGAGTATCAATTGTTGCAACAGCGCTTGATGGACATAGAACTGAAAACAAAACTGTTTTAAATATGTTTTCTAGAGTTCATAATAGAAACAACGGATATTCAGAAAATTTATTCTCACAGAGCGGTAGAGCGGAAAGTCATCCAATGAGTTCGATAGATGGAGCTACAGCTTTAAAACTTGATGAAAATTATCATTTAAATGAGGAAGAACAAAGTAAATCAATAAATGACTTTGAAAATCATATAGATAATGAAAGCTTTCAAGAAACCTCTAATGAGACTGAAAATATTTCAACAAATCTTCCCACAGGTGTGTCAATTGAAAGTGCATCTTATATGGAAAACAATAACCTGATCGAGAAAGAGGAAAATTTAATTCTATCTGAAGATAAAGAGGAGGAACACACACCAAAATTATTTTCAGAGGATCAAAACTATCAGTCAGAAGAAGTTTTAACTGAGACTGAATATAAGGAAAATAATACAGACCAATTATTTGACCAAGATATAAATGAGGAAGAAGATTTTGAAATTCCTGCATTTTTACGAAAACAAAAGTTTTAATGATTAAATTTTGGAAGCATGAACAATCAAATATCATCACTGGAACTCTCCCATTTTCCAGTTATGTTGAAAGAGGTTCTAGAATTATCTTCCCCTTCACCTGGAAATAAATTTATTGATTGTACATTTGGTGGAGGAGGCTACTCAAAAGAAATATTAAAAATCTCTGAAACGAATGTTCATGCAATTGATAGAGATAAAAAAACATTATCTGTAGCAGAGGAACTTAAAAAAAAATTTCCTGATAGATTTAAATTTTATCAAATTAAGTTTAGTCAACTTGAGAGTATTTCGACAAATTTTGTAGATGTAGTTATTTTTGATTTAGGTTTATCGTCTATTCAATTAAATGATCTTGATAGAGGTTTTTCTTTTAAGTCTAACAAAAAATTAGATATGAAAATGGGTTTAAATGATATTTCAGCACTTGAAGTAATAAATAATTTGAGTGAAAAAAATTTAAAATCGGTAATAAAAATTTTGGGTGAAGAAAAAGAAGCATTTAAAATTGCAAAAGGTATTGTAAAATATAGAAACAATAAAAAAATTACTAATACGGAGGAGTTGGTTAAAATAATTGAAAAAAATAAAAGAAAAAATTATTCAAAAAAAATAAATCCTTGTACAAAAACTTTTCAAGCATTAAGAATCTTTGTAAATAAAGAGATCACCGAGTTGTTAAGCGGAATAATAAGCGCAACAAAAAAATTAAAACCAGGCGGAAAATTAATAATAATTAGCTTTCATTCGTTAGAGGACAAAATTGTAAAATATTTTTTTTCAAATTTCTCAAACAATAAATCAAACCCGTCAAGATATTTACCTGAAAATAAATCTTTAAAGTCGGGACTGTTTGATGGATATAGAAATAAAGTGTGGAGACCAACTAAAAGAGAGGTAGAGTTAAATATCAGGTCAAGATCAGCAAAATTAAGAGTCGCCGTTAGAAACAATAATAAATTTTATTATCCTGAAGAGCTAATTAGTAAATTTAAAAAGTATTTGGATTTGGAGTCATTAAATGTTTAAAACAAAATTTATAATTTCTCTAACCACATTTGTTGTTTTTTTAGCAATAACCTCCGTAATAAAAAATAAAACTAGAGTTATAGAAAAGAAAATTTTAAATTTGAATATTAAGATTTTAAAAAAAAAAAATAACATCAACGAAGCACAACTTGATTACCATTACTTGTCTTCTCCTTTAGAAATTGAAAAAAAATTGGGTATTATTGGTCTCGACAATTATCAACCTATAAAACACTCAAATATATTTTTTGATATATCTGATTTTAATAAACTACAGAACAAAACCTCAACTCTTAAAGATTTAAATGAAAAAAAAAATCAAAAAATAATAAAAATATTAATCAAAGAAGTTTTTATTTTGAGGATTATTTAGAGTCAAATAAAAAAAATAAAATATTGAAAAGTTCAAATAATTTTCAAGATAGAATTTATATTTTATTCTTTTTCTTTTTTTCCTTAATACTAATTTTTTCAATAAAAATTATGCATGTTTCCTTAAATAAACAAGAAATTTTTAACACAAAAAAACAATCGTCACAATTTGCTCTGATTAGAAGAGATATAGTTGATAGAAATGGTATAATAATTTCTCGAAATATAAATACATTCCATGCTGCTATTGATCCAAAATTAGTCAAAGATAAAAAAAAATTTCTTTTTAAATTAAGAGTAAATTTTCCAGATCTTACATTTGATGAAATTAAAAACAATTTAAATGAAAAAAAATATTTCCGACTAAAAAAGAGAATAGATCAACAAGAAAAAAATAAATTCTGGAGTCTAGGTGAGAAGGCAATTAGGTTTGAACCCTTTCAAGCAAGGATGTACACACATGGAAATTTATTTAGTCATATTATTGGCCAAGTTGATTTTGATAATTATGGAATTTCAGGTATTGAAAAATATTTTGATAAAGAATTAAAAAATAAAGATAAAATTAATACACCTTTACGCTTGACTTTAGATGTTAATATCCAACACATAATTAATAATGAATTAAATAAAGCGGTTGAAACTTTTAATGCTACTGGCGGTGGAGCCTTATTAATGGATGTTAATAATGGCGATATAATATCTTTAGTTTCTTTACCTAATTTCGATATTAATCAACGCACAACAATTAAAGATCAAAAATTTATGAATAAAATTACTAAGGGTGTTTATGAACTTGGCTCTATTTTTAAAACTTTCACTGTTGCACTAGCTCTTGAACATCAATTAGTTGATGTAGATACTATTATTAGGGATATTCCAAAAAAAATAAAGTGTTCAATACATGAAATAACTGACATGAAAGATCACCCAAAAAATCTCTCCGTAGAAGAAATTTTGATTAGATCTTCTAATTTGGGTTCAGTGATACTTGCAAAAAAAATAGGTGAGAAACATTATAAAAATTTTATAAATAAGACGAAACTTACTAAGAGTCCTGAAATCGAACTCGAGGAAGTCGGAGCACCTCACCAGTTTAAATGGAATAGGTGTAAATTAGAAACTATTTCATTTGGTCATGGTATAACCACAACACCTTTACAAGCCACAGCTTTATACGCCACTATAAGTAATGGAGGAAAATTAGTTTCACCGAGCTTAATAAAAGAAAGAAAATTTGATAAACCGCAAAAATTAATTTCGAATGATACAAGTAAAAAATTGAGCAATATTCTAAGAAAAGTCGTTAGTAGCAAAAATGGAACAGCTAGTTTAGCAAATAAGAATGGATATTTTGTTGGAGGAAAAACTGGAACAGCGGAAAGCTATGGTGACAAAAAAGATAGGATTAATACTTTTATTTCAATTTTTCCTACAAATAAACCTCAATACACTTTATTTGTGATGTTAGAGAATCCTAAAATTAACAAAGATTTAATTTATAATTATAGAGGTGTAAAAACAAAAGCGCCTTACAATACATCTGGCTGGAACTCAGTTTATGTTGCCGGCAAAATAATAGAGAAAATTGGACCAATTTTAGCCATAAATAATAAAGAGTTTACTAATTTGTATGTTGTTGAAAAATTTAATTAATAATATTTCAGAGGAAAAGAAAAATATCATTATTTCTGGCCTTTCAACAAATAGTAAAGAAATTAAAAAAAATTATATTTTTTTTGCAGTAAGAGGCAGCAAGTTTAATGGCGAACATTTTATAAAGGATGCAATAAATAAAGGCGCATGTGTAATTATTTGTGAGAAAAATTGTAAGATAAAGCATAAAAAAATTCCCATTATAAAAACAAAAAATATAAGATATTTTTTAAGTGAATTAGCTTCAAGATTTTATAATTCGAAACCCAAAAATATTATTGCAGTAACAGGAACTAATGGAAAAACTTCCGTAGCAGATATCTTTTATCAAATCATGACGATTAATAATTTACCCTCAGCTACAATTGGAACTTTAGGAATAAAATATAATGGTAAAACCATTAAAACCAATCTCACATCTCCAGATACAATTACTTTGCATAAAAATTTACAGTTTTTAAAAAAGAAAAAAATTAATAATGTAATCATAGAGTCTTCAAGCCACGGTCTTGATCAAAAAAGATTACACCACATAAATTTTAAGGCTGGAGTCTTTACAAATTTTAGTCAGGATCATCTTGATTACCACAAAACAATGAGAAATTACTTGAATGCAAAATTAATATTATTTAAAGAAATTTTAAAGAAAAACTCCTCGATTGTAACTGATAAAAAAATTCAACAATTTTCAATAATAAAAAAAATTGCAAAAAAAAAGAAACTCAAGCTAATAGAAGTGAGCGAAGAGATAAATAAAATTAATGAAATTTTAAAAGATGAACAAAGTGACTTTAAAATCAAGAATTTAGCCATGGCATCACAAGTTCTAAAATTATGTGGTATGAGTAAAAAATCTATTTATCAATCTATAAATAAGATAAAAGATGTAAATGGTAGACTAGAGTTAGTAAAAAAATATCGAAATGATATTAGAGTTTTTGTGGATTTTGCCCACACACCTGACGCTCTTTCAAAAACATTAGTGTCTTTAAAAGATAAATATGGAGATTGTATTTCAATCGTATTTGGTTGCGGAGGTGATAGAGATAAAAAAAAGCGACCACTTATGGCAAAAATAGCTAATCAAAATTGTAAAAAAATTTATATCACAGATGATAATCCTAGAAATGAAGAACCAAAAAAAATTAGAAATGAACTTGTAAAAAATATTTCTAAAAAAAAAGTTTTTAACATAGGTAATAGAGAATTAGCTATAAAAAAGGCAATTAGAAATGCTAGTCCAAATGAAATTATATTGGTTGCTGGTAAGGGCCATGAAGAAAATCAAGTTTACAAAAAAAAAATATTAAACATATCAGACAAAAAGATGGTCAAGAAATTTAATATTAAACATAAAATAATAAATAAAAAAAACCAAAATTATATTCAGAATAGTTTAATCTTAAGTAATATTTTAGGAAAAAAAAAATTCTTTAAATTTGAAGGTTTGTCAATTGATACAAGAACTATAAAAAAAGGTAATCTTTTTCTTGCTTTAAAAGGAAAAAATCATGACGGAAATAAGTTTGCACATGTTGCTTTAAAAAAAGGCGCAAATTGTGCAATTTTGTCCTCACGAATAAAAGTAAAAAATAAAAAAATAATAAGAGTAAAAAATACACTTAATTTTTTAATACAATTTGCAAAATTAAAAAGAGACCTATCTTTAGCCAAAATAATTGCAGTTACTGGAAGCGCAGGTAAGACATCTTTAAAAAATTTAATTAAAAATTTATTACAACATAAAGGAAACACCTATTCTTCACCAATGTCATTTAATAATCATTTAGGCGTTCCAATTAGCTTATCGAATTTAAGCCCCTATCATAAATTTGGAATTTTTGAGGTTGGCATGAGTAAAACTGGAGAAATAAGAAAACTAAGCAAACTCATTAAACCACATATTGGAGTAATAACAAATATTGGGGAAGCTCATCTAGAAAACTTTAAAAATATTCTTGGTATTGCAAAAGCAAAGTCTGAAATTATAGAAAATGTAAAAGCTGGCGGGACCATAATTTTAAATAGAGATGATAAATTTTTTAATTTATTATTTAAAAAAGCAAAAAAATATAATTTAAAAATTTATACATTTGGTTTTCACAAAGAATCCAATGTATGTGTTAAAAGAATAATTAAAAAAAACAATCGTTCTAGAATTTTTTTAAAAATTGGCAATCAATTAATAGACTTTTATATTGAAGACTTAAATATTTATAATGTGTTATCCTCATTAGCATTACTAAAAGTGCTTAAAATTGATATTTTAAGTATAAAAGACAAATTCAAAAATTTTGGACCTTCAGACGGAAGAGGAAAAAAATACAATGTACACAGATATAGAAAAAAATTTAATTTTATCGATGAAAGCTACAATGCTAGCCCATTATCTGTGAAAAATGCCATTAATAAACTTTCTATAATAAAAAAAAATAAATTTAAAAAATATTTAATCCTTGGGGATATGCTTGAATTGGGCTCTAAATCTGAAAAATATCATAAAGATTTATCTAAAGTTATTAACAATTCTGATATTGATAAAGTATTCATTAAAGGAAAAAAAACTATTTTCACATATAAACATCTTAACAAAAATAAAAGGGGAAATATTTTACAAAATAATGAAGATATAGATTTTAGTTTAGGCGAAATGATATCAAATAATGATTACTTGATGATCAAAGGATCAAATGCGACTGGATTAAATAATTTTAGTAAAAAAATGATAAAAGGAATTCTATAAGTGCTATTTAATTTATTAACTTCATTAATTGATCAATACTCATTTTTAAATGTTTTTAAATATTTAACTTTCAGAACAGGTTTATCTGTTGTGACCTCTCTAGTAGTCGTCTTTATAATTGGAGGGCCATTAATAAAACTATTTTCTAAAAAAATGATCACCGGACCTATAAGGCAAGATGGACCTATCGATCATATAATAAAAAAATCAGGCACACCCACCATGGGTGGAGTAATTATCATTATTGGTATTATATCAAGCACTCTTTTGTGGGCTGACTTAAATAATATTTATGTATGGACTTTGATTTTTGTTTCATTATCTCTTGGGTTGCTCGGTTTGTTAGATGATATACTTAAAATTAAATTTGAAAATTCTAGAGGGCTTAAATCTATTTATAAATTTTTAGGACAAATAATTATTGGTGTAATTACATTAATCATTTTAATTAAATACTCAAACCATGAGTATTTATATAATCTCTATTTTCCATTTTTTAAAAACCTAATTTGGCAAATGGGTTTATTTTTTATTCCTTTTGGTTTGTTTGTAATTATCGGAGCTTCAAATGCTGTTAACTTAACCGACGGTTTAGATGGACTAGCAACAGTGCCCGTGATGTTAGTTGCGCTTTCATTTACTTTAATTTCATATGTAGTAGGAAACACGATCTTTTCAGAATATCTACAAATTCAATATATTCCTGATGTTGGAGAGCTTTCAATTTTTTGTGGATCAGTAGTTGGAGCCTGTTTAGGTTTTCTTTGGTACAATGCTCCACCAGCAAAAATTTTTATGGGAGATACTGGTTCTCTATCTTTAGGAGGTTCACTTGCTGCTATTGCAATAATTGTAAAACATGAAATAGTCCTAGCAATAGTTGGAGGACTCTTTGTTTTAGAAACTGTCTCTGTAATAATTCAAGTAGCTTCTTTTAAATTAACAGGAAAAAGAATTTTTATGATGGCGCCAATACACCATCACTTTGAAAAAAAAGGTTGGGCAGAGTCAACAATTGTCATTCGATTTTGGATAATTGCTATAATTTTAGCATTAATTGGATTAGCAACACTTAAATTAAGGTAAAGCATGTTCCAAATTCCAAAACTCAGAGAACTATCGTTCCTTGTTTATGGTTTAGGTTTGTCTGGACGTTCAGTAGTTAAATTTTTTGAAAAAAATAGAATTAAAAAATTTGAAGTTTGGGATGATAAACAAATCAACTCTTTTAAAAAATATAGGTCAAATAATTTAAATAAAACAATCCAGCAAGTTGATTATATAGTTTTAGCACCAGGTATAAGTTTGATGAAAAATAAAAAACTTCATAAACAAAAAAAAAAAATAATAACTGATATTGATTTATTTTATCTTTCTAATATTAATACAAAAAGTATTGTTGTGACAGGTACAAATGGAAAATCAACAACCTGTAAACTTATTGCCCATCTTCTTAAAAAAAACAAATTTAATTTCTCATTAGGAGGAAACATTGGCACTCCAATTTTAAATTTAAAATACTCTAAAAATGCCTACATGATTATAGAAGCCTCTTCGTTTCAGCTGGAGCATTCAAAGTTTATTAAACCTAACTATGCCTTTTTTTTAAACTTAACAAATGATCATTTGGATTGGCATGGATCAAAGAAAAATTATCTAAATTCAAAATTAAAGATTTTTCTTCTTCAAAATAAACATCATTATGCTTTTTTAAATAAAAAATTAAAGAAAGTTTTTTTTAAGAAAAAATTTCTAGGTAAACCGATAATACCTAACGATAAAGAGTATAAAAAAGTTAAGTTTAAAATTCAAAATAGCTATGTGACTTCCAAAATTAATGATGAAAATATGAATTTTGTTTATAGATTTGCTCAATTATTAAGAATTAATAATAAATCTTTTATTAATACGATGAAGTCATTTAAGGGGTTACCCCATCGATTTGAAATTTTTTTAGAAAAACGAAATACAATATTTATTAATGATTCAAAAGCAACTTCATTTAAAGCCACTGATTTAGCTTTATCTAGTTTAAAAAATATTTATTGGATATTGGGCGGGCTTCCTAAAAAAAAAGATAAATTAGAGCTCTCAAAATTTAAAGATAATATAGTAAAATGTTATATAATTGGAAGGAATATTGAGTTTTTTAAAAAACAAATAAAAGGTAAACTGAATTTTAAAGTAACTAAAAATTTAAATAATTCAATTACTCAGATTATAAGAGATATAAAATTAAAAAAAAATAATTATAAAAATAAATCAATTTTGTTAAGCCCTGCAGCAGCCTCGTTTGATCAATTTTTAAATTTTGAAAAAAGGGGAGATGAATTCAAAAGGATATGTAAAAAATATGCTGGAAAATTCATTTAAATTTATTTTTGAAGATTATTGGAGAAGTATAGACAAGAAAATTTTATTATGCTTTTTTATTTTATTTTTTTTAGGATTATTTTTCTCATTTTCTTCAACGTCATCTTTAGCTGGAGAAAGACTAAATAAGGATTATTATTTTTTCTTCACTAAACATCTTATTTATACACTTTTAGCAATCTTAATTATGGTATCAATATCAGCATTTCAAACTAAATTTCTTATAAAATTAGTGATACCTTTATTTATTATATCGTTTATCTTTTTAGCTTTAGTTCCAATATTTGGTACCGAGGTTAAAGGAGCAAAAAGATGGCTTAATTTTTATATTTTTAGATTACAGCCTATTGAATTATTAAAACCGTTTTTTATTTTAATAACTGCAAAAATTTTAACCAATAAAAAATTACAGAAGACACAAATTAAATATTTTTTAAGTTTTATGGTCCTGAGTTCAATTATTATATTATTGATCGATCAACCAGACCTAGGACAATCAATTTTAATTATTGGATGTTGGACGGCAGTTGTTTTTATTTCAGGTGTAAATTTATTATATATAATCACTTTTTTTGCATTTTTTTTGGCATCAGTCAGTTCATTGCTTTTTTTTCTTCCAGAAAAATTTGGTTATATTACTAATAGATTAATCACTTTTTTTGATCCAAGTCAGGGAGATAAATTTCAGTCATCATCAGCACTAGATGCTATAAAACTTGGAGGTTTGACAGGAATGGGGATGGGAGAAGGTATTTTAAAGGAAAGTGTTCCAGAAGCTCATACAGACTATGTTATTGCCGTAATATCAGAAGAGTTTGGATCTATTGTTTCAATAATGATAGTGGTTATTTTTCTTTATATCTCATTTAGAATCATTAAAAATTGTTTTAATCAAGATGATCATTTTTTAAAAATTTCTCTAAGTGGTTTAGCAACACTTTTAATTTTTCAGACGTTTATTCATGCTGGAGTAAACACAAATTTACTTCCAACCACAGGGATGACTTTACCTTTTTTGAGTTATGGTGGATCATCTCTTTTTGGGAGCGCTGTTTTAGCAGGATTAGTTTTAAATTATACTAAAAATAAATCTTACTTATATGATTAAAAAAAAAATATTAATTGCAACAGGAGGTACCGGTGGACATGTTTTTCCTGCATACAGTTTAGCAAATTTCCTACAAAATAATAATTATAATGTAGAAGTAACAACTGATTTGAGAGGATTTAGATATTTAAAACACCATAAAAAAATAAAAATTATAAAAATGCCCGCATCACCATTAATAACAAATAATGTAATGAAATTTTTAATTTCTTTATTAACTATTTTTTTTTCAATAAGTACATCTCTATTTTATCTGGTTTTTAACAGACCATCAATCATTTTTGGTATGGGAGGGTATTCGTCTTTTCCAATTTGCATTGCAGCATCAATTTTAAGAATAAAATTTGTTATTTATGAAAACAATTTAATTATAGGTAAAGCCAACAAATATTTATTACCGTTTGCAAAAAAAATATTTGTTACTTTTAAAGAAATTGAAGGTATAAATAAAAATTATAATAGCAAAGTATTAGAGCTTGGCAATATAATAAGAGAGGAAATAATAAACTCAAAAATTTCTAACTTTGAAATTAATACATTCGAAAATCCAAAAATTTTAGTTTTGGGTGGTAGTCAAGCTGCTAGAGTCTTTGCTGAAGAATTACCAGAAATTTTTAAAAAACTAAAAGATGATATGCCGCAAATAAAAATCTACCAACAATGTCAAGAAGAACAAAAAAATCATCTCTCAAATTTTTACCAAGAAAATAATATTGATCATGAAGTGTTTAATTTTAGTGACAAAATCATTAACTATTACTCAAAAGCAAACCTAGTTATAACTAGATCTGGTGCATCAGTTTTAGGAGAATTAATCAATATAAAAGTGCCATTTATTCTAATACCTTTTCCATTTTCCGCAGACAATCATCAATATAAAAATGCTAAGTTTTATGAACAGAGAGGTTATGGATACTTATTAGATCAGAAAAATATTAAAGATAAACTATTTGATCTAATAAAAAGAATTTTTAATGATAAATCTTTAATTAAAAATATTCTATCAAAACAAGGACAATATTCTGACAAAGATATATTTAGAAATCTGAATATTCAACTGGAAAAAATTTTAAATGAAAAAAATTAATTTAGGTCAAAAAGATATTATACATTTTGTCGGCATAGGAGGAATAGGTATGAGTGGTCTTGCTCAAATAATGAAAAATATGGGTTTTAAAGTACAAGGCAGTGATCAAAATAAAAATAAAAACACAATTAGTTGTGCTAAATCCGGTATAAAAATTTTTATAGGCCATTCTTTAAACAATGTAAAAAAAGCTACTATTCTGGTTAAATCCACTGCTATAAAAAAAAATAATACGGAATTGAAATATGCTAAAAAAAAAAATCTAGCAATTTATTCACGTGCTGAAGTTTTAGCAGATGTAGTATCTTTAAAAAAAAATATTATTATTACAGGATCTCACGGTAAAACCACAACAACTTCCTTAGTGGCAAAAATTTTATCTGACCAAAATTTAGATCCAACTATTATTAATGGCGGCGTAATAAATTCATTAAAGAGTAATGCAAAGTTAGGAAAAGGAGAATGGGCAATTTTAGAAGCTGATGAGTCAGATGGAAGTTTTTTGAAACTACCAATAAATTATTCAATTGTTACAAATATTGATTACGAACACCTAGATTACTACAAAAATTATAATAATTTAGAAAAATCTTTCATAGAGTTTATAAACAAAACTCCACCAACAGGAAAGTCTATAGTTTGTATAGATAACGCTAACGTGAGAAAGATTTTAAATAAAATTAAGAGTAAAAATATTCTTACTTATGGAGAAATTATAAAAGCTGATTACCAAATAAAAAAAATTAAATACAATTCTGAAAACACAATTTTTGATTTAATTTATAGAGACAAAGAAAAAACAATTAAGACAATCAAAAATATAAATGTAAAATTACTTGGAAAACATAATGTTCTTAATGCAACAGCTGCATTTATAGTTTGTCATAATCTTGGAGCTAATTTATACAAGGCGAAAAAATCATTAAAAAATTTTTCTGGGGTTCAAAGAAGAATGACAAAAGTTTTTTCTAAAAATAAAAATGATTTTTATGACGATTATGCTCATCATCCTACCGAGATAAGTTCAATTTTAGAAGGTGTGCATAATGTTAATCCAAAAAGAAAAATTATTAGCATTTTTGAACCGCACAGATATTCAAGAGTGCTATCTTTGAAAAATGAATTTTCTAAATGCTTTTCAAAATCAAGTTTTGTAATTATCTGCCCTTTATATGCAGCTGGTGAAAGAAAAAATTCAAAATTTAATTTAATAAAATTTGCTAACTTAATTTCAAAAAATTCAAATACTCAGGTCATAATAATAAAAAACAGAATTGAACTTGGTAGATATTTAAAAAAAAATCTTCTAAGTGATGAGATTGTAATTGGCATGGGTGCTGGTGTAATTTCAAAATGGATGTTAGAACTAAAGAACGCTTTATGACTTTAAATTATGAATTTAAAAAAAAGTTTGGTAACGATTTAAAAGAAAATATCAATCTTTCGAATTACAGTTGGTTCAATTTAGGTGGTAATGCAGAATTTTTTTATAAAGCCAAAAACAACAAACAGCTATTACAATTTTTACAAGAAACAAAAAAAAAAAAATTAAGCACTACAATAATAGGAGCGGGTTCAAACATTCTAATCAGAGATGGTGGTGTAAAAGGTGCAGTAATTAAATTAGGTTCAGAATTTTCCTACACAAAATTAATAGAAAAAAATACTATAGAGGTAGGTGCCGCCACATTAGATCGAAATCTTGCAAATTTTGCTAAAGAAAAAAATCTTGGGAATTTCGAGTTTCTATCATGTATTCCAGGCTCAGTAGGAGGAGCAATAATAATGAACAGTGGTTGTTATGATAATGATATATCCAAAATATTATTATCCATCAAAGCAATAGATAAAAAAAAATTATCAGAGGTTGAAATAAAAAGAGAGGATATAAAATTTATATATAGAGGATCTGACTTAGATCGTAACTTAATTATTTTATCTGCTAAATTCAGAGGGACATTATCAAATCAAAAATTGATAGAGGATAAACAGCGCAAATTAATTGAAAAGAAAAAGCTATCTCAACCAAGTCAAATTAAAACATGTGGAAGCACATTTAAAAATATAAGTGAAAAAAAAAAAGCTTGGATGTTAATTAAAGAAGCTGGGTGCGATAAATTTAAAGAAGGTGACGCCATGATTGCTGAAAAACATTGCAATTTTTTTGTGAATAGCGGTAAAGCAAAATCTTCAGATATTGAGAATTTGATAAAAAAAGTAAAAAAAAAGTTTATGAAAAAACTGGAGAAGATCTTGATTTAGAGATCAAAATCATAGGTGAGTAACAAAAAATTTAAAAAAGTTTTAGTTGTATTAGGTGGAACTTCAGGTGAAAGAGAAATTAGTTTAGAGACAGGAAAAGCCTGCACTAGAGCTTTAAAAAAAAAGGGCTACAGTGTTTCAACTTTTGATCCAAAAATAAAAAATTTTAATTTAATTGATAAAAAAAAAATAGACGTAATATTCAATGCTCTCCATGGAAAAGATGGTGAGGATGGTATAGCTCAGAGTTATTTTGAATATTTAAGAATTCCCTATACTCATTCAGGCGTTATTAGTTCATTTAATGCTATGAATAAAATCATTTCAAAAAAAATATTTATTAAGAATAAAATCAAAACACCAAAATTTATATCTATACAGAAATCAATTAAACAAAATAATTATGTTAGAAATCTAATTAATTCAAAAAAAATAAATTTTCCAATCGTTATAAAGCCAACTGACGAAGGTTCTAGTATAGGAGTAAAAATTTGTAAAAATGAAAAGACACTTTTACTCTCAATTAACTATTTATTAAAAAGGTATCAAGAATTAATTCTTGAGGAGTATATTGGAGGACAAGAAATTCAAGTCGCAGTTATTAATGGAAATTCTTTAGGCGCTATAGAACTTGTACCAAAAAGACTGTTCTATGACTATAAAGCTAAGTATACAAAAGAAGCTAAAACAAAACATGTTATGCCAGCAAGACTTTCAAAAAGTAAATACAATGAGGTAATGAAAATTGCTAAAAAAACTCACAATGCTCTAAATTGCCGTGGGGTATCTAGATCGGACTTCAAATTTTTTAAAAATACTTTTTATTTGCTTGAATTAAATACCCAGCCGGGGATGACCAGCCTATCACTAGTACCAGAAATTGCTAATTATAGAAATATTTCATTTGAAAACTTAGTAGAAAAAATTCTGTTAGACGCAAGTATTAATAGATGAAAAAAAGAATAGTAATTGGAATAGTATTATTAATTTCATTATCTTCAATTATTTCACAACAAAAATTTAATACATCAAAATTCAATTTAACTAAAATAAATACCGAAAATAATTTTATTTTAAGTGATAAAGAAATAAATAATTTATTGCTTCCAATTTACAATAAAAATCTCATTTTTTTAAAGAATGAAGAAATAAAACAAGCATTACAAGCAAGCACTTTTATAGAGAGTTTTAAGATTAAAAAAAAATATCCTGATACTCTTGTAGTCGAAATATTTGAAAAAAGACCAATTGCAATTTTATTTGATCAAAAGAAAAAATATTTCTTAAGTGATAAAATTGATTTAATTGAATTCAAAGATCTAAAAGACTTTGAAAATTTGCCTTATGTAGAAGGTAATAAAGATGATTTTAAAAAACTTTATAAAAATTTAGAACAATTAAATTTTCCATTTGAAACAGTAAAAAAATACACATTATTTAATTCCATGAGGTGGGATTTAGAAACCAAAAGTAACAAAATAATTAAACTTCCGATCACAGGTTATAACAAAAGTATTGAAAATTTTCTGGATTTAAAGAAAAAAAATAATTTAAAAAAATATAAAATATTTGATTATAGAATTAAAAACCAGCTTATTTTAAAATAACCTATGAAAAATAAAAATAAAACGTTATATCTGGAGATTGATGAGTCTACTGCAATTTTTTTAATTGGACAAAATGATGATCAAAATAATTTTAAAATAATTTACAAATTAGATATTAAAACTTCAATACTTATAGATAATAGAATTTCCGATTATGAAAAAACTTTTAATATTTTAAAAGAAAATATTTTCTTAATCGAAAAAAAATTTGATTGCACATTTAATGAAATAGTAATTATTTTAGAAAATTTTAAACCTACTTTTGTAAATCTTTCTGGTTATAAAAAACTTAACGGATCTCAAGTTTTAAGAGAAAACATTACCTATATTCTTAACACCTTAAAATCATATGTAGATAAAACAGAGTCAAAAAAAAAAATATTACACATATTTAATTCAAAGTTTGAATTAGATAAAAAAACAATTGATAATTTACCCATTGGTTTATTCGGTGATTTTTATTCTCATGAATTATCATTTATTTTAATAAATACTAATGATTTTAAAAATATAGAAAATATTTTAGGAAAATGTAACTTAAAAATAAAAAAAATATTACTTAAGAGTTTTATAAAAGGTGCATTTTTGAGTGAAAAAAATAAAGATATTGAGACTTTTTTTCAAATATCAATTAATGATAATAGCTCTAAAATCTTTTATTTTGAAAATAATGCTCTAAAATTTGAACAAGATTTTAATTTTGGATCAGAAATTATTTTTAAAGATATATCTAAAATAACCTCTTTAGAAATAAAGACCATTAAAACAATTCTAGATAAAATTGATTTAAATGATAAATTAAATGAAAATGAGCTTTTAGAGGAAGAATTTTTTAAAGATATTGTACACAGAAAAATTAAAAAAAAATTAATTTATGAAATTGCCTTGGCTAGAATAAAAGAGATTTCAGAATTAATGATTTTTAAAAACATAAATTTAAATTATTATAAGAAATCATCAAATACCGTTTTTTTTGAGTTTAAAAATAAAGCCAAGATAACTAACCTAGAAAAGATTTATGAAAATGTTTTCTCTGCAAATAATACTTTGAAAGTTGAGTTTTTACACGACTTATCAAGTGAAGTTACGTTAAGTACTGCTAACAAGCTTGTCCACTTTGGTTGGAAAAAGGAAGCAATACCAGTTGCCCATTCTAAAAAGTCTTTAATTTCAAGGATTTTTGCTATTATTTTTGAGTAGTATTGTTTTTTTTAGAAACATTAGTTGTTTTAAACAATAAATCGCTCTCACGTATAACGTTTGAAATGAACGACATATATCAAAAAACACTTAGCAAAAATTTAATATTTAGAGGAATAGGTCTACATTCTGGGAAAAAATCTGAGATTAAACTATTACCAGCAGGAGAAAACCAAGGAATTATCTTCAAAAGAGTTGACTTAAAAATTAACAATCTAATTAAAGCAAATTATACAAACGTCTCATCTGCAAGGTTATGTACCACATTAGAAAATGCTCACGGAGCAAAAGTCTCTACAGTTGAGCACTTACTTGCAGCGCTATACATAATCGGAGTTGATAATGTTTTAGTTGAGATTGATAATGAAGAAGTTCCAATAATGGACGGTTCATCAAAAGATTTTTTAGACGCTCTTGAAAAAGTTAAACTTCAACAACAGACAAAAAAAAGAAAATATTTAAAAATCAAAGATAAGATTGAACTGAAAGAAGGGAAAAAAGAAATTTCTATTGAGCCAGCTGACGATATTTTAGAAGTAGATTTTCAATTAAAATATGAAAATAAGATTATTGGAAATCAAAAAAATATTGTTAACTTTCAAAGGGATAATTTAAATGACGTATATAGCTCGAGAACTTTTTGTTTATTTGAAGACATAGAGAAAATTAAAAAGTTTGGTTTAGCAAAAGGTGGATCTTTAGAAAATGCAGTGGTAGTGGATAACGAAAAAATTTTAAATAAAGGCGGTTTAAGAAATAATAAAGAATTTG
>MDTB01147810.1_pt1 | contig 18524 bp, 26 predicted proteins | sample 811161 | NCBI WGS metagenome assembly MDTB01 (sample SAMN05326650, study PRJNA326480) | marine metagenome | isolation source: seawater | place: Mediterranean Sea | collected 2009
GACGGGCAACCAGAGGTTAAGGTAAAAATAAGAAAGTTACAAATTGAGGCCTCACGGAAAGCAGCGAAAGAGAGCGCAGCTGCAGAAACAGAAAATCTTTCCAATGCTACAGCCATAATTACTAATCCAACTCATTTTGCAATTGCATTAAAATATGAAGTCGGAGAAACAAAAGCACCTATAATTATAGCAAAAGGAAAAGGTAAAATTGCTGAAAAGATTATTTCTGAGGCAAAAAAATTAAAAATAGGTAACCTACAAAGTCCAGTTCTTGCCAGAGCGCTTTACTATACTTCGGAAATCGGTGGAGAAGTAATGGGAAGACTTTATAATGCAGTTGCTGTAGCTTTAGCATATATTTATAAGATTAATGATGGTGAAAATGTTGAGGAACCAGAAATAGAGGTTCCTGAAGATCTAATATTTGACGAATTTGGTAATAATGATAAATAAAACTTTTAGTCAGCTTATAATTACATTTGCCTTTTTTTATAGTGCAATTGTATGTTTTTTTAAAGCAAAAATTTTACTAGAAGAACAAGAATATGTTTTATCTAGTTTTTTATTTCTTTGCTCTTTATCCGCATTTCTAGGGGCTTTAAGATTCCAAATACAAAAATTTGTCAATTTTTTAAAAAAAAAATGAAAAAAGTAGAAAAAGTTTTTGAAACCTGTAAAAATTGTAAACATTTTTATGTCACATATAATACTAATTATCCTTGGGGTTGTAAGGCATTTGGGTTCATCTCAAAAAAATATCCTTATTTGGAAGTTAGCATTACTTCTGGCATGAAATGTGCTCTATTCTTATATAATAATAAGAATCATTTTAAGATTAATAAGAAAAAAAAAGGAAGACTTGCATGAATACTGAATTAAATACAATGCAAGAAAGTATAAAAATTGCATTGGATGCCGCAGATGCGGCAACAGACGTTACATCTGAATATAAAAGAATGAAAACTGAATACATTAAGGCGGAACAAAAAGTGAAAGAAATACATAAATATACAACAATTATTTTCTCGGCTTCAATTGGCACTGCTGTTGTTGCTATAATTTTAACAGGTTTACTTTACTTTAAGTCTTTATCCGAACTCGAAGAAATGACCAATACAAGTAGAGAAGCTTTAGTAGTTTTCGCTGAAAACGTCGATTCAGTTAACAAAGCTGTCGAAAGTATGAATATTAGTCTGGAGAATCATGCAGATCTTGTTAATACAAATACTGAAATTAAAAATAAACTTACCCAATTGATGGAAGCTATCGACCAAAATGATAAAAATTTAATGATTAGTTTGTCTAAGGAAATTTCTAATTTATCTAAAGTGGTTTCAACCACACTTAAAGATGAAACAACCAAACTTAATCAAAATATTCAGGAAAGCGAGGTTATAACCTCTGCAAAAGTTAACAAAGCAATTGATAAACTATTAACTGAAAATAAAAAGAATTCTAATACAAAAATGCTAAAAGAGTTATCAAACAGTACTTCAACTCTTACTAATGCGTTAAAATCTATCTCTTCTCAAAATAAACTTTTAGTAAAAGAGATTATTGATCAAAAAGAGAGTATTACTTATCCATAGTAGATAAAATGAATGAAAATAGTAATAAAAATGATGGATTTCTTTTAAAAATAGAAACTATTAGAAAGAATTCATTTGCATCGTCTTTGTTCTTAAAACCTGATGATATTGTAGTCGCTTTAAACAATGAGATTTTTTTAATAGGCGAAGATGCGTTAATTGAACAATTAAATAATGCTAACCAAAATGGTAAGAGAAGTCTAATTACAATTCGAAGAAATAATTCTTTTTTTGATATTATTGTACCAAAAAGTTTAGGTTGTACTTTTTCATCAACAACTCAAGAAGAAACGGAAGACATTAAGAAATTTTTTTCAAATAAAAAAATTTTTGATTTAGATGAACTTAAAGAGTTTAGCGTCATGAGAGATTTAAAAAATAATTATGATTTAATTGAAAAGTCAAATTCCATAATTGCAGGTTTTTTTCCTCCAGCATGGTTAGCTTATGAACAAAAGTGGTGGATTCTATCTTTTTTTGCAATTTTATGCGTACTATTAATATCTGTAAATTTTTGGCTTTTTCTAATTGGCTGGATGATAATGTCGATTTATTGTTACAAGGCACAATCAAACTTACTTTTTAGTTTTTCAGTTTTATCCGGAAAGGCTTTTTCCATGAAAATAGCTGCAAAAAATATCCACAGCGCTCAAGAAATTGTTAGGGAACTTAATCCTAAATCAAGATTTAAATATTCAAAATTAAAAACCCCCTCTCTAGAAAATGAAGAAGCTGAAAATAATCAAAAATTAAATAATAATGTTGCCGGAAACGAAAAAGCTTTGGTATAACTTATAAAAAACTAATAAATTAGAAATTATGGCAGAACAATATTCAATTCAAGCGGAAACTTTAATGAAATCTGCAATCGAAGATTATATTGAAATAATTAAAGAAATCCAGGCGTCAAATGCCAACATGACTGTAATAAAAGGAATACGAGTTAATATTTCTGGAAAACCAAGGAGATTAGTTGATATTGGAGATTTAAGAACGGGAGAGACAGATAATAAGTTACAAGTTTTAGTGTTCAACACAGATCATATAGAGATTTTAGTGGATCAAATTAACGAAGCTGGGTTTGAAACAAATGTTGACGGACAATTTGTAAATATTGATGTTCCGGATCCGACATTTAAACAGTTAATGGAAGTTGTAGATGATTTAAATAGGAGAAAAAATTCTGCAATCGGAAGGTTAACAAAAGCAAAATCTGAAGCAACAACCAGAGCTAGAGCTGCTGTTGAAAATGAATTCATAGAACAATCTGTTGCTAGTCAAGCCTCAAAAAAATGTGATGTATTTTACGATCAATATTCAGATAAAATTAACGAAATTACTACTGAAAAAATTCTTGAGATTTTAGGTGAGGAATTTTTTGAAAAGTATAAAGAAGAACAAGCGCAATTTGAATAAATTTCTATCAATCAAGCAATTTTATTAATAGTATTTTTATTATGTGCTTTCTCAATCAAATAAATTTTATTTAAATTTGATAAATTTAGCGATTTTGGATCCTTTCCAACTTCATCATTTGGCTTCCACCTAGGATAGTTGAATTCTATTAAATTATCTTCAATTTTAATTATTTCTTCTGCTTTTTTAAGGTTACCTTTTTGTATATTTTCCAATTCTAGAACTGGAACTAAATTAATTTTTTTTGTATATCTTTACTATTTATTTCAGGATGAACTATTTCTGCAATTTTTTCCTCAGTTTTTTTACTCTTTTTCCAAATTTTACTTATTCCAGTTAAGTTCAAAACTAATTCTGCGGGTGTTCTATCAAAAACTTTGTTAAATACCCAATTGCCAAAACCAGCTATCGCTCCAAAAGGACCTCCGTATAAAAATCCACCAAGACTATTTTGAATCATATCTCTATCAGAGTCCTTATTATCTGAATTAATACTTGAATAAATGCCACTTATTAATGGAAGATTTTGCAAAGGATTTATTGCGCCTTTAATCCATTTTAAAAAACTAAACGACCTAGACTCATCATTACCTTTTGTGGACTGGTTTGAAATATTGACATTTTTTATTTTATTCGAAGGGTGAAATGGACTATTTTTTAATATCATACAAGTACCTTAGATTAATAATTTATCTCGATTTCAATTCTTCTATTTTTCTCCCTACCCTTTGCAGAGTCATTGGATGTCAATGGTTGTGTTTCACCATAACTAATAGCTTTCATTCTCTTTGGTTCAAGATTACCTGATGAAGCTAATGCTTGGACAACTGACGAAGATCTTGCCGCAGCTAAATCCCAGTTATCTCTGTAAATTGATCCGAAAGTTAATGGTTTATTATCAGTATGTCCTGAAACTAATATTTCACTTCTTCCTTTCTTATTTTGCTCAGCAATCTTTGCCATTATTTGTTTAGCTTTATTTGTTAATTCAGCCGATCCTGATTTAAATGCTCCCCCGGAGCCAACTGTTATAACTACTTTATCTTCTTTTCTATCGATATTTATTAAACCCTCTCCAATTTCTTGTCTTAGTGCTATTTTTAAACTATCTTCAGCCAATTGAGCTTTCTTCTCTTCCTGTTTTGAAACTTCTTCCGACTCCCCAATATTTTCTCCCTCTTTTGACTCAGCCTCATTTTTTCCAGATTTAGAGGCTGCCGCAGCCATTTGAGCTAACTGTTTTTCTAGGCCTCCAAATAATATTTCTGATTCTGATTTTCCACTTGCAGCTTTTATTGACTCTATAGAATTAAGTGTTTCTTGAAGTAAATTTGGTAACTCTTTTTCCTCAGCATCCAATGGGGTAAAATTTACAATAACTTTGTCGGCTAAAACTTCTACCTGTATGTCACCTCTAGAAATAGCGTCTTTTATATTTTCTGCTAATTCCTTTGCAGCTTCATTTTCACCATCATCCTTCGTTTTATCTTCTGTTTTAGTTTTTAGTTCAACATTAGCTTGATCAGTTTGCGTAGTTTGTTGTTTAAGATTTTCTTGAACTGAAGGAGTTGGATTGGGGCTGAAATTTAAAGACATAATTGTTGTCCCTTTGGGTTGCTCAACAACAGGAATAATCCTTTGGATACCGAAAGCATTTTTCATACTTCCACTTATTTGTTTGAATTTAGGAACATTAAATTCTGCGAATGAAAGAATTAATACGAAAAAAGCCATCAAAAGAGTGGCCATGTCGGCGAACGTTGCCATCCATGCAGGTGCACCTTTTGGAGGACACTCAGGACACTCGTGTTCCTCATCTTCATCTTTTTTTTCTTTTTTTTCAACCTTTTGTTCTTCAGCCATTATATATTACCTAAATATTTAAGCAGTAGCTTCTAGAAGCTTTTGTTTCTCTTTTGGAGGTAGATTTGCAATAAGTTGATCTTGAATATTTCTACCACTCTCACCTCTAGAAATCATTTGTAAACCACTTACGATCATTTCTCTGTAAATTGTTTCATATGTAGAATATCCTTTCATCTTAACAACTATTGGCATAAAAATAGTATTGGCAATCATTGCTCCATAAAGCGTGGTTAAAAGTGCAACAGCCATGGCGGGTCCGATTGCTTTAGGATCTGCCATATTACCCAACATTGCAACTAAACCAACTAATGTTCCTATCATTCCCATAGCAGGAGCTATATCAACCCATGCTTGTGCTACTCCTGTAGCTTTTGCGTGACGACCTTGCATTGCTTTAAGTTCTTTTTTCATTTGAAGAGTCAATTTTTCCTCGTCTGCGCCGTCAACTAACATCTGCAAACCATTGTCAAAAAATGGATCTGGTGTTTCTTGACCCTCTAGAGCCATCATACCATCTTTTCTCGCAATTCCTGCTAGTTCAACTATTCTAGTTATAAGTTCATCCATTTTTTTTACTGGTGGTTTAAAAGCCTTTCCCATAGCACCAAATGAACCGAGAAAAACAGGAAGTGGAGCTGTATACATTACAGCAAAAAAGGATCCTCCAAATACAATCAAAACGGAAGGTACGTCAACGTACATTCCAATTCCACCAGCTGATACCATTGCACCAGCAATCATTCCTAATGTTCCTAATAAACCTATAAGTGACGCTAAATCCATAATTTTTTTCCATTAACTTAGTAATTACTATTATATATATATATAATCTTGGTATGAAAACTGCAACTTTGATACCAAAGTTAATTAAAAATTAAAAAATTAATTATTTTATATATAATTAAACTTAAAGAAAAAAAATATATGCAAAGAACTATTTCACTTATTATAATCTTATATTTTACTTTGTTTTTTAAATCATCTTTTTCATCTGAATATATCGATAAAGGTTATTATGTGATTGACTTAAAGCTCAAAGTAGAATGGTTAAAATGTTCTATAGGTCAAAAATGGAATAACGAAATTTGTGAGGGAGAACCAATAAAGCTAAATTTAAAAGAAGCCGATGAAATAAAATTATTGGTTAGAGAAAAACTTGGAGGAGATTGGAGACTTCCTAAAAGGAAAGAGCTTGAAAGTCTCATTTGTAAAAAATGTGATAATACAAAAATTGATTCTGCTGTTTTTCCTAATACACCTGCAGAGCCTTTTTGGACATCTCAAAGAAACTGGTGGTCTCCAAGATTTTTTTGGTCTGTAAATTTTTTTACCGGACACAGTTATGGTAGATTCGTTCCTGAAAAAAAACTTTATATTAGATTAGTCAAGAGTCGTTAGATTTATTTTTCAAAAAAATAAATAATTTTATTAAAAAAGATACAATCCCAAATATGAAAATTGAAATTGCAACATTCCAGGGAGTTATAAAAGAAAGTAAATATAATTGATCTGAAAAAGTTAGTAAAACCAAGATTAGAAATAAAACCGCAAAAAGAAAATATCTTATAAATAAACAAACTCTACAGATATTTTTATTTTCTAGTTTGGACATAACATTCTATATTTATATTTTTGCTATACACACATATTTCTTTGGCTATTCTCTTATCATTTAGATTATAAACTAACCTAAAAAGATTATTTGTTTTATTAGTCTCAACAACTAATTTAAAGTTTTGAAATTTTTTTTTTATAGATGATTCAATCTTTGTAATCAATAAATCTGTTCCATCACTTGTTGAAAATGCTCCGTATTGTATATAAAATTTTGTTAACTTTTTATTATCATTTGTATCCAAGACATCTTTTGTTTTTTTATTTTCTTTTTCATTTTTAACTGTTTTGTTTTCGATTGATTTAATTTGAGGTTTTGATTGTTGAAAATCTTCATTTTCTATTATTTTGATAACTTTTTTTTTCATTATTATCTCATCACCTAATTCGTTAAATTGAGATTTTTGCAATGTCAAAAATTCAACGGAAAAAAAATATAAGCCAAAAAAAATTAATATCGGGAATAAAGGTAATAATCTAAACATAGAAAAATATTATCATTTTTCATCAAAAAAATATAGTTTTTACCAAAGATTCAGAAGCTTTTAATGAAAATTTAATCTTTTAAAACCTGTGTTTTATCTAGTCATTTCTTTGACAACTAATACGTGTCAAATTAAAGTTTTGCTTTTTTTATAAAAAAAGTGTGAAATTAAAACATAGAAAGGAATTAGATATGCAAATTTCACAGAACCTAAAATTAAAGCAAAGTCAATCACTTGTTATGACACCTCAGTTACAACAAGCAATTAAACTCCTTCAACTTAATAATATTGAACTATGCGAGTTAGTTAATAAAGAATTAGAGGAAAATCCTTTCATAGAAAATGAGAATAATGATGAAAATATTAATGAATTAAACAATGACAAAATTACCGAAAATGTTGTTGAGGCTTTTAACAGTGGAGAGTCAATAAAAGATGAACCAGTAGGAAATGATTATGAAAATAGATGGGATCAAGAAATAAAACTTAATAATGGAAACAAAAATTATGAAACTTTGGATCCTGGTTCAATCGCCGAACAAACAGTTTCTGAAAAAATAACACTTAAGTCAATACTGAAACAGCAAGCAAGTGTTGAATTCTCAGATACTCAAGAAAAACTTATATCTGAAATACTCATCGACTACATTGAACCTTCTGGATGGTTAACAAAAAACTTTTCAGAACTTTCTGATATTATAGGTTGCAATGTCAACACTATCGAAACAATTGTTAAGAGAATGCAAAACTTTGAACCAACAGGTGTTTTTGCAACTAACTTATCTGAATGTTTAGAAATTCAATTAAAAAGTAAAGACATTTTAACCGATGATATGCTTTTACTTATAAATAATTTTGATCTACTTGCGAAAGGGGAAATTAAAGCTTTATGCAAGATTTGTAAAATTAATGAAATTAAATTAACTCAAAATATTAAAAATATTAAGAAGTTAAATCCAAAACCAGGAACAATCTATTCTGAAGAACATGAACCTATTTATCACCCTGACGTAATTGTTAATCAAAAAAACCAAAATTGGGAAGTTGAATTAAACAATAGTACTCTCCCTAAGATTGTTGTTAATGAAAACTATGTTAGTGAATTAGAAAAATTAACAACTAAGGAGGGTGATAAAAAGTTTATTTCTGAGTCTGTTTCTTCTGCTAGATGGTTACTAAAAGCAATTGAACAAAGAAATGTAACGACATTGAAAATAAGTTCTGAAATAGTAAAACAACAAAAAGATTTTTTTGAAAGAGGAGTTTCTTTCTTAAAACCAATGATATTGAAGGATGTTGCAAAGAAAATAGGAATGCATGAAAGTACTGTAAGTAGAGTTACAACTGGGAAATTAATGTTAACTCCTAGAGGAATAATAGAAATGAAAAACTTTTTTTCAGCTACCATTAACAGTACAGTAAAAGGTGAAAGTCATTCTGCAGCCTCGGTTAGAGAGACTTTAAAAAATTTAATTAGTAATGAGCCTTTAAATAATCCATTGTCTGATGAGTTAATTGTTATTCAGTTAAAAAAAGAGGGGATCAATCTGGCCAGGAGAACTGTTGCTAAATACAGAGAACTTTTAAATATACCGGCTTCGTCTGAACGAAGGAAAATGATGAAAATTCAAAGTATTCAAATTTGAATTATTAATTCAAATAATCATTAAATTTTAGATTATGACATTCCTGATCTAAAAATCTTGATAATGGAAAAGTTTCTTTTTTACTCTCTTTATCGGACTCGTTAAAATGTGTAATTTCGATTGATGGGGTATTAATATATTTGTTATTTTGAATTTTATTATATTTGATGTTATCGAGCATATTTTCTCCTTTTAGTTATAAAGTGCATTTAACATGCCAAACCAAAATAATATTATTATTATTAAAGAATTTTTTGTTTCGACTTTTCTAATAGTGATCTAAAACGGTTTATTTTTTTTTGATTTTTTTTATAGAAAATTTTTTGTTTATAAATTTCATCACCTGTAAGGACTTTTCGCTCTCTTTCTTTCCTCCAATTATTTTTTACTTTTAGAAGATAATTTTTCATTCTTTCTGGATTTGACGAGTGATATCTAGATATAGCAATGTTCCAACTGTTGTATCTGGAATAAAGAGTTTTTAAATACTTAGCAGCCCAGCTTATATTTTGGATAGGGTCTATAAAGTTTTCTAAATTTTTAAAACTTTCTTTATGATATCCGTAGTTGATTTGCATACAACCGATATCAATATTTTTTCTTTCACTAATTTTTTCTTTTAAAAATAATTTAGCCTTTTTTTTATTTTCAAAATAAAAAGACTTTCCAGATACATTGAATGCCCAAGGCCATGCAACGAACTGTCCATTTACTGTTCTTCCAGACTCAGTTATAGAAATTGCTGACAAAAGCTTATGTGGAATTTTAAATTTTCTTTCTATTCTGTCAATCTCTTTTCTACAATCTAAAATGTCAGAATTTACTTCTTTTAAACACAAAATTGGAAAAAAAATAAATAGTAATCCAAATTTTTTCATATCACATTTTTGCAAATAAAATGCCAGAAAAATTATTTAATTATTGAACTACTTACAAGATTTCTTCCGATTGAGATAAAGTCATAAGGATTTACTGCTTTATTTTTTACTTTAATTTCATAATGTAAATGAGCACCAGCAACTCTACCTGTTGCACCCATTTTTCCAATTATCTGACCTTCAGATACTGTATCGCCCTTTTTAACTAGTAATTTGTGAAGATGTCCATAAAGTGTAGTGACATGATGTTTATGCTTAATTTTAATAACTTTTCCAAAAGAGCCATATCTTCCTGAAAAAACAACAGTCCCATTTGCAGAAGCTCTTACCTCCTCTTGCCAAGTACCAGCCATATCAATACCTTTATGCATTTGTTTTTTTTTAGTTTTAGGATGAACCCTCATTCCAAACGGACTTGAAACATAATAATACTGCATTGGAGGTTTTAAAGGCAAATAAATTATCGCATGTTTTAAATTTTCAAGATAGTGAAAACTTAAGGACAAATCTTCTATTAACTTTGTGTCAGTAGAATTATTTTTTGATTCTTTTCGTAAATTTTCAATTTCGTTTAAATCAATTGAGTCGGGTTTCAATTTTAAAGTTTTAAAAACATTTACTAATTCTAAAATCTCTAAATTGATTGTTTTAGAAAATTGTATCATTTTAGTAGTATTATTCCTTGGTGCAGCAAATGGTATAACAGGAAGTTGATTGTATGAAAATCTGCTTACACTATCCAATTTTTTTTCATTTGAAGAATTTATAAATTCTAAATTTGAAAATGAATTACTTTTTAGTGTTTGTTCTATTGGTATCATCTCCGGACTTGCCAAACTTGCAAAATCATCAAAAATTGACTCGTCAGTTAAAAAGATTGATTCATTACCTAATGCATCCTTTTTTTTAAAATTAAGATAGTCTTTAAATTGTTTAATTTTTGATTCTAATTCATTAGCTAAACTAAATTTCTCTTTTTCGAAATTTTCATTAATAGTTAATTTACTATCCAATAAATCAAAATTCATTTTCATATCATCAGTGTCTTTATTTATTGTACTTAATTCAATATTTTTATCAGGTTTTGTAATTACAGTCTCAGCCAAATCCTTAAGAGCCTCAACCTCCTTCTCAGTGAATTGTTGGGCTTGTTTAATTGTATTTTTATTAATGTATAGACTTGAATACATAGTGAAAACACCAAATACTAAAAATTGTAAAATCTTAAAGGCTACCATCAAAGTAATAAATAAACCTGAAATGTAATGTTTAATATTAAATACAACTTCAATAGGACCGTTTTTTGTAAAAAATAAAAACCTTCTTTCTTTTAATAATTCCTGTAAATTTTTATTTACAAATAAATCTCCAAACCTTGGACTAGATTTAATCTTATTAACTATGTCTGTTTTTAGATTGGTCACTTGGTTTACTTAATGTACAACACAACTACCAACATAATATTCGTTAATAATTGCATGAGCATTATCAATAACATTAATTTCCAAGAAATTGGATTATTTACATTTAAACTAAATTGTGGAAAAGCCTGTTTTTCTTCCACATTTACTGATTTATTGTCACTATCAAATGTATTTTTTAATTGATAGTTGCTGAAAGTTTTTTTATGGATTTTTTCTTTTTTTATTTTTTCTTGGTTTAAAACTTCTGGAGCTTCTTTAAATAACTTTTGTTCTTGTTCAATTTTTTTTTGCGAACCCAAATCTGAAATCTCCTCTTTTATTTTTTTTTCAATTTCTTTTGTTGAAACACTTGATAGTGATGGTTTCTCATCTGGTTTTTGACCATCAATATTCTCATGAAATATTTCAGGCTTTGAAATTATATTGTCTTTGGTAATCAATAGATTATCTTCTATGATGTCTTCATCATTAACAATATCTTTTGAAACTTGCGTCTCCATAGATTTGTTTTGTTGAGTTTCAGGTTTTTCATAAATCTGAGTTCTCATTTTCTCAATTCTCTCTCTAATATTTACGACCTGTTCTGCCATTTTTAATTCCCCAAAACAATAAAATTATAATCTAGCATTAATGCATTTGTTAAGCCAAAATATAATCTTTTTGCATTTTTTTTTTTTCTTTGTTATTATATTAAATTATAAATCAATTAAAGAAAAATTCAATGTTTTCAAATAACGCAAAAAATAAGGATGTAATTACCAGTTCAGATGCTAGTGTAATTGGAACTGAAATGCAGATAAACGGGAATATTAAGTGTCAAGGTTCTCTGATTTTAAAAGGTACTGTTAAGGGAAATATTGAGTGTGATGAAATAAGTGTGTCTTCTGAAGGTGTTCTTAAAGGTTCTGTTAAAGCACAAGACTCAATTATTTCAGGAAAATTTGAAGGTGAAATTTTTTCTGATACTATTTCTATTGAATCTACGGCGAAAATAAAAGGTGGTATTTATTATAATACTCTTACGACTGAACCTGGAGCTAGGCTTGAGATAGAATTAAATTTAGGTTTAGAAAAAGTAAAACCACCAAAAAAAGTAAATCTAACAAAATCTTTAAAATCTTTGAAGGGGTAAATAATGTCAGATAATCAATCTATAATTGGAAGGGACGTTATTTTTAAGGGAAAAATATCAAATTCTAAAACGATTGAAATAAATGGTAGAGTTGAGGCTGATATTAAATCTGAAAAAATAACATTAGGAAAAACAGCTAGTTTTGATGGAGGAATACAAGCAGATCTTGTTGTTATCTCAGGAAAGTATCAAGGTAAACTTAAAGCTGACTCAGTTTGGTTAACAGATACATCTATTATTACAGGAGAAATAAATTATAAATCACTTCAAATGGACAGAGGCGCGGCGCTTAATTGCAGAGTTGTGCATAACTGGGATGAGAAAAAAATGAAAGCAAAAAAAGATGATACAGATATGTCATCTGATGAAATGTTAGATAATTAAGTTTGGAGAGTACCTATGAGTGAATTAACTTACATTAACAAAGACCTAGTTATGGAAGGTACTTTGCAAGCCAAAGATAGCCAGGTTGTTATTGCGGGGAAATTTAAAGGAAATATTGAGGCTAAAACTGTGATACTAGAGTCATCAAGTGCATTTGACGGTGTGCTAACAGCAGAACATTTAAAAATTGAGGGAAAAGCTACCGGAGATATTACAGCAGAATTTTTAGAGATAACTGGTTCTGGTAATTTTGACGGAAAACTTAAAACAAATTCATTATCAGTAGATACAGGTGCAAAGGTATCTGGAAATGTGGGAAGAATAACTAGTTAAATTTTTTTTTCCTGAGTTTCAATACAATTTTTAAAAAATTCTATAGTACTATCCGAACCCTCTATTTGTTGAAGTTTCATAGAAGAAAATCTTCCCGCAGCCAATATTACTGCCCATTCATCGTCGTATATTTTCGCATAATCACTTAACACTCTTTCTATATTGTCCCTAATTTCAGAATACTTTTTTTTTTTCTCCTCTGAGTTCTCTTTTATTCTATCTGGAAAAGGTAATATGTTAAGATTCGTGTTCATATTTTAATAAACGACATCAAAAATAAAAATTTAGTAAAAAATATTTATTAAATGCATAATTGTCGTTATATAATTATAATGGATTAATAAAATGACATCGAATAAACCATCAAAATCTCTGATTACCATTAAAAAGAGTAATGTTGCTGTTGTGAAAGCAGGAAGAAGTAAAAATCCTCTTGATATTTCGGAAAAACTTCAACATTTCAAGAATAGAGAAGAAGTGCGAAAACTTTTACCAGATATTTTAGGAAGAGTTTTAGCAAGAATTTGGATTGATTCAGATTTTAGGGAAAAATTTTCAAGCGACCCACAAAGAACACTTGAATTAAATGGAGTATATTTACCTGAAGATATGAAAATTGAATTTCAAAAACCAAATTCCGACAGACCAAGAATAGTTGTTTACGAGCAAAAACTCGGTTCAAAATTTAAACTAAGAGTTCTTTATCTTCAATTAGTTATGATGGCTGGGAGTTAAAATTTGTTTTTTTTTAAATACTTAATTTTATTTTTATTTTTTAAATCCAGTCATTTGCTTTCTAATGAAATTATCAGTGACTCAAAATATTATGATCAAGGTGTATTTCTATACAAAAATGCTGAATTTGACAAAGCCTATATTGTTTTTTTTAATCTAGCGTCCAAAGGTGATACAAATTCACAATACAATCTTATGAACATGTATTCTTCAGGAATTGGAACAACTCAAGATTTCAAAGAAGCGTTACGTTACGGTTGGCTTTGTGCTCTTAGAGGTGAACAAAAATGTCAAAAAAAAATTGATAAATTAAAAAAAAAATTGAACGAAAAAACCATTTTAAATTTATCTTCTGAAATTTCAGAACATTTAGAAAAAGAATTTTATAATAAAACTGATATTACTTATGCTCTTAGTCTAGGTTTTTGGTTTGAAAAATTTTCTCCAGAAATAGATTTAGAAAAAGCCTATATATGGTATTCTGTTTCTGTAACTGGAGGGTTATACAAAGCTATGAAAGTTAGAAATAATGTGAGTGAATTAATCGATTCTGAAACTATATCGAAATTACAAAATGATGCTAATAATATTTACTCTAAAGTAAAATTTTTTCCAAAAAAAAAAGAGGTGAAAGAATGATTTATAAAGTTCATTGGATAATAGACGGGTTAGCTGAGGTTGAAGCTTAGTCCAAAGAAGAGGCTGAAAAAAAAATTCAAGAAAGTTTAGAGGCTTACGTAAAAAAATCGGATCCCTTGATGCATGTTTTTGTTGCAAAATCAATTCAGGGAACAGCTTACTTACCAGGAGCTAATGACAAGGAAATAAATGAAATTAATAAAGATAATAATAATTAGTCTTGTTATTCATCCGTTTTGTCCAGTTGAAATATTTGCAAAAGATGAAAAACAAAAAAAATACATTTCTAAGGGAAGAACATATGCTCCAGAAGAAGGTACTTTTGATAGAAGAAAAAGAATAGTTATTCAGCCAATCTGTAGACTAGTAAAACAGACAATAGTTCCAGGTGACGTAGTTTGTGAATATGTTTCTCAAAAAAGGGGAATGAAAAACAAACAAATTTTCTTAGGTGCCCCTGGTGAACTTTGTCAAAGAGAAATTACTTGTCCAGTAAAATAAAACTAGAAAAACTTAGTTCTCGATGTTGGGAACTTTTAGAACCTGGAAGTGATAATGACTCATTAAGCAAAAAGGTTGATATATTTTTGTTATCATTAATTTCTCTAAATATTTTGTCAGTTATTCTTGAAACCGTTGATAGTCTTTTCAATGAATATAAAATATATTTCCAAGTATTTGAATTTATTTCTGTTGGTATATTTACGTTGGAATATTTAGCAAGAGTTTGGTCATGTGTAAATCAAAAAAAAAACAATGAAAGTAATTTAAAAATACGAATTAAATATATTTTTAGTCTACCTGCACTTATTGATGCTATTGCCATACTTCCGAGTATAATTGCAATAATATATCCTACTGTAGATTTAAGATTTATAAGAGCTTTAAGAATTGTGAGACTTTTAAAATTTTCAAGATACTCAAGTTCAATTAATAGTTTGGTAACTGTAATTTGGGACCAAAGAAGATCGTTTGGCGCAGCATATTTTATTCTACTCATTGCGCTCATAATTTCATCTAGTGGTATGTATCTAGTTGAAAAAGACTTTCAACCAGAAAAATTTGGGAGCATTCCGCATGCAATGTGGTGGGCAATTGCAACTGTAACCAGTGTTGGTTATGGCGATGTTACTCCTGTAACAAATGCTGGGAAAATCTTTGGTTCAATTATAATGATACTTGGTATTTTAACCATTGCTTTACCTTCTGGAATATTAGCTGCAGCATTTACGGATTTTACTAGGAGAAATCAAAAAAAATATGAAGATAAATTAAAAAAAATGCTTGAAGATAATATTATTGATGATGAGGAAAGAAGAGAACTCAACAAGCTTTCTGAAAGTTTAAATTTATCTGAAGAAGATGTAGTTTCTATTGAGGAAACTAATAAAGTAAAAAAAAAGGTTAACCAACAGCACCAATAAAATGAGTTATTCCGCTGCTTACTCTTCTAGCACATTCGTGAAGTGACTCTAACTTACTAAAAATATTCTTATCTTCTTTAGTATAGTCAATTTCTTTTTCACTAACATAATTACAATCTTCTCCATAGTCAGAATAGTTAATTTTTTTTCGACCGGCAGGAAAAATTCTTCTTAATATAGAGACGGCATCAGTTACATCAAATCTTATCAACTTAGCAATCACCTCGTCTCTTGACACACCGGCTTGATCACTAAATTGTGGAATTTTTACAGATAAAAGAAAAATTTCATGAATAATCGCGACTCTAATACCGTGCATTAATAAAAGTTCATCTCTAATTTCTTTTTCGATAACACGACCTCTTCCAACAGCAATTCTTCCTCTTGACTTTCTTCCAAGAGACCAATTTCTAATCTCCATGTATTCTGAGTGTAATTCTCTGTAAACCTTATTTAACCTCCAGTGTATATCAAAGGACTCTAATAAATTTGAAACGGACTTCATATTTTCACTTCTATCTTGATCAGCGGTTCTAGTGGACCATGACAACCACATACCAGGATCAAAACAATCTATATAAGCTTTCAATACTTCAATATCACTAAATGCAAAAGCATATTTAACGCTATCTATAATTCTTTTAAATCTCTCGGAATTCTTATAAAATTCATTAAAGTTTTTTGGATCTTTTTTTATAAACTTCCCTACACCTCCTAAAGAATTTGCCAGCATTCCTAATTGTTGTAAAATGCAGTTTTGTGGTATTGCCCTAGTTTGACTTGGATGGTAAACCAAAGTTCTTATGCCACTGTCCGATTGTCTTTTAACCGCTCTAGAACCAGTTGAATGGATTAAATTAGATTTAAAAATATTTAATAATGATGCATAATTTGGATCATCCATAATCTTTGTATTAAACTGTTTAATGGTATTAACAAATTCAACAGCAAAATCAGGAGACTCATAAAGTGGATCATTAGGGCAATTTAAGTCATCACTGATACAAAACTCTGATATTCTAGTCAATGCAGCATACGCTAAATCTGGATTTAAAAAATATTGATATCCGTCTCCTCCCTGAAAACTAATTTCTTGAATGAAACCAATTTTCCAGTCATTTAATTTTTTCTTAGTGTATGAGCAATTTACATAATTTAATCTTTCAATTAAAGATACTGGATGTCCTCCTCTACCAATAGACTCCCCATGAGTATCAAAAATTAGTAATTTAATATCTGATAGATTGTTTTCAGATAAAACTTTAGCTATTTTTCTTTGTAAGTTTTCTATTGAAAGTACAGCAGCAGGTTGTCCTAAATATCTTCCAGCATCTGAGAATCCTGTTTGAATACAGATTCTACCTCGTGAAATTAAATATTTTCTATAATGAGAGTTTTTTACCAATGTCTCAATAATTCTATGCCCGTTAGCAAGAGATTTTTCTGTTTCAAACAATGGAGAAATGTCTACTTTTTGGTCAACGTTAAATAATTTTGCGTAATATAATGCAGTCAAGGCCGTTAAGGCATAATCACATTCTGCAATTAGAAACCTGACTGGTTGATTTTTGTCAATGTATTTGAACATTTGGGAGATAACCATAAAATATCTTTTCGCATTCATATTTTCATCTAAAAGTGTTCCAAAATTAATATCTACAGGCTTTACTTTTTCGATAAGTTTTGAAACGGAGTTTAAATAAGTACTTTTATTTGAAGGGTCGTCCGGATTTCCGAAAAGGTTAATCTCTTTAGAAATTGCATTATTTAACTGATTTGCATTTAACCTAACTTGAGTTTTGGCAAGACTTAAACCAAAGTTTTTTATTTCAATTTTAAATATCGTTAGTTTTAATAACAATTTTTCTTTAAACCTTAAGTTGGATTTATTGATGTCTGTTATTAAACCTTCAACTTTCTTAAACACAATGTTAATATCGGTCATTAATTTTTCTTTATTTTGAAAAATGAATTTTGATATTTTTTTAACTTTATCTATATCTTTTAAAAAATTATTTTCATTAAATGTATTATAAACTTCGTTGTTGTAATTTCGGCTTTGAACAAATAGGTACTTAATTCTTTTTAATTCTGATTTAAACTTATTGTTTTTTTCAAAGTATTTTTCTACTTCATTTATTTCGTTGAGATAACTCTCTAACTGCTGAATTTTGACTTTTAACCTTTTGTTAAAAGTATCTGCCCATGAAATATCACCTCTTCCATCAACATCATAACCAACCCAAGTATGTAAAGAAAACATTTGAGGTATAAAGTTTAAATATTCGTCCGGATATTCCTCAGAAACTACATCTAATACCTGTTCATTGAAGTTTTTAAGAGCTATCTTAAGATTTTTTAATGCTTTTAAGGACAAATCATGCTCGTAATTTAACGTTATGTCTCTATCCGGTCTTTGTTCAGTTTTGAATATTTTTTTTATTATTTTCTTTAGATCGGTCACACTTATCTTTTTTCCACTTCCATTTGTCATAGTTACCATATTCGCTAAATCCTCATACATATTTGCTGGCATGCCAAAAGTCGGATGAGCAGTCAAAACTATTCCAAAAACATCATTTTCAATTTTTCTTTTAAAATTTATAAAATTTTCTTTTTTATTTTTTTTATTCCTAGTTAAATCAAAAATTAATTTTCTTATGGATTTATTATTTTTCTTTCTATCGACCTCTCCAATGTAACTTTTTAATCTATCGGCTCTAAGACCAACTGAACCCACAGCAAGTCTTTGTATCAGCGCTTCTAAAGCAGAATAATTTAATTTTTTTTTTTCTAGTCGTCTTGATAGATCTAAAGCAAGCATAGTAATGGAATTACTGAAAGGATCCTTTTCAGCACCTGACCTAATTTTATCTAAATCTTTTTGAAGAATTTTCTTTAAAGATTGTGTGTCAATATCCTTATCAACAGGAAAACTACTCCATGTTTCAGGAAGTAA
>MDTB01040647.1_pt1 | contig 18521 bp, 17 predicted proteins | sample 811161 | NCBI WGS metagenome assembly MDTB01 (sample SAMN05326650, study PRJNA326480) | marine metagenome | isolation source: seawater | place: Mediterranean Sea | collected 2009
CGATCAGGAACTCGATCCCCCGGAGACCGTCGTCGGCCCGCTCACCGCAGCACTTGACGCCAGTGTTGGCCCGTCGGTGATCATGGCGGTAGCAGAGCTGGGCGACGACGAACTCTCGGCGGCGCGGCAGGCGCTCCAGGATTTCGAGGAAGAACTCTCCAGTGCCCGCCGCAGCCTTCATCGTGCAATCGATGTGCTCAATGCCGAACTCGCCCGTCGCATCGCGTTGGGCGAATCGTCTGCGTCCCCGAGCTGAGTTCGTTTCGTAGGAACCGATCGTGAGGGAATGCGAGGGCGTCGAGGTCAGTTGGAGAAGGCGGTGACCCGTCTCGCAATGCTCTCGTTGCACACGTCACCGCTCGTCCAGCCGGGCGGCGGTGACGCCGGTGGCATGAACGTCTATGTGCGCGAGCTCGTGGCCGCGCTTGCCCATGGCGGAGCCGACACCACCGTCTATGTCCGTCGGTGGCGAGATGATCTCCCGAAACGTCTGGCGGTCGAGCCGGGCTTCGAGGTCGTGCACATCGACGCCGGCGACCCCAACCTCCCCAAGGATCAGCTGCCGGGCATTGTCGATGAGTTCGCGAACGGTGTCCGCGCCCATCTCGCGATCGATCCGGCCGATGTGCTGCACGCCAACTACTGGTTGAGCGGGGTGGCTGGTCATCGGCTCAAGCACGAGCTCGATCTACCGCTGGTGTCGACGTTCCACACCCTCGCCCGCGTGAAGGCCGAGACGGGTGACCCGGAGCCTCGGGATCGCATCGATGCCGAGGCTGACGTCATTGCGTGCAGCGATATCATCACGGCGAACTCCGTGGTCGAGTTGCACGAACTCGTGCGTCATTACGGCGCCGATCCGAGCCGCATCAAGATCGTGCCGCCCGGCGTCGACCACGCCTTTTTCTCGCCTGGTTCCCGCCGCGGTGCCCGTCAGGCCCTAGGCCTCGGCGATGAGCCCGTGCTGCTCTTCGTCGGTCGCATCCAGCCGTTGAAGGGTGTCGATGTTGCGGTTGAGGCGTTGTCGCAACTGTGTGACCCCCGGGCTCGCATGCTGATCGTCGGTGGCCCGAGTGGAACCGAGGGTGATGATCATGCCGCTGAGGTTCACGATCTCATCACCGATCGTGGTCTCGGCGATCGCATCACGATGGTGCCGCCTCAGCCCCACCATGTGCTCTCCACCTATTACCGGGCGGCCGACGTCACGATCGTGCCGAGCCGCTCGGAGTCGTTCGGTCTTGTCGCTCTCGAGTCCGCAGCGTGCGGCACGCCGGTCGTCGCCTCTGACGTCGGCGGCTTGCGCACGCTGGTCGATCACGGCCGCACCGGCCTTCGGGTACCGGGCCGTGATCCTGACGACTTCGCCGAGGCGGTCGAGCGCATCATCGGCGATTCGATCTTCGCAGGGCGACTGTCCGAGCGGGCTGCCGAGGCGGCGACGGCCTACACGTGGACCTCGACGGCTGCTCGCCTGCGTCGGGTATACGCCGACCTGAGCGAACGCGTCCGCGTTGATTGCATGGCCTGACCGCTTGCGGTCGGCTGGTGAAAGCTGGGCGTGTCGAAGGTGATGGCTGGCTGTAAGACTCCGGGGATGGATCTCGCACCGGCCGCAACTCCCGAGCAACTCGACGCGCTCGAGGCGCAGATTGATGCCTGGCTCGCGGCCGAGCAGGCCGACAATCCGATGATCGATGCGGTCGAGAAGGGTGAGCGCGAGGTCGGCCATCAGCAACGTCTTTGGTATGTGCGTCTGCTCGGCGAGGAGAAGGACGTTTGGACGGCGTATTGGACGATCAATCAGCGCATGTTCCGGTTCGAAACGTTCTTGATGCCGGCACCGGAGGAGAACGAGCAGGCGTTCTATGAGCACTTGCTGCTGCGCAACCGTGAACTCACCGGCATGCATCTCGAGATTGGGGACGAGCATGCAATTTTCCTTGCCGGTTCGCTGCCGATCGCGGCGGTCAACGACGCGGAACTCGATCGGACACTCGGCTCGATGTGGGCCTACGTCGAGAAGGTGTTCCGTCCTGCCCTGCGGATCGGGTTCGGCAGTCGATTCAGCAGCTAGTTCTGTTTCATATTGTTTTGTGTATTTTGGTGTCTGCCGGCGGCGGGGTCACCGCTCGGGTAAGTGTGGTCTTCTCCGCCGCCGGCACCAGCCCGGTACGGTGCGCATCATGACGAGTCCAAAGCTCCAGTTCATCGGCGGCGGCAAGATGGCCGAAGCCCTGCTTGGCGGCATGGTCGCCACGGGTTGGGCGGCCGCAGACGAGATCTATGTGGTCGAACCTTCGGCCGAGCGCCGGGCGATCCTCAGCGGCGCACATCCCTCGCTGTCGATTGGCGATGGGCCGATCGCCGGGGTTGATGCCGTGCTGGCGGTGAAGCCCCAAATCGCGCCCAAGGTGTTCCCCGGTCTGGCCGCTGCGTCCGTGCCGCGTTTGTTGTCGATTGCCGCCGGCATCACCACTGCGGCGATGGAAGCAGCGCTGCCGGAGGGCACGGTCGTCGTGCGTTCGATGCCGAACACGCCGGCGCTCGTCGGGCAGGGCATGGCGGCGATCGCCCCTGGCGCCTATGCAGGTGACGACGACCTCGTGTGGGCCTCCTCGATTCTTGCCGCAGTCGGCAGGGTCGTCACCGTGGTCGAGTCAGATCTTGATGCGGTCACCGGTGTGTCGGGCTCCGGTCCTGCCTATGTCTTCCATCTGGCCGAGGCGCTGACCGCTGCCGGTATCGCTCAGGGCCTCAGCCCGGAGGTCGCCGACACGCTCACTCGCCAGACCCTGCTCGGCGCGGCGACCCTGCTGAGCGACTCCGGCGAGGATCCGGCCCAGCTGCGCATCAATGTCACCTCGCCCAACGGCACGACGCACGCTGGCCTCGAGGTCATGTACGAGTGTGGCTTCGCCAAGGTGATCGACGCGGTCGTGGCGGCGGCCACCGCGAGGTCCGCCGAACTCGGGAGCTAGGGAACACGGCGGATAGCGTCAGCGGCGTGAACGCCCCCGGTCGTCAGTACGACACCATCTCTTTCCTCTCCGATTTCGGCCACGCCGACGAGTTCGTCGGCGTAGTCCATTCCGTGATTCGTTCGATTGCGCCGCAGGTCGGTATCGTCGACGTCACGCACGGCATAGCCAAGTTCGATACTCGCGCTGGCGGCCTTGCGCTTGCTCGGGCAGCCAATTACCTCAACCCCGGCGTCGTCGTCGCGGTGGTCGACCCCGGCGTGGGTACCGACCGGCGTCCGGTTGCACTCGAGGTCGGCGACGGCATGTCGGTGCTGATCGGGCCCGACAATGGCCTGCTCGCCCCAGCGGTCGGCTTGGTGGGCGGCGCCACCCGCGCGGTTCACCTCACCAACGAGGACTATCAACTGCCACGCCCCGGCGGCGCGACCTTCGATGGGCGTGACATCTTCGCTCCGGGTGCTGCCCATCTCGCCAACGGCGTGCCCATCACCGAGCTCGGCCCGGAGATCGATCCCGCCGCGCTGCTGCCGGGAGTGTTGCCGATCTCTCGCTTCGAGCCGGGCGAACACGGCCAGGAACTCGTGTGCGAGGTCCTGTGGGTCGATCACTACGGCAACTGCCAACTCAACGTCGATCCGCTCGAGCTGCTGTCGATCACCGACTCGCCCGGTGGCGAGGTGATGGTCACGATCGGTGCAGGCTCGGCAACGCCCGATGGGCGTGTCGGTGTTCGGGTCGACGCGTACGACCAGATCCCGTCGGGCCGCATCGGTCTCGTCGTGGATTCCAGCGGTTTGTTGTCGATCGCTGTTGCCCGTGGCTCGGCGGCCCGAGAACTCGAGCTCGGCGAAGGCATCGAGCTTCGGATCCGTGATCTCGATCCGTCCGACCGCGGTCCCGGCGTCAGCACGCCGGTCCAGCTCGGTCCCCACCCCTCTGGAGGATTCTGATGCGCGCGAGTACCACGCTTGTGATCGGCATCCTGCTGCTCATTATTCTTGGCGCAGCGGCGTTGCAATTCGTCTTACTGGTCGACTGATGCGAAGGCCTATCGAAACGACTCGACCTCCGGTCCGACGGGAGCGTTTTAGGGTTTGCCGTCCGCACCGAAAATGGTCCGAGTCGTCAGGGGGATCGGGCAGCGAACCTGCCAAGATGGTTCGCTGTGAACCTCGCAACCCTCTTCGCTGATCATCCCGCAGAACGCACTGCGATCGTCACCGGCGGCGACCGCATCACCTTCGGGCAGTTGGCCGCCGAGGTCGAGAAGACAGGCGGGGTTCTCTTTTCGCTTGGACTCGAGCCGGGTGACCGAGTCGCAATTTTATGCGCCACCAACTTCCGTTTCGTGCGAGCCTGGTTTGGCATCCTCTCCGCAGGCATGGTTGCCGTGCCGCTCAACCCGCAGAGCCCGGCCCCCGAGATCGAGCGCGAGCTCGCTCAGGTCGGGGCCAAGGCCGTCATCGCTGGCCCGGCCGGTATCGGTGTCCTCGAGCAGGTCGATCGTTCGGTCGTGCCGACCCTCAAGCACGTGTTGCGCCCGTCGGGGGTTGGCCTGCCCGGCTCCGTCGACCTCGACGTTTTGCGCGAGACCGTCGAGCCCGCCCCGATGGTCGAGCGCGCCGACGGCGATCTCGCCTGCCTCATGTTCACCAGCGGTACCGCCGGCGCACCGAAGGCCGCCATGCTCACCCACGGCAACCTGGGCGCCAACCTCCGTCAGAACATGGCGACCAGCGGCAAGGTCGTCCGCCCCGACGACATCGGTCTGTGTGTCCTGCCGTTCTTTCACATCATGGGGCTCAACTCGATCCTTAACCTGAGCCTCTATGCGGGGGCCACCCTGGTGCTGCAGGAGCGTTTCGACCCAATGACCGTCTTCGAGACGATCGCCGACGAGCAGATCTCGGTGCTGGTCGGTCCGCCCACGATGTGGGCTGCGCTGAGTCAGGTCGACCTCGTCGCCGACGATGCGCTGAAGACCATCCGCATCGCCGTGTCGGGTGCCGCCATGCTGCCCAATCGGGTCGTTGAGGAAGTGGCGGGTCGTTTCGGCGTGCGGATCCTCGAGGGCTACGGCCTGACCGAAGCCGCCCCAGGCGTCACCCGCGCAACCGACGACGGCACCCCGATCGGGTCGATCGGCCGCCCCATGGCCGGCATGGAAGTCCGCATCGTCGATGCCGCAGGCGACGATGCCTACATCGGCGACGAAGGTGAGGTCCTCGTTCGCGGTGACAATGTCTTCGCTGGCTACCTTGACGACCCAGAGGCCACCGCTCGGGCGATCGATCTGCAGGGCTGGTTGCACACCGGGGACATTGCCGTGGTCGACGACGACGGGTTCGTCTACATCGTCGACCGGGCCAAGGACCTCATCATCGTGTCGGGCTTCAACGTCTTCCCTGCGGAGGTCGAGCGGGTGCTCAACGCCCACCCGGGCGTCGTCGAATCGGGTGTCGTCGGCGTGCCCCACCCGCACACCGGCGAGTCGGTCAAGGCATTCATCGCGGCCGAGCCGGGTCGAGTCCTCGAAGAGGACGACCTGATCGAGTGGTGCGCCACCGAGCTCGCCCGTTACAAGTGCCCGACCAAGATCGACCTCGTCGACGAGATCCCTCGGGGGCTTGGCGGCAAGATCATCCGGCGAGAACTCGGCGCGTGAGCGAGCGGGATGTTCGGGTCGAGTGCGTCGGCGACGCCCCGATCATGACGCCAGCCAGTCATCCCAGCATCGGCATCAACATTCAGGGTCCATCGGTCATCCGTGCGCCTGCGTGGCTGGTCGGTCCGCTCGGTCGGTGCCTCTGCTACTTCGCCGACCGCAAGGGCTCCTTCACCGGCTCGCCCATGGCGACGCAATCGAGGGGCCGCGGATCATCCACGAGCCTGGCTCGCTGCAGCTGGTCGACTCCGGCTTCCTCGTTGAGGATCTCGTGATCGATGCCGAGACGTTTGAGCGGATAACAACCCGCTATCGCGAGGCGCTCGATGATCAGATGCCGGCCTCGCTGCGCGATGACCTTCTCACCGCCCACATCGCCTCGCCTGACGTGCACGTCGACGATGACCGGCACGAGATCGTGATGTACCTGCACGGTTCCGAGGCGCTCGGTGATCAGCGAACGCGGGTGGCCGTGTCGAGCGACGGGACCCACTTCCAGGCGGCTCCTGAGACCCACGGCCCGTCGTACTTTCGGTGCTTTCGTCACAACGGCTGTTGGCATGCCCTCGCCATGCCGGGCCGGTTCTTCCGGTCCCGTGATGGCCGTACCGGGTTCGAGGAGGGGCTCACACTGTTTGGGCCCGACATGCGCCACAGTGCAGTGCGGGTCGTCGAAGGAGCTGCCGGCGCCGAACTCGAGGTGTCCTAGACTCGGGTCGGTGACGCACCCGATCGCATCGTGCGCTCGCGCGTGTCGATCGCGGGGCCGTGGGAGCGCTGGCGCGAGATCGACGAGCCGGTCGAGGTGCTGCCCCGCGAAAATGCCCATGAGGGGCCGACGAGCCGTGTGCCGTCGATCTGTGGCGCCGTCAACGAGCCGGTCAATCAGCTACGCGGTCCGTGCCTGTTCTGCGATCCCGGCGACGGGACGTGGTGGCTGTTCTTCGCGGTCGAGGGTGAATCGGGGATCGCTGTCGCTCACTTGTGAACTTGTGAAGACTCTTGTGAACTGATGCACAAGGTGTCTAGCGTGGGGCGATGGCGCCCCTTGGTCGGATCCCTGAAGCCACCGTGGCTCGACTCCCGCTTTACCTGCGGGGCCTCGACGCGTTCCCCGTCGGGGTGACGGCAACGGTGTCGTCCGACGAACTCGCCGATCTCGCCGGCGTCAACGCCGCCAAGGTTCGCAAGGACCTGTCACACCTCGGCACCTACGGCACTCGGGGCGTAGGCTATGACTCCGCTTTCCTTCGGTTCCAGATAAGTCAGGCGCTTGGCGTCGCCAACGTCTGGCCCGTTGTCGTATGCGGCATGGGCAACCTCGGACGGGCGCTTGCCAACCACATCGGCTTCACGGATTGCGGCTTCCCCGTGGTGGCGGCCACCGATTCCGACCTGGACAAGATCGGCACGGTCGTCGACGGCGTCCCGGTGCACGCGCCCGGCGAACTCGGCGACATCGTCCACCGCCTCAACGTCGCCATCGGCGTGATCTCGACCCCGCCCGAAGCTGCCCAGGGCACCGCTGATGCGTTGGTGGCCGCAGGTGTCACGTCGATCATGAGCTTCGCCCCGACGGTGCTCTCGGCGCCTGACGAGGTCGAGATCAGATCGGTCGATCTCGTCACCGAACTCCAGATTCTCGGTTTCCATCTGCACCGCGTTCGGATCGCCGAAGACTCCTGACCCCAGCCGCCAGGTTCCTCCGTCATCGGCGCCGCGAAGCGAGCGAGTATGCCCGTCGTGACACCCGTCGCCCGATCCGGTTTCTGGGGTGGATGTCCGATAGCGTTCTGGTATTGGCCCTGCTGCCCTGGGCCGTCGGCTTTGCCCTTGGAGTACTTGTCCCGTGTCGATCGTCGCCATCGGTTGTAACCACCGGTCGACCCCGCTCTCGATTCTCGAGCGGATGACGATCGCGCCCGACGACATCCCCAAGGCGCTCGCCGACCTCGGATCCGCCGATCACCTGAGTGAGGTAATCGTGTTATCGACCTGCAACCGGGTCGAGATCTACGCCTATGCCGAGAAGTTCCACGGTGGCTACCAGGACATCCGCGAGTACTTCGGACGGCATGCTGGGCTTGCTCCCGAAGACGTCAACGACCACCTCTACGCACTCCACGACACCGAAGCGATCCGCCATCTGTTCTCGGTGACCGCCGGTCTTGACTCCGCCGTGATCGGCGAGCACGAGATCCTCGGGCAGGTTCGCACCGCCTGGGAGCGTTCGGCCGAACACGGCACGGTCGGCTCCACGCTCGGCCCGCTCTTCCGTCACGCAGTCGAGACAGGGAAGCGGGCCCGCACCGATACGGCGATCGGTCGCGGCATCGCGTCGGTCAGCCAAGCTGCCGTCGCCCTCGCCGCCGAGCAACTCGGCGGCCTCGACGGCCGCACCGTGTTCGTGCTCGGTGCCGGCGAGATGGCCGAGGGAACCGTCAAGTCGCTGGCTGCGGCCGGCACCTCCGACGTCTTCGTCGCCAACCGCACCTGGGAGAACGCCGTGGCGCTCGCCGAGGCGTGCGGTGGCACCGCCGTGAGTCTCGATGCCGTGGGCGACGCCCTCGTCGCCGTCGATATGCTCGTCACGACCACGGGTGCCCAGCAGCTCATCCTCGAGAGCGGCGAGATCGCCGGTTTCATCTCGAGCCGCAATGGTCGCGAACTCGTGATCGTCGATGTTGCTGTTCCGCGCGACGTCGACCCCCGCGCGGGCGAACTGCCCGGCGTCACGCTCCTCGACATGGACGACATCGGTGTATTCGTCGAGCAGCAAATGGCCTCCCGGACCCGCGTCGTCGGCAACGTCGAGACGATCGTCGGTGAAGAGGTCGATCGCTATCGCACCGTCACCTCCGCTCGTGAGGTGGCGCCGCTCATCGCCCAGCTCCGCACGCGGGGCAGCGACATCGCTGACGTCGAACTCGCCCGGTTCGACGGCAAGCTCTCCGATCTCGATGCGTCGCAGCGCGAAGCCGTTGAGGCAATGGCTCGGGGCATCGTGAACAAGCTGCTGCACGAGCCCACCATCCGGCTCAAGGATGCCGCCGGTCACGCTCGGGGCGATCGCCTTGCCGACTCGCTTCGCGATCTCTTCGACCTCGATTGAGTCGGCGCTCATGGGGATGCAGTTGCGAGCAGCCACGCGCGGGAGTGCGTTGGCCTTGTGGCAGACGAGTTACGTGGCTTCGCAGCTCGAGTGTGAGATCGACGAGGTCATCGTCTCGACCGTCGGCGACCGCAACACCGACGTGCCGATCCACTCGATGGGTGGCAAGGGCGTGTTCGTTAAGGAGGTTCAGGCCGCCGTGCTCGACGGTCGAGCCGACTTCGCCGTGCACTCTGGGAAGGACCTCCCAGCGGTTACGCCCGATGGTCTCGTGCTCGTCTGCGTACCGGCCCGAGCCGATGCACGCGACGCGCTCGTCGGCGCATTCTGGGCGTCGCTGCCTCCCGGTGCGCACATCGCTACTGGCTCGGTTCGTCGCCGGGCCCAGCTGGCTTGGCATCGACCCGACCTCATCTTCTCCGAGCTGCGCGGCAACATTCAGACTCGGCTGGAGAAGCTCGAGTCCGGCGGTTTCGACGCGATCGTGATGGCGGCCGCAGCGATCGACCGTCTTGAGCTCGACCTTTCGACCCCAGTCGACCGGCTCGACCCGTCGATCATGCTCCCGCAGGTCGCCCAGGGCGCCCTCGCCATCGAGTGCCGTGCGGACGACACCGAGACGATCGCTGTGCTGCGTGCGATCCAACATGTCGACACCCGGCGTGTCGTCGACGCTGAGCGGGCCTTTCTTCACGAACTCGACGGCGACTGCGATCTCCCCGCCGGTGCACACGCAACCCTTGGTGGTGACGGCATCGAGATCACCGGCATGCTGGCGTCGCTTGATGGCCGGGTCCTGATCCGTGAACGCCGGGTCGGCACCAATCCCGATCAACTCGGTCGGGCGGTCGCCCGCTTCCTGCTCGACGAACGCGGTGGCCGCGACCTGCTGGCCGATCTCCGCTGAGCGCGGCACGATGACGGCGATGACTCCGCCGCCCGAACCTGTCATTGCCGGCCCGCTCTGCGGGCTCCGCATCGTGGTCACCCGACCTCGCGACCAGGCGGCATCGCTCGTCGAGGCACTGGAGGCGCAGGGCGCCGAAGCGGTATCGGTTCCGGTCATCGAGATCACCGATCCGCTCGATGGCGGTGTCGGACTTCGCACGGCTTTGCGGGTCCTGCGCAATGGCGATTGGGTTGCGGTCACCTCGCCCAACGGTGCCGCAAAGGTGGCCGAGGCGCTTGGTGAGCGCCCACTCGCCGATGGCGTTCGAGTCGCCGTGGTCGGTCCTGGAACCCGCGATCGGGCCGAGTCGCTCGGTCTCCCCGTCGACCTCGTGCCTGCCGACGCAATCGCCGAGGGTCTCGCTGCTGCGTTCCCCGCACCGCCGATTGCCGGTGGTCGGGTCGTGCTCGCCCGAGCCGAGGTTGCCCGCGAGACCCTGCCGATCCATCTGCGGATGATGGGTTGGAACGTTGACGAGGTCATCGCCTACCGCACGGTCTCTACCGACATCGACGACAGCGGTCATCTCGCCTGCGCTGCGGCGGATGCCGCCGTCTTCACCTCCGGTTCGGCGGTCGATTCGCTCGTCGACGCCATCGGTGTCGACGGGCTCCCGAAGATCGTTGCGTCGATCGGTCCGGCGACCTCTGCCGTCGCTGCCGAGCGTGGCTTCGATGTCCACGTCGAAGCCGATCCCCACACGATCCCTGGCCTTGTCGATGCCCTCGTCGCCCACGTTGCCGACCGTCCTGTGCTGCATCGTGAGCCCGCAGGGAGCGCTGACGCCCAGTGGTGTCTCGAGCAGTACTACGCCGAACTCGACACCCGTTTCGTTTACGGCCTCGATCGTGGCACGGTGCAGTCCACCAACGTCGAGGAGGTCTCGCCACCGAACGGACTCTTCGTCGTCATCCGTCTCGACGGTCACCCGGTGGGGTGCGGTGCGCTCAAACGTTCCGATCCTGATGTGATCGACATCAAGCGGATGTGGCTGCGTTCCGACATCCGCGGTCGAGGACTCGGCCGGGCGCTGCTCGGCCATCTCATGGACGAGGCCCGGGCGCTGGGTGTCGATCGAGTCCGGCTCGACACCAACGAGACGCTCGTCGAGGCGATCGCGCTCTACGAGTCGTCCGGCTTCGGTGCCGTCGATCGATTCAATGACGACCCGCACGCCACCCACTTCTTCGAACGAGCACTCGATTGACCCAACAGCGTTGCGGTCGGAGGTCCACGTCGTGAACCCGCCTGCCGCCGTCATCTTCGACTTCGACGGCACTATCGCCGACACCGAGACCCCCGTGTACGAGGCCGCTCGGATCGCTCACGATGAGCATGGCCTCGATCTTCCCATGACGAGGTGGATCGAGATCGTCGGCACCGCCGACAACAAGCCGTTGGCCGAGCGCCTCAGGGACGCGCTCGGTCGCGCCCCGGATGCCGACGTGATGGCCCGGGCCGAGGAACGGCACTGTCACGCACGCAAGAACGTCCCGGTGCTGCCGGGTGTGGAAGACCTGATCGCAGTCGCCAAGTCGCACGACCGCCGGCTCGCGATCGCAAGCAGCTCGCCGATCGACTGGGTCGAGCCGCACCTCACCCGGCTCGGGCTCGTCGATCACTTTGACCACCTCAGCACGCGTGACCAGGTCGACCGAGGCAAACCTGCCCCCGACCTGTTCCTCCTCGCAGCGGCCCGGCTGCGTCTCGACCCGGCCGACATGCTCGTCATCGAGGACTCGCGACACGGCTTTGCGGCAGCCCGAGCGGCGGGGATGCGCTGTGTGGTCGTTCCCAACGCAGTCACGGTGCACGACGTCCACCCCGACGCCGAGATCGTGCTCGAATCGCTCGTCGACTTCCCGTTCGCTCACTTCGGGTTCTGACCCATCTCGGTGGGTAGCCTCGCCATGTGAGCAACACGAACGCATCCCTGTTCGAGCGCGGTCAAGCCGTTATCCCCGGCGGTGTGAACTCGCCGGTGCGGGCCTTCGGCTCGGTCGGTGGGACGCCGTACTTTGTCGAACGAGCGGAAGGGCCATTCGTCTTCGACGTTGAGGGTCGCTGCTACATCGACTACGTCCAGAGCTACGGCCCGTCGATCCTCGGCCATGCCCATCCCGACGTCATCGCTGCGATCCGGGATGCCGCCACCCGCGGCACGAGCTATGGCGCCCCCACCGAGAACGAGGTGCGCATCGCCGAAGAGATGACCAGTCGGGTCGAGGGGCTGGAGATGATGCGACTCGTTTCGTCCGGCACCGAAGCGGCGATGTCGGCGATCCGGCTCGCTCGCGGCGCAACCGGCCGCAGCAAGATTTTGAAGTTCGCTGGCAACTACCACGGTCACACCGACGCCCTGCTCGTCGCCGGCGGGTCGGGCATCGCTCAACAGGGCCTCAAGGGTTCCGAGGGCGTGACGCCGGGCGCGATCGAGGACACGATCGTGGCGCCGTACAACGTAGTACCCGAGATCGACGAGTCGATCGCTGTGGTCTGTGTCGAACCGATCGCAGCGAACATGGGGTTGGTGCCTCCTGCGCCCGGCTTCCTCGAGGGACTTCGCGAAGCCTGCGACGCCGCCGGGGCGATGCTGCTCTTCGACGAAGTCATCACCGGTTTTCGTCTGTGCCACGGTGGCGCAGCCGAGTGGTTCGGAGTGCAGCCCGATGTGTGGTGCTTTGGCAAGGTCATCGGCGGTGGCCTGCCCATGGGCGCCTACGGCGCGAGCCTCGAGATCATGAGCAATGTGGCACCGCTCGGAGGCGTCTATCAGGCCGGCACGTTGTCGGGGAATCCGCTCGCGACGGCTGCAGGCCTGGCGGCCCTCGAGCACCTCACGGTCGGGGCGTACGCCGCCCTCACCGACCGGGCCGTGCGCCTCCAAGAGGGCATGCAGGCGGCGTTCGACGCCGCCTGCGTTGCGGCCGTGCTCCCTAGGGTCGGCCCGCTGCTGGGCATCTTCTTCACCGATACTGCGCCGCACGATTTTGATTCGGCTAAGGCCGCTGCCGACAACGGCGTCTACCCCCGGTTCTTCCACGGGATGCTTGACCGTGGCATCGCCCTCGCGCCTGGTGCCTACGAGGCGATTTTCCCCTCGCTCGCCCACGGCGATGAGGAGATCGAAGCCACCATCGCTGCCTGCGCCGAGGTTGCTGCGACCCTCTGACCCGACTTTTTTGGAGCATTTTGGAACCACACACCGGGTTTCGTCCGTATGCACCCGGTAGTGCTCGTGAGAACTTGGAGCTGCAATGACCATCAAGAAGCTGGCCATCGGGGTCGGAATCGCCCTCGCCGTGTTGATCGCCGCCGTGTGGTGGCTGTTCTTCTGGGGTGACACGCCCGAGGCCGTCGATGTCGATGCCGCCAATGCCCAACTCGACGTCGACCTGGCGGTGGCCACCGACGACGCTCCGGCCGCTGCGCCCGACCCGTTCGACGGCGACATCAACGCCACGTGGCTGGTCGACGACGAGATCGGCGAATTCGATTTCGAGACCGCGAGTGGGAGCTTCGCCGGCTTCCGAGTCGACGAGGAGCTCACCGTCCCCTACGGCGATGTCGTCGCCGTAGGTCGAACCGGCGGCGTGAGCGGCACGGTCACGATCGACGGGGGCCGGTTGACCGGCACCGACGTCACCGTCGACATGGGGTCGATTACGTCGAACGACTCCCGTCGTGAGTTCCCGATCCGCAGGGCTGTAATGGCCAACGAGTTCCCGACCGCCACCTTCGTGTTGACCACACCGGTTGACTTGCCCGCCGGTCTCGCCGACGGCGAGACGGTCACGGTCGATGCCGCGGGCGACCTCACCGTTGCAGGCACCACCAACGAGGCGACGTTCACGATCGATGCCCTCCTTCGCGACGACGGATTCGGTGTCATCACCGGTTCGGCCACGATCACGTGGGAGGACTTCGGCGTGACCCCGCCGAACGCGCCGATTGTCGTCTCGATCGACGAGAGCGGCATCATCGAGTTCCAGCTCATCGTCGCCAAGGGCTGAGACCCCGTCGACACAACTCGAAGCGGGGCTCTACCCTCGGTCGATGGCCCAACATCACGTTCCGACGTCACTCGATCAGATCACCGCCGAGATGATGACCGATGCGCTCCAGTCGAGCGGATTCGACGAGGTCGCGGTGTCCTCGGTGTCGGCGGAGCGCATCGCAATCGGCGAGGGCTTCCTAGGTGAGCTCGCTCGCCTGACGCTCGACTACTCGGCCGGCACCGGGCCTGCGACGGCGATCGCAAAGATCCCAACCACCGACTCGGGGCTCAAGCCGATCGGCGACCTGCTCGACGTCTACGGACGTGAGCACCGGGCCTATGCGAATCTCCTGTCGCAGATGAAGGTCCGCACGCCGCAGGCCTACCTCAATGTTGGCGACGACGAGTCTCTGGCGTACTGCCTCGTTTTGGAAGATGTCGGCGGCTACGCGTCCGGTGATCATCATACGGGGGCGACGCTCGAGCAGGCGCGCGCCGCTGTGGTCGCGGCCGCCGGGGTGCACGGCCGCTGGTGGAACCAGGTCGACCAGTTCGACTGGGTGCCACCGATCGACAGCCCGCTCAACATGGGCTTGCAGGGAATGTTCGAGTCGAGCTGGCCAATGGTGGTCGACCAGCATGGCGAACAACTCGGCGCCGAGGTCGTCGCCCGGCTCGAGTCCTACCTTCCGACGGTCAGCGACATGTTCGCCTCGTTCGGCGGGTCGAGCCGGACCCTGACCCATAACGACTTCCGGCTCGACAACATGTTCTTCGACGACGACGAACTCGTCCTGATCGACTGGCAGCTCCTCGGCCGTGGCGACGGCATGGGTGATGTCGTGCCGTTCTTGACGTGCAACCTCGACCCGGCGCTCCGGCGCGCGCACGAGTCCGACCTCATCGACCTCTACCAAGACACCCTCGAGACGATGGACGCCGGCTACGTCCACCTCTACGATCTAATGAACGCCTACAAGCTGACGCTCAACTTCTGGCTGAGCGCCTGGCTCCACAACTCGGTGACGAAGGGAGAGACCACTCAGCGGGGTGAAGAACTCTTCGAACGCATCATCACCCGCACCCTCGACGCCTACGTCGAACACGAGGCATGGGAACTTATTGGTGCCCACGACCTTTCCCCAGAGATGCGCTGAGCCCGTGGCCGAGGTGAAGGTCGAAGACCTCGAGCGCCCCGGCGCGCTTTTCGCCATCCCCGGGCTTCGGTGACCGAGCCGAGGTGAGACGTTGGTCTTCGGCTTGATCGTCGCCCTTCAACTCGTGCTTTCCGGCACCGGCGGATCCGACGGTCGCGTACCGCGTGGTGGTACCCCTGCCGGACGACCACGGGCAGACGATGGTGATTGGCGCGCGGCTCACAGCCGATCGCGTCGCGCTCCACGACATCGAGGGAACGCAGGCGTCCTTGTCGCAGTAAACGCCGCCGAGGGTGTGGGTCGGGCGACAGAGCCATCGGATCCGCCAGGTCGAGTTCGAGTCGCGTTGATGCTGCCTGGCCTGGTCGGAACAGTCGTCGGGTCACCGACCGCGCATCGAGCGGTAGCGCTGGATCAGCGCATTCGTCGACGCGTCGTGGCGGAGGTCGGGCGTGCCGTCGTCCCTCAGTTTACCGATGATCGCCGAGGCGAGGACCTTGCCGAGTTCCACCCCCCACTGGTCGAAGCTGTTGAGCCCCCAGACGACGCCCTGGGTGAACACCTGGTGTTCGTAGAGGGCGACGAGCTGTCCGAGCACCGATGGGGTGAGGGCGGGCGCCATGATCGTGGTCGAGGGCCGGTTGCCCGGGAAGGTCCGGTGTGAGACCAGCAGCGGGTCCGTCTCGGTCTCGGCGACCTCCTCGGCGGTCCTGCCGAATGCGAGGGCCTGACTCTGGGCGAAACAGTTGGCCACGAGGAGATCGTGGTGGGCGTCAGCCCCCTCGAACTCGGCGTTCTCGGGCGCACCGAACACGATGAAGTCGGCGGGGATCACCGTGCTGCCTTGGTGGAGAAGCTGGTGGAACGAGTGTTGCCCGTTGGTGCCGGGTTCTCCCCAGATCACCGGTCCGGTCTCGTAGGTGACGGGCTCGCCGTCGATACGGATTCGCTTTCCGTTCGACTCCATGTCGAGCTGCTGGAGATAGGCGGGGAAGCGATGGAGCGCCTGCGAGTAGGGGAGCACGGCGCGGCTTGGCAGGTCGCAGAAGGTGCGATACCAGACCTCGATCAGTCCGAGCAGGGCCGGCGCGTTCTCGGCGATCGGGGTCGCCGCCATGTGTTCGTCGATCGCCCGGAAACCGGTGAGCATCTCGGCGAACGCGTCGGGACCGATCGCGATCATGAGGGACAGCCCGATGGCGGAGTCCATCGAGTAGCGCCCGCCGACCCAATCCCAGAAGCCAAACATGTTGTCGGTGTCGATCCCGAACGCTGCGACTTCGGTGGCGTTGGTGGACACGGCAACGAAGTGCTTTGCCACGGCATCGGCGCCAAGCGACGCGGTGAGCCATGCCTGTGCCGACTGGGCGTTCGTGAGCGTCTCCTGGGTGGTGAAGGTCTTCGACGAGATCACGAACAGGGTCGTCGCCGGGTCGAGGTCGCGGACGGCAGCGATCAGGTCGCTGCTGTCGACGTTGCTGACAAAGCGGCAGCGAATCCGGTCGTGACGAAACGCGGCGAGCGCTTCGTACGCCATGACCGGACCGAGGTCGGAGCCGCCGATCCCGATATTGATCACCGTCTCGATCGGTGCCCCGGTGGTGCCGACCCAGTCGCCGGACCGGACTCGGTCGGCGAACGCGCCCATTCGGCCGAGCATCTCGTGGACGGCGGGTACGACATTCTCACCGTCCTCAAGCACCTCGACCCCGACCGGTGCTCGCAGCGCGGTGTGGAGCACGGCGCGATCCTCGGTCGAGTTGATTCGCTCGCCATCAATCATCGCGGCGAAGCGGTCAGCGAGCCCGACCTCGTTCGCGAGGGCGATGAGGTCGTCGAGAACCGCAGGCGACACGCGGTGTTTGGACAGGTCGACCGTGAGGTCGGCGACCGTAAGCGTCATGCGATCGACTCGACCAGGGTCGTCGTCGAAGAGCCCGCGTAGGTCGAGATCGTCGAAGGAGGCGGCATGGTCCTGGAGGGCGCGCCAGGATTTGGTGAGCGAGGGATCCACGGTCCCATGTTCGCCGGTTCGGACGCCGAACAGCCGGACCCTGCGGTCCCATGTTCGACGTTCTGCGTCTGGTGGGGGAGTGGGTTACTCCGCGGCGAGTTCGCCGTACTCTTCGTCGACCTTTATGCGAGCGGCGTCGACCCAGACCTGGATCTCCGGCAGCGTGGCGCCTTCGAAGGTCATGACGCCCTCTTCTTCCATCAGGTGGTAGAGCTCGTCGAGCACGTGGAGCTCTCTCTCGTCGCCTTCCGGAGTGATCTGGTCGGCACCGAACGCGTGGCGGACGTGGTAGACGACCGCCACCAACTGCTCGGGCGAGAGGTTGCCGAAGCCGGCCATCTGGCCGTACGAGCCGGGTACGTGGGCCCCACCGGGCCGATCGGGATCGCCGTAGACGAGAAGGCCCTCGGCCTGTGAGCCGGCGGTGCCGTTGGCGACCCAGTGCAGGTGGCCGGCGAGGCCGTCGTAGGCGGCGCCTGAAGCGAGCGACGGGAAGGTGAGCAGGACCTCGCCGCCGTTGAGTTGGCGGCCGGAGCCGCCACCGCCACCGCCACCGTGGCAGCCGGCGCACTGGCCGCTATAGATCTCGGTACCTTCATAGGCGAGACCCTCGGGAGCGGCGGGCGGGTTCTCGAGATAGCCGACGTAGAAAATCGCCCAGAAGGGAAGGAAAATCAGGACCGGAACGATCCAGACCGGGACCTTCTTGCGGGTCTCGGCGGCCTCGACATAGGGGGCGACGGGCTCGGGAGCAGCGGGCTCCTCGGGGATGGCCGGGACCGGGGCAGCCGTCGTGGCCGGAACCGGAGCGGCCTCGCCCGCCGGCTCGCTGCTCGGAGCGGCGCTATCGCCCGCGTTGGTTGGGGCCTGCCCACTGAGGCGGGCACGGGCTTCGGCGGCCTTCTTCAGGAGGTGCTCAGGTACTTCGGTCACCGTTGGTCTCCGGCGGATCGATCGGACAGCGGACTGGCGGGTGGAGCGGCAGAGGCAGGATTACGCCGACCACGCCCCCTGAGGATAGGGGCAGTGTCGCACGTCCGAACAAGCCGAAGCAGAATCCTCCCCCCGAATTTCGGACAATCGCGCAACACCCGATTTTCCCCAGCGCCGGATGGGGGGAATCGAAAGGCATCGTGATAAACCAGGTCACCAATCCGGGGGTCGCAGCGCCTCCGGTTTAGACTTGTGCATGGTTTCACGAAGTTCGTGAAACGCGTCCGTTCTCCAGGAGTCGCAGCGTGGTCGCTTTCGTGTCGTCGATCATCGTCACCGCCTTGATCGTTGGCGGAATCCTCACCTACCAGAAGCGCCGTCCCGCCGATCAGGTCGTGACCTGGGGCGAGGCGATGCTCGGCTCAATGATCGTCTTCTTCTTGATGTTCTGGGTCTATGGCGTCGTGCCGCACCAGTTCCTGTCCTGGGCCGACAATGAGCTCAACTGGCGTTCCGACAAGATCCTTTTCGGCCCGTTTGACCTGCTCAAGTCGCAGCAGGACGGTGGCTGGTCGCCAATTCGTGTCAACTATGTTGTGTTACGCGACCTCATCGCTGTTGGCATCTATGTCGTTGCGCTCGCCGGCAACATCTGGATGTGGGCCGCCTGGCAAAAGCGCGGCGAGAAGCAGAACGCAGAGAAGACTCCC
>MDTB01125902.1_pt1 | contig 18521 bp, 9 predicted proteins | sample 811161 | NCBI WGS metagenome assembly MDTB01 (sample SAMN05326650, study PRJNA326480) | marine metagenome | isolation source: seawater | place: Mediterranean Sea | collected 2009
AAGAGTCGATCAAAGGCGCTTTGAGGGTTGATTTCGCAAGGAAGAGGGACGTCAGGCTTCTTCCAGGAAATGTGGGAGCCATAAAGGCGAGTAAGGTTCACGTTTCGATCGATCCCGGAAGTGATGGGTTCGGTTCCTAGTTCCATAGAAGGAAGCTTGGTATTTCGGCCGATTGCTTCAGCAGCAATTTGGTCGATCGAGATCCCATTTGCCGAGACATCCGACCCGGTGGTACTGGCGATGGTGGAGCAGGTGAGCCAGCCGGCGGTTTTGAAGTAGTGTCCATCACCTTTGTGAGAAGGCTTATTGGTTAGCCCACTAATGACCGTAAGGTGTTCTTTGACCGCTTCAAGCGGGCTTAGGATAGGGGAAAGCTCGAAGTTTTTTCCACTACCACTGGGAGTCCATTTGTCGGGTCGGACCCCATTGGGCATGAAGAGGCAGGCCATGCGGACGGGATCACCTGAAGAGGCTTTTTGTCCGTAAAGCGGACGCATTGCTTCGAGAAATGGGAGAGCGAGGGTTGCGCCAAATCCGCGGAGGGTTTGGCGACGGGAAATCTGCCAGCGATGGGTGTGGATATTGGCCATGGGCTTGAGAGGTTGGGAGGAGTATCGACGGAGGAAGGTTAGTGGGACCCAAAGAAATTACAACTGAACAGGTTGGCATCCTTTCAGGGCTAAATAACTTTTGAAATCTAATATGATTCCGCTCAGTCTCTTGGCGATGAGAATTTTGGCTACCTTGCTTTTTTCGGTGCCTCTGTCTTGTTCTCTAATTTCGTGCGGTGGGCCATTAGGAGCAAGGGATTTTGTGTCCTATCAATTCCAATATGGCAAAACAGCACTTTTGCAGAATGGCATTGCTTACGCTCCTCGGAGAGCTCCCGCGGCTGTCCACCGTGCAATTGCAGCGGGCAATCGTCTTCAAAAAAAACCGTATAAGTGGGGCGGAGGTCATGCAGTTTTAAATGATAGAGGTTATGATTGTTCTGGTGCGGTTTCTTATGTCTTAAGGGAAGCAGGCCTTATGAGTGGGCACATGTCTTCGAGGGGATTTTTGAATTACGGGCAATCTGGCCCGGGGAAATGGATTACGCTTTATGTGAGAAATGGTCATGTTTTTTTGACTGTGGCGGGTCTCAGGATCGACACAGGTTGGGGTGGTGGTCGGAAAGGGCCACGTTGGCAAACAGGGTCTCGTCCGGGAAAAGGGCATATCATGAGACATCCGCCTGGTTTTTAAGCATGAAAAAGCCCCGCGGTGGATCACCGGCGGGGCTTGGAAAGTTAGCGGGGCCGAGTGTCTAACTGCGTCGCCGTCTTACGAGACCGAGGCAACCAAGAGCGAGGAGACCGAGCGAGGTGGGCTCGGGGACGGCTGAGGCCACTCCGTTGTCCTTGATGTTCAGAATGGCCGCCTCATCGAGAGCGGTATTCCAAATGGAGACATCATCGATGTTGCCGCTGAAGTAGAAGTTGAGTCCATCGTCTTGACCGGCGCCAATGTGAAGGCTTTCAAATTCGACTGTCCCGTTCGGAGAGTATTGATTCGGAGCGGTTTCGGAGGCAGCGAGAGCGCCATCAATAAAAATTGATTTAGTGTCCGTTTCAGCATCAAAGGTAAGCGCAAGGTGTGTCCATGCGTTGGGTGTGACCGCACCGCCTGACATCGTGTCCCACCCGGGATTTCCGTCACCTGTCCAAAAGTTCCAATTTCCCCCATTGTCATTGTAGAGGATATAACCATGAGTGCTTGTCCCTCCACCGACGTCATCACGGCTGGTGATGGGGGAGGCGAAGCCACCCGTCGACGAGGCGTTGGCCCAGAGTGCAACGGTGTAGCTTGATGGATTGAGGGCAGCATTAAAAGGCACGTCAATATGGCCGTTGTCAGGGAAAGCAGCTGAACTTCCAGTGTTCCCGTTTGCTCCTGGTTGGCCAAAATTAACTGTTCCACCGACGACGGAACCATCGAAGCCGTTGCCACTAGCATCTGAAGCATCGGTGTCCAGAGGGTAGTAAGCAACCAGAGTCCCTGATGAGGCGATCGGGAGAAGGGCTGTTAAACAGGGGATTAGGGATCGGATAGTCATCTTATTAATAGTCGGTTAGGTGGAGAGTGTTGTAGATAAAGCAGTAGCACAAGGAAATATTAGAGAGGGCGAACCCGATAAAAAGCCTTCGCAGTTCCGGCGGGAAGAGAGAGATCAGTGAATGTTGTAATTTCTCCATCGCTGTTAAGGTTGTCAGTGAGTTCGTCCCAAATTATGAGATCGGTAGAGCGTTCCACGATATAGGTGGCATTACTTACCGAGTCGAAGGTGATCGTAACTTGTCCATCGCCAGGGCCGAGGTTCAAAGCAGTGATCACGAGGTCTCTAGTAGCTCCGGTAAAGCCGCCCACCCCATTCGTTATGATAGTATTGATGTCCTGTTCAGAGAGCGCGGCGCGGAAGAGGCCGACATCATCAATTTTGCCTTCAAAGAAAAAGTTGAATCCATCGTCTTGACCTGCACCAATATGGAGGACTTCCATTTCTACAGTCCCATTGGGAGAATATTGGTTGGCTGCGGTATCAGAGGCCGCGAGAATGCCATCGACATAGAAGCTTTTCGTCTCGGTGATACTGTCGTAGCTGATGGCAAGGTGAGTCCAAGTATCCGTCAATACGGGGCCTGCAGGAAGTGTATCCCACCCGGGATTCCCGTCGCCCGTCCAGAAATTCCAGTTGCCTCCGTTATCGTTATAAATGATAAATCCGTGGGTTGAGACTCCTCCATTAACATCATCGCGGCTCGTGATAGGTGAGGCGAATCCTCCGGTTGATAATGCGTTTGCCCACATCGTGACGGTAAAGTCATTTGGGTTAAGATTCTGATCAAAGGGGACGTCAATGCGGGATCCTCCATCAAATGTCAGTGATCCTCCGGTCGTGGCGTTTGCTCCTTCAGCAGATGTAAGTGAGCCCTCAATTGTTCCGTCAAAGCCATTGCCGCTGGCATCTGTCCCATCGATATCTAAGGGCCACCATGCAACGAGAATATCTCCAAATGGGACCTCTGCAGATAGGCCTATGATTGCGTTCGGAACAAGGGGGTCGTCGCTCACTATTTCGAGCGAAGCGATGAAGTTCCCCTCTTCTCCCTGGCTATCGAAGCGAACCTCGACGTTCCCGGTTCCACCTCCAGCAGTAAGGGAAGCTGGTCCGCTAACTTTGAATTTTTCAGCATCACGACCGATGATGTTGTAAGCCGAAATATTGAGCCCGCGGGTTGCCCCGCTGTTAGTGATTGTGAGGGATCCACTGGTAGTTTTGCCAAGGTCGAGAGTCTGGTCGCTCACGAGTATGGGATCACGGATGAGCCCGCTGATGCTGATAATACGGGCTGGTTTTAGTGAGTCGTTGCTGGTAATTTGAAGATCGGCGGAAAAATTCCCGGTTGTTCCGAGAGGATTGAAAGCGATGGTGATATTACCAGTCTGGCCTGGTGCGATCCTCTCCGGGAGGGTGGTGACGGAGAAATTGGAATCGTCGCCAAAGGTGGCTGCCGAAATGCTGAGCGACTGAGTCTGTCCAGCGTTCTTGATGGGTATATCTAGACCTTGGACTGTCCCATCAAGGTCTACCATAATTGCATCGGGAGAAGACAACGCTGGATCCGCAAAGCTGCTTACGATGCCATTGTCCATGATATTTTGAATGAATGATTCCTCCAATACCTCGTTCCAGATTCCAACGTCGTCGATGAGACCGTCAAAATAGAAATTGAGTCCATTGTCTTGGCCTGAACCGATGTGAAGATTTTCTAGTTCAATCGTTCCATTGGGCGAGTATTGGCCTGGCGCAGTTTCGGTGGCAGCTATAGAGCCATTGATCCAGATTGACTTGGTGTCGGTAGTAGCATCGAAAGTGAGGGCAATATGTGTCCAGACGTTTGGTTCAACGAAATCTGCTTCCATTCTATCCCATCCGGGATCCCCGTCACCTGTCCAAAAATTCCAAATCCCTGTGTTATCATTATAAAGGATGAACCCATGAGTGCTAGTCCCTCCGCCGACGTCATCGCGGCTGGTGATAGGAGAGGCAAAGCCACTCGTCGATGAGGCGTTGGCCCAAAGCGCCACCGTAAAGCTCTCTGGGTTTAAGGCTTTGTTGAACGGGATATCAATATGACCATTGTCAGGAAAGGAGGCCGAAGAGCCGGTGTTGGTATTGGCTCCGTCCTGACCGTAGGTTACCGTTCCGCCTTGGATTTCGCCATCATAGCCGTTACCTGTTGCGTCGAGGGCATTGGTATCGAGAGGCCAGTGGGCCACTAGGTCGGCACGAGCACTATTTAGGGCGAGGCAGAAAAATAGAATTATTGAGAATCTCTTCATACAAAAATGAGAATCGATTTTGTTGTAAATTGGTAAGTATTGGCTTTTTAATTTTTAAGCAAGTTCAGAGTCACACGGATTCGAAAAAACCAATGGGTGCCAGAAACGGCTGGGGATAATTTTGATTTAATGAGCTCGGTTCCATCCCCCTGATGGGTCCTACTTTGCTCGATGAGCAGAGCTGACCCGTCGTTCCAGTGTATAAGGTCGGTGGAGGCTTCGATAAGAAAAGTGACATCGTCTGCTCCCAAACGTTTGAGATATGTAAAAGTGTCGCCAGTCATTTGCGTTATCCCTCCGTTGCCAAGGCCGTAGTCAATCAGGTCTGGTATCCCATTTCCATTTAAGTCGCCATTAGCTTGGCCACGGAAGGTGATGGCGTCGGTGTTTCCGGGATTTCCTCCACTAGTCAAACTGGGCCGCCAATTCGAGGCGAGTGATGGATCTGGCTTAAGCGTTGGATTTTTGAGAATCAGACTTGTCCCGCCGCCATCGGGCGAGATCGGCCACGGGGTCTCGTCATCGTAACGAAATTCCGAAATAGTGCCGCGGGAGGCATCTTCAAGCTTAAGGAGTTCGCCTCCGTTGCTGAGAGCTGTCCCATTTTTAAAACCGGAGGCTCTAATGACCATACGATTCCCTGGAGCAAGAAGCGTGCCAGCGGGAATGGTGTAATTGATACCATCCGTGAATGAAATTCCTCCAAGATTTAGAGTGGTGCTCTTGCTAATATTCATGATTTCAATGAATTCTTCGCCTGCTCCTTCCTCTGGATGATACATAATCTCAGAGATGACCAAAAAGCGTTGAGCATCGCTTGGCTGGTCTTCAGTAATTACTTCCGAGATCAGCGAACCGTCGGAATCAGATAAGCTCAGAATCTCGGTAAAGTTGGAAAGGTGACCGTCATAGTTTCCGATGACATAGTGCCCTTCCCTGCCGGTTGGGCTCGCTGGACGGAGGCGGAAATCATGAACGTCGGGTGAGAGGTATAGGCTACTATTGGAAGGGATGACGGTGCCAGGAGGCAGGCTTAATTCGACACCACCACTGATAGTCCAGCCAGATAAATCAACTGCTTCATTATTCGGATTTTTCAGTTCAATAAATTCTTCATCCTGATTTCCGGACTCTGGATTCGACTCGATATTGCCAAAGTTTATCACGAGTCCGGCTGACTGCTCTTGTGGGATCAGGCCAGAACCACTCGGTCCGTAGGTTTCAAAGAGAGCGTTACGGCGATTCGGAAGAGAGGTGTTGAGAACGCCATTGTAACCGTTATTAAAATTAGTGATCCCGGCACCTGACCAGAGCGCTTGGTCCACTACGACGTCACGTTGTATAGTATTCCGAAACCCCTCTAAAAGGCCCTCAAAGTATCCACCATTAGCACCCGGGCGGTCGACTAGTTCTGGTTCGCAGAGAAGGTCACTGCTTCCCGATGACTGATTAATGATCTGGATGGCGAGAACGTTTTCGCCAGGGATCAGTGATACTCCAGGAAGAGGGAATTCGACAAAGTTGACGGCCTGGCTATCTGGATGTGATGAAGCAGTGGAGTTGTAACGAACTGTTCCGTTGATGTTATCACGGGCAATTTCTTTACCATTGAGATAGGCCACGAAGCCATCGTCATAGCGCATTCTTAAAACGAGATCTGAGGAAGGAGAATCAGCCACGTTGAAGTGGAAGCGTTGGTAAACGGAAGTGCCATTCGGGAGGCTTTCGGAAGGTTTAACCCGAGTTTCGATCAGGCCCAAGTAGTCGCCGGGATTGTTTTCGTAACCGAGTCCGGCGGTGCCAGAGAGCCAATCGGAGTCATCGAATCCGGGGAGATACCAGCTTGATTCTAGGGAGGCATCGATTGGAGCCAAGTAGCGAAGGCGTGCTCCTTGCGCGAGAATGGTGGTTGAGGGTCCGGCTTCGGGGATAGCGAGGTATTCATCCATTAGCGTTCTGACTCGGCGCATATACATTTCGCGAGTCACCGGATTGTCGAGGATGGCCGCGTGGAGGTGGTTTTGCCAGATGGGGTTGGGGTTTCCGCCCACTAGTTCCTGGGTGTGCAAGGCGTCGCCATAAAGTGGGCTTGACCAGTTCTCGTTACCATTTGTCCGGCCAGTTGGAAGCCCTTGATCGCCATCCCAAGCAATGCGAAACCACTCGCCGCGATCTAAGTCATGATAAACGTAGTAGTTCTTGGTCAGTTGGTCGTGGTTGAAAGGAACACACATGGCCGCCATCACATTAATGTAGTTGGGCACATTCACCGCGTCGGCCACGAATTCGAAACGATTAGGGTTGGAAATATTAATCCCTGAAGTCAACTCGCGAAGGTCCGTGTAGGGTTCGTTTTTTCGCAGGACTTTACGGTAGAGACTGGAGTTTACGGTGGGTGAAAGGGTAGCCGGAACATTGATCGCCTTATACATTGAGCCAGTTGGGTCGATACCACGGCGTTCAAGAAATTCCTCATCGACTTGCTCTACGAAGGTGAAGAGGCCCATATCGGATCCGTTGCGCTTGATCCAGAGATATCGCGTTTCGGGAGCCATTGCACCCGCTTCGTTGAGGAAGGCGAAGATCGTATTCTCGCGGATATAGGAATCGCGATAGTGGGAATTGACATTAATTTCCTCAACTCGTTTGGCCTCTGGTTTCCACCGGAAATGATCACCGCGGTAGAAGTCGAACTTATATTTGTGCTTCGGCCAGTTTGCGGTGCTTTGTCCGCGGATACGGCAGAAAATATTGTCATAAAATTGGCCCTCGAAATAGAGCGACCCTCGGGTCCCTCCACTCGTGTCTGCTGCTCCGATATTTTTGACAAACCAATGCATGACCGGTTGGTCAACCGAGATGCTAGGATCGCTGATCACAGTTCCAAAGTATTGAGCTGATTCGGCGAGATCGGGGAAGGGCGGTTCGCGGGTCGATTCTCCGGAAGTTGTTGTTGCGATAAGATACCAACGGACCATTTCTCCAGCCTCATAGGCACTCGCGGGAATGGTTGTGCTATATTGGTCGTCTGCACCCTTCGTCATCGTGAGTTGTCGTTCGGTTCCAAATCCAACGCGATAGAAGAGCTTGGAGCTGGCAATGGCGCCAATTCGTGGAGTGATATTTGCGCTGATGACGAGGTCTTCCCCAGGAGCGGGTGGTAATGGATTTCGAGTCAGCCCTTTAACCTTGGGGCCAATTTCTCTTCGCGAGGAACCGTTGGCTACGCCCGGGGTTGGTTCAAGATAAGTGAGGGTTCCTGAGCTGCTGAGGCCAAAAGAAACATCATCGAATTGGGCTGGATAAGCGGGAGAAAACTCCGAGATTAAATTCCCGTTTGGATCCGATAGCGCGAGATAATCACCGGTTTTGGAGAGTTTGAAATTGAGTGCTTCAAGGCTGCTGTCAGCAAACAAGATCTTGTAACCACCCGCTGAAATTTGGCCGGAAGGAAAAGTAAATTTCTCGAGTTGGGTAGAGTCGTCGCTGAGATGCCAACCTCCGATTTCTATGGCAAAAGGATTTGGATTATGGAGTTCGATCCAGTCAGAGCGATTGCCATCGGGCGCGATGAGTCCGGTTTTATTGTCTGCGAGAAATTCGGTGATGATGGGATCTAAAGATTCGACATCCACTCCGACCGTGATTTGGGATGTCGCCGCGGGAGATGATTCTCCGATTGCAGTGATGGTGTAGGTGGTGGTTTCAGCTGGAGTCACCACAATGCTCCCGCGCTTCTCGGCGACGCTCCCAACATTGGGTGAAATGCTTACCGAGGTGGCGTTTTGAATCTCCCAAGACAGGGTGACATTCTGCCCTGAGTCAATGAATGGAGGGCTGGCCTCGAATGTCGTGATGGAAGGCGGTCCGCCGGGGACGCCATTCGTCATGAGATCTTTGATTTCTACTGAAGTTAAAGCGTGATCCCAAAGAGCAACATCATCGATCAGGCCATCGAAGAAAAATGCTCCACCACTGTCGGCACCTGATCCGATGTGTAGGTTTTCCGATTGAGGGCCATTCTTACTGTATAAGTTAGGAGCTGAATTGGAACCTGCAAGCGAGCCGTTGACATAGAGTTTTTTTGTTTGGCTGTTATCATCAAAGCTGACGGCGATATGGGTCCATGAGCCGATCTCGACTTTTCCTCCGGACATTTGATTCCAGGCTCCGGAAGGGCCACCTGTTCCGGTCCAGAAGTTCCAATCTCCTCTGCTGTCATTATATACAAAGTAACCGTGGACCGATGTCGGAGTGTCGTCGCGACTGGTAACTGGGGACGCAAAGCCGCTCGTGCTATCGGCATTGACCCACATAGAAAGGGTGAAGCTCTTTGGATTCATTGCGGAATCAAAAGGCACCGTAATGGTCGAGCTGGAACCATTAAATTCGGCTGCGGTGCCAGTGTGGTTGGTAGCCCCCTCAGCGCCAAAGATCACGCCGGATTCAGAGCCATTGTGATTCCCAAGGAGATCTTGCGCGTTCCCATCAAGTGGCCAGTGAGCGACGAGCTCAGCTTGGCTCTGTTGGGCCGCGATAAGGAGCAGTGCAATGAAAGTTTGAGCAAGTAATTTCATGGGAGGACCAATAGCCTCTTGAGTCAGGTGGCATGATTCAAGTAGCTTCTTAAGTAGATTAGTAATGAAAATTATTCCCGTTTTGGCTTTGGTGACCCTTTCCCCTCCTGTGAAAGCCATCGAGGGACATAAACTTAATAGGCCTAATTCATCTGAGGGCGTGACCATGTTCGACCGCTTGAATGCAGAAAGAACAGGAATTGATTTCACACGTGAATGGAAGCCTCCTGCAAAGTGGGCGGCGGAAATTAGTGGCTCTTTTACGGGAGGAGGTGTTTGTCTGGGGGATTTTGACCGTGACGGGAAGACTGACCTTTTTCTCTCAAGAATGACTGATGGAGGGAGGCTCTATCGAAATCTTGGGGACTTTAAATTTGAGGATGTCACGGAAGAAATGGGAGTGGCATCACCTGGGCTTTGGGGGGCTGGTTGCACTTGGGCTGATGTTGACGGTGACGGTTGGCTTGATCTTTACCTTTGCGCTTTTGATGGATCTAACCGGCTTTTTATTAACCAAGCTGGGAAGGGGTTCAAAGATAAGGCTTATGACCAAGGCCTCGCTTTCAAGGGCGCCAGTGTGATGATGGCCTTCAGCGATTATGACCGCGATGGCGATTTAGACGGCTACCTTCTAACCAATCGTATTCCGCCCGGTGAGGAGCTTAAGGACGTGCGTTTTCGGCTCGTCAAAGGTCCGGACGGCGAACCCGTAATTTTACCCGAAGAAATGCAGCAATATGCCGGGCTCATTAAGTCGCCCAGCGGCTACAAGCAAATCGCCTCCGGACAATTCGACCGGCTCTATCGAAACGATGGCGGGAAGTTTGTTGAAGTGGGAAAAGAGGCTGGCGTCCGAGAATCTGAGTATGGCCTGTCTGCGACTTGGTGGGACTATGATGCTGATGGATGGCCCGATCTCTACGTCGCTAATGATTTTTATGGAGCTGATCACCTTTACCGAAATAAAGGAGATGGCACTTTCGAAGACGTCGCTCCTCGAGCATTGCCCCACACTCCTTGGTTTTCAATGGGGTCGGATGTGGCCGACATAAATAATGACGGGCTTTTTGACTACATGGCTTCAGACATGGCCGGTAGCGATCATTATAAGGAAAAGATGTCGATGGGAAATATGACAGGCAAGGAGAGTGATTCCTGGTTTCTAAATTGGCCAATTCCAGCTCAATACATGCGTAATGCGGTTTACCTCAATACGGGAACTGGTCGTTTCAATGAAATTGCTTTTCAGACTGGGTTGGCAGCGACTGATTGGACTTGGGCAATCAAATTTGGTGATCTTGACTGCGATGGGCGGGAGGATGTTTTCATCTCCACTGGCATGAGCCGGGATTGGTTTAATAGTGATTTGCGGAATCAGGAGGAGGCCTTAATTCTCAGCAAAGGAAGCGCTGCGGGGCGGGCTTTTTGGAATGACAAGAAACCACTAGCTTTGAAAAATTGGGCCTTTCGAAATGAGGGCGGCTTAAAGTTTAGCGACGTGGGTCGTGAATGGGGGCTCGATGTGAAAGCAGTCAGTTACGGAGCCGCCTTGGGCGATCTCGATGGGGATGGAGATCTTGATTTAGTGGTTAATAATTTTGGTGGCGCGCCTGGAGTTTATCGTAACGGACAAGAAAAGGGTGAGCGATTAACCCTAGATCTGCGCGGTGCCGGGAGAAATAGCTCCGCTCTTGGTGCGGTGGTGCGGGTTGAAATTTCGAGTGAGCCATCTGTCTTAATGCGAAGCGTGACGGCATCACGTGGTTTCATGTCTAGCAATGACACCTTACTGCACTTTGGGCTGGGCGAGGCTAAAAAGGCAAATCGAGTCATCATCGACTGGCCAGATGGGGGACGACAAATCCTCAAAAATATGACTGCTGGAAGGCGTTATGTGATCGAGCAACCCCGGGATCTACCACCCCGAAAGAAGAAGGAGGCAAAGACTCTCTTCACTGAGTCGAGGATGCTTTCGCGGGTGAGACCGAGCGAAGATATTTTTAACGACTTTAGCCGGCAACCCCTATTGCCCTCAATGCATTCACAGATGGGGCCCGGAATCGCAGTAGGTGACATCAATGGCGATGGCCGAGAGGATCTTTATGTTTCGCATCCGGCAGGGCAGGAAGGAAAACTTTACGAAAAAACCGATGGCAGTGGCCGGTCGACTTTCTCCGACTTAGAGATTCAGGTTCTTGCGGTGGATGCTGCGAGTGAGGATATGGCTCCTCTTTTTTTCGATGCAGATAATGATGGAGATCTCGATCTCTTCGTGGTGAGCGGAGGAGTAGAGGGTGATCCAGGACAAGGAGTTTATCGAGATCGTCTTTATCTGAATTCGGGTCAAGGCGAGTTTCAAAAATCTCCTGTTGGAATGCTGCCGGGAAGCACTGGGAGTGGCTCCGTGGCCTGTGCGGCTGACTATGATCGGGATGGCGATTTGGATCTCTTCGTGGGAGGGCGGTTGGTTCCGGGTTCTTACCCTGAGTCACCGCAAAGTGAGCTCCTTCAGAATGATGGAGGGAAGAAGTTTGTTGATGTGGCTGCGGGACGATTCGGTGGATTGGTAACCTCGGCCTTATGGACTGATGTCGATGCCGATGGCTGGCTGGACTTACTCGTAACGCGGGAATGGGGAGCGATTGCTCTTTTCCGAAACAATAAGGGTGAGTTGATTGAGGACACTCAAAAAGCTGGGCTTGCGGATCGCACCGGATGGTGGAACAGCATAGTTGGAGGGGATTTTGATGGTGATGGCGACCTCGACTACGTGGTTGGAAATAACGGGCTCAACACTAAGTATGAAACGCCAGCTCTTCTCTACTATGGTGATGTCGATGGCACTGGTAGGAAGAGGATTCTCGAAGCCGAGATGGAGAAGGGTAAGTGTTATCCGATTCGTGGATTGAGCTGTTCCAGCAATGCCATGCCTTTTTTGAGAAAAAAGACTCCCAAGTTCCATGACTTCGCCTCGGCAACGCTATTCGATTTGTATTCAGGGGGCTTAGACAAGGCGGATCGTTACGAGGTCAATACTCTAGAAAGTGGGCTGCTGATCAATTCAGGTGAGGGAATTTTTGAGTTCCGATCGCTGCCTGCGATGGCGCAGGTTGCTCCGGTTTTTGGAATGGCAGTGAGTGACTTTGATGGCGATGGAAATCTCGATGTCTTTTTGGCGCAAAATTCCTTTGCCCCACAGGTGGAAACTGGCCGGATGGATGGGGGAACGGGCGCGCTTTTAAAAGGGCTCGGCGATGGTTTCTTCAAAGCGATTCGCGCGGACCGGAGCGGTATTATTGCTGCGGGCGATGCCAAAGGTGTGGCGCTTGCCGATGTGAACAGCGATCGTTGGCCAGACCTTCTTGTCGCGAATAATGATGCTGCGATGCAGGTCTTTGAATCAGTTCCTCCATCAGGAGCACGAAGTTTGACTGTCGAACTCAAGGCGCCATGGGTCTTGGCCGTAGGGGCGCGTGTTAAGGTGAAGCTCGAAAGTGGGAAAACATATATTCGTGAAATTTCGGCAGGTGGATCATATCTCTCCCAGTCATCGAGTATCCCGCAATTTACTATTCCGATTGGTGAGTCTGCCAAGTCGATCTCAGTGAGGTGGTCGGATGGTGAGATGACTTCTGCACAAGTGACTCGCGATGCCATGACGATGTCACGTGGTCATTAAAATCAATAAGCTGATTCGACTGATAGACAGGATTCTGAAATGCAGTAAAAATACCGGAGTGTTTGGACGAATTATCAGTTGTCTCGGTTTGTTAATCGGTCCTCTTTTGGGAGCTGAGACGGACTGGGCGTATGCGCCGGTTAAAAATCCCGAACTCCCCAAGGTCGATACTGCAGATTGGACTCGGGAAGAGATGGACTTCTTTGTTTTAGCTGGGATTGAGAATCGGGATTATCTTCCGACCAAGCCCGCCACAAAGCGAACTCTGATAAGGCGAGCTTACCTTGATCTGCATGGGCTGCCTCCCTCGACTAGTCAGATTGAGGCCTTCCTGAGCGATGAGCGTCCTGATGCTTGGGGTCGGCTGATTGATGAGCTTTTAAAATCACCGAGATATGGGGAAAGATGGGGCCGACATTGGCTTGATGTCGCCCGTTATGCCGATACCAATGGAATGGACGAAGACATTGCCCATCCGTCTGCATGGCGTTACCGGGATTATGTCATTCGTTCCTTTAATAAAGATAAGCCATTCGATCGATTTATTGTCGAACAGTTAGCAGGAGATTTGTTGCCGGCGAAAGGTCTTGTTCAAAAGCGGGAGCAAATAGTGGGGCTCGGCTTTCTTTCGGTAGGTCCCAAAATGCTGGCTTGTGACGATCCGGACAAAATGCGACGCGATATTGTTGATGAGCAAATGGATACGATGGGGCGGGCTTTCTTAGGAATGACGATTGGCTGTGCGCGTTGCCATGACCATAAGATTGATCCTATTTCAATTAAGGATTATTACGGGCTCGCAGGAATCTTTATGTCTACGAAGACGCTCACGAAGTACTCGGTAGTGGCTGAATTTCATGAGCACGATCTGACAAAGGAAGAGCATCAAAAAAAATGGCTTGAGGTAAGACGACTTGAAGGTGAGCAGAAAAAAAAGGAAACTCCGAAGGATAAGAAGGATAAGCTCGCCGAGGAAATTACTGCTTTAAAAAAAGGCCTCCCGGCCCCTTTCAAAGTAATGGGCGTGACTGAGTATCCCACTCAAGACGTGAAGGTTCATTTGCGGGGCGATTATTTGACCTTAGGTGAAGAAGTTCCGCGCGGGGTGCCAGCGATTTGGACTGAAGGGGAAAAGGTCGCCATGCCGAAAAAGCAAAGCGGCCGACTGGAATTGGCGCGATGGATCGCTTCGGCTGATAATCCTCTGACAGCCCGGGTGATCGTCAATCGTCTTTGGCGCTGGCACTTTGGGCGAGGAATCGTGCCGACTCCGGATAACTTTGGTGGGCTGGGTGAAAAGCCAACTCATCCTAAGTTACTAGATCATTTGGCTCGAAAGTTTGTCGAGTCCGGGTGGTCCGTGAAATCAATGCATCGGCTTATGATGAACTCGGCGACTTATCGTCAGTCGGCTGAGGCAGACTTGGCGTTAGTTGAATATGACCCGGAGAACAAACTCTTCGCGCGTTGGCAGCGTCGACGAGTTGAGTCGGAAGTGGTTCGCGATAGCATTCTCATGAAGGCGAATCGGCTCGACTTGGACATGGGGGGCTCAATGTTGGTGGTCCAACCGAACAAATACGCCAATCAAGGGAAGCTGACGGAGCATTCCATGGTTCCGAGGCGAACGGTCTATTTACCGGTTTACCGGAGCTCGGGATATGATGGTCAAAAGGCTTTTGATACGGCTGATCCAGCGGTGTCAAATGGCAATCGTCGAACCTCCACGGTTGCAGGGCAGGCGCTTTATTTAATGAATAGCGAGCTGATGCACGCATCGTCGAAGGCCCTAGCTGACTTCGTCATTTCAAAAGCGTCCGATAATCGCCCGGCTTGGATGATTAAACATGTTTTTGGTCGCGATCCGACAAAAGATGAATCTGCTCGAGGTATTACTTTTGTTGAGAGCTATGGCGATGAAAAAGCTGCGTTGGCTGCTTTTGCGAGAGTTCTTTTATCGAGTAATGAATTTTTGTATATGGAGTAAACCACTATGAATTTATGTAGTCATCGTGCGGGGCTTCCACTTTCCCGTCGGGAAATGTTGCAGCGATCCGGAACAGGGTTCGGGGCGATGGCTTTGCAGGCGATGTTGGCTCGGGAAGCAAGGGGAGAAGCAAAGGCGCCTTCATTGCCCGGCACTGCTAAGCGAGTAATCTTTCTCTTTATGCACGGCGGCCCATCGACCGTTGATTTATTCGATCCCAAGCCGCTTTTGGCGCGGGATAATGGGAAGCCTTTCCCGCTCAAAGTCCCTCGGATCACCTCACATAAATCAAAGAATCTTCTTTTAAAATCGCCTTGGTCTTGTGCGCAGCATGGCGAGAGTGGCGCGCAGGTCAGCGAGCTGCTTCCTCATATCGCGTCTATGGCAGATGATCTTTGTTTTGTGAGATCGATGTATGGTTCGAACTCTCGTCATGGCGGGGCTTTGCTGGAGTTACACACCGGATCAGATACCTTCACTCGCCCTTCGATGGGATCTTGGATCAATTATGGTCTTGGCTCGGAAAACGAAAATCTTCCTGGCTTCATTACTATTAATCCAAGCGGAAGCCACGGGGGAGCTGGCGCTTGGTCCTCTGCTTTTCTTCCTGCCAAATATAGCGGAACAAGAATTGGTGGGAAGAGCGGCGGGATGAAGGTCCCCTTTATCGATAATCCGTTGCAGAATCGCGGGAAGCAGCGGAAGGAGTTGGACTTATTGGCGTCGTTCAATCGGGACCATCTCGCTCAACGTGGAGTCGATAGCGAACTCGAATCACGAATTGCCTCCTATGAATTGGCTTTCAAAATGCAAATGGAGGTGCCTGGAGTGCAGGATGTTTCGAGTGAGCCGGATCATATCAAAAAGCTTTATGGGGCGGATGTTGATCCCACTAAGTCCTTTGGCGAGCAGTGCCTCATGGCGCGTCGTTTTAGCGAAGCTGGAGTGCGCTTCGTTCAGCTCTCTCATAGATACTGGGATTCTCATGGAAACCTGAAAAAGGAACACGAGAAATTGAGTAAGGAGATGGATAAGCCGGTTGCTGGACTGATCTCGGATTTGAAACAACGTGGTCTTCTTGATGAGACGCTTGTGCTTTGGGGTGGGGAATTTGGTCGAACACCAACCGCCCAGGGAAATGATGGTCGCGACCATAATCCCCACGGCTTTACCATGTTCATGGCCGGAGGAGGGATAAAACCAGGGACGGTCTATGGCTCAACCGACGACTATGGCTACTACGCAGAAGACAAGCCTGTGCACTTTCACGATCTTCATGCCACGATCCTTCACTTGATGGGAATCGACCACGAGGAATTTACCTATCGCTACGCCGGGCGCGATTTCAGACTTACGGATGTTGAAGGAAAGGTGGTCCATGAAATCCTCGCGTGATTTTGGTGCTTCGATGGAGGGTTGATTGTGGAGGTAATCTGGACATGCTCCGCGGATGTCGATTGGGGATATTTGCGCTGTGGCTTCGGCATTGTTCTGGTCGATAGCAGTGATCCTGATGCGGGTGTCGGGGTTGAAGGTTCCCCCACTGCCGCTCACCTTTTTTAAAATTTGGGTCGCGGTCTTGCTTTTAATGGGAACCCTCTTGTGGGAACGGAGCCCATGGGTTCTGGATTTAACAGGTCAGGATTATCTGCGGCTCGTGGTGAGTGCGGTGTTGGGAATCACGCTGGCGGACACCATGATTGCATCGGCTTTAAATCGTCTGGGCGCGAGTTTGCAAGCTTTGGCGGACTGTGTCTACTCGCCGGTCATTGCATTCGTTGGCTTGGTGATGTTTGGGGAGTATTTGAGTGCTTGGGAAATGATGGGTGGAGCACTTGTGGTGTCGGGAGTTTTTGTTGGTGCTACGCGGACGGTTGAGATTAAAAAGCCGAATGATCTCTGGGCGGGAATTCTTCTGGCTGCCGGGGCGCATATTATTATGGCGATTGGCATTTTGATGGTGCGTGATCTCTTTCGGGAGCACTCTTTGGTTTGGGTTTCGACTTTCCGATTTGTAGTCGCGGGAGTGGTGATGTTCTTATGGGTGGCTTTGGGAGGGAGAAAAAAGTTAAGGCATTTGTTCCTCGGGTTTCGGATGCGGGAGACTTGGAAGTTTATGATTCCGATGTCGATTCTCGGACCCTTCCTAGCGACCCTATTTTGGGTTGCTGGATTCAAGCATTTGAATGCCGGCCGGGCGGCTATTTTCAATCAACTTTCAACCGTCTTCATCGTGATATTGGCCTATCTCATCCTGAAAGAAAAGTTTACGGCACGCAAGATTGCTGGGGTCTTGCTTGCGATTGTTGGTTCATTGGTGGTTGCGATGCATTGAGATGAAAATTACGGGGATAGTTGTCAGAGGAATCATTGCCTGATTGACTGACTGGGCTTTAACGATTTTTTACCCTCATGAAATTGATCTTCCTACTCCTTAGTTTCCTCTTGTCCTCCGCTCTTGCCGATGATTGGCCACAGTGGTTTGGGCCGGAGCATGATGGTGTTTGGCGAGAGACGGGGATTATTGATAAATTTCCAGATGGTGGGCCGAAGGTCCTTTGGAGGACTCCTGTCAATCGTGGATACGCAGGGCCATCAGTCGCTGGAGATCGTGTTTTTGTGATGGATCGTAAGGCTCTCGATACTCAAGAAGCGAAGGCAAAGGGAGCGCGAACTGGAGAAAAACAGGGAAACGAGCGGCTTCTCTGTCTCAACGCAGTCACTGGGAAAGTGATTTGGGAGAAAGCCTACGACTGTCCTTATACTATGTCTTATTCAGCAGGGCCCCGAGTGACTCCCCTTGTCGATGGCGATCGCGTTTACACTTTTGGTGGAGAGGGTAATCTCATTTGCCGTGCGACCGAGGATGGATCAAAAAAATGGGCTCATGATTTCAAAGATCTGTTCAACGTAAAAACTCAGACTTGGGGATTTGCGGCTTCACCGCTCGTGCATGGCGATCTTTTGATTTGCCTTGCGAGCGGTGATGGAACGACTGCGGTGGCTTTCAATAAAGTATCTGGGAAAGAAGTTTGGCGATCTCTTACGGCAAAGCAGCCCGGCTATTGCCCGCCCTGTATCGTCAAACATAAGGGACGTGATCTCCTCCTGATTTGGCATCCTGAAGCAATTAACGCGCTCGATCCCTTAAATGGAAAAATCTACTGGAGGGTGCCGTGGAAGGTGCGCTACGGACTCACCATTACAGCGCCGCAGATGGTTGATGATGAGCATCTTTTCTTGAGCAGTTTTTACAATGGATCGACGCTTCTCAAGCTAAAGGAAGATGAGTCTACTCCGGATATCGTGTATCGCACAGAACGCGCAAGCGAGAGAAAGACGACCCATCTGCATGGGATTATGAACACGCCGGTTCTGCGCGACGGCCATCTTTTTGGAGCCTGTAGCTATGGAGAATTTCGTTGTATGGAAGCATTGTCTGGAAAACGGGTTTGGGAATCTCTCAAGCCGATCGCGCTTGAGAAGCCGGTTCGCTGGGGGACTGTTTTTGTTACTCCTCATGAAGACCGCTATTTTCTCTTTACCGAAAAGGGGGATCTGGTCATCGCTAATCTCTCAGTGGAAGGCTACGAAGAAATTGATCGAGCTCACGTCATCAAACCTAATGGTCTCGATTTGAGGCAACGGGATATCGTCTGGTCACATCCTGCGTATGCCCGAAAGTGTGCTTTTATTCGTAATGATAGCGAAGTGATCTGTGTTTCTCTAGCGAAGCCGCAGTGACGAAGTGATCAATGATTAGCTTAATTTTGAGGTCATCCAAAATCGGAATGTTGGGTGAATTTCTAATAATCAATAGTTTAGGAGCACGGTCCCTGATTCAGGGACGATTTTCAGGATGAATTCTCTTTTTTCGCGTCTATTTTGATTAGGG
>MDTB01137397.1_pt1 | contig 18517 bp, 18 predicted proteins | sample 811161 | NCBI WGS metagenome assembly MDTB01 (sample SAMN05326650, study PRJNA326480) | marine metagenome | isolation source: seawater | place: Mediterranean Sea | collected 2009
AGGACGCTGATATCAATCATTTAAAGAGATGATTTAAGCAGCCTTATAGATTCATCAAATAAAGAAAAAAGGTCGGTGACTTTAGCATTGCCGCCAATTGTATATGGCATAACTATCGCTGGTCTGGAGGTTTTTTCTCCTAACCACGTAGCACCTTTTGCAGGATCATAGGGACTTCTAATAATTAAAAGTTCATCAATGTCTTTGATGGATGTATAAAGATTATTTAGGTCTCGAATAGTAGGAGGTAACCCCGGTTTGGGTTCTATTGCGCCAACATCCTTTAAATTTGCCCAGTTAACAAAATAACTAAACGATTTGTGATGAGTAACGATGGGGTGCTCGGTCAGATCGCTTATTTCTTTTTCCCAGCCGGACAATGCTTCAGACCAGCGTTTCGAAAAACTATCAAACTGGCCAGCATAGAACTCCGATGAACCTGGATCAATGCTCGATAGTCGCTTAGTCAGCTCTTTTGCTATAATCAAAATATTTCGAGGGTCCATGTGGACATGGGGGTTGCCTTCAGGATGGATATCGCCCATTGAGCGATCAACATGCGAGTGAGGTTGTTCGATTAGTTGTACGTGGTCCCCAGCCATGAGATATCCGTTAGTGCCAGGTTGTAAATCTGCGCCCGCTTTCTGAATTAGTATTGGTAACCAGCCAACCTCTAGTCCTGCTCCGGAGCAAAAGATTAAATCAGACTTTCTAACCTTAGCGATTAAGCTAGGTCGTGCCCGAATGAAGTGCGGATTCTGCTGAGCATGGGTCGCCGAGAATGCTTTTACTCTGTCGCCGCCTATTTCTTCCGCAAGGGAGGACCACTCTGGTTCACATGCGAAAACCTGAACAGTGTCGGCAGCAAGGTTTGCTGCCGACGCTAGCCCCAAAAAGATAGCCAGGGTAGGGGCAATTACTATCTTAAAGGTGTGGGTTTTTAATTTATCAATATTTATGCGCACCGTGTGCTCCTATAGACATAATGTACTGGATCATGAATTGGTTATCGTTACTAGTTCTGCTCAGTTCATTATAGTTGTATTGGAAACGCCATCTGCTGAATTCACTATTTGTGTAGTCAAGCATGAGGCTTGTGCTTCTTGGATCATGTTGTGTTCCGTCAAGGCCTGTTCCCACGAGTCCGGCTTGGATATCTGGTGATTCAAGTTCACTATATCGAACTCCTGCTCTCCATTTTTGTGCGAATTTATACACACCTTGGGCGTACCATCCGACTGAAGTGTCATCATGATTTACAGCGCCACCGCCTACATCGTAGGTTCCATCCTCATCTCTCCAGAATGCTTCACCTTGTAAAATGAATTCTCGTTCACGTGCATTACCTGTTGGGGCGAATGTATACCTGAAATCCATTCCATAAAGGTCTGTATCACCTACAAAGGTAATCGCGCCTTCTTCAGTTGTTCTCCCTCCTTTCGCTTCACCCATCAAGGCGTAGCCACCAAGTCTCCAGCTCTGATTTGCACCGATGTCTGAACCAACTCTGGCGTAGGCTGACCAAGCACCAATACCTTCACCGTCGCTGCCACCGAACGGAAAGTCATCACCTCTAAACGCTCCCATTCCTACTTCGGCATAAAAATCAGTTGGTAGAAGATAAGAAACTTCTACACCGTCATCATTGTAAGCCTTATTGAAAAAGGCTCGATAAGGAAGTGGTCTGTCAGCAAAATCATCTGTATCAGCATGATGTTCATTAAGATAGCCGATGGTCCAGAATGCTCTACCAGCTTTTATAGTTAGCCCGTCGATAAATTGGAGGCCAGCTAGTGTCTGGAGATAAGCTTCTTCTAATTCGATAATGTCAGAGCCATCTTCTCGAACGATAGCGGCTGTAAACGAACCATAAAATTTGTCGTCAACATTTGCAGCAACCGTCAACTCGGATTCACCAAGGCCAAGACCTTCTCTACCTCTTTCTCCTTCCTCACCCACTGCGAACCCTTCCATTTCGCCGCTGGATTCTGAGAAGGTTGTAGCCTTACCGTTCAAAACGATACTGACGGCAGGGTTAAAGTTCGATACTTTTTTTGCTTTTCTAGGAAAGTTCTTACTGGAAGCCATTCCTGTGTTTCCTGCATTAGCTGTGCTAATAGCCTCGATCTTAGCCTCAAGCTCAGCTATTTTTGATTCGTATTTTTCTTGAATAGCTGCAAGCTCTTTTTTTATTTCAGATAGCGATGCATGGTTTCCTGCTACCGCAGTTCCTTGGAATCCAAAGAATACTAGTAATATACTAAATGATATAAATCTGACAGATTTATACATTGTTAAGCCCCTTTTTTAGTGTAAGGGCTAAGTCTAATATAAAATATGATATGATACAACATATCATTTTTGAAAATGGCTACTTTTCTTTAAACAAGTAAGTTGCTTGGTTATTCAACGGGTGTGATTTTGACCGGGATAAATTTGTGTTGGGGGGTGCCAGCGAAAAAGTCCCGATGTTTGGAGCTTGTTAGCTCATTTAGCGCGACGCCTAATCGGCTAATCTCGCCATCTTCATCCTTGTTATCCATACCTAATCCGTTTGGGAGCGATACATGTCCTGATTGAATTTTGTTGGTGATTTCAACCGAAATAATTGCTGACCCTGATTCGGTTTTAAGCATCACTTTTGAGCCTTTTTTTAAGGCTAATTTTTCGGCATCTTGATCATTTATCTTCAGCAATCCATCTTTGTCTTTTTTTCTCCAATTCTTATTTCTGATAACGCAATTAGCTGTATATGCTCTTCGTTCGCCGGCAGATAATATAAAATTATATTCATTTTTAGAGTCATCTGCCGGCAATGTTTTGAGTGATGATAACGAATCAAGTAGCTCTGGGATCAGGAAATTAATTTTTTGATTACCAACGCCTAATCTGTTCCATGATGAGCTTGGCTCCTCTTTGGAAAATATAAGACCATGTGGATTAGAGATAAACTTATAAAATAACTCTCCCCCCCGATTTTTTGACTCACCGTTTAGGCCAGCTCTTCGGAGGCTTTCCGGCGATCTTGTAGCGACTTTGTTAGCAATTTTCCAAAGGGCTGCGGCGTTAGCCAATCCGTTCGGCAATAGTTGACCTAGAGTTCGATAAAGAATCACAGGGGCATACAAATTTATCTTCGGGTTTTTGCTTGCAGCTTCATCAAAGATTTGCGAGAAATTTTCTAATCCTCGTTCTTTTAATTCTCTATTTATGTATCCAATTTCATCTGGTAATTCATTAAGCTGCTCAACTAGTCGAGCGTGAATCTCCCCTTCGTCTAAAACGTCGGAATCATCAGCAGGATTGACTACAGGATGCCTTAAATGAAAATAATTATCAGGAAATTCAAAATTAAAAAAAGTGGCTTCTGCTTTTTCGTATTGCGTAGTAGTTGGTAAAATATAGTCGGCGTGTTTTGCAGTCTCTGTCATCGCAATATCAATCACTACTGTGCAGTCTAGTCGTTTCATAGCTTCGACAAACTTTTTAGTATCAGCTGTTGAATGGGCTGGATTAGCAGACTCGATTATCATAGCTCGATATCGTGCAGGATGGTCTGACAGTATTTCTTCAGCAACTAGGTTGCATGGAACCATACCGCTTATAATTGGTGCTCCTAACACAGGAGAGCATTGAGAGATTGTCGGATTTCCACTTAACATCGGCTTAATACAGTTGGAAATGTACTGCGTGCCTAGTCTGCCAAAACTACCAGTTATCAACCATAATATTCTGTGTAAATAGCTCACTAATGTGGAGTGTCTATTCATTTGCACACCTAAATCTTCGTGCCATGCTATGGATTTAGCCGTTGATAAACGTTTTGCTAGTCTTGTCATTATCTGCGAGTTAATTCCGCATGTTTCACATAAATCAGAGATCGAAAATTGCTGGAAGTGGCCTAATATTGTTTCGGCGTTAATTGTATGTTCTTTAACCCATTCCCAATTGATTAGATTTTCTTTAATAAAAATGGAGATCAGCGCGGTTAAAGCCCAGGCATCGGTGCCTGGCCTAATTTGTATATGATAATCAGCTAATTCGGCTGTTTCACTTAATCGTGGGTCGAAAACTACTAAAGCTCTATCGGGATTTTTTGAAATCTCTCTTAATGTTTGCCGAGCTCTTTGTAATCCATGAGAGTGCCAAGGGTTTTTACCTAAAAACACTCCTACTTCACAATTCTCAAAGTCTCCTCTTTGCACATAAGCCCCAAACATTTGGGCTGATACCCATCCCTCTCCAGTTTTTTCTTGAGCTAGGCTATTGGTCCTGAATTTAGCTTGAAGTGCCGTTAAAGTTGCTGACGCATATTCCCCTGGCAGGTGGTTGCCTTGCCCACCGCCTCCGTAGTAGAAAATTGTCTCGCCCCCATGGACATTTCTAATGTGTGATAATTTTTGCGCGATTTCGGAAATAGCCGTTTCCCAAGAAATTCGTATGAATCCTGAGGCGGTCTTCTTTAGCGGATATAGCAGCCGATCCGTGCTATTTTGATAGTGACCAACTTGGCTTGCTTTTTGGCACAAATAACCTCTAGACGCTGGATGGGCAGAATCGCCCCGGACTTTCTCAATTAGTCTTCCATTTGGGGAGATTTTAACTTCGATTCCACAATTATTTTCGCATAGTACACATGCGGTAGGTTTCCACTGGCTCATAATGCTCCTCTTGTTGGGAGAATAGCAATCTTTTGTAAATATTTAAAGTAAACGCAAAAGCTAAGGACAAATAAAAAAAAATCTGCGATTATTGGAATATGAACAAATTTTTTTTGACGGTTATTTTTATTGTTACATCTTTTCCATTATTTTCTTCAAGCCCCATATCGATCATGAAATACATTGAGCAGAATGATATAACGCAACCTCGGCAAATGGCTTCAGTTTTTCAACGTTGCTCGGGATATTTTGCAGCTTCCTATAAATTTTTACCAGAAGATGATCCTAAATTGGGAAAAGTAAAGCAGCAGTCTATTCAACTTGGAGAGACGGCGGCAGTGCTTTCTCAGTTTTTACTCGAAAAAGAATCATCGGTAGCAATTCAAGATCTTAGAAATATAAATGTTGAACAGATTAAATTTTATAGTGACCATTACCTTCAGATGCTACAGTCTGCAGAATCAAAGTCGGGTAGTCCGTTATCCTCGGAGACGAGTGAGACTCTTACCAGCTGTGTTCGGTTTGTCAGATATGGTTCGCAGAAGTTGCTTTCTGGTGATTCTGAAAATACAGGCGAATGATCCTTTGAATAGGCGTTCCCTAAAAAATATAGATATGGGTATAACTTTCTAAATGACAAACTCTAAATATCCCTTCGGCACAAAGAGCGAAGCTACGGCGATTTGCAGATGCGGGCAAGTGGAGATTACTTTGGCAACCGAAACTCCGGTCCTCGCTGGTTTTTGTCATTGTGAAGATTGTAGAAGAGCTCATGCGGCACCGATATATCATTATGTATACGGTTCTTCTGCGAACATCTGTGCTAAAACCGGTCAATTTAGAAAAGGTTCGTTTGAACTGATGATCATGAGGGGCTTTGATCAACTGATAGATGCTAAACGAGATCCAAAAGAAGCAATGTTTTCAAGCTTTAACAAAAATCCGGTCGTGGGAGGCATAGGTAGGTTATTTTGTAAAGACTGTGGCGTTATGATGCTCAATGCGTTTTTTATGAGGGCAAATACAGGAATTAATCCGACTTCAAAAGTAATTGAAATGTACGGTCTTTTTACGGGAACATTTACCGAAAAAATGAGTTCTTTTATAGAAAGCTGGCAACCTCAATTCCATATTTGGTGTTCTCAGGCAACCTTGCCGTTGTCAATCTTTGATGATGGAATCGATAAATGGGCAACCTGGCCAGGGGGAAAGAAATGGATTGGTTAATTTAGCAGTATGTTAATCATGCTAAATTCAATTAGACACAGTTTATACTATTACGGAGTTTTAATATTATTCATGACTTTTCTATCTTCAACTTCTAAATCTGAGGAAATTTTAGTTGATATGTTTGACGAGCCCTCTTTGTGGCGTTTTATCGGAGATGATGTCATGGGCGGTGTATCTACGGGTAACATTTCTTTTGAAAAAAATGAAGTTGGAGAGAGCTTGGGTTGTCTGAAGGGAGTAGTCAGTACGGCTAACAATGGTGGTTTCATACAAATAAGAAAAGAAATAACTAAGACAGATAGAAAAGTGCTCAAGGATGCTTCAGCGATAATTGTAGAGGCAAGAGGTAACGATGATGAATATTTCATACACCTTCGGACCAAGGGTATGTTAATGCCATGGACTTATTACTACGTATCATTCATTGCTTCCAGAGACAGCCGCGAATTCATTTTTCCTCTAAGTAAATTTAAAGCATCTGGTCGATTTTTAGGACGAGATTTTCCTAGAGGTGGTGAGTTAAAGTCGCTCGGCATTGTTGCCTATGGTAAAGATTATGAGGCTGAACTGTGTGTGAATAAAGTTAGCTTCATTAAAACTCCTTTTGAGTAATAATATTTAATTTGAATGAGGCCTATTTGGGAAATGTCTAGATCTGTAATAATTTTCACCGATTTAGATGGCACTTTGCTCTCGCACACGGACTACTCCTATGGCGATTTAAAACAAATATTAAGAGACCTTAAAGCCGACAAAGACCAATATATTGTAATCCCTTGCACGAGTAAAACCGAGCTAGAGGTAGTGGAGTTCGGAAAAAAAATTGGTTTAAATGGACCTTATATAGTCGAAAACGGCGGTAAGATAATTCCAGCTGATACTGGCTTGTTCGCCACTTTTCGAGACCAATCTGCGGTTACTGTGTGGCAAATTCGGGAGTTGCTAGATTCCTTCCCGTCACGTATCCGAAAATCCCTAAGATGTTTTCATGAGATGTCAGTTACAGAGATTGCGCGGTTGACAGGCCTTGGAGATATCGATGCAGCGAACGCGAAAAACCGAAAACACAGTGTAGTCTTTGTCCTTGGTAAAGAGGATGACGTTTTGGTGGAAATCGAAGATTTGCTAAAGAATACTAATTACAAAATTACAAAGGGTGGCCGTTTTTTCCATTTGATTGGTAAAAGAGATAAGGCGAAAGCAGCTCAGCAATTAATTCAATGGGGATTGGACAAGGGATTGCACAGCAAGTTTGAAGTTTGGGCATTTGGAGATGCTCCCAATGATCTGTCTCTTCTGAAGCTAGCGGATAAATCTGCTATTATCAAGAATTGTGAAGTGTCACAGCAAGAACTAATTTCCTTGTTACCTTTCGCATATATTTCAAAAAAAAGAGCTCCAGAGGGGTGGCATGAATCATTAGAGGTGTTAAAAAGTAGTGTTTAGGTCTAAATAAAATGGGTGATTTCTTTCAGGGTGGCCCTATTGCCACCATGCATAATCTTAAGTTGAAAAGCACTGAAGAGCTTGAGCGGGAGCTCACTAACTTCGGGCAACGTAGGCCGATTGGATTGGTATTACCCTCTTTATTTTCTGAACTAGAGGGTGAGGCCCTTGCACGGATTATTTCGGAGTTAAAAAAAGTCCCTTATTTATCACGGATAATTATTGGGCTGGATAAAGCCGATAAAGCAGATTTCGAGTTCGCAAAAAAATACTTTTCTAATCTGCCACAAAAACACGCGATTCTTTGGCATGATGGACCGAAGCTCACAGAGTTAGCTCAAGTGCTTGACGATAATGGACTCGCTCCGCCGGAGCCGGGGAAAGGAAGAAACGTTTGGTACTGCTTCGGATATTTATTAGGGACTCGGTCTATTGATACTGTTGGGCTGCACGATTGCGATATTATGACTTACAGTAGAGATATGTTAGCGCGACTTCTGTATCCGGTTGCTAATCCGCTTTTCCCTTATGTCTTCTCAAAAGGTTATTATCCTAGAGTAAACGGCGAGAAATTTGGAGGTCGGGTGACCCGTTTATTCGTATCTCCGTTAATAAACGCGCTCCAAAAAATATGTGGGCGTAGTGATTATCTATCGTATATCGAAAGTTTTAGATACCCGTTAGCTGGTGAATTTGCTATGCGGGTTCATTTATTACCTGATTTAAGGATTCCATTTGACTGGGGGTTGGAAATAGGAGTGTTGTCAGAGGTCATGCGACACTATAACTACCGAGCCATCACTCAGGTTGAAATCGCAGATAGCTACGATCATAAACATCAAAAGGTATCGTTTGATGATAATACAACCGGGTTAAACCGAATGAGCGTAGACATAGCGAAAGCTATTTTTCGTAAATTAGCAACCGAAGGAGAAGTTTTTAGTATTGAGAAGTTTCGAACGATCAAAGCGACCTTTTATAGGGAAGCTTTGGATAAAATAGAGAATTATTCAAATGATGCAATCATGAATGGACTTAGAGTTGACCGACATGGCGAGGAAGAGGCGGTTGAACTTTTTGCTTCGAATATTATGACAGCGGGGGAAACCTTTTTGAATAATCCAATGGAAACTCCGGTTTTACAAGCTTGGAGTAGAGTGCATGCCGCATTGCCTGGTTTCATCGAAAAATACGTCAAAGCTGTTCAGGAAGATAATGTTTGAGTCGGTTTAAAATTTGTTATCCAAACAGTTTGATAGGGTTTTAAGAAGATTGGTTTTTTTGTGTTATGAATCTTTTTGCTGCTGAGTAATTCATACCATTCGGTATTTTGAAAAAGATTCAGCTCGACAAGTTCTAGCTTTTTTTTACTATTTGTTAGATTGGTAACTACAAAAAGTGACTGCATGCGGCACAAACTTTGGCGCCAAAATCCAAATAATTCGTTATTGAGTTGAAGCGTGAATTGCGTCGCATCAGGGTGGAAAGCTCTTTGTAGTTTTCTGATAGTGATTCGTCGTTTCAGCTCGTTAAAAATAAAGTATTCTTTTGATTTGTTGTTTTTCAGGGTGTCTCTTAATCCTTTTAAATCCCATTGATGACGATTAATCGCGCGATTGTGTCCAGTTTGATTGAGCTTTTCGATGTCATTTTCTGCTCCGAATAGGCTTTGGATGTAAAACGCAGGGATTCCCTCAATTGACATCATTATAGTTTGGGAGGCGATAAATCTATCTATTTGATAGTTATCTATTCCGTCGAAAGTTCCTTTTAAGATGTCAAAGTATGTGATGTTCAGTTCATAAGGAACGTCTTTATTGCCTCTCTTTCTTGTCGTGACTTCACCTCCGAATTTTTTGGCCGTTTTAACTATCCTGTCGATATCATTTTCAGGCAGTAAGCCCTCCAATGGTCTTAGTCCTATACCATCATGCGAGGCGGTAAAATTTAAAGACGTGCAATTTTCTAAAGTTGGTGGCTGGGTCATCATCCATTGCCTAAGGAATTCTGACTGTCCTGTTAAAAGTGCATGAACGAGTAGTGGAGGTAGGCTAAAATTATAGATTAAATGAGCTTCATTTCCATTTCCAAAGTACTGAAGATTTTCGTGATTTGGAACGTTAGTTTCTGTTAGCAGTAAAATGGGTTCGGGCGCAATATCAGTAACCGCCCTTATTAACTTAACAAGCTCATGGACTTCTGGTAGGTTCAGGCAACTTGTGCCTGATTTTTTCCAGATAAACCCGACCGCGTCCAATCTAAATATTCTTATTCCTTGATCGTAATAAAATTTAAACAATTTAATAAATTCCATCAACATTGCGGGCCTACTAAAATCCAGATCAATTTGGTCGTGACTGAAAGTACACCAAACTAATTTTTTGCCATCGGCAGTATCAGTTTCGGATAATAGATCTGAGTTTCTGGGCCTTGTAACTTTGGTTACATCTGTTTCTAAGGAGCACGTCTTTATAAAATTTTTACCAGGATCCTTTGATTCAATAAATTGTTGAAACCAGTTGTGTTGGCTAGAAATGTGATTAATAACTACATCTCCAACGATTTTGAAAGAATTGCTGATTTTGCGAATGTCCTCCCAATTACCTAGGTCATTCCTGACCTTTTCATAATCTATTACAGCAAATCCGTCATCTGAAGAATATGGAAAAAAAGGCAATATGTGTATCATGCTAAATGATTGTTCGAGGTCTTCCGTTAAAAAACTATTAAGATTCTTTAGGGGTTTAATCTTTTGATCCAAAAATGTGTCGCCATAGGTGATTAAAAGGCAATCTTTCTCGGACCAGGTGTGAGGCGACTTAGCGAGTGAATTTTTTTCGTCATCGAACTGAAAATTCGACGTAATCTCTCGAGCAAGTTCGTGGGGATCACTTAACGGATAAAGTTTTTTTATATATCTATGAATTGTTTTCAAGTTAATTTAAACCGATAAAAAAAGTAGTATATTTTATTTTTTGGACCAAAGGTAACTAATTTTTTGTCTAAAGTTATTCACAAATGGTTGGTAAACAAATTTTTTGGTTGGCCTAACTAAATTAAGAAAAGTCAGTCGTAGGGTTCTTGAAACATTCAAGTTGATAGACTACAGTTAATAAAATTAGTAAAGACGTTTATTTCTATGATTGAACTTTATAGCGCATCAACTCCTAATGGGTTTAAAATTTCGATTGCACTGGAGGAGATGGAGATCCCTTACAAAGTGATTACCATCGATTTCGAGTCTAAAGATCAATTGAGCCCCTCCTTCCTAGCTATTAATCCAAATGGCCGCATCCCTGTTATCGTCGATAGGGATAACGCCGATTTAGCAGTATTTGAGTCAGGGGCTATCTTAATTTACCTTGCCGAAAAAGCGGGTAAGTTTTTGCCTGGCTCAGACGAAAGTATTGATAGATCTAGGGTGCTTCAATGGCTAATGTTTCAAATGGCTAATCTAGGACCAATGATGGGACAAGCGGCTACTTTTATTCGATATTTTGAGGTCAAGGTGCCTGCTGCGATCGATAGATATCAAAATGAAACAAATAGGATATTTGGGGTGCTAGATAAGCATCTTGATGGGAATGAATATTTAGCGGGCTCCTACTCAATCGCAGATATGGCAACCTATCCTTGGCTATTTTTTGCAGAATGGTGTGGAGTTCCTTATGATAAATATCAAAATTTAAAGAAATACGCCGAACGAATGGGAAATAGACCAGCTGTAATGCGTGGAATGGACGTTCCTCGTAACGATATCAGCCCAGAAGACAGAATGCGAAGGGCGCGTTTTATAACGACGAAGTAGGCATTTCAATTAGGTTAGGCTAAAGCTGAAGCGAGTGTCGTAACAAATAGGTAAATATTGTTTTGGAGAAGTAAATGCCTGCTATTTATAAAGAAAAGATTTTAGACGTCACTCATTATAACGAAGGACTGTTTAGTTTTAAGGCAACTAGAAATGAAGCTTTGAAATTTGAAAATGGTGAATTTGTGATGATAGGTTTAGAAGTGGACGGAGTGCCGTTGCTCAGAGCCTACAGCATCGTTAGCCCAAACTATGCCGAGGAGCTCGAGTTTTTAAGTATTATTGTACCGGATGGACCCCTTACCTCAAGATTAAAAGATATTAGGGTGGGTGACGAGTTATTAGTCAGCGCGAAGCCAACAGGGACATTATTGTTGGATCATCTTTTGCCTGGTAAGAACTTGTATCTTTTGAGCACTGGAACAGGATTGGCGCCATTTATTTGTTTGATTCAGGATCCAGAGACATATGAGAGATTTGATAAAGTGATAATTACTCATGGGGTTAGAATTGTATCTGATTTGGCTTACCGCGATTTTATCACCAAGGCGCTGCCGGAGAATGAATTCTTCGGTGAAGAGGTCCAGCAAAAATTACTATATTACCCGACTGTTACGAGAGAAGAATTCGATAATACTGGTCGTTTAACTGACGCCATGATAAGCAAAAAACTTTTTGATGATTTGGATATGCCGGAACCGAATAAGGTGGACGATCGCTTTATGATTTGTGGTGGGCCGGATATGCTTAAGCAAACCTGCGAGATACTCGATGGTTGGGGGTTTGAACAATCAGAAAAACGAGGATTTCAAGCGGATTATGTCATCGAACGAGCATTTGTTGAGCGTTAAAATTAGAATTGATCTTTATGAAAAAGCCTTTACTTTTTACTTATATCGTTATCTGTATTTTTTTATTGTATCTGCCAAGCCTCGTTGGGGCTAATGGAATAAGAAAAAATCATTTTGATTTTTTTACCCTTGATTCACATGTTGATACCCCGCTTATGCTTTCGCTCCCTGGCTTTGACATCAATAAAAAATATAACTCTCAAAACGTCGCAAGTTCAATTGATTATGAAAGGTTGAAAAGTGGAGGGTTAGATTCTGCGTTTTGGGTTATCTACAGCCCACAGGGTCCGTTAAACCGTAGTTCTTATGCGATTTCACTAAAAAATGCAAAACGTCGGGTTGGCCAGCTCATGCAAATGGTGTCAACCAATAAGGATAAATTTGTCTTAGCCACAAGTTCGAGGCAGTTGGAATCACTGCGAGATAAAAAAAAACATGTGGTCTTAATGAGCATAGAAAATGCCTACCCACTAGGGGATGACATTAATAATCTAGATTATTTTTACAAAGCCGGTGTGAGAATGTTAGGTATAGTTCATTTTTCAAATAATCAATTTGCTGATAGTTCTACTGATGTCGAGGGGGAAAAATGGGGCGGCCTTTCTCCAAGTGGAATTGCCTTAGTTAAGAAAGCTAATGCTCTAGGGATGATTGTTGATGCGTCTCATGCTAGTGATAAAGCAACTGAGCAGATGATTAAAATTTCTGAAACACCTATCATACTATCGCATTCAGGTTTGAAGGCTGTGTTTGATCATCCAAGAAATATCGACGATAGTCTATTGAAAAAATTAGCGGAATCCGGAGGGGCTATTCAGATGAATGCTTATCCAAGTTACTTGCGCGAAATAGATTATCCTGCGGAACGGGTTTCGGCACTATCTGCCCATTACAAAGCAATGTACAAAAGAGAAGATAATGATAAGCCGATGCCGTTTCATGAATTTAGTGCAGGCGTAAAAAAAATAAAAAAACTTTATCCGGTGACAGAGCCTGCTTTTCAAGATTTTGTTGAGCATCTTCAACATGCGCTTAAGGTTGTAGGCCCATCGCATGTAGGAATTGGTGCTGACTGGGATGGCGGTGGCGGAGTCTTGGGCATGGAAGATGTCTCCTCAATACCAAAAATTACATCTGAGCTTGTTAATTTAGGATTTTCGGATAAGGAAATACAGTCCATCTGGTCGGATAACGTTATAAGAATTTTTAAAGAAGTTGAGCAATTTAGCAGAAAATCTATTCCCTAGTCATTTAGTGTTATAATTGTTAAAAAATTTAAAAGGATAATCCAATGAAAGAAGCTTCAGCACGACATATACTTGTTGAAACAGAAGAAAAATGCGCCGAATTAATGGATGAAATAAATAATGGTTCGGACTTTAGTGAGCTTGCAAAAGCCCACTCCCAGTGTCCTTCTGGACAACAAGGAGGTGATCTGGGTACATTTGCACCAGGTGCTATGGTCCCAGAGTTCGATAAGGTCGTATTTTCTGCAGAAGTTGGTATTGTTCAAGGTCCTATAAAAACCGATTTTGGATATCATTTGCTTGAAGTTACTAGTCGAACAGAGTAGTCCCGAGACTAGCTACAACTAGGAGAAAAATTGAAAATGGCAGTTAATTTGCAGGAAAAAAAGAGTATAAAGAATTGCGAAATCCTGATCGTTGGCGCAGGGTTCAGCGGTGTCTATCAGCTGTTTCGGTTGAGAGAGGAAGGTTTTGACGTTCACTTAGTAGAAGCAGGTGCGGGTCTTGGAGGAATCTGGCACTGGAACTGTTACCCAGGCGCTAGAGTGGACACCCACTGTCAGATTTATCAATTCTCACGAAAGGATTTATGGGAAGGTTGGAATTGGTCGGAACGATTTCCAGGTTGGTCCGAAATGAGAGATTACTTTGATTATGTGGATGAAAAGCTTGATTTGAGCAAAGACGTTTCTTTAAACACCAGAGTCGAAGCAGCAAAGTTTAATGAAGCCCAAGGACGTTGGATTCTTGAAACCGATTCTGAATTTGATTTTGAGGCTACTTACATTATAGTTTGTGCAGGCTTTGCCTCTAAGCCCTATATTCCAAACCTTCCAGGCCTTGAAGATTTTTCCGGTCCTGCCCATCATACCGCTCTTTGGCCGCAAGAGGGAATAGATTTTACAGGTAAGAAAATAGGAGTCGTCGGGACTGGGGCTAGCGGGATTCAAGTAGCCCAGGAAGCTTCAAAAGTCGCTTCCGAATTAGTAGTGTTCCAGAGAACCCCTAACATGTTTTTACCTATGGGCCAAGAGCAATACTCTGAAGAAGATAACATTAAAATGAAAAGCGAGTTGCCGGCACATTTTGAAGCAAGAAAAGACAGTTTTGGTGGTTTTGATTTCACTTTTGATCCTAAATCAGCTCTAGAAGTTTCCGAAACGGAAAGGGAAGAAACTTACGAGAAGCTTTGGGAAGCTGGGGGCTTCAAATTCTGGCTCGGGGTTTACGGCGATATTTATACCGACGAGGCTGCTAACAGAACCGCTTATGACTTTTGGAAGAAAAAGACGAGAGAAAGGATTAATAATCCCAAGCTCGCGGAAGTACTAGCTCCTAGCGAGCCACCTCATCCTTACGGCGTCAAGCGTCCTTCTTTAGAGCAATGGTTTTTTGAGATTTTTAATCAAGATAACGTTGAGCTTGTTAATCTTAGGGAAGAAAGAATAGATAGGGTCTTGCCACATGGCATAAAGACGATAAAGCGTGAATTTAATTTAGACGTAATTGCTCTAGCTACAGGGTTCGACGCGGTTACAGGTGGCCTTACATCTATAAATTTGATTGGAACAGATGGTGTACCCCTCAAGGAAAAATGGTCCAAGGGTGTTCGGACTCACTTAGGCTTGGCTACTGCTAACTTCCCAAATATGCTCATGAGTTATGGACCTCAAGCGCCTACGGGATTTTGTAACGGTCCGTCAAGTGCCGAGTATCAAGGCGAGTGCATCATAGATATGCTAAAACATTTGCGTTCATCTGGATTTTCAAAATTTGATGTTATGCCAGAGTACGAAGAAAAGTGGCGTAACCACATTATCGATATTGCTAGTAAGACTTTATTTCCGAAAGCGAATTCTTGGTATATGGGCGCAAATATTCCCGGTAAAACGAAGGAAATTCTCATGTATCCTGCCGGGTTGCCTTCGTATCTTGAGGAAGTGAAGGAAGCAGCATCCAAAAATTACGAGGGCTTTAAATTTTCGTAATTAATCTATTTATCTAGATTATACCAACACTTTTCAAAGAGTCGTTCATCACTTTTGCGGCTTGTCTTACGGAGGTAATTTCCTCTAATCGACTTAAGTAACTCGCTATTGGTTTATTTTCTGTAACAAAGTCCCAGTTGTATATCTTTGTGGTACACACCCGTGCGAATCCAATTTGGAAAAAGGTTGTAATATCACTATATGTTAGTTCGTTGCCGGTAATGAAACCGTCCTCAAAGCTGCCTAATCTGAGTAGTGCATGCACGCCTTTTTTGATTTCTGGCCTGCAAAATTCCTTTATTTGCTCACTAACTGTTTCGCCGAAGTATGCTGCTTTGGTGAGCGGTCTCGACGCCCCGTCGATATATAATTCGGAAATTCTTCCTATTTCCTTTGCCTTTGCCCTTTCCCAAGCATCTTTGGGGTATAGTGCTGGGCTTGGTGATAGATCTTCAAGATAGTCAAATATAACGTTAACTTCGGTAAGAACTCCTCTATCTGTCTCAATATAAGGAACTTTACCCATTGGGCTAGATTTCAGGTGGCTTTCCTCTTGAACAGGCATTTGGTCGATTTCCGTAAATTCGAGTTCTTTTGCGAGTAATGCAGCTCTCACGGTTGCCACGTAATTGCTTAAAGGTGTGCCGACTAATTTGATCATATTCCATTCTCCAGACTAATTACATCTATTCATACTACAATATGTAAAATGTTTATGGTATCGATTAAAGCATCCATTTTTTTGGCTATAGGACGGAGACCTTCAAAACCGTAAAATTCTTGAACTTTACACGTTTTATGATACTCTCCAAGGATCAGTTCGTAATACTGACATATTTCTAGATAAGCACGGTTTAGTATATGACAACACTTGCAAATTTTTTTGATACATCTAACTCACATTGGAAAAGAATTCCGGCTGGTAACTCCTTCGACTATCCGATTGATTACTGGATGCTAATTTTGGGTCATGACAAGGAGTCCGGAAGAATTGACTTTTTGACTCGTTGGGCTCCCAATAGTTATTGTCACTACCATAGACATCTTGGTGAGACTACTAGCGTAGTCATTGAGGGAGAGCATCACCTACAGTGTGAGAGTCCCACAGAAACCTATACTAAAGTGAGGCGACCCGGAAGCGTGTCGCACGCGCCTGCTGGTGATTTCCACATGGAAAAGGGCGGCCCCAATGGTTCTCTTCTCTTTTTTACTATGGAATGTAGAGATAAATATGCATTCGAAATACTTGATAATGGTGGTAATATCATTGCGGCCTTGAAATGTTCTGATTTCGTTGCGGGTACTTATTAGGTGCTCTAGTTTCTTTATGAGCTTTGATACAATTATAGTAGAAAAAGAAGGAAAAGTTACTCGGATTGTACTCAACCGTCCAGAATCGCTTAATGCAATTAATCCCCAGATGCACCAAGAACTCCAATCGGCTTTTGATGATTTCGCAAATGATTCTAGCCAGTGGTTGGCTGTGTTGGAGGGAGCAGGACAAAAAGCTTTTTGTGCCGGAAGCGACCTTAAGGCTATGGCGCGCGCAGACGATTTAACGAGACCTTATCCTCTATCAGGTTATGGCGGGTTAGTTGAGAGATACGACCTTTTTAAACCCATCATAGCAGCCGTTGACGGTTACGCCGTGGGCGGCGGTTTTGAATTGGCTCTCGCTTGTGACTTAATTATAGCAACTTCGCGATCGACCTTCGGGTTACCTGAGCCCCTTATTGGCGCAGTCGCGGTCGGAGGTGGAGTCCACCGCTTGTCAAGACAAATTGGACTTAAACAAGCAATGGGTTTAATTCTCAGTGGAAGAAACATCCCAGCCAAACAAGCATTTGATCTAGGCGTTGTTACCCAGTTGGTAGAGCCGGAAAACTTTGAAGACTCAATTCAACAGTGGTGTTCAGATATTCTTCGATGCGCACCTTTAGCCATTCAGGCATCAAAAGAGGCAGTTATGAAAGGACTGGATGAGATTGATGTTAAGTCCGCGATCAGTGCTCAAGAGTCTTACCCAATCTTCTCTAAGATGCAAAACTCAAACGACCGTAGAGAAGGGCCAAAAGCATTTTCAGAGAAGCGGTTACCGAAGTGGTCGGGGGATTAATATTTTCTTTTTAAGGTAAAAAAGATGTTGCCAAGTTATTAGGCTTTAAGCCTTTCCGTACTCGATTAATATTATTAGCTACTTCCTGCGAAATTCCGTCTAAACTTAAATCGGTTGCTCCACCGATATGGGGAGTCGCTATGACATTGTAATTAAATAGTTTGTCATTTGGATCAAATGGCTCTGACCAAAATACATCAAGTGCTGCGCCGGCTATCGTTTTCTTGTCCAATGCATCTAAAAGATCCGCATAACTTACCGTTTTACCCCTAGATACGTTTATTAAAAAAGCACTCTTTTTCATCAATCTAAACAGATTTTTATTTATCAGATTGAAATTCGCTTCTCCTCCGGAAACAGTCACAATTATAAAATCAGCGGTTCCAATCAGTTCAGGTAATTGATCGAAGGTAATACTACGATCCGGTTTTTGAATTGCTTTGCTTAAACTATTTTGGTCTCTGAATACTCCAATGGTCTTTGCCTCAAATCCACTCAATCGCCTTTGGAGAGCTTTTCCGATATCACCATATCCTATTATAGCAACGGTGCTTTTCCAAATATTTGATCCTAGAGGTGCGCCGAATTTTTTGTCCCGAAACCAGCTTTGCGCGTCATTTATCCATCTGGATAGCATTATCATATAGCCGATAGTAAGTTCGGCTACGGACTCTGCATTTCCCGTGCCTCCTGATGGAACGTTAGCTACAAAGATTTTGTTTTTATTTGCCGCTTCAATATCGACCGTGTCAAGACCAACACCAAATTGCTGCACCAATTTAAGTGATTTACTTGCTAAAATATCCTGTGTTATCGGAGCAATTACAGGTATTAAAACGTCGCTTTTTAGGGCAGCTTCATCTGTTTTTTCTGGTGCGCATTCTTCAACAATATCTTTTGGAAGCTTGCTACGCAAACAAGCTAAAATTTTTTTATAACCTTTGACACACAGTGTGATTTTCATTTTTGTTTAACGACGCCCCCTTTTCTAGTACTATTACATAGTTATTTTATCTTTAAATGAAGTTACAGTTGACTACATATTTAATGTTTGTTCAATAGTAAGATTTGAGCCCGGGTGGCGGAATTGGTAGACGCACCAGACTTAAAATCTGGCGACCGAATAGGTCGTGCCGGTTCGATTCCGGCCCCGGGCACCATCAAGTAACT
>MDTB01148745.1_pt1 | contig 18517 bp, 15 predicted proteins | sample 811161 | NCBI WGS metagenome assembly MDTB01 (sample SAMN05326650, study PRJNA326480) | marine metagenome | isolation source: seawater | place: Mediterranean Sea | collected 2009
ATATCAGAAACATGTTTTACGACCGCAAGGTCGTGAGAAATAAGGAGGTAAGAAAGACCGAGATCATGCTGTAATGACATTAAAAGATTTAAAATTTGACTCTGAACCGATACATCAAGTGCTGAAACGGGCTCATCCAAAACTAGTAATTCTGGCTTCAATGCCAGAGCTCGAGCTATTCCAATCCTCTGCCTTTGTCCTCCTGAAAACTCAAAAGGATATCTCTGGACAGAGTTAGATGGCAACCCAACTTGTTCAAGCAATTGTTTAACTTTTTGTGACCTTTTCTCAGCTAGACCAATCTTATGAATTTCCAAAGGTTCCTGAATAATGTCTCCCACTGTCATTCTTGTATTAAGCGATTCAGCTGGGTCCTGAAATACCATTTGAACAGACTTTCTGAAAGAATCCAATCGATCCAATTTATCAAGCGTTTGCTTTTTGTATCTGATCGTCCCACTTGTGGGCTGAATCAATTGTACGATCGATTTAGCCAAGGTTGATTTCCCGCAACCTGACTCTCCAACCAGACCGAAAGTCTTTCCCCTCTCGATATAAAAGCTTACCCCGTCGACGGCCTTGCAGGCACCTATTGCTTTCCTGAAGACTCCCCCGCGAACCGGAAAATGTACGCAAAGGTTTTCAAGAGAAAGTAATTTTTCAGGTGAACTCATAGCTTTGCACAAATGGGGCAACCTTCCACCCAGTGACCTTCGGAAACTTCCTTCATTTCGGGCCTTCGGGAAAGTAGTTCTTCCGTGTGCTCTTCCCCGCTTCTTGGTCCAAATCTGCAACCCTCATTTAAATCAAATAAACTCGGAACAATCCCGTCTATTGTTTTAAGTTTAGTTTTAGGTTCGCCGTTTATTCTGGGAATAGATGATAGTAAATCCTGCGTATATGCATGACTGGGATTGGCAAAGATTTTTGTGGTACTGCCTTTTTCAACGACTCTTCCTGCATACATCACACAAACCATATCACAAGTCTCTGCAATGACCCCTAAATCATGCGTAATCAGGAGGATTGAAGCTCCTGAATTTTTCTGCGAGTTTTCAAGCAATTCAAGAATCTGTGCCTGAACAGTGACATCCAGTGCAGTTGTAGGCTCGTCTGCAATGATCAGTTTTGGTTGGCATGCAAGCGCCATGGCAATGACCACTCTTTGCCTCATGCCCCCAGACAATTGGTGTGGATATTCGTGGGCACGGTTTTCAGGAGAGGGAATTCCCACAGAGTCAAGCATTTCAATAGAACTCAACCACGCTTGATGGTCTGAAATATCTTGATGGATCAGAAACACTTCACTTAATTGATTCCCAATTTTCTGAACTGGATTTAAGGCATTCATCGGTTCCTGAAAAATCATTCCGATATCATTACCACGAAATTTCCTTAATTCTTCAGGGGAAAGCGATAATAAATCATGAGATAGAAAATTTATTTCCCCAGAAGTAATCCTGCCAATGGGTTGCGGAAGAAGGTTCATGATCGAGTAGGCCGTAACACTTTTTCCACAGCCCGATTCTCCAACCAAGCCCATGGTTTCTCCCTTCCTTATATCAAAGCTAACCCTGTCAAGGGCCTCGACCTCGCCTTCATCTGAGTTAAAAGCGACTGAAAGATCTTTTACCTCAAGCAAAAGATCGTTTACTTGATCCTCCGGCATTTTACAAAAGCTGAAAGTTAGTCATCGAGATTTGTATTTATCATATACCCGAATGGTGGATGAATCAGAGGCGGCTGTGCCACCTTCCATAGCTTTCATAATTTTTGCCTTCTCGGATTCATCAATCCAAAAGACTTGGAATTCCTCATAGTCTCTAGTCTCCTTCGGTCCCCAATCTTCAGGAAACTTTACCCAGTTCCAATGACCGATTCGTAACCACGGCTTTTTCCAGGCGGGAACCCAAACCGCATGATCATGGATCATTTGACTCAACCGATGGGCCATTTCCGTGATTCTGTTCAGACTCTCCTCGTTTCTGTATTTGTTAATTAAGTGATCAATTTCCCGCACCGCAGTTTGAGTAAAATTATTGGTACTAACCTTAGTTGTTAGATCATCCTTTAGGGAGCCGTCTTCCTTGTATTTTGTGTCACCTTCTTCCTGATAGGCATTGTCTGAATGATAGGGTTCCCAAAATCTGGGGAAAAGCTCCACAAACGAATTAAATGCTGAAAAAACCACTTGATGATTTTTTTCGTTGGCTGCTTTCCATGCAGCTGTCGGTTCAAGCATTTTTAACTTAATCTCCAATCCGGCCTTTTTAGCCTGCTCCTTAAGCACAACCAATACATCTTCAAAATGTCTATATCCGGTAAGTATTTCTACCGACAATCGCTCCCCTTTTGAATTAACCAGGATTCCATCGTCGCCTCTTTTAGAATATCCTGCTTTTGCAAAATGTTTTACCGCTTTTTCAACTGAGAATCCCCTCGCCTTAAGCGAAGGATGGGAGCGTCCTCCATACCCATCAGCAGCCGTGTTCATACGAACAAAATCTCCACGGAAAATCTTCGAAAGCACCATCTCAAAATTCATTGCATGATGAAACCCAACCCGTACATTCAATTCGTCAAAAGGGGGCTTCTGGGAGTTAATTCTCAACGCATAAGACGGTGGTGGTGTCTGATTAAAAAAAGTTACCTTTGAGAGGTATCCATTTTTCACTGTGGGATGATCATTAGGAAGTTTATCATACCAAAATTCCGTCTTCGCTAAGCCAAACATGTCAATCCCACCCTTAAGAAAAACTTCAAATGCTTTGTTATAATCTCGAATGACGCTGACCTTGATATTATCTGGATTAAACCGATGACGAAAGAATTTCTTCTCATCCGCCCACCAGTCTTTTTGCCTGACTAAAGTAACAGACTTTCCTTTATCCACATTTTCCGGCAATGCCACATAGGCACCGGTTGTTGGTTCTGGATTCCATTGATATTTAGAAAGGAACTCACCGTCCAATTCCTGATAGAAATGCTCAGGCTTTGCACGGATTGAAACACGCTCAACAATATCTGGTTTTGCTTTATAAAAAGTAACTGAAAAGGTTTGCTCATCATAAAGAATGACTTTCTCAAATTTATCCTTCCCGTAAAAATCATTATACCAAGGGGCTTGTATATGTTTACTCCTCATGAAGTAGAAAAAGAAGAAGAAATCTGAGACTTTCACTTTTTCTCCGTCACTGTATTTGGCGTGCGGATCCAACCTAAAAAAAACAGTTCTGCCATCACTCCCAACAGCCCAGGAGTTGGCCAGTGCAGGGAAATAACCATCAGAGTTGGGATGAGGGTGCACTAAACTTAATACATTATAGTCAAGTAAGTAACTCCGAAATGCTCCGTTGGCATCAGGCCCAATTGTTCTTAGGGTTCTCGGGAAGTCCCTCATAAAAACCTCCCACGTCCCGCCTTTCTTTGCCTTCGAGGAAGAAAACTCTTCTTCTTTGCTGCCATCTTCCCAGTTTAGACCATCAGGAATATTTGGGGGGGCGGAAATCACAAAGCAGTCCGGGTGTTTCAGATAAAAATCCAAAACATCCTCTGAACAATGTGCCAGTAACGGGTGAGGATTTCCTTGATCATCCATTAGACCTGATAACAACTCGGAATCATTATCGTCTCCCGAAGATTGAAATTCGATAGCAGGAAAAGCACCTCCCTTTTTCATTTGTTTGGCAAATTCGATAGCAAATTCTTTTCCAAACTCCCTAGCCAACTCGCGGGCAAATTCACGATCTATGTTATTGCTTAAGTTCTGTTTGTCTTGCTGAGTAGATGGCTCCACCCGTGGAGGTTTAAGCTTTGGGTTCTCGCAACTCAGGATTGCGAAGCTGGTAAAAAGTACCGAGAGGGTGATTAAGTATTTTGTTCTGCTCATATTATTTGTAAGTGGAGAATTTTTTGGGATCAAAAGCTTCACGCACGGCCTCACCAACAAAGGTAACTAAGGTAAGGGTTAGGACAAGTGCTGAAACTGTGGAAATGACAATCCATGGAGCTATTCTTAAATTACCTACCCCTTGTTTTAGTAGTTCTCCCCAACTTGGGGTTGGTGGAGGCAAGCCGTAGCCTAGAAAATCAAGGGCTGTAATCGACGAAATCGCAGCTGCGATGGTGAAGGGAGCAAAGGTCACCAAGGTGGAAATCACATTGGGGAGAAGGTGTTTGAAAATAATTCTAAAAGGACCCGCCCCAATAACCTTGGCCGCTGAAATATAATCCCGTGATTTTTCCTTGTAGACGGAGGCTCGAATGTAATAGGTCATACCAGTCCAAGAAAACAATACCATGATCATTAGCAAAGATGAAACTTGCCATCCCGTCCCCCACCCGCTGGGCAGAACTGACACAAGTATAATCACCATGTAAAGGAAAGGTACATTTGCCCAGATTTCGACAAACCGCAAGCCGAGCATATCACTCTTTCCTCCTATGTATCCCATAAAACTTCCCACGGAAATTGCAATCAGGTATGTAAGCACGAGGTATCCTATCGCAAAAGTCATAGCAATTCGAAAGCCATAAAGTAAGCGTGCCAATACATCCCGTTCAGTTCTATCCGTCCCACATAAATGTCCGCTCGAAAAGCTAGGGGCTGAGAAACCCTTGGAGCTTTCATGGACATAATCCATTTCATAAGGACCGTATGGAACCAAAGGCATCAAGACCCAGTTTTTGGAATTGTTTTGGGAAAACTTTTTTTGTAATTCGCGATAATTTACTTCGTATTCATAGGCCAAGCCAAACTGTTTTCCACCCAACTGTTTTCCATAAGTTGGGAAAAAAAGTTCGTTATTATATGAGACAATCAAGGCCCTGTTATTGACAAATAGCTCACCCGCCAGGCTTAATAGATACATGCCGACCAAAAAAATAAACGACCAATAACCACGCTTAATAGACCTAAAACGCCGCAGTTTTTTAACCGTAAGTGGATTAAGTTTCATTTTCTATTCAAAACGAACGCGTGGATCCACTAGGGCGACCAAGGCATCCGATAAAATATTGCCTAACAGCATAAGAGTTGCGGAAAGTGTGAGTACTCCCATAACCACCGGATAATCACGATCAATCACTGAATTAAAACCCAGCAGTCCAAACCCATCGATGTCAAAAATTGTTTCAATCAGAAATGATCCAGTAACGAACAGGGTCACCTGATGACCAACATTCGTGGCTAGCGGCACCAGAGAGTTTCGTAAGGCATGCTTACGAACCGCGTCTTTAAATGAAGTGCCCTTTGCCATGGCTGTGCGCACATAATCCGCTGAGAGGTTATCCATCAAGTGGTTCTTCATCAACATGGTCACAAAAGCAAAACCACCAATCAAATAACAGCACAAAGGCTGCACTGTATGGAAAGAAAGATCTGCTAACTTTTCCCAAAGTGAGAGTTCTTCAAAATTATCGCTAACAAGCCCACCCATAGGTAACCAGTCCAAATTAACTGAAAGAAAAAGAAGGAGGAGTGAACCAAGGGCATAACCGGGGACTGCATATCCTATGAAGATCAAGACCGAAGTTAAATCGTCAGAGAGCTGTTTATGTCTAACCGCCTTAAAAACTCCAAGCGGAATACATACGAGATAAGTAATTACAAAAGTGAGTATGCCAAAATAGCTTGAAATTGGTAGCCTTTCCCTGATGACTTGAATTACAGGTTCTCCATATCTGGTTGACTGACCAAAGTTTCCCTGAAAGACACCCTCATATCGATTCATGAAAAGCTCAGCTACAGGCGTCGGGTTCGAAAAACTTCTATCAAATTCACGCATGCGAATGCTCCAGTTGCCGGTCAATTGGTCTAAATTGACGATTTTTACTTCACCATTCTCCTCTCTCTGCATCGTGACTCTTTCACGAGCACCTTCGATCCATGCATCCGTGCGGTCTGCTTCGAAAGAATCTATTTCATTATCCATATTTTGATCAAAAGAATCAAATTTTACATACCTCAAGATATGCTTGGGCACTTCAGACCGTTGGACATAACCATCTCCGTCCCAATCAAGTTCAGCAATATGAAAGCTCGGAATGCGTACTCTTTCCGAAAGCAAAGACTCATGATCAGCAAAACGAATTTGCCTAAATTCTGTTTCTCTTGGCAAAACGCCCAACCAGATTAAATAAGCCTTCCAATGTGGTTTATCAAAGCCATATAAACGCTTCATCTGCTCTAGTTGTTCCTGAGATAACGATTGGTCTGACCCCATCCCCTTTCCGCCTCCTCCATCTTGTGAAACCTGTTGCATTTGCATCATTGCCTGCTCCAAAGGACCTCCCGGAGCCAAGCGGGTTATCGCAAACACCAAAACGCTGATTCCAAATAAAGTTGGAGGTATCAGCAGAAGCCTTCTTATAAAATAATCCCGCATGTAACGCGTTTATTTTATAGGGAGTTCACAAAGAGGGGGCAAAGTCAAATCTCGTCCCTTTTCAATTTAACAAATTCTTTTGCTTGCCAAGAATCAACTGCTCGTCCCTTTTTTAAAGGATCAAAAAAGCACATCACAGCACAGCTCTTCTAGTCGAGATGAGGAATTGTTTTATGACGGTTTTGTTTTCCCTGATGGTATTATCATGCGGAGAAACCAGCAGTGTGGATGAAGCTTCGCGTGAAGGGATATTGATTATGGGCAATAGTGGTGAGCCCAAAGGGCTGGATCCACATATTGTAAGCGGCGTTCTTGAAAGCAATGTCATTCGCTCCCTTTTCGAAGGTTTGGTCGAGGCCCATCCATCTCAGGACGGAGTCGCCATGCCTGGAGTTGCAGAAAAATGGTATCCGGTTAATCCCGAGCGACCGGATGAATGGATCTTTGATCTACGCAAAAATGCTCAGTGGTCGGACGGGAAACCCCTGACCGCGGATGATTTTCTTTTCTCCTTTAGACGACTACTTACTCCTGCCCTCGCCTCCGATTATTCTTTTATGCTTTATTATATTAAGGATGCCGAGTTCTATCATAAGTCCCAGCGTTCCTACCTGCTTTATCGTAATGACAGTAATTTTACTGAAGACTGGTGGGATTCTCTTAAAGAAGTCGACTTTGGCCCCAATGAAAAAGCGGACGAAGGGTCTTTTAATTTCATTGGGTTGGACAAATTAAACTTAAGCGAACTGGAAAAACTTCTAAAAAATCCATCCCTTTTCGAATGGCCTGACAACATCTCCCGTAAAATTCGCCGTTCCCTAGTTTTAAAAAACCTAAATTTTGAAAAAAATGATCGGGTAAACTTGGGAAAAAATGATTTGAAAGATCTCTGGGAACTCATTGATTTTGGAGCCACTGCACCTAACAAGCACACACTAAAGGTGGAACTTAATTCTCCTATACCTTTTTTACCAGAAATTACCAAGCACTATACCTGGTACCCTGTTCCCAAGCATGTTGTTCTAAAACATGGAAATATCGGCGAACGGTTTACAAAGTGGACCAAGCCTGAAAATCTAGTCGGCAATGGTGCATTTGTCTTAAAATCGTGGCGCTTCAACGATCATATTGAGGTGAGTCGCAACCCGAATTACTGGGATAAGGAAAATGTGGGTATAAACGGCATCCGCTTTCTTCCAATTGGTAATCTATACACTGAAGATCGAATGTATTTTGATGGCCAGATGCATGTGACTTACAGCATTGCCTCCGAACTTATTGAATATTCCCGGGAAAAATATCCGGAACATGTGCGAAGCGAACTTTACCTTGGAACTTATTTTATCCGTACCAATGTTTCCAATGAACCTTTTACCGACCCACGCGTACGACTTGCCTTCTCGTATGCTCTTAATCAAAAGTCCCTGATCGATAATGTGCTGAAAGGAGGGCAGAAACCCGCAAGTGGTCTAGTCCCGCCTTTCGGTAGTTATCCTGCTTCTGATGTTGTCACCTTTGACCCTGAACTTGCCCGTAAACTACTGGCCGACGCAGGATACCCTGACGGTAAGGGGCTACCTGATATTGAATTTCTAACCACGGATAAAGAATCATCTAAAGTCACTGCTGAAGCCTTACAGGCTATGTGGAAAGAACACCTTGGAGCCACGATTAAGATCAAGCAAATGGAGTGGACTTCCTACATCACTGCGATGTTCGATAAGGACTATGACCTCGCCGCAGGTGGTTGGATTGGAGATTATATGGACCCTCTGACCTTTCTTGATATGTGGATGAAAGGAGTCGGGAACAATCGCACCGGTTGGCACAATGAAGAGTTTGAGGAAATTCTCAGCTTGGCTGCTCAAACTGGGGAGGCTACCAAAAGATACGAACTATTAGCCCAGGCGGAATCCCTTTTTCTTAAGGAACGTCCTATTCTCCCGGTTTATTGGTACACCAGAAATTATCTCCTCCACCCCGATGTAAATGGATGGAATCCGCTTTTACTCGATAACCACCCGTATAAGTTCATCCGCTTGCAGACGGGTTCCAAAAACAGAAAAGACTAATCAGATGCCCCGCTTTCTTATTGATCGTTTATTGCAAGGGCTACTTGTTTTATTTGCTCTTTATACCATTACCTTCTTTCTTGCAAAGGCCATGCCGGGTGAACCGTTTACTTCTGAGAAAAATATCTCTGCGGAAACCAAAGCGAACATCCGCAAACTTTACGGGTTGGATAAACCAATTTGGGAGCAGTATTTGGCTTATCCAAAAAATATTTTGAGCGAAGGCTCTTTTGGAATTTCCACCAGCAAAGGCAGACCAGTATTCGACATCATTACTCAGTCTTTCCCTAATTCTCTCATTCTGGGTCTGTGTGCGTTAGGATTTGCAATCGGAATAGGAATCCCCATGGGGGTTCTTTCTGCCTTTCGGAAAAACAGCTGGATAGACTGGGCCTGTATGACCGTGGCCATGGTGGGTATTTGCATTCCCTCTTTTACCATTGGTCCACTACTTCAAATTTATGTCGCAGCTCATATTCCTGGACTCAAGGTGGCCGGTTGGGGAGACATCGGTGATATCATCCTCCCTTCCTTTACATTAGGTTTGGTTGCCGCTGCCTATCTGGCCCGCCTGACCCGTGGAGGAATTCTTGAAGTCCTCTCGCAGGACTTCGTTCGAACTGCCCGAGCCAAAGGAGTGCCCCCTGTTCAAGTTATCCTTAAGCACACCCTGCGTGGTGGGCTTCTCCCTGCTGTCGCTTACCTTGGTCCGGCTTTCGCCGCCTTGATTAGTGGGTCATTTATTGTAGAGACCATCTTCCAAGTTCCGGGTATGGGTCAGCACTTTGTTAATGCTGCTACTACTCGAGATGAATTCCTTCTTTTAGGGCTTTCGTTATTTTTCGGTTTCCTGATTGTGATTATGAACCTCCTGGCTGACCTACTCACCGGATTATTGGATCCTCGAGTGAGACAAACTGGGGGAACTGATTAAAAGATGACGAATCAAGTCCCAGCAGTTCAACAAAGTTCCTCTCTCTGGAAAGACGCACGGGCCCGTATGGCGAAAAATAAATTCGCTATGGGAGGGCTCTGGGTAATCATTATAATGTTCTCTCTATGCTTTATTTTCGCCTGGTTTTGCACGGACCCAAACCAAGTGAATCTGACCAATAAATTTGCACCCTCTTCGGATGAACATTGGTTTGGAACCGATGCCCTGGGGCGTGATCTTTTTGCCCGTATTTTATATGGAGGACAGGTTTCTATTCTCGTCGGCTTGATCGCAACGGCCGTTTCGGTTGCAATTGGAATTGTATATGGGGCCATTTCCGGTTTTGCCGGTGGTCGAACCGATGCGATTATGATGCGCATAGTTGACACCCTACTTGCCATACCCTTCTTGGTCTTGGTTATCGTACTGCAGGCAACCTTGAGTGACTGGTCGGGAGATGCCACCCGATGGATTGTGAAAAACTTTAATTGGGATAAGGAATTCACTGGACGACTGACTAATGTCGTCCCACTTTTCTTTGCTCTTGGCCTTCTGGGGTGGCTCACCCTATCGCGGATTGTCCGTGCCCAGGTGATGAGCATAAAAGAACGCGAATTTGTGGAAGCGGCAGTAGCCCTCGGGTATAGTAAGGGGCGAATTCTTTTCCGGCATGTTATACCAAATGTTCTTGGCCCAACCGTTGTATATTCCACCCTTACGGTCCCAGGATTTATCATGTACGAAGCCATTCTTTCATTCCTTGGTCTGGGAGTGGAATCCCCAAATAGTTCTTGGGGGGTTCTAATTAAAGAGGGAGCCAATTTCTTAGAGACCGAAGTGCAGCTCCTACTTTTACCAGGTCTTTTCTTTTCCCTCACGCTTTTCTCCCTTAATTTTCTTGGCGACGGACTTCGTGATGCACTCGATGTCAAAGCAGCTAAAGACTGATGAGCTTACTTAAAATAAAAAACCTCAAAACTTATTTCCACACTCGTGCGGGTACAAACCGGGCAGTGGACGACATCAGCTTTTCAATTGATAAAGGGGAAATTGTCGGAGTTGTAGGGGAATCGGGTTCCGGCAAATCTGTGACCTGCCATACTATGCTTGGGCTTCTCCCTCAGCCCCCCGCAAAGGTGGAGGGAGGCTCAATAACCTTTGATAATGAAGAACTCCTCGACCTCCCTGAGCCATTCCTGCGGGCAATCAGAGGAAAGCGCATTTCGATGATCTTCCAGGATCCAATGAGCTGCCTGAACCCGTACCTAACAATTCTTGACCAAATCACAGAAGCTATCCTTATTCACGAAAATGTCTCTCGCGAGACTGCTGAGTCTCGAGCAATTGAGATGATGAAAAAAGTTGGGATACGGGATGCCGAATCCAGGGCTCAATCCTACCCGCATGAGTTTTCAGGCGGGATGCGGCAACGGGTAATGATCGCGATGGCTTTGGTCACGAAGCCTGATCTTTTGCTGGCGGACGAACCAACCACTGCTCTTGATGTCACCGTGCAAGCCCGAATCCTAAAAATCCTTCGTGATCTCAAAGATGACCTTGGGATCGCAGTGCTCTTTGTAACCCATGACCTTGGAGTGGTCGCAGAACTCGCCGACCGAATAGTGGTGATGTACCGTGGTAAAATTGTCGAACAGGGGAACACCCAAGATCTCTTTGAGAACCCATCACATCCCTATGTAAAAGGGCTACTTGCCTGCAGACCCACACTTGAGACCCAATATCAAACCCTGCCCACTGTGGAAGATTTTCTTCAAACCGAGCTTGCCGTGGACGGTTCTTACATTCTCAGCGAACATCCAGACGCGAAAGAAAGACTAACCGGCTTGACTAAAAAGGTAAAAAGCGAAACCCAGAAAAAAGACTTAGACTCGCTTCTTGTACAGGCGACAGCTCTTCAAGTTCACTTTCATTCAGGTGGTGGCTTTCTGGGTAGCACCCGCAAGGTTGTCAAGGCAGTCGATGGTGTTGACCTTCAAATCAAAAAAGGAAGAACACTTGGGCTTGTCGGAGAATCAGGGTGTGGCAAAACAACACTCGGGCGTGCCATACTGTGCCTGCAAGCAGCTAAATCTGGTTCTATCGTCTACGATAAGAATGAACTGACTAGAATGAGCCCATCTGAAATGTTACCCTTCCGAAAACGCATGCAGATCATCTTTCAGGATCCTTACGCTTCGCTTAACCCTCGCCAAACAATCGAACAGGCTCTCACTGAACCCATGCTCGTTCATCAGATAGGATCCAATCAATCGGAAAGGCGTGACCGCATAGTTTCACTTCTCGAAGAAGTTGGACTGGGATCTGAATTTCTTCTTCGTTATCCTCACGAATTTTCTGGTGGCCAAAGGCAACGCATATGTGTGGCACGGTCCCTTGCAGTTGAACCTGAATTCATTGTCTGTGATGAATGTGTCAGTGCAATGGATGTGTCTGTGCAAGCTCAGGTTCTTAATTTATTACGGGAACTACAGCAGAAGAGAAATTTAACCTACCTCTTTATTTCCCACGACCTCAGTGTAGTCAAATTTATGTCCGATGACATGATTGTAATGAAAAATGGAAAAGTCATGGAATTTGGAAGTTCTGAAGAAGTATATGCCAATCCCCAACAGGAGTATACCCAAAGGCTAATCGATTCAATTCCGGCTCCTTTTAAAAAATTCGCTAAAAAGCCCTAGTTATCTAATCGCTTCACCTGAACATCCACCTGCATACTTTCAGGCAAACGACCAAAGTAAGACCCTGTTACAGGAGCAACATCGTGATAGTCTCTGCCTGAGCCAATAATTACATAATTGTGATCAACAACTCGATTATTAGTGGGATCTAGACCTAACCATCCGCTTCCATTAACTAGAACTTCAATCCATGCATGAGAAGCTTCGGATCCTCTCATGACTTGGAAACGGGTAGCGTCATAAAAATATCCGCTTACATAACGAGCGGGAATACCAAGACTTCTGCATAATGCAATTCCAGCGTGTGCGAAATCCTGACAAACTCCCTTTTTTCTTTCCAATACTTCGCTGGCATGAGTGCTGACACTCGTTGTAGAAATAGAATACTCAAAGTTTGAGTAAATATACTCCATAATTTTATAAGCTGTTTGGAAAACATCATTTGAGTTTCCCTGAACATCAACTGCCATTCGCCAAATTTCTGGATTTAAATGGATATAATTTGAGCTTTGCAAATAAGCCCGGTATTCTGGGTTTCCCTCCATTTCCCGTAACGATTTCATGGTTGAACCATAAGGCAAATTATTAAAGTCCACCCTTTTTTTCGTAACGATTGTGGACCGACTCTCAATCAAAAGCCTGGAATGATCGTCAGTCATCTCAAAGTGATGCACTAAATTACCGTTCAGATCCAAGTACTTCCTCATTTGGGCAGTCGGTAATACGCTCACAAAGCACGACTCGCACCTTTGCCATTCATTAGTAAGGGGTTCTAACCGAAGCTCATTGAAACTCTCACAGACCGGGGAAGGGTACCTGTAATGGGTTTTATGTAGAATATATAAATGCATTTATTCTTACTTATTTACTGTTGCTGCATTTGCATTTGAGAAATGAGAGGAATACTGGCATTTTTGATTTCAAAAGGAAGCAAAACATAAGTTTCAAAAATACTTTGACCGACCTCAATTAGTTTTTTTTGTAACTGATCAATTGATTCATGAAGCCCATCCTCAAAAATGGAGTCAATACCGTTAAAGTTCAATTGGGCAAGAGCACTTCCAGCGAGCCGTTCAGCCTCGTTGGAGAAATTCCCTAAGGGTACCCCGGAGATTTCATGAAGAAGCATGTCAATCTGTGCTACGGCAAATCTCAATGATCTAGGAAAATCTTTTGAAAACCAAAGGAAGTCTGAAACATTTCGTAATGACAAAGCTCCTTGGTAACGCCTGCGATAAGCGGACAATGCACTACAACTTTTTAACGCCCCAATCAAATCCAAACGGGTAGGTTCCACCTGCAGCATTGTCAAAGTATCGAGCACTCGGCTGGTCTGGTCCGCTCTCTCCAAATATTTCCCCAAAGACATAAAACTCCAACCCTCATCATGATGGATGGTAGCATCTGAAAGACCTTGAAAAACCAGAGAAAAACGAATAATTCTCCGAAAAAAACCTGCCGAGTCTTGTGAAAAGTTTTCGGACAAGTCAGGAGCATTCAAAAACAAGTAAAGGTTGTTCAATTCAACCCAAATTTCTTCAGATAACTGATCACGGACCATTCTCGCATTCTCACGGGCCATGTTGATCGAAGTTAAGACTGAACTGGACCAGTTTTTAGAAAATAAAATGAAAAGCTCATAGTTTTCAATATCATCGCTCGCAAATTGCTCCAATCCGCACATTGCCCTCAATGCGGAATGCCAATAGTCACGCTTAAGTCCGTGTGCAAAGGATTGCAAATCCGTATCTCGATTAACTTCCACCAGACGAGTCACACCTTCCGCTCTCTCCACATACCGGCTCATCCAGTAAAGATTATCTGCAACCCTTGAGAGCATCTTAATTATTCAAAACCCAAGTATCCTTGCTACCACCACCCTGAGACGAATTAACAATCAATGAATCTTTTTCCAAAGCGACTCTGGTAAGTCCTCCGGGCACAATCTCGATATCATCGCCATACAAAATGAAGGGTCTTAAATCTACATGCCTTCCCTCGACCCCATCTGGGCAGAAAGTGGGATGCCTTGAAAGCGGCACAATGGGTTGAGCAATATAGTCACGCGGATTACTTTTAATTTTAGCCGCAAACTCATCTCTTTCTTTCTTGGTCGATCGGTTGCCGATGAGCATACCATAACCTCCAGACTCATTTGCTGACTTAACCACCAACTCGGAAAGATTGTCCAAAACAAACTTGCGATCTTTCTGACGCCAGCACAAATAGGTGGAAACCTGTTCTAATATTGGATCTTGACCCAAATAATAGCGAATCATTTCCGGAACATAAGCATAAGTCACTTTGTCATCGACCACGCCTGTTCCAATCCCATTTGCCAGAGCAATGTTTCCTTTCAAATAAGCATCCATTAGACCACTAACACCTAGAAGTGATTTTTCATTAAAAAAACTAGGATCAAGAAATTCATCATCCATTCTGCGGTAAATGACATCAACTTGTACCAGACCTTGAGTTGTTCTCATGTAGACGAATCCATCAATTGCAATCAGATCCTTTCCCTCAACAATCTGTATTCCCATTTGACGGGCAAGAAAAGTATGCTCAAAATAGGCACTGTTATAAACTCCGGGAGTAAGCAGGACGCATACTGGTTTTTGAGATTTTCTTGGAGAAAGATAATCCAAAGATTTCAGTAAAAGTTCAGGATACTCTTCTACTGAACGCACAGACATCCTCTGATAGGTATGGGGAAAAGTCTTTTTCATTATTTCCCGATTTTCCATTAGATAAGAGGCCCCAGACGGACAACGAGCATTATCTTCCAGGACCAAATACTTTCCCGTTTCATCTCGAATTAAATCCGTTCCACAGACATGAACATAAATATCCTGTGGTACATTAAAACCAATCATTTCCGTTCGGTAATGAGCGGAAGATTTAACAACTTCTTCAGGAATGATGCCATCTTTAAGAATTTTTCCACCGTGATAAACATCATTGAGAAAAAGATTCAATGCGAGCAGGCGTTGTCGTAGTCCTTGTTCAACTTTTTGCCATTCTACTGCAGGAATAACTCGGGGGATTAAATCAAAGGGAAATATTCTCTCTGTACCTTTGTCATCACCATATACCGTGAAGGTTACGCCATGCTCTAAAAAAGAGGAATCCGCCTGCTTTTTTTTCTCCTCAAACTCATTATCAGTGAGACATCCGATGCGATCAAAGATTGGTTTATAGAACTCAAATGCTTCTGGCTTGCCAGATGAAGTGAACATTTCGTCAAAGAAAGATCCTACTTCATAATTGGAAAAAACATTAGATTTCATGAACAAAAGAGAATGGGAGTGCATTCCTGCAACTTTTGTGCCATTCTCTATTGTAAGGCAAAAAAAAGGGTGAAATTGGCTTAATACACTTACTCTTTGTCTAAAATCCCCAACCTTTCAGCAGAAAAAAGGAATTGTTGAGCCAAACCAGCGAAATTTCCAAAATGAATCCTCGCAAAATGGATTTTTTGCGAAGTCTTCCACTCTTTCAAAAAATATCTTTTCTCAAGACTCTTTTCAATCCAAGTATCCATTGGAAAGGCTTCCATAAAATTTCCTCCAAAGAGTAAAACACAGTCGGCTACTTTTTCACCAACACCGGGTAAGCGTAATAGCTCATTTTTCGCCTCTTCATAACTTTCGGCCTTAATATAATCGAGCCAAGCAGGTTCATTTGCAATAAACCTTGCAGTCTTTGCAACATATTTCGCCCGGTAACCAAGTTTCAGGGACCTCAAGTCTGCTTCAGGCACTTCAGCAAGCTTTTCCCAACCGGGAAATGAATAAACACCATCAAACAGCTTTTTCCCATACTCTTTGCAAACTGCATCCCCGATAGACTGAATTTGTGGAATGCTTTTGGCTGAACTAAGTAAAAAATTGAATAAAGTCTCATCTATAGGTTGCCTTAAAATACGCATTCCTGAGAAATAATTCAGGCTCTTTTGTAAAACCGGGTCTGACCTCCAAGGTAATTCATCAACCGCATCTTTATAAGTATCATCCAACCAAAAGTAATTTTCCACAACTTGAGGACTGATGATTTGGGCACCTGGGTGACGCCATTGTATTGTATTTTCCTCCCACCTACATTCAAAAGCTGTACTGACCAGTTTACCTCTCCAATGTGTTTCTGTAAGAGTTTTCCAGTCAAAGCATTGACCCCCCAGAAGAGTTTCCTTTAAGCTTATAAGAGAAAACCCATGACCCTCGGCAAGAGTTTGCCATGGCGCCCAAAAACTTTGCTTGTCCAATCTATTTTTTATGAGACCACAAAGAACTTTGATTTATATGTAAAGATTCCTTTTCAAGTCCTAAGACCTCAATTTTCCAAGCCACTAGCCGTATTTTATTATCATCCCAATCTTCCCCTGTCAGACCAAGCAAAACTTTTTTTTGACCAGAAAAATTATCCGGGATGGAGAAATTAAAAACACGTGCCTTCGGGAGTGATGAATCAATCAGGGCCAGTTCAATTGTACTACCACCAATATTGGAGAGATAATCTGCGGTAAATGGCAGATAAAAATATAATCCGTTTCTGAATTCAGAACTACGCAGAATTATGTATTTACCCGAATATTCTTTTCCAGTGAAGAGTTCGGGGATTCTTAAAAAATCTTCTTTCGCATGATGCTTTACTTGAACTATCCCTGAAATGGATTCCGAACCATAGCCTAACTTTGCAAATGGAAAGGAAATTTGCAGAACACAAAAAATTGTAGCAAGCATCTGATTATGCCCGCACATGAAAAGATTTATTCTTTGGGCTTTTCAGCAGGTGTTTCTTCGTTACTTTTATCCGGTACCTCTACTGCGACATCAGGACCTAAAACATCTTCAGTTTTTGCCTTTTCTGCTACAGGTTCAGGCTTTTCAACTGGAGCAGCTTTCTTACGAGCAGTAGCTTTCTTCGTTGGTGCTGAAGCTCTTTTGGAAGCCGTTGGTTTAGTGGATGTAAGTGCAGCTTTTCGACGTGCAAGGTAGGCTGTGCGTCTGCGGCGCTTGATAAGTTTTTTGTATTGTTTGCCCATAGGATAGTTCGGTGTTTATAATTATACTATTTTATGAAATGTGACAAGGTCAGCTTTTCATTCAGGAAATAGCGACAGGAGTTCCGCTTCTTGCGGATTCATATGTGGCATCAATTATTTTCATTAAAGCCAACGCTTGGCTCGGAGTATTAAGAGGAGCTTCTTCATCATTGATCGAACGGACAAAGTTCTCTGCAGATCTTATTCTCCCCATGTCTTCATTGATCTCTGTGACAATATTACGGTTAACCGATCGCCCATGTTCTTGAACATAAAGCTCGCAGTCATCGATCGCAGTCTCATCAAGACCATCGGATCCAAATAATCGACGAATCATTCCGCCAGCTTTCCTGCCCTGAAAAGTCACAGATACCTCTTCACGCTTATTCATCTCAGCCCATGAAATTTGAAAATTTAGAACCTGACCTGTTTCAAATTTTACAAAACCATGAGCAGAACTTTCGACATTAGTAACGCCGTCGGCAACATCTGGAATTCCCCATGGACCCTTAAAGTCTTTATTTTCGATAAAATCATTAAATGTCTGAGCTAACACATGACTGGGATTTGGATAGTCCATGTAGTAAAGGGCTAGATCAACCATGTGTAAAAGATCGATTAAAGGACCGCCTCCAGACATCTCCTTATTCGTAAACCAGCCTCCAAAGCCGGGAATACCGGTCCGGCGAATCCACTTGGCTTGTGCAGAATTAATTTGCCCAACTTCTCCGGCTTCAATGTATTTTCTCAGTGCGTACGATTCTGGCCTAGCCCGATTGTTGAAATTAAACATCAAGGTTTTTGCAGCCTCTTCCGAAGTATTCTTCATTTCCTCCACTTCCCTAGCGTTTAATGCAGGAGGTTTCTCGCAAAAAACATGTTTTCCAGCCTTAAGGGCTTGTATCGCAAGCGGACGATGTGTGCGATTAGGCGTGATGATGCTAATTGCATCCAAATCTGATAAATCGCCGAGCATCTTTGCTGAATCAGAAAAGACATTAGGAACCTCGTATTCCTTAGCCGCATTTTTAGCTGCAGACTCATTCATATCACAAATTGCGACAAGTTCGGCTCCTCCTGCCCTGAAACCAGCGGCATGGTATTGGAGCATTCCTCCAGCTCCGATTATTCCAATTTTTTTACTCATAAATTAAATTTATTTGGGGATACTTGGGAATTTTACCCATTTTTCTTTGGATTTGGAGCTCTTCACTACCGTTTCAATAAACGCCATACCAATAATTCCATCTCTTATATCTGGAAAATCATATCCAGATTTACGAGGAAATTTCCCGGCTACTTCATCTGCAATTGCAACTGATGCAGCATTATAAACATTTGCAAACGCCTCAATAAATCCTTCGGGGTGTCCAAAAGGGATA
>MDTB01168493.1_pt1 | contig 18513 bp, 30 predicted proteins | sample 811161 | NCBI WGS metagenome assembly MDTB01 (sample SAMN05326650, study PRJNA326480) | marine metagenome | isolation source: seawater | place: Mediterranean Sea | collected 2009
ATTCTGTCATCAATTACTTTCACCTGTACTGTACATAACCTTTTGATCTAAAATTGTAGGTTGTGTATCTCCTTCTGCTATTTTATTAGCATCTATTTCTACTTTAGCACAAGCTAGATAGTCAACTTGCAACTCTTGGTCGTATTGTCTTCTTGCATGATCAACTACACCGTTCATTAGATGAGCGCCATAACTATCAAAAAATCTTTCGCATTTTGCATAACTGTCAAATGTAATTTGCCAACTAAAAAGATTTTCTTTTTTAGCAGGCTCTTCTATATAAGAAAGAGTTGCTAAAAATATAATTGCTATTGTTTTCATATTGTTTCCTATCTATTTGTATATGAAAGGATCTCTTTTTTTAAGTTCCTCAATTTTTTTCTTTACTGCTCGTTTACGTTTCCAGTCAGCAATTAATCTTTTAAACCACTTAACCATTTTTTACTCCTTAATCTAATCTTTAATTCATTAGACTCTGCATTGTTTACAATACTATAAAGCGTATACAGTCTGCCATATTTTGTAACTGCATCACCAATATCATTAACTCCATCTGCCCATTCTGGCAAACTAACTGACCAACCTAATTCAATTGCTTGTTCTATCAATTTAGAACCTGCTTCGTCTTTATCTGGTACTACAATAATTTGTTTGCCTACTCTATTAATTAGCATGGCTTGTTGGTCTTTTATCTCACTTCCGAGTAATGCAATACCATCAATATGAATTGCATCCATAGGACCTTCACACACAATAGTAAACACTTTGTTAGGTCCTTGCTCGTCTAACCCATAAACAAATCCAGGTTGCTGTTCACTCATATACTTAGGTTGCTTGTTAGGTTGAACTGTCCTTGCAGTCCAACCAACAATACGTTTTTCATAATAGAATGGAATTATAAGTCTATCTCTATATCCTAAACTAGGTGACCAATAATAATCTGTATCATCTAAGTTAAGTCCTCTTGATGACATATATTCAAGTACTGCTATACTATACTTGTCAAACTCTTTTATATCTGCAATCTTTATTGCATCGTCTGGCAAAGGAACTGTATCGAATTTAGGTAGCTCTACTAATTGTTGTTTTGATTGAACACCTTCGTTCTCTTGCATGACAGTGAGAGCAAGTTTGTTAATTATATCATCGGGTGTATTAAGCCATGCTAGTAGTCTACGCATTTTACCACTAAGGTTACGTCCCTGTTGCCAACTTGCTTTGTATCCACAGTTGAAGCAATGGTAACTTACACCACCATCTGGATTTGTAATAAGTCCGCCACGCTGTCTTTTGTCTGCACTATCTCCATTGTGTATACAACAAGGTGCATTAAACGAAGTCCACCCACTAGGAGTAGTTTTCCGCTTTGCTGGCAAGTATTGTGTTAATGTGTCATAGACTAAGCTCATAGTATTATTATACTATCTTTAGTCTCTTGTGTCAAGTATTATTTTGTCAATTTAAACAAAATAAATGCATCACCATTTTCTGGCTTTATTGTAATTGCAGGGTCACCTGACGGTGCTTGTTTCCCTACGTATGTCCATTTGTAACCTTCTGCTATTTGTTTATTACTTGTTTCAATAAACTCAGCATTTGAATGTGAGAACATAGCCACAACAATGACTGCTAATAGATTATCCATAATTTAGTGCCCTTCTAGTTTCTGACTAAAATTTTATCTATGGTTCCTTCATTTCCGGAGTCATTTGCTTTTACAAAACGTAAGTTACTAAAGACGCCATTGAAGTTCACATAGTGTGGAGATGTTGGACTTGATAAAGTTTCAGTTGAAATGTCAAACCAACTAGTGCTGTTATTATCTGCTAAGGTCCCTTGTACCTTGACAGTTCCAGCAAAATTTGTAGAATATATTGCGGCAGTATGTAATGCTTCATTACTGTTTATCTGCGGTTCAGCATCTACTACTGAACTAATGTTATTCATAAAGGTTGTTACTGTGCGTGATTCAATAGGACCAGGAAAAGCTGAACCCGATAGTTCTAAAGTCCCTGTTGGACCAAATTGATCATCTGCATACGTTAGGGTGTTTGTGCTGTCAACTGTTTTGTTAAGATATACAACGTAGCTTAGGTATTGCCCATCTATATTCAGCGTATCAGCATCTGTAATATTGATAGTAAATTGCCCTTTATAATTAGGTGTACTTGTTTCTTTAATTGTTCCTGTATAACGCTTCAGTAATACGTTATCTTCTGTAAATACCTCTACGTACGGTGTGTACGTATTAAGTATTGATAATGGTTTATGGTCGCTATTTTTAACTTCAAAAGTAATGACATTGTCTATTCCTTTTGCTACTTTTATATTTCTCTGATACACTTTTTTATACTCCACGTTGCCGGCAAAGCCATCTGTGACGACTACCGAATGATTAGTTGCTAAATATCTTGATACTAGTTGCATGTTTAATTTCCCTACTAGTGTATTTATTGGATTATGCTAAGAAAAGATATAGAAGAAAAGTTTCCGTTTTTGAGCGTCGTAACATACGGCGGTTCTGAATATATAGGAATTATAAACAATCAAGATGCTTTTATAACAAGCATGTACATCTATACGGATTTAAGGTCTGATGATGATAGGGCTAAGTTCATTGAATTAGGCGAAGTTTGGTGGTGGGAATCTAATAGAATGATTCCTATTAACATATTTTTAAATAAAGATATGGATCAGTTTCGTTATATATTAATGACTATGAATAGCAAAGATGTAAAAGTATCATTAGGCCCAACAGTTAACCTGAATAAATTATCTGTAAAACGTGTAAAACGTAAGAGTGTACAGCTACTTAAAAGACCTAAGTAACACTATTCTTATATTGTAGATATGTAAAGTAATCAAGTACAATTAATTGTATTGCAAATCCTAATGGAGTAAGTATTGTGCCAAATAAAACAACTGGTACTAGTATCATCCAAAACATAAAACGCCACAAATATGTGCCTACCAGTTCTTTAGGCCATACCCATGTTAACCAAGGTCCTGGATCTTTTGGGTTCTTTTTTCTATAGTCTTCGAATTCATACTGCATTTACATCCTCACAGATTAAGTTCATGTGTACCACAACTGCAACAGCATAACTAACAGCGTGTGCTTTTTTGAAGAAGTATCCTTCTTCTGGTTTTACCCAAACTTGATCCATAATTGTATTCCAATCACTATCTTGTAGATGTCTTTTTGCTGGACGTATGATAGCTAATACAGCGGCCAGTTGTGGGATATTCTTTGGCTTTAGTTTTTTGATTAGATCGTGATGACCTGATACATGAAACACTAGATCGCAAAAGTCCTTTGTTTCTAATAGTTCCCATAGTGGTTCCTTGTTCATTAAGTGTCGTAAGTGGTCTTCGTCTCTTACCTTATCGTATATGCTTACATTAAGAAAGTCTAGCTTAAAGTAACCTCTGTCTTCTGCTGTTTTGTAATCAACAGTACATAAGTTGTCAACAGGGTTATGAGGACATTCTGTTACATATACACCTGTGTTATGTTTTTTATTGGTATCTAATTTTGCTACACGGTGCTTTAGTTTTTCAAGTGCTATAGTTCTATCAGCAAAATCAATATCAATATCAGGCATTTATATTGTCCAACTCTTTAGTTGTTCTTTAGTAGGCTTCATAGGTTCTACTTTTTCAATCTTTCCACCTTTTGCTAAAAACTTAGCCATACGTTCATCAAGTTGTTGCTGTAGTTCTTGAGGAGATGGAATCGTATAATCTTTTTTATCTTTACTATCTCTTATCATTTCTTTGCCTTTGCTTCTGCATCTGCTAGTGCTTCTTTCCATTTTACTGGTGACACATGTTGATCCATAGTAATACCATCTAGATGATCGCATTCATGCATAAAGCAACGTGCTTGATATCCAAATAATTTTTCACTGAATTCTCTACCAAATTCATCTTTCCAAGTTGCTTTGATTGTGCTTGGTCTATTAATATGTAAAGTTACTCCCGGAACACTTAAACATCCTTCAAACATCTCAATGTCTACACTATCCTCAGTAACAACATATTTTGGATGTAAACATAATGTTTCACATGATTCTCTATTGTTAGCTTGTTGGTTAAAGAATACAAAGGCTCTTACATCAGTAATACCAACTTGATTAGTTGACAATCCAATACCTAAGTTATCTTTCATTATTTTTAGCATTGATGCTTTTAGTTCAACTGCATCATATGGTGGATTATCGAAGTCCCATTCTTTTTCAATCTTAGTTTCTAAAATCTTATTAGGGTATGTAATTAATTTCAAATCCATTAGTTTCTCCTATTTTTTATCTTTGTAAAAGTAGTCAACTACAAATACTTTTTTGTTATTACGCACAGGGTAACTTCCATGTAACACTGTGCTTTTTAATATTAACACATCACCTTTATTAGGTTTGTAACATAAGTCGTGTGTATTTCCTTGTCCATCGTATAGATAAGCAAATGTTCCGCCATGCCATGTAGATTTATCTTCATCTGGTTCTGTAAGATAACAAACTGCACTGATCTTATTTACTGTCTGATCACTGTGTCTGTGTGCTTTTTGCCATCCACCTTTGCGATACTCTACAGTCCACAACGCACATAACTCTGTTAGCTCTATATTTAACCCTACTTCGTCTATCTTGTCCTGTAAAAATGGTTTATACTTCCATTCATTCAAATAAGCCGCAGGGTGTATATTCCATTGCTTACCTCTATATGTACTAGTTTGATCGCTAACATCTTCGCGTGTTTCCGAAGGAAATACTTTCTTATCCCAGTGATATTCAAATTCTTCACTATCTTCATAATGTGTTTCTATAATCCATTGGTGTTCATTTCCTAATAGATGTGTCTTCATAAATTTGACTCCTTTGCTACTTCCTTTACAACTTCAACATCTGCAGGAACACGTTTAAAACGTAATGCCCAATGCTTTGGTTCTATAACTGTATATACTATTTCAAGTTGTTCATCAGTAAACTTGCTGAGCATTTCTTTACCACTTGGACAATTTAATACTAGCCAAGGACTTACTTTACCATCTTTAATATCCCTAGTTACTCTACTCAAACTTGCATATCTAAAATAATCATTCCAAGGTGCTTCAGCTTCAGCAGACCAGTCCATCATGGTTTGTATTGATCTTTCAATTGCTGTTTCCATACTTTCTTTCAGTACTAGTTCAGTTGCATATTTTTCATACAATGCATCACGACACCAGTGGTCAAGTTTAACTCTAGAAGTAACAACGTAATCAATATATTTCTCTGGATATAAAGGTCGGACATTGTTAACAAAACTGCCAAACTTCACAAAAGCGTTATAGTAAGGACTTGCACAAAAGTCTTCATAAGTTTTTTCTGTTTTTGTACCTGCACTTAATTTATAAAAACGTGTGAATGCATAGTATCCTGTCTGTACACGTTTTTCATTTTTTTGTAGTCTGCGTCTTTTTTTCTCACACATATGAACTGCTAAAGTTTTTTCTCTAGTAAAAGAGGCTCCGCAGTATTCGCATTTGTAAGGTTTTTCAGTAGTCATCTTTTTAAATAACCCACTCGATTTCTTTTCCTGAGCTAAAAACTCTATCATATTCTTTTGTCTCCTGCAAGCGTTTGTGTTCTATAGTTGTCCATATTATAGTCTCTTGGGACACATGATATTTTAATTCTTCTTCTACAAACTTAAGATGTTCTAATGGCAACGGATGATCTTCAATACGCCATGTATTGTCACGCATATATTGCGGGCGTGTTTTATCAACTTCAATACCTGGATAGTAACACACATCAGTTATAGTTTGTGTTTGTGGATATACCCATTCTTTGTATCTATCTAAAATATTACTAATTTTTTCATCTTCTAATAATAATTCGTCTTCGTATGGATTGTTAATATGTGTGCTGATTACCTTTGCACCTGTTTGCTTTAGTGCAAGTAATGTGCTTGCAATTAAGTTACAGTCTTTGTAAACATAATGTGGTAAGTCTTCCATTTTAACATTATCGTTCCAAAAGAATATATTACCTTTTGTCTGCCAACCTTCTTTGCTATATCTATCTTCTCTAAAAAAATTACTCCACATTATAATAATAGTATCTTCTTTGGTAAACTTTTTAATTGCATTTGTTTCCCATATACGATTAGCAATAAGTTGATTACCACTACCAATGTTGCCGCAATTAAATCCGTCTCTGTCTTTCAGCAAAATGTCTGCCCACGTAGGATAATAGTACTTTGTATAACTACATCCGTATGTAAACATTCTCCTCACAGTTTCAAATCCTCTATGCCATGTTGTTTTGCCCAATCTTTAATTTCTTTCTTGGTAGAAATATTAGCAAGAAGTTCTACTTCATCTTGCTTTTTATTAGGATACATTTCCATTAGGAACTTAACAACTTTATTTTTATCATTTGACCCTTTTTTCTTATACCCAATCCATTCATGGTATGCAATACTTTTTGTGTTACCACTTAGACATAATAATTGCCATAATAGCTTTTTGTGTTTTTGTAGTGTAAAAAAATTCTTGTTATAATATTCATTAGTTTTAAATACTGCAAGCTCTTGTTTTTCTCTATTGCCTTTTACACTACTAACATATCTATTCAACAAGTAAAAACTAACCTGTTTCTTTTCGTCGTCAGATAGTTCATCCCATATGTTTGTTGCACCCATATCAACTGCGGCTAGTATGTCTTTTATTGGTAATTTATTCATAGTATGCTACCGTATCGCTTTTATATACTTTTATATTATAGTTGATTTCTTTGAAAAAGTCAACCAGTTTATCATTATATCTAGAACGTTTGTTTTCAAAAAGCACAACAGGTCTCCAATTCAATAATGTATGTGTACCACCTTCAAGTACCTCTAATTCCATTCCTTCAACATCAATTTTAATAAGATCAACTTCTTTGAATTCAAATCCGTCAAGTGTCTTAACTGATACACTATATTGCCTTAAACCTGAAACATGTCTAACAATACTTCCATGCTTATTATTGTTATAACCATTATCTGGTATCGTTAGTACTCGTTCGTCTTTCTTATTACCTAGTGCAAATGGAAACTTTTTAATTGTATCTGGTATCTTTAATATACTTTCTGGATTAGGTTCAAAGGCATATACACGTTTGAATTTGTTTACAAAATCTATGCATGTATCTCCGTCATGTGCTCCAATGTCAATATATGTACGAAAGTTTTTAACAAAAGGGATTGCCCATTCATTTATTTTCTTTACAGTCATTTTTACGAAAATCTTTCTCTTACCATCCTTACAAACATTTGTACATTTTCTTCTGGTGTAGTTTTATGTATACCATGTCCTAGTCCACATATCCAACCTTTGCGATCTACTGTTTGCATAGCATTAATGAAGTCTTCAATGTGTGCTCTACATTGTTCTCTTGGAAGTAACAACAGCTTTTCGTCAAAGTTTCCTTGTATAAATCCGTCTTTATATTTTTTAAATGTGTTTGAGATATCAACAGTACTGTCAATTCCTATACCAGCCCAGCCCATTTTGTATAAGGTAGGTAGACATCTTGAATTCAATTGCCGTGTATAGTATCCTGTATCTGACTGTATTAAAGGTTGTAGTGTGTTGACATAATGTTTTTTAAAATAGCTTTCACTCATGTTACCTACACCACTATCTAGTATCATAACTTTTTCAGCACCTGCATCTAATTGTAAATTTATATTACTGACAAGTAAAGGCACAATAACTTCATTTAAGTATTTTGTTTTCCAACCTAAACTTACTTTAGCTTCTTTACCAATTGCATAGTTTAGTAATGTCCAAGGACCTCCTACAAATCCAATTAAACTTTTCTTTGGATTTAACATTTCTCTTGTTGCTGTAACGGCCCTTGCTTGGAATTCCATATGCTTTATTGCAAGTTTTAGATTAGAGTGGTCTTTATAATTCTCTTCATTTATGTGCCATTCAAACTTTGGACCTGGATCAAATTTAAGTGGCACACCTAAGCCTTCAATAGGAAATAAAATGTCACTAAACAATATTGCAATATCAAAGTCAAATTGGTCAATCGGTAACATAGCTACTTGGGCCGCTATTCTTGGTAGCTTACACATTTGTTCAAAGTTAAAATTTTCTTTAATTTGCATGTAACCTTTTTGATAACGACCTGCTTGACGCATCATCCATATAGGTGGACACTTTTGTTCTATTTGGTCACACGCATTTTTAAATTTATCGTTCATACTGATATTTAACAATGTCGGTTGCTATTTTTTGAAAGTCTTCTAAACGTACCATATTAGGTCCATCACTTGGTGCATTATCAGGATCACGGTGTACTTCTAAAAAGAAGTTTGTAATACCCAAAGCACTACCTGCACGACATAAGCCAGGAACGTAATTACGGTTACCGCCAGTGCTAGTTCCAAGGCCTCCTGGTTTTTGTACACTGTGGGTTGCATCAAGAACAACAGGCACAGGATAATTGTTAAGCATATAGTCCAACCCAGTAAAATCAACGACAAGAGTGTTATATCCAAAACTTGTTCCTCTTTCTGTTATCCATACTTCTTTTGCACCTTCTGTCTTTGATAGTATACCTTCAACGTCCCAAGGTGCTAAGAACTGTCCTTTTTTAATATTTACTATTTTACCTGTGGCACAAGCGGCAGTAATTAAGTCAGTCTGTCTACACAAGAATGCTGGAATTTGTAGTACATCAACTATGTCAGAGTAATCAGATCTTATTGACTCTACTTGTTCGACATTGTGTACGTCAGTTAATATTTTTAAATTTCCGCCGTGTTTATTTTTTACTAGGCTGAAGTCTCGCATTGTTTTGTCAAAACCTATTCCTCTAATTCCATCTTTACTACTTCTATTAGCTTTATCAAAACTTGCTTTGAAAATATATTCAATACCAAGATCATTACATATTCTTCTACAGTGTGATGCAATTTCAAAAGATTCTAAAACACTTTCATGCTGACATGGTCCTGCTATAATTCTCATAACGGCTCCGGCATAGTGAATAGTGCATTTACATTATCCGTAGTTGGACGTCTTGCAAATGCTACCCATTTGATTACTTCTTCGTCTTTATAATCGTCTTTTATAAATTCTTTAAAACTTGTTCCTGTTGTATAAACATCATCACAAATAAGCACACGATGATTAGGATCATCAGTTGCATGAGCATTTAAAGCAAACGCTAAGTGTGCTCCTCCTCTTGGAATACCTACGGCGTATTTAAATGGTTCTTTTTGATATTCCATTATCATTCTAGCAATACAAATCCATTCGTTCATTGTTATAGCTTCACATTCAATTTTCCAGGTTAGTGGCAAACCTGCATGACTTTTAAAGTCTCCTATCTGAAATAGTTTCATTTGCTTTCTTTCATATCGTCTTTGACAGTATAATAATATATCATTAATCTATCTAATTGTTTCTTTACGTTTGCATTACTCTCTGCAATCTGCATAACGTTTTTCCATTCATCATAACTTACAATGCCTAGTTCTCTTGCAGTGGCATCTGGTTCACCTCCTATTACCCATCTAGGTATTTTATTGTGTGGAGGGTCACGATACCGAGCAAACACAACGCCGTTGGCTCGCTCGTATATCAGTGCTTGATTGGGTATTAGATTACCCATCTCACTTATGCCTTTTTCTTTACAGTTTTCTTCTTTGTAGTTTTTTTCTTAGCCGGTGCTTTTTTAGCTTTTGGCTTTTTAACTACTTCGTCTGTAAGAACTAATACATCGTCCTTTTTACCTGTGAAGAAGTTTAAAATTTTTTTAAACATACATTCTCCTATTTTACTTTTGTTCCGACTGTTCTACGCACAATGTCATTGTGATTAAATTCAGCCCAATACAGTTCAAATGCTACTCCATCTTCGAGTCCTTCAAACTGATGGATCTTTCCAGGCTTTACCTGTGTAAAATCCCCTGCATTAAGTATAGTCTCATCAACGAGACCACCTTGATCATCTTGCCAAACTCGAACAAGCATTTTGCCCGACTCAACAAAGAATCCGTTCCATTTATATTGATGTTCATGTTCTGAACATTTGAAGCCTTTTTTAAATTCTATTCTGTGAAACTCCAACACACCGTTAGCATGGATCAATTCTGTTTGACCCCAAATTTTACCTGCTTTCATTAGAATAATTCTCCATATTTAATTACTTCAGTCTGACGTGTAATATCTTTGATAAAGAATGCACATAATGGATCTTTCTTTGTTTCCATTGGAACACTGAGAAGTTGTCCGTTACGCATCTTTGGGAAATACCATTTCACATCATTATAATAATTAATTACCTTTACTTCGCCAAATTCTGCCTTGAAGCTGGACAGAGGATTAAATAAAAATGCTTCGAAACCTCTATCTCCTATACTTGTAAGTGGAAGCACTTCTAAATCATTTCCACTATCACTACAGCCAACAGCAATGTGCCAATCAATGGGCATTTGTATTTCTGTCTGTCCTACTTTTAAAACAACTCCTGGAGAGCTAAACGACTCTAAAAAAATCAAAGGTATATAAAAGAAATCAGGGTTATTTGAATCTGAATTATCTAATACGCTAAAACGTATGTCTTCGTCAATTTGATCTGGTAAAGTGTTTAAATCTAGAGCTGTATTTTCTAATGTTAATATTTGCATATATTTAGTTCCAGTCTATTTTTTCAATTGTAAAAGGGTACTCTGCTTCTTTGTAAAACTTTTTACGCTGAGTCAGATGTCGCTTCGCAAACTTGCATGTTGATGTCAAGTCCCATATTTGCACGAAGTCTTTATCTTTTGCCTTTCTTACGCCTCTACCTATGCTTTGTATAACTCTCACAAAGCTCTTTCCAGGCTCAATGAGAACAAGATTAAAAATACGAGGTATGTTAAGGCCAACGGCGGCCACACCATATGTCGCAATAATAACTTTATTATCTTCTTCTTTAATTTCATCATAAGTTTCTTTTCTTTCTTTTACCTTTACACTTCCACTAACAAATGTGCTATCTGGTATAAGATCTGCTAACAGTTCGCCTGCACTAATCCTATCCACTAAGATTAGAGTATTGCCTGATTGTGATACCTTGTTTAAAAACTTAGCAATATATTCAATACGTGCTTTGTTTGTAACAAGATATTTTAATTCTGATTGATAATCACTATGTGCTTGTGTATCTATTAGTTGACAGATATTAACATGACACTGTGATAGTACGCCTTTGTCTTGTAACTCTTTTGCTGTAATATTTCCAGTAACAGGCCCAAGACTAGCATGTATACTTTCAAATTCAAATTTTTCTTTAGGTATAGTTCCTGTTAGTCCCCAACGAATAGGAGCATTACGCAAGTTACGTGTTAACAAGTTTTTAAGTACTTCTGCTTTTGCCTGATGTACTTCGTCAATAATAATTGTGCTTACACCTTCAAGGAACTCTGCAAGTGATAATACTGCTGATCCGTCTTTGTTTTTCTTGTCAAGTATATTTAAACTTTGCCAAGTACATATAGTGTGAGTCTTACCTAATTGTTTCCTATCACCAAAGTACACTCCCACATCCAAGTTACAATTAATGTAGTCCTCTTCCGTTTGCTCGACGAGACTCTTATTGGGGACTATTACAAGGCTACGCCCGTAATCCTCGGTTAAGTGGCTTAGTGTCGCAGTGGTGATAGTTTTGCCTGCTCCAGTAGCGATCTGTTGCAAGCTCTGTGGATTGTCAAGAAAGTTATTAATAGCTTCTACTTGATAATCTCTCAGTATAATTTCTTCTCCTTCAGAGCCGTGTCCTTTAGGCCAACATACTCCTTGGTCTGCCCAATATCGTTCTGTAACATGCGTAAATTTTAAATCAATTGGATGTCTTTTATCTACAATGTCAACGATTTCAACGCCTTGCTTATGAAGTATATCACTAACAATATTAAGATGATTAACGTAACCTGTCCCGCCAATGCCAAAGAAAGCGACCTTTCCATCCCATCTACCCAATTTATATTGTGGCATGTATCTAGCATATGGCACTTCGAATTTGAGTGCATTGGCAAGTTTACGTCTGATATCAACTTCTAATCCTTCCAATTTTATATTAACTTCATCTTCGATTATTAGTCTACAAGTTGGCACGTATATATTTCCTCTCGTTACGGTCATAAAAACCGCTTGCAGTAGCATCATATACTATCCGCAAATCCATATTTTCTAAAAACCCGCTTACATGATTCATTGTAAGTTTTGTTCCGTTAAAAGTTAAACTAGAACTAGGATTCCATACCTTATTAACTATTAATGATAATAAAGGCTTAGGCAATTTATTACTACTAATATACACTATTTTTGTATTGTTGTCAACCAAATTGTTAAGTCCTTGACCTTTTATATATTCGTTAAACGGGTCATCGCCATCTTTTCTAAATAATACACTCATTTCGTTTGCAGGAATAATGTACTTTAATGCATTATGTACTTCGAAAAGATTATCATGAGCTGTGTCATTATCCAACACAACTAACATAGGTAGTCTTTTTATTTCCATTACTGCACTTATTAGATCGTTTATATTTGTAAGTTTACGATTAATTAAATGTACTGCTTGCTTCCTTTGAATAATATCTTGAGCTAAAGTACTATACTTACTAACACTATATTTTACATCAGCAAGATCCCAAGCGTTTAGATCATATAAAAAACGTCTATCGTAATATAATGCTAACGATTGCCAATCACATTTTCCTAAGTCATCTTGCAAATTTTGTACAGCTACTTGTGGAATATTCTTAACTTCGTTAGAATATACTCCAGGAACATATTCGTCTTTATTTTTACTATATTCAAGTAATTGATTATATATTTCAGTTATTTCCTTATGTATTACAAATTTACTGTTAAACCTATTTGCTATTTCTACAAGTCCAAAAATATTCTGCGGAGTCAATGCAAAATAATGAGTACAGTCTTTGTATTCAGCAACTTTTTGAGAAGACAGTCTACGTAGCTCTTCTATCCTGTCTATAACTTTTTTATTAAAAGGAAATCTAATACCTAATATTTCTTCTCCATTATAATGTAATATTTTTAGCCAGTGCGATCTATCAATTTCACGTAAAGGATATTTTAAATTATTGATATGCTCTTGAATGTCAATTTTATTTTGTTGCCAAAATCGTCCATAGGTCAATAGCTTTTGCTTTACTAATGCATACTGCCTATCAGTCATAGGAGTTTGTCTCGATAATTGCTTATATATGCTTCGCAAAATAACTTTATCTGATATTGCTACCTTACCTGAATCAACTAAAAAAGCAAGACAGTCTTCGCATGTAGATGGATTTTCTAACTTCATATGTATATTATAACTTAGATTAACTTAGAAGTCAAGTGTTTTAAAGGAATTCCTTGAGAAATTTCTTCAATAGTGTATTCGGTATGTGCGTAGTCATTTAACCATTGTGTCCTATCACAATATAAAGGAGTCTCTATATTACGTAAGTTTTGTTCAGCAACATCAAATGCTAAACTACTAGGACCTGTAAATGCTGGCACGCCGTTGATTATGCTGTGTACTCCTGGATTGCTTGACCAACTAACTGTTGCCCATATGTTATCAAACTGCATATCAAAATCATCGTATGTACCTTTTATCTGATGAGGTTGCTGTCTTTTAACATCTTTAAATTCAATTTCTATTGCAGGTAATGGGCATCTAGGGTGCGGTCGGAATATTATTGGTCTTTTGGTTTGAGCTCGAATGAATTGTATAGTATCCATTACCCATTGACTCATAGGTTGCATACTTTGCCATTGTAAACTTTTATCGTGTTGTCCTGCTATAAGAATATATTCGCCGTCGTACTTCCATGGTTTTACTTGTAAGCCGAGTAAACGCACACGATCAGAGCTATTACCACTGGGGCCAAAGTAAGCATCTCTATTAATCCCATTTAGTCCTACTTTCCATGTTGTGCCTCTTTTGATGCCTCCGACTTCGAGTACAATACAGGGTCTACTTTCTCTTTGACATCTTTCCCATATAGCTTGGTTACCAGCCATCCTACCATTGAATAGTACACTCCAAATAACATCAATACCATCGTTCCCATCATTAACACAATCATGGCCAAGAGTATTAGCCCCAGTACGAAAGGCATCAAAAACAGGTTTGCTATTAAGTGCGCCATAGGCAGTCCTTAAATTAAATTTCATTCCAATATGCTTCGTTACGATTGCCCATTAAGTCTTTGCGTTTACTATGGCCATCATCTTTGCGAGCACCTTTCATATGATCTATCCATTTTCCTAGATCACTATTAATTAGTGGGTGTCCTCCGCCACCTGTCTTTGCGGTATTTACATAGATATGTTCACTGTAGTCATACACATTTGCATCTATGTTTTTCATTGAATTAAGTATGTGTCCAAATACAAAACTATCATGCCACTCTTCTAATTCAAAAATTCCGTTATTTGCATCTTCATAAAATCTTTCAAATTCTTTTAAAAATTGAATACACATTGGATGATTCATATTCATACCATAAAAGCCACATTCTGGCCATGTCTGCGATCCTTTTCCTCTACCTACATATGTAAGCCATTTGTCATTAGGTAGTAATGATTTAAATTGATCATAAGACCAATCGCTGTGAACATAAGTATCTGCGTCCATCCATATTACCCAATCTTTATGATTTGCACAAGCATCAAATACTGCATAAGTTTTATTTGCAAACCTAATTGCGTCCCACTTAAACTTCTTATGCCAATCTCTAGGACGTCTAGCTTTGATATCATCTGGTGGTATGCCATTTGCTTTATCAATATTACCCCAACGTGCTTTAAAAGCATTAAGTTTAGGTAGTGCTTGTTTTGCATCTAGTATTTGTATATTTTCTTCACTAGGGTTTTCAGGTGTACAGTCCTCAGCATATACAACTAATTTAATACTAGGATCAACTCTTTCAGCAAAGCTATCTAAAAAGCGTTGTCCATATTTTTCTAACCCAGGTTGATGAAAAGTTGTTAGTACTGTTATCTCCATGCCCAATTCCTCATATGTCTCCAACACTCTCCGTTGCGTACTTCATCTAATCTCCAATGCATCATAGCTAGTCTTCGTAGCCATGCTTCTCTATCGAAGTCATAACTAGGATTTTCAATTTCTCTTATATGCCTATTTGCTACTTCTGCTGATTGGCTTCTAGCAGGATCAAGTACAAAAATTGGCACACCTTCTATTGCGGCTATAACTGCCGGACTACTATTATAGCTTATTACAGCATATGCATCGTGTAGGTCTTTTAATAATGAACTTGTTGGAGAACTTATATCTACTTTATGTCCTATAGCACGTAATTGTTGTATGTGCTTGCTCATTTTTTTGTCACCAGGATGAAATCTAACTAAAATTTTTCTGTCTGTAAATCTTTTAATTTCTTGTAGTAATACATGTAACCAATTAATCACAGACAATCCGTCCATGCTCCAACCCATGTCTCTCTGACATGTTATTAATATATAATCTCCATATTTTTTGTACGGCTTTAATGTAAGATTTAAATCATCTCGTAAATTTGCCCAACGGTTAGGATAAATTTTATTATCACAATATTCTCCTGTGTTGGGGAAAATACCATCATAACTATAACGTAAATATGTTTTTGTATTGCCTGGATCGTAAGCTAAAAATAAATTACTATCTGCAATAATTGTTCTACGCCCAATTTCTTTTTGTCCATCTAGCACTGCACGTCTTAGATTTAAATGAGGGACATGTTTACTTTGTGGATGGACAAAGCCTTGTAATACAGCAACATCTGATGGTTCATAAGTGTTAGAATTTATAATCGAACCTTTATCGCCAGATGATTGTACACCTTCAACAAAGTATTGTAACAGTTTAGGTTTCTCTGGATTTTTATTTCCTGGAGGAATTGCATTCATATATGCATATACTTTAAATGGATTATTAGTCATATAATTTCATCCCTTCAATCATACTTAGTGCAACGCCTCTGCTAATTTCATCTAAATTATATTGACAATATGCAAGATAATTAAGTAGATTTTTAAATTTTTGTTCATCTGGATATGTTGCTTCTTCTATCTTACTTAAATCATTACTTACTACACTATCAACACAACTAGGAGCCATTGTAAATGCAGGAATACCATAATGTAATGCTTCTAGTGCGGCCATACTTTGGTATGTAACTACAGCATATATTCTATCTCTTGCACATTGCGCCGCTACTGTATTTTCTTTAATTCTATCTGGACGCAAACCTTTTTCTCTAATTACAATTGGTCTGTCAGTATGTTTTTTAAGTTCTGCTATTGTTTCTTTTACCCAAGTATCTTTATCTAAGTTGTAAAATTGACAGGGCTTTTCACTAGGTGTAACTAATAAGATTGGGCCGCCTTGTAATGCTTTACGTCCGTAATAATTCATGTATGGAGCAAATTGACATAGTGATTGAAAACGATCAGCTGGCATATCTGGTTTTATTTTTGTATGTTGGATATTATTTTTTACAACTCTGTAGAAATGTTTCTTCTTCATTAGGTTACCCATATATCCATTATCAATATAATAAAAAGGTCTTCCAGTGTCCCAACATTTCCAAATTTCTTTACGTTTGGTCATACTACGAAACGCAACAGGAATGTTATTAGGCCAAGGACTTTCATTAATTTTACTTGATATTTGTTTTCTATCAATTACTAAAGCGTTGGTACCGTGTTGCCAATGCTTCATAATCTCATCATCGCCATTTAGCATTAACATTGTTGGTGTTTGTGTGTCGTCAGCTTTCTTAGCATACCTATCCATATATATTATACCTCGTCTTCCATCATATTAAATAATTCTGTTTTCCATTCAGCATGAAATTCACAGTCTCTATAATTTTCAAACCATGGTCCACCTTCTGTGTAATGAATTAGTTTTGGTTTTTCAATATCATCATATACACCTACTAAGTAATTCCACGTATGATCTATACTACCAATCTCTTCATCTTTCAACCAGCTAAAGCGATGCATATATGCACCGTTAAGTTCTATATCATTAACAAAGTCTTGTGTAACTACAGCATTGCTTGGATGTCCACAGTTCCATAGTACCATCGAACTCCAATTTTTACGTGGATATATAGTTTGTTTTTGTCCGTCCATTTTTGTGTCTTCTGTAACTTTATAATCGTGCTGAACACACATTACTGCATATTTGTCGTCTGCTTGATCAAACAATTCTTTAATGTCTGTTGTAAGTATCATATCACTATCCATAAACACAGCCCAACCTTTAAAGTTAGTAAGTTCAGGTATAAGAAATCTGGTAAATGTAAATTCTGTTGATGCTAGTTTATCAATTGGTCTTTTATACCAGCCTGCATCTCTAAGTTCTTGTTGTTTTAATGGACGTACATCTACGTCTTTATTTCTTGCAATAATACTGTGCTTACATACTTGGTATGCAATATCTTCTCTTGTGTCATAACCTATGAATACTTTCACGGATCCCACCTTTCTATATCATCTTCTCTTAATTTATCTGTCTCACCTTTCCATACTTCAACAATATGTGCAGGTTTATCGCTTTCATTACATCCTTGGTGCCAAACACTTTTTGGAATGTCTAAAGGATTTGCAGGGTGTAGCACGTTTACACGACAGCCATCAAATGGATCGCCTGAACCAAATTTCATTTTTACGTGTGCATTACCGCTGACTAAATTCCATGTCTCGCTACGATGATCATGTCTTTGCATACTAAGTTTACTATGAGGAGCAATAACAAGTTCTTTAACTTGAAAGCCTTCTCCTTGATATAGTTCTCTATAGTGTCCCCATTCACGTTCTATCTTAGGAGCCTTCCATTCTTTTAATATCCAACTACTGGAATTCTTTTTATCCTCGCCGCCAACACCAAATGCAAATTGCACATAATGAGTATCACCATATACTTGCATTTCGGGTATATTCTTATCTGTCCTATCTCCGCCGTTAGCAAATATAATTCTAGATCCACTTTTTGTAGCAAGTGTTTTATATATTGCTCCACATGCTGTATCGTCTGAATCATCGAAACTAATAACTTCGTCTACAACACTGAGACCTTTGATTATTTCAAGGCGTTCTTTAAATGGCATAAATGGTTTACCTTTTTTACGTGTAAGCCAGTCGTCACTATTCAGTCCAACAATTAATTTGTTACCTAATTGTTTTGCGGCTTTGAAATAAGCCAAATGTCCTGAATGTATGGGATCAAATCCACCTGTAACTAAAACGATGTCCATACTGATATTTATGTATGCAGTTAATTAGGACTTAGTGAAATGGTAAGTGTAGCTGTTAAAACCTTTGATAGGCTTGCCAAATGCTTTCATTATTTCTGTTTGCATTCCACCTATTACTGATTTTTGAAACTTTAAATTTGTTTTTAAGAATATCTGACCTCCTGGATTAAGATAGTCAAACATATTATCTTTCCAGTAGTGC
>MDTB01206705.1_pt1 | contig 18512 bp, 17 predicted proteins | sample 811161 | NCBI WGS metagenome assembly MDTB01 (sample SAMN05326650, study PRJNA326480) | marine metagenome | isolation source: seawater | place: Mediterranean Sea | collected 2009
AGACGCTCAAAACTACTCATTAAACTGATATCGGCTCCTTGGTCTAGCGGGGTATAATACAATTGTGCTTGCTCGAGGGTTCGCAGCCGATAATCAACCCCTCCATCAACATTAATCACTTCGGTATGTTCTTTAACTAAATTAATGGCAGGTAAAAATCTAGCCCTTTGCAGGCCGTCTTTATAGAGCTCATCTGGCGCGATATTAGACGTGGCAACCAAACAAACACCGCGATCGAACAAGGCCTCAAACATGCCAGCCAGAATCATCGCATCGGTAATATCAGAAACAAAAAACTCATCGAAGCAAATGATACTTGCTTCCGCTGCAATCTTATCAGCTACTCGCTCTAAAGGGTTCTTTACCCCATCTAAATCGGTTAATTCGTGATGCACACGGCGCATAAAGCGATGAAAATGAATCCGTAATTTCGCCTCGCCTGGCAGAGAATCATAAAACATATCCATCAAATACGTTTTACCTCTCCCTACACCACCCCAAAAATATACGCCCTGCTCAGGCATAATCTTGCATCGAAGACCCATCAAGGCTGACAGCCAATGACCAACCCGCGCGCGTAAGCTTGGCACTCGAGCTTGACGCGCAATCAAACGGCCATACAAATTATCAAGTTTTTTTACCGCCATCGCTTGAGCCGCATCGTATTGAAAATCGGCTTTATCAAGATCAACTTTGAAGCGTTCTAGGGGGCGCAAATGCTCTGTCATATCAAATAGGGCAACAGGTTAATATCAGTATCCAGTGTAGATGGTCATCATATCACGATACTCATGTGACCAGATTAACCAGAGCTGGGTAGCTTAGCAATTAAATTTGGCCTCAATTTCATCACTGAAAACCCCGCAATAGTATTAAAAACAGCTATAATAGACTTATATCGGGAGTGATAAATTATGTTTGATTTAGGTTTTCTTATCTTTATAGGTTTTATTTGTTCAATAGTAGGCATTTTGCTGGGTGTCGGTCTATACCGCAACAACACAATATCTGAGAAACAAGCAGAACAACTGAAACAACAGTTAAGCGAGGCAAAAGCCAAAAACGATGCTTATCAGCAACACGTCGCCGATCATTTTTCCCAAACAGCGCTGATGCTCAATGACCTCACTGAAAAGTATAAAGACATTCATCAACACCTTGCATTAGGTGCCGAACAACTCTGTCGCGATGAAGAAGGCCACTCTCTACTGGTCGACTCTCCACTATCAGATGATATCAACCAAGCAAATCGACCTATCCAGCAACCCCTCGATTACGCACCTAAGAGCAATACAGAAAATAGCGGTACCTTATCCGAAGATTATGGCTTAGAAAAAGTGAATCTTAATGACACGCCCACCGAGGCAAACAACCCACCATACACTGATGGCTTTGAATCAACTGATTCAGAGGACGACTTTTCAGATCCAAAAATTCATGCTGTTTAAAACAGACCAAGACACTGAATATCTGGATAGAAACTTAACTCCATTAGTGCATTATATTTCAAGATTAACCGACAATTTTGAAAACTGAAAAAGACACCATTAATTGGAGAACATGCAATTGTTGACTTTTGGTAAAAAACATCTTAACCAAACACAGTCAGCTCTGAAAGGCCTAATAAACCGTTATGGCTGGCCTATCATTTGTGGCGTGCTTTTAGCTATCGTACTATTGCAACAGCAGCGACTCAATCAAGATAGCAGGTATGTCATCAACAGTTTTTCATCTGCTGTCGAAAAAGCCATGCCGTCAGTAGTGAATATTTATACCCAAAGAATCGTTTCCACTTCAACTTACTCGCAATCGATAAACCCTATTTTTCAGCGGTTTTTTAATTCAAAACAGGCTCCTACTACGAATAGAATTAAAAGCAGCCTAGGGTCCGGCGTTATTGTTAGCAGTGACGGATACATTCTAACCAACCATCATGTCATTCATCGCGCCGATAAAGTCAAAGTCGAACTAGCGGATGGCCGCAGTCGATTAGCAACCGTGGTTGGCTTTGACGAACCAACCGATTTAGCCGTAATTAAAATCGATATCAGTGACGTTTCCCCTTTGCTTTTTGGCAACCCTAGCAATGTCAAAATCGGTGATATTGTATTAGCGATTGGTAACCCCTATGGTATCGGCCAAACAGTCACTCAGGGAATTGTGTCAGCCACTGGCCGACATGGCCTTCATATCAATACTTATGAGAAATATATCCAAACCGATGCAGCTATTAACAGCGGCAACTCTGGCGGCGCACTAATTAACAGTCAAGGCGACCTCATTGGAATTAACAGCAGTCTTTATAGCCAAAATGGCGGCTCAAGCGGAATTGGGTTCGCCATACCCGTCGACATCGCAAGCTATGTGCTAGACAGCATTGTCCTAAACGGGCATGTCATCAGGGGCTGGCTGGGCGTGGTCGTTGAAGATATTACACCCAATTTAGCCGAGGCCTTAGCACTAGAAAATCTTAATGGTTTAGTCTTGACCGATATAAAGCCAAACAGTCCGGCTGAAACAGCAGGACTCCAAATTGGTGATATTATCACTCATATCGATGGCACAGCAATTGTCGACGGCAATATGAGTATGCACAGTATTGCTCAAACACCACCGGGCCAAAGAATCAGCCTTCGCGTTTTGCATCAGGGTGCTGAAAAAAGCTTTTTAGTCGAGATTGGCCAACGACCTGAAAAAAATATTGGCCGTGTCAACGTCATCAACTAGAACCAAGGTCATCAAATCCTATGAACATTCACCTCCTCTCATTGCCAGCGACGATTGCATGAAAATCTGGATCGACGCCGATGCATGTCCTGTTGCCATTAAAGAAATTTTATTTCGGGCAGCACAGCGACGAGAAATTTCTATCACACTAGTTGCCAACCAATTAATTGCCGTCCCTCCTTCACCATTTATTAATACACTTCAGGTCAGCGCTGGATTCGATGTTGCCGATAATGAGATTATTCGTCTGCTCAACGCCGGCGATCTTGTAATTACTGCAGACATTCCGCTCGCCGCTGAGGCAATAGAAAAAGGGGCTAAGGCATTAACCCCGCGCGGAGGACTGTATACGCAAGAAAATATTAAAGCGCGACTTACGATGCGGGATTTTATGGATAATCTGCGCTCCAGTGGCATTCAAACTGATGGCCCAGCCCCTTTAGCGCTTGGTGATCGGCAAAAATTTGCCAATCAACTAGACCGATTACTAACCCAATATCAAATCGGTGATTAATGCCATGGAGCAACGCATATGAATATACTAATCGCAGGAGGTACTGGTCTTATTGGCACCGCACTCGAAAAACAATTTCGTCAAGGTGGGCATCAAGTGTGGATATTATCAAGACAAAAAAGCCAACGAGACAACTACATCTTTTGGCAGCCTGATCAGGAAAGAATTGAACTAGACACTGATTCAAAAATTGATACGGTGATTAACCTAGCGGGCGAAAGTATCGCCGACCACCGCTGGAATAAAACCGTAAAAAAATCTATTTGGGCCAGTAGAATCCAAGCAACAAAACTACTTGCTGCAACAATACTCACGATGAAACACCAGCCCAAATTATTTCTTTCAAGTTCGGCTATTGGCATTTATGGCAATACTGGCGAAACCATCTTCGATGAACACAGTCTTGCAGGCAGCGATTTTTTAGCTAAATTAGCACTCGCCTGGGAACACGCCGCAAAAACGACTGACTCTTCATCAATTCGCAGCGTTCAACTTCGTACCGGCGTTGTGCTCAGCCCTAAAGGGGGCGTTTTAGCGCGAATGCTACTCCCATTTAAATTAGGCCTTGGCGGACCATTTAGCCATGGCAATCAATATATGAGCTGTATCAGCTTGCATGAAATCGTCAATGCCATTGAGTTTATTATTCAAACTGAGTCGATTAAAGGGCCCGTGAATCTCGTCGCGCCAGAAGCGATAACGAATCGTCAATTCACAAATACTCTAGCATCATCATTAAATCGGCCTGCCTTTTTTACTATTCCAGCCATAATCGCTAGACTAGCTTTTGGTGAAATGGCAGACGCCTTATTACTTTCAAGTAGTCGAGTTAAACCGCAAGTGTTGATTGACCATGGTTATCAATTCATTGATAAAGATTTGCGCCAAGCACTAGAAAAACTGCTATAGCACTTAAAAAAAATTCTTAGTCATAGGGTTACAGTGATTATTTCGCTGGGGTTTCATTATCAAAAACCTTGTCAAGGCGAAGCTTTGGATCCGCTAATGAACCCTCAACAATATATACCGCGCTAGAAAAACGATCTATTTCGCTATCAAACAACTTAGTCGCGATATAAGTGCCAGCGGCCAGCGGTAAACCTCCAGCCAAAGCCGCAAACCACGGCAAATTAGCTTTCAAAGGCAAAGTTGCGATTAAATTAGCATCGATGGTAGAAGTATGTAAATTCGCCCTTCCTGACATCACAAATTCACTTGAAGGCGATAAAACATGAATGGGCCGATTAAGAAAAGCTATCTCACCTTGTGATAAATCGAGCCGGCCGCTGAGCCTCTCAAAGCTTAGTCCCTCACTATAAAGACCTGAAATATCTAACTTCATCCGCCGTATCAATGTATCAAAGTTAATTAAGCTAACCAGCTTGAGTAAGCCTTCTGCCGAACTCGATGCCGACAAAAATTTACCGTCATCAAAACTAAACCCTAAAGTACCTTGACTGTCTAATAGGGAGAGTTGCTCAGGCGATGCAGGCCATGTTAAATCCACTAGCAATTGAGATGAATGGCTGGTTAAAGGCAGATTTAGAGCATCCGTATCATTAATCACCTCAGCTAAATTATCGAGGTTATAACTATGCATTTTAATCGACAAATGAGACCGATGTTTTTTATCACTATCAATAAACCAGTCTAAACCACTATCAACCGCCGAGCTTATCGCAACCCCATTAAACTCTGCCTTTATACCGTGAAGATGCAAAGATGATTCAGCTGGACTAAGTAGAAAATTCCATTTTCCTAGGGACCTCTCATTCAGCCATAAGTCATTAATAGCAACAGAACTGGCTTCTAATCGCTGGGAATCCAATAACGCTGAAAATTGAAATTGTTCTTGGTCACCGGCGGTCTGTAATTTCAAGTAATCCAAGTCAAAAAGATAACGCTGTTGCAAACTTAAGCCAAAGGCATCTTGTTGATTATCCAATTTGCTCGCCGACTGAAAGGATTGCGCTTCTGGCAAGCTGATCCTACCGGCTAACTCATCACTACTAACCACAAATTGCCACCGATCATTAGCATTTAAAAGGTCAATCTCTGAATTAGTAAAGGATCGTTCAAACGCCATAACCTGATCTACTTTAAGCCCTCTTATCGTGAACCCCATATCCAGTTTTTCGCCGAGATCAACCGCATCATATTGCTCTTGCTCACGAGTCACCGACTGTGTCAATGAAGCATAACGCTGATAAAAATCTAACCACTCATCTAAATTAGCTGTTTGAAGTTGACCAGATAATGCTAAGCCTTGCCATTCAGTATTAGCGGCAATCTTATCTAAGCCATCGTGATCGCCTAAATAAAAACCGCCATTTGTTAACTTAAACTGATGAAAATGTAATTGCCCTGTTAAGCGATCCTCAACACTGACAATCATCGGCTGATTCGATTGATTTAATTTCCATTGCAGTGTCAGGTCTGCAGTCTCAGCAAGCTCCTTTTTCAACTCGCCTGGAAAATTAAAGACCAAACCCTGCAGATCACTGTCGAGTGATAGCAATAGTCCATTCGTTGAATTTTCAAGTCTCATTTTAAATGCTGCCTGACCATCGACCATTGCAAAGATAGGCAAGCTTAACCACTGAGATAAGCGCTCGGCACTGACTGTTGTCGCCGCATCAAGTTGAAAAGGAAAATAGGCAATATCGTTTTTTTGCTGTTGATAATCACCAAGAATAATATCCATCGGTTCACCCCAAAGCCTACCCGTTAACTGCGACACTAGACCTTGCTCAGAGGTAAATCGCAATGGACCCTGTAGCGCATGGATCGACAAATTAATATTATTCATCTCTATTGAAGTACCCATTAACTCTGTTCGAAAAGCCACCTTCGGCCGCATTGCTTGACCAGATGGCAACTGAGCTTGACCAATAGGGACTTGAAGCTGCATATGCGCTTGATGCAAATCACCACTAAGCACCCAATCCTCTACTGCAGACATATAATCCAACTTCAAAGGAGATTGCTGCAAAGCACTAATAACACTTTGTAAGGAGCCAGTTATGGGGGTTTCTATCGAAAACAGTGATCCATGACTGCCCACCTCGAATTCGGCCTCAGCATCGCTAAGCCTCAACTGTTCAAACTGTGCCTGAGGAATGGTCATTGATGAATGGCGGTTATTCATGATAAATAAACCATCTAACTGTTCCAGTTTAGACCATCCACGATCGAACCGTAAACTTGCGTTAGCAACATTTAAATACAATTGAGTACTTCGGTGAGTTTTTTTATTTTTATCAAGTGAACCATGAAAAATAAATCCACCATCAATAATATTTGCGGCCAAATCAGCGTCAGTTAACCAAGTTAAAGTTTTATCTGGCAAGGTGTAAGGCAGAAGCTTAGGTAACTCTTTACCCTGACCATTCAAAACACCAATTTCCAAACTGATGTGACTAGCCGGTTGTTCAGCCTTCAGCTTCCCATTCAGTGAAAATCGACCAACATAATCAGCGGGATCGTTGGGCATAGAAAAATCTACCGCGTCACTGCTTAATAACAAACGTTGATTCTCAACAGTCCAATTTATCTGGGCTTTAGCTTGTGAAAAAACCAGTGGCTGAAGATAAACTTTAGGGAAAAAAATCGACAGCCCTGACTGATTTTTTATCTGCAAAAAGCCTTTATTGTCTTTGGCCTCAAGGTATATGTTAGCCTGCTCCAAGCCAGGTATACCTTTCCAAGCTGACAATTCAATATTTTCAAGTATAGCCTTACCCGAAAGGTTCAATTTATCAGCTAGAGGCAATGTCAATTCAACTTGCCGCAGACGTCCTTTAGGGTTTAATGCCCTTATTGATTCATATAGCTTTGGTGGCATCCACTGTTGACTATTAATCAGTTGATTTAACTGACCGAGATCTAATAGAGAAGACTTCATTGTCAAAGAATGCCATTGCTCTGCTTGACCTTTTAAGGCTATTTCTGCCGAGAAAGGGTTAAGCGCTTGCTGATTGAAATCGACATTAAAATCGTGCCAACTAACCGTTAAATATTGTTCAGCACTAAAAGCAAGACCAGCACGAAATGAAATGTTATCCAGCGTTCTCGTCTCTTCAGTTAGTGAGAAGTAACCCTGATCAATGACAAGCGCTGCCTGCCAATCCTGATTGATCGACTTATTAAGCCACAGCTGTCCAGACCAGTTATCTGCCTGCCAATTATATAAGCGACCCTTATCTAAAAATGCCAGAAAAGGGGAGAGATTCAAATTACTTGCATCAACATAGGCCTGCAACTCTAAGTCCTTAGTACCTAACTCTCCTCGTGACTGCAAAACCATACGAGTATTCTGAGCCTTCGCTAACTCCACAATCTCTAACTGGCGATGACCATTAACAGACTGAAATATTAACTTGATCGATTGTGATATATGAGCTCCCGTATCATGGACACTAGAAGGAGGTAGCAATTGCCAGCTAAGCTGCTTGACATCAACCAACTGTAAACGCTGGTAAAAATCGAGCCAATCAAAACTACTTTGTTGCTGTTTAGATTTAAAGCCTGCAATATTCCAACCTGAAGGTTCAGCATAATCCAGAGGAAGCTCAACTGCATCGGCTTTAAATTGACTGACCCGCCACTGTAAATCGATCAACGAAGCCAGCAGGTCAATCTGCAGTTCGGCTTCTCTCATCAATAGGGTGTCGCGATTATATGCACCAAGCGCAGGCTGATCATGGCTAAACTGAGCGGTTAATGATTCAATGCGAATAATTGGCTTAAAATGTTGCCATTCACCGCTTAGGCCTTCGATCTCCCAGAACAAGTCAGTATTGGCTTCTAATAAATTCAGTAAGTTTGGGGTGAGCGTTGACACTTGAGGCATCAATAGTCGACCTAAAAGAATAACTAACAAGGCCAGTATGCAGGCAAGCACGAGAACCGCCCTTATCAGGCGATACCATTGACTTAGCAAACGAGGTAAGTTCATATTGACCTTAATGCACTATATTGGCAATATTACATGGCTGAGCGGTAAACACATTAAAAGGCTTAGCAGCAACATTGCGTGATAGATAACAACGCTGATATTTAACAGCCAGACTACACCATTTACGGTTAAGACGAAATGGCAACATGTTCATTGAAATCGCGCTGAACTAAAACAAAAAGCCGTGTTTAACGTTTATTTACCCTGCTGCTACTTAGTGAAAATCCAAATCGGCTTATTAACACAGATATTTCAAACAACGTTAAGCCCATAACTCCAGAATAGCTACCCGATATATGCGAAATAAACTGCGCAGCTTTACCTTGAATACCATAACCGCCAGCCTTATCTTCTAGCTCTCCGGTCTACCAATACCATTCAATTTCTTGTTCTATGATTGACCGAAATATGACGTTTGTTTTAATGATGCGACTCTCCTGTCGAGGGCCACCGTCACACTGGCGTTGAGAAAGAATAATGACAGTTAATGCCTCGTGGCTATGGCCAGACAGCATCGATAGCATTTATTTTACATTGGTTGCCTCTCTTGGTTTGCCAAGTATCTGCCAATTAAAAACAACTATCTTAATCTGCTGCTAAAATAGTGGTATATGCAGCCTGAGCATTCGTTTCCTCTAAGCAGCGAAAACCTTGCTGAGCCTTTTGCCAGGCGTAACACGTTGTCATTAGGATGCTCTAACACCGCTTGTGACTCACCAATGTCAACAGCCAAAACGATGAAATTAACTGTCAATTACCCGAACAGTATGGCTCTTGGAGGCTATGAAGCTAAATGTGAGTTAGGGTTAGACGAATCGCATTAAGCATTATCTGATTTTTTTCTTGTGTCATAACAAAGCTAAGCCATGTATGAATGCTCAGTGATAAATATCAAAAATAAGTTTGAGTAACGGCCAAAACAATGCACTCATTAGCGCAGGCAATAAAAACAGCATATTGTCGAATGAACCACCCGTGAGACTATTGACCCAATAATTCATCAACTGATAGATAAACACTAATAAAAATACTGCTAGAATTTGGGCGCCAAGACTAAACATTCTCAATTGTTGATGTGATAAAGCACAAATATAAGCAATGATTGTCAACGCTAAGGCATGCTGCCCCAGCACGCTGCCTTCTAGTAGATCGAGTGACAGGCCAATAAACCAAGCCAACGTCATACCTAACTGAAATGGCGCCAACATCACCCAGTAAATCACCGCTAAAACGGCAAATTCAGGTCTCAGCCATTGACCCCATGTTGGTAGAGGATAAATTGATAACAGTAATATAGCTATGATGGCGAATGTCAACAACCACTTAGACTGCGGCTTATCATCGGCAACTGAAGGGCTCATAAGCTCGCTTCACCTGCAAACACCAATAACACAAACCGACTGCGATCTAATTCTGCGCTTGGCCGTACAGCTACTTTAAGGAATGCCTGACCAGGATCACGTTTAACCGTCTCCACCACTCCAACCGGATAACCAATCGGAAACCGCTGTCCCAAACCCGAACTGACTATTAGATCGCCAACTTGAATATCCGTAGTCGACACTAAATTAGGCAGCCAAAGAGTATCAATCCTACCAGACCCCTCGGCTATGGCTCGTACACCATTTCGGTTAATCTGCACCGGCAGGGCGTGACGAGAATCGCTGATTAAAATAACGGTTGACTGAATGGCATTGACCTCAACCACCTGTCCGACTAAACCATAGGCATCGATAACGGCTTGGCCGATGTAAACACCATCCTTCTCACCTTTATCAATCATTATCAACTGCTTGAGTGGGTCGGGAGATACATTGACTAACTCAGCGATTAGCACGCTGTCCTCTAGCAGAGTAGAGGAACTTAATAGCTGACGTAATCTAACATTTTCAGCTGTCAGCGAAACAAACTTTTGTAGTTTGCCATGCAGAATTCGCGCTTCATTATGCAATCGCTCATTTTCAACTATTAAGGTATCCCGCGAGGTAAAGTATGCGTCGACACCTTCAATAATATTCATTGGCGTACGAGCCACGGCATAGAATGGGGCAGAAAGGTAGGATAATAAGGTCCGCGTAGGACCCGTGGCCTGAGTATTGTAATCAAGACCTATTAGCAAGAGAGATACCGCCGCAAGCACCAATACTCTCGCGCCAAGTGATTGAGTTTTACTAAAGATCGGCTTGATAGACACTCTCCGTCTTCTACTCTAGGTCAATCTGCCGATAAAAAATCTATATTATATTGGTCCATCAATTCTAACGCCTTGCCGCCGCCGCGGGCAACACAGGTCAAAGGATCATCCGCTACCACCACGGGCAGTCCCGTTTCATTGCTGAGCAAACGATCAAGGCCCCGCAGTAATGCGCCACCGCCAGTCAAAACAATGCCTGACTCAGCAATATCAGAAGCAAGTTCAGGCGGCGATTGCTCTAGGGCGCCTTTAACGCCCTGAATAATGATGGCTAATGCATCTTGAAGGGCATCCATGACTTCATCACTGTTGATTTTAAATGCGCGCGGCACACCTTCTGCTAAATTTCGCCCTCGGACATCAATCTCACGCAGTTCACCGCCACCAATAGCTGTCCCAACTTCCTGCTTGATACGCTCTGCGGTTGAATCACCAATCAAGCTGCCATAATTACGACGCACATAAGAAACAATCGATTCGTCAAAACGATCTCCACCGGTGCGCACAGAATCAGAATAAACCACACCATTAAGCGATAAAATTGCGATTTCGGTTGTGCCACCACCAATATCGACCACCATAGAACCGCTGGCTTCCTCGACTGGTAAGCCTGCGCCAATTGCCGCCGCCATAGGCTCTTCAATTAAACGTACTTCTCTGGCACCGGCGCTCAATGCTGATTCTCGAATAGCCTTACGTTCAACTTGGGTTGAATTACAGGGTACGCAAATCAATACGCGAGGACTGGGCCGAATAAAGCTGTTTTTGTGCACGCGCGAGATAAAATGCTGAAGCATTTTTTCAGTCACCTGAAAATCAGCTATCACGCCATCCTTTAAGGGTCTTATCGCCATAATATTGCCAGGTGTTCGACCTAACATACGCTTAGCATCTGCCCCTACTGCGGCAATGGTTTTTTGCCCATTTGAGATGCGAATAGCAACGACCGAGGGCTCATCAAGAACAATGCCCTGCTCTCTCACATAAATTAAGGTGTTTGCTGTTCCTAAATCGATAGAAAGGTCGTTAGAAAAGATGCCTCTAATGGTTTTTAACATAAATCCTCAGTCTCTTTTAATCTGTTCGGCTGGCGTCACTTTAACAATAAGTGTACAGCTCAAATTGGTCGAGCAACAGGTGTTGAAACAAGATCACTATAATAACCGCTAACGCTAGAATGAAAAGCTTTTTTAGCAAATACCGAGGACATAAGATTATTTTTTCTGTTTTCAATAGCTGATTTTTACTCTCGAGTCTGGCCTACCCCCACGACATACTTGGTTCCGCCACCCTAACAAACCATAATTCAACGCAAAGGTTTCATCAAAATCGGCTAAGTCAATTATTTTACGGGTAACAATGAGACAATCCGCGTTTGCCTCTGGCTTCCGAGCCCTATTTTTCGTTACCATAGGCAATACTAAAGTGGCGTAAGCTTTGAGTGACTGAGCAAGACCGCCAATCGACACAATCACAGTAATAATACAGTCTTTGAGAGCATAAATGATATGAGTATCAACCCCGAACAGGTTGCTAATACAGCAAAGCTGGCCAAACTAAAAATTAATGCCGATGAAGCCACCGAAGTTGCGGAACGTATTACGGCAATTCTCGACTTAGTCGATCAAATGCAAGCTGTTGACACCAAACAAGTCGAACCGATGGCGAATGCCCTCGATGCGGTACAAAGACTAAGGATTGATCAAGCCAATCCCAGCGAAAATGCACAGGCTCGCCGGGCAGCCTTTCAAACCATTGCACCCGCAACGGATCAAGGACTTTATCTGGTACCCAAGGTCATCGATTAAGCTAAAATACACCTCACGCGGATAAACTATACCCGACTAATTCAAGATGGCTGCTAAGTAATGAAACCTTTACATGAACTGACGGTTGCGCAAATACAGCAACAATTAATTGAAAAAAAGTTCTCCTCGCGTGAGATCACTCAACATTATCTCAACAGAATCGACACATTGAATATCGATTACAATTGCTTCATCACGGTTGATACAAACGGCGCACTGACGGCGGCCGACCAAGCCGATCAAGCCATTGCTGAAGGTAACAGCACGCCTTTGCTAGGCGTGCCCATTGCACATAAAGATATATTTTGTACAGAAGGGCTGACCACCACTTGCGGATCAAAAATGCTGGCCAACTTTGTTTCGCCCTACGATGCGACTGTCGTTAGCAAAATGAAAACCGCTGGCGCCGTGATGCTGGGTAAAACCAACATGGATGAATTTGCCATGGGCTCATCCAACGAGACCAGTTTTTTTGGCCCAGTTAAAAATCCCTGGAATCTAGAAACCGTCCCAGGTGGTTCTTCGGGTGGCTCAGCCGCGGCTGTTGCGGCACAACTTGCGCCAGCCGCGACGGGCACGGATACCGGCGGCTCGATTCGCCAGCCAGCAGCTCTGTGTGGCATTACTGGCATCAAGCCCACTTATGGCCGCGTCAGTCGCTATGGCATGATCGCGTTTGCTTCGAGCCTCGACCAAGCCGGCCCTATGACTAAAACTGCTGAAGATGCGGCCATTTTACTCAACTCAATGTCTGGTCTCGATTATAAAGATTCCACCAGCCTCGATACCGCTGTGCCCGACTTCACTGCCACTCTAGATGAGTCATTGGCAGGCTTAAAAATTGGTATCCCTAAGGAGTATTTTGACCAACGACTCGACACCGCTATGGCAGACGCTGTTCAGGCAAGTCTCGCCGAGCTCGAAAAGTTAGGCGCTAAACTGGTTGATATCGAATTACCCAATTCAGCCTTATCAGTGCCGGCCTATTATGTTATCGCGCCGGCCGAGGCCTCATCTAACCTATCGCGTTTTGATGGTGTTCGTTATGGCTATCGCTGCAACGAACCAGAAGACTTAGAGGACCTTTATACCCGCACACGCTCAGAAGGTTTTGGCGAGGAAGTAAAACGCCGTATTTTAGTCGGCACCTATGCTTTATCAGCCGGCTACTATGATGCCTACTACCGTAAAGCCCAGCAAATTCGACGCTTAATTAAAGATGATTTTGTCCGCGCATTCGAGCAAGTGGATATTATTGCTGGCCCTACTGCGCCATCAACGGCATTTAAATTCGGCGCAAAAACCGCTGACCCTGTTGCCATGTATTTAGAAGATATCTACACCATAGCCGTGAATTTAGCAGGCTTACCGGCTATGTCACTTCCCGCCGGCCAGCTTGATAATATGCCCATCGGCATGCAGCTAGTTGGAAATTACTTTGCCGAACACAAGTTATTAAATGTTGCGCATCAATTTCAATTAGCAACCCAGTGGCACACACCCACGCCGACGTCTTTAAAAGGTTAACAGCTTATGCAATGGGAAACAGTGATTGGGCTAGAGGTTCACGTTCAGCTCTCAACACAATCAAAAATATTCAGCAGCTCATCAACGGCCTTCGGTGCCGATGCAAACACTCAAGCTGATGAGGTCGATCTTGCTTTGCCAGGCACACTACCAGTAGCCAATGAACAAGCCTTTAAAAGTGCTGTCATGTTTGGTCTAGCGATCAACGCTGATATTGAGCAAGCATCAGTATTTGAAAGGAAAAACTATTTTTACCCTGACTTACCTAAGGGTTACCAAACTACGCAACTGGAAAAGCCAATTGTCGGTGAGGGCTATATTACTATTCCCTGCAGCGGTAGCAATGACAGCAAGAAAGTTAGAATTCATCACGCTCACCTCGAAGAGGATGCCGGCAAATCGCTGCATGAAGATTTTTTAGGCATGTCGGGCATCGACCTTAACCGTGCAGGCACACCATTGATCGAAATCGTCTCTGAGCCTGATATTCGTTCGGCAGAAGAAGCCATTGCCTTTCTTAAAAAAGTGCATGCCATTGTGACTTACTTGGACATTTCCGACGGTGACATGTCGCAAGGATCTTTACGCTGCGATGCCAATGTTTCGATCCGACCAATAGGTGAGGAAAAACTGGGCACTAGGGCCGAAATAAAAAATTTGAATTCGTTCCGATTCATTGAAAAAGCTATTCATGTCGAAGTTGAACGACAAAAAGATATCCTAGAGTCCGGCGGCAGCATCCGTCAAGAAACGCGACTTTATGATAGCGAAAAAAATGAAACCCGCAGTATGCGCAGTAAAGAAGAAGCCAACGACTATCGCTATTTCCCCTGCCCCGATTTATTGCCGGTCATCATTGATCAACAAACTATCGACGACCTCAAGCAAGCGATGCCCGAACTCCCAGAACAGCGATTTGGACGATTTCAAACCGAGTTTGATCTATCAGCCTACGATGCGTCGATTCTTACTGAGCTACGACAAACTGCTGACTATTTTGAGTCCGTAGTCAATGCTTGTCAGGACGCCAAATTATCAGCCAACTGGGTGATGGGTGAGTTATCTGCTTTTTTAAACAAACACGACGTCCTTATTGAAAATTCACCCATCAACCCCGAACAGCTAGCAGGATTGATTACCCGTATTAAAGACCAAACCATTTCAGGAAAAATCGCCAAACAGGTGTTTGAAATGATGGCCGATGGCAAGGGTACAGCCGATGAAATCATCGAGGCACAAGGACTCAAACAAGTCAGTGACAGTGGTGCGATTGAAACAATGGTGGATGAAGTCATACAAAACAATGCTGACCAAGTAGCTCAATACCTTGCCGCTGATACGGATAAACGAAAAAAATTAATCGGCTTCTTTGTCGGTCAAGTCATGAAGGTATCTAAAGGCCAAGCTAACCCCGGGCAGGTAAATCAAATTCTGGCGCAAAAACTTAATAACTAACAGCACTATTTTTATACGAAAAATTATTCGCAGTTAACTCAATTGCAGGTAAAATAATTCTTGTTTTTAGTCCTCACTTTAAAGGCTTATTATGTCGGTAAAAAAAGATAAAGAAAAAGTCATCGATCCGGTTTGGGGAGAAGAGCGAATTCGAGAATTTTTAAGCCTTGAGCCACCCCAAGGCGAAGACAGCGACCACCATAAATTAGTCAAAGCTTATCAGAGCATGCGGATTGAAGATTTTGACAGCTTCATTGGTTTTTTTGTCGCCGAAAACGGTAATCTTGATGCCCGCAATGCTCGAAATCAAAGCTTTAGTGAGCTTATTTCAACGCATCGCTACAGCCAGCCTTACCTTGATATTATCAATAAATTTCGCACGTAGTCTTCATCCACTGGCATCGGTGGCCACTGCAAGCCCTGATACTTGTTCACGCTATAAATTGAGCAAAATTAACTCTAAACCTATACGCTTTATTAACGAAGCGTTTTTACGCTTGAATATTTCGATGCTTTCCGCGACCATGAAATCATCGAATCATCGAATCATTAATTCATTCAAAGAGAGAAATCACTATGCAACGCTTTGAAGGTCAAGTCGCACTAATAACGGGTGCCGCTGGGGGTATTGGTCAATCCACTGCCATACGACTTGCCAGCGAAGGCGCTGCTGTGTTTTGTGTTGACCTCGACGCAGAAGGCTTACAGCAAACCGTTGCAAGCATCAAAGCCGCAAATGGCAAGGCCTTTAGCCACACCTGTGACGTATCCGACGAACAAGCTGTCATCGATACGATTGCAACCTGCATCAGTACCTATGGAAAAATCAATCATGTCAGTAACATGGCAGGTATTTTACGCTTTGATCATCTGCATGAAACAAAAATAGAAGACTTCCAAAAAATTATGCACGTCAATGTCGGTGGCACTTTTTTAGTCTGTAAACATGCCTTACCTGAACTGATCAAAAGTAAGGGGAATGTTGTCAATGCCGCTTCAACGTCTAGCTTAGCTGGCGTGCCTTGGGCCGGCATCTACTCAGCTTCTAAGGGCGCTGTCTTAGCAATGACTAAGTCAATGTCGATTGAATACTGTAAACAAGGCGTGAGAGCTAACTGCGTCTGTCCGGGCGATATTATCACTGGCATGGCAAGCCCAAGCTTCCCAAAAAATGTTGACATGAAACTTATGGATCGCTGCATGTCGCCTACCGGCCGAAGAGGGCCAGAAGTCGTTGCCAGCGTCATTGCCATGCTCGCATCGAGCGATGGCGAACACATCACTGGCGAAGATATTCGCGTCGATGGCGGTACACTTTCCTGAGTCAGATAGTAGAACTCACTTAGTGTGTAACTTTATTTAATTGGCTCAAGAATCATAACCGGCACTTCTCTGCGGCCATCAATTCGTGCACGGTACTCAGCATAACCAGCATACATCGCATCTAACGGCGGCCATAACCGCGTTTCTTCCTCCGCCGTAGCGCGTCGAACGCAATAGGATTTTTTATCTCCGCCAATTTGACATTCAAGCTCGGGGTTGGCGACCATATTCTTGTACCAAATCGGATAGGTTGACATACCGCCTTGACTCGCGACCACCACCACGTTTTCACCGTCTTGAAGGTAAAGTAAAGGCGTCTTACGAATCTTGCCAGTTTTTCGACCCTTAATAGAAAAAATAGCGACTTGCGAACCAAGGAAAGTATTCCAAAGCCGACCATTTGTCCATTCATAGACACGCACCTGCCAACTGCCGATTTTCTTGATGAAAAAACGACCAAACTTTTCTTGCTTAGCCGTAAAAGGTTTCACTTCTTCTGTCATAACTAGCGCTCTTAATAATAATTCTCATCCAAGAAAACATACTTGGCCTTTTGCAACACGGCTATGATCCCACAAAAATCGCTCAAAACCCCAAACTGTTGCCAGTTCGTAACAGTCATCATTCAAGCGCTTAGCCATGACCAATGGACTAAAACGCCTCAAAGTTGATCAAAAAATTACCTTTTTTGGTGCGTTTTAGCCATAAACCTTTAGTTTTATACAAAGAAATCAAAGCAGATTTCCATTGCTGTGGTATTTTTTAAAGGCAAGTATGTAGTTTGTAAAAGGTTAATTTATCACTTACAACAAAAATTTGAGGTAGATAATTATGAATCCAGTACAAATTGTTCGTATCGTTGCGATAGCAGTCGCTGTGATTGGTGCCTTCGTTGCTATTCCCGAGGCTGCACTCATTATGGCCATTATTGGTTTAGTTTTAGGCGGAATGGCTGTTGATGCCGATCGTCGAACTGACTTCTTAGTCCTAGTAATTGCATTAGCAGCTGTTCATAGCGTGCTAGGATCAGAAGGAAATGATGTAATTCCTGTGGTTGGACCCATTGTCAGTGACATAATGGCTAATGTCAGCTCGATCTTTAATGCCGGCGCTTTAGCGGTGATTATCATGGTTATTAAAGATCGTTTGACCGAATAATCCACAAATCGCATAAAAAAGCCTGCTTAATGCAGGCTTTTTTTTTACCCTAGAATCGCCCTATACTCTGTTCACATTCAGCACGCTCGTCGTTGAAAGCAGTGAGCCGCTCATCCTATACACATGTTAAGAATATATGACTGTCAGCCGAGTAAAATATTGTTGCTTGCCATATAAAGCAATCATCTAAATTATAATAAACGGATAGCTATTTATGCCAGAGAAAACCATCGATCGACGAACCTTACTGGCCTCGCTTGCCACAAGTGCGGCTGGCGTTGCGTTAAGCCAACACAGTTCAGCGGGCACTCGGGTTGCAGCCGACAGCCATGGGATAAAAAATTGGGACATCATTACCGACGTATTAGTAGCCGGTTCAGGCGCGGCCGGAATTTCTGCCGCCATTGATGCACGTCGAGGCGGCGCCGACGTATTAGTCGTTGAAAAACTCAACAAACTGGGCGGTTCATCCGCTTTGTCTGGGGGTGTTATTTATGCGGGAGGCGGGACCGCATTACAGAAAGCCTTGGGGTTTACTGACAGCGTGGAATCCATGTACCACTACATCGCCCATTCAGGTCGCAAGCACCCCCACCTCGATAAAATTCAACGCTACTGTGAACAAAGCGTTGCTCACTTTGATTGGTTGGTCGACAATGGCGTACCCTACAATAAACTATTTAGTGATGGCAAAGGACTTGGCTTCGATGAAGCCTCACTCTACTACTCGGGCAGTGAAGAAGCATGGCCATGGCGTGACGAATGTAGACCCGCGCCCCGCGGCCACGTACCCTGGGAAAAAGGCCACCAAGGCGGCAAGCGTTTGATGCGCTCATTATTAGCCTCGGC
>MDTB01131610.1_pt1 | contig 18509 bp, 18 predicted proteins | sample 811161 | NCBI WGS metagenome assembly MDTB01 (sample SAMN05326650, study PRJNA326480) | marine metagenome | isolation source: seawater | place: Mediterranean Sea | collected 2009
CTCCTTTTTTATATCTTAATTAAATAAACTTATATAAAGTTCAATTATACTCTTTTTATGAAAAAGTCTATAAACACGTTTTTAAAACATACAGCAAAGGATTTTCATAACCAATCGGTTAATCCGCCAGTAGTAAGAGCATCTACAATAATTTTTAAATCTTTACAGGATATACGTAAGATGCAAAAAAAATACAAGAAAGACCCTAGAGGAGGCCACTTTGATTACGGAAGACAAGGAACCTCCACTACTCATATCTTACAAAAAATACTATCAGAATTAGAGGAAAGCTATCATACATTTTTAACTCCAACTGGATTTGGATCAGTTTTTTTAGCGATTTTTAGCGTAGTGCGTCCCGGAGACGAAATTTTAGTTGCTGATCCTGTTTATTTACCGACTCGTCTTTTTACAGAAACTTTTTTAAAAGATTTCAAAATTAAAACTAAATTTTATAATCCTCATGATTTAAAGACAATTTCACAAAATATAACAAGTAAAACAAAACTTATTTTTGTTGAAAGCCCCGGTAGTAACACTTTTGAATTTCAAGACCTATCAAATATTGTGAAAATTGCAAAAAATAAAAAAATTTTTACAGCTATAGACAACACTTGGGCAACACCATATTTTTTTAAACCAATCAAAATAGGCTTTGATATGTCAATAGTTTCTGCGACAAAATACTATTCTGGACATTCAGATGTAATGGGTGGAAGTTTAGCAGTAAATAAAAAAGCTTTTAAATATGTCGAACAGACTAATAAGATTACTGGTTTAAGATTAAGTCCAGACGATGCATATTTAATTTTAAGAGGTTTAAGAACTCTAGATATTAGATTAGAAAAACATCAATCTAATGCAAAAAAAGTAGCTGCATTTCTATCTAAAAACAAAAAAATTACATTGCTTTATCCTTATAAAAAAGATTCTTTCAATTTTAGAATGTGGAAAAAGTATTATAAAGGAGCATCTGGGCTGATGGGATTAAGAATTAAAGTAAAAAATAAAAATTCAATTAAAAAATTTATTAATTCTTTAAAATTATTTGGATATGGTTATAGTTGGGGAGGTTTTGAAAGTCTGGCATTGCATCAAGAAATAGTAGAAAGAGGTTACAGAAGTTACCTTAATCTTAAAAAAGATGAACATATTGTTAGACTTCATATTGGCTTAGAAGACGCTAAAGATCTTATTAGTGATCTAAAAAATGCTATGAAGCATATTAAATAACATGTCAGAAAGATTTATTAATAACAGATTAACCCTCATAGTTCTTATCTCTGCCTGTATTGTGATAATGATTTCTATGGGTCTTAGACAGACTTTTGGTTTATTTTTTCAGGCTTTTGAAGAAGGGTTAGGCTGCACTCGGACAGAATTTGGTTTAGCAATCGGAATTCAAATGATCTTTTGGGGAATGTTTTCACCTTTGTTTGGATTAGTAGCTGATCGATTTGGAGGAAACAAAGCAGTATTTATTGGATTTTTAATTTTTGGAGCCGGCATATACATGCTTTATTCAGGGCCTAATACAGGTATTTTTTTTCAAATAAGTTTAGGAGTTTTAATTGGAATTGCCCTAGGAGCTACAGCAATAAGCGTTCCAGTATCAGAGGTAAGTAAACATTTCCCAAATGAAAAGAGAACAATCGCAGCAGGAATGGTAACCGCAGCAGCTTCAGTTGGCTATTTTATTGCTCCTCTTTTTACAAAATATTCTTTAGGAGAATTTGGCTGGGAAGAGACTTTAAGATTTTTTCTTTATTTTATTCTTGTGGGTTCCTTAGTTTCTCTTTTCATATTTGCTCCAAAAAAACTAACTGATCAAAATCAATCAATTGTAAAAAATCAAACATTTTTTGAAGCTCTTAGAGAAGCTTGCTCTCACAGGGGATATGTTTTACTTAATGCTGGTTTTTTCGTTTGTGGCTTTCAAATAACACTAGTAGCTACACATATCCCAGGATATATGCAGGAAAGAGGAATGGGGGGCTGGTCAGCAACAATAATTTTGGCACTTATAGGATTATTTAACATTATTGGAACATTAGGTATGGGTTATTTAGGAACTAAGTATAGAAAAAAAAATTTACTCTGTCTTCTTTATGCATTAAGAGCTTTAGCTATAGCAATTTTCATTTTTTCACCTCCTTCAAATACAATGTCTATTGTTTTTGGAATTACATTTGGCTTACTTTGGCTATCTACCGTGCCACCTACGAATGGAATAGTGGCTCAAATTTTTGGAACTAAATATTTGAGTTCACTTTTTGGGATTGTATTTTTAAGCCATCAAGTTGGAGCGTTTATAGGGGCCTATCTAGGAGGCTATTTTTATGATCAATTTGGTTCTTATGATTACGCATTTTACATGGCTATAGCCCTTTCTATATTTGCTACGATTGTTCATTATCCTATAAATGAACAGCCGATTAAAAGACAAGCGGCAACAACTTAAAGTTGTACTTAGAGTCTGAACTAGAATCAAAAAGGAATCAAAACAAGAACATCCATAATTATTGAATTTGATTTGTGGATAATTATTTATTTCATTGTAATTTTTATCATTAATTTTAATAGTATCGTTAACAAAGGAGATAAAATGTTTTCAAAAGAATTAAATAAAAAATTAGATCAATACCATTTGCTAAATCACCCTTTCTACAAGTCATGGAATGAGGGAAAATTAAATAGAGAAATAATCAAAGACTATGCGGAACAATACTACCAACATGTAAAAGCATTTCCGAGATACATTAGTGCAACTCACTCTTTATGTGAAGATATAGAAAAAAGAAAAATTCTTTTAGAAAACTTACAAGATGAAGAGCATCCAGAGGGTGATCACCCAAAACTTTGGAAAAATTTTGCTCTATCAGTTGGTGCCAACGAAAGGGAAATCGAAAAAGTAAAGAAATATCAATTTACAAAAGATTTAATTGATAATTTTTTTAAACAAGCAAGATTATCTTATGCTGAAGGATTAGGCTCTTTATATACTTATGAGCGACAAGTCCCTGAAATTGCTGAAACAAAAATTCAAGGTTTAAAAAAATATTATGGAGTAAGCACTAAAAAAGGTTTAGAGTTTTTCGAAGTTCATAAGGCTGCTGATATTCACCACAGAAAAGAATGTGAAAAGTTATTAGATAGCATGTCTAAAAGCGAACAAGAAAAGGCTGAGAAAGCCGCTCTATCTACAGCTAAATATTTGTGGAATTTTCTTTCTGGCATGTCAGAAAAACACAATTTGATGGCTGCTGCATAATTTTAGATTAAAAATTAAAAGATAATTCCTTTAAGATTTTATAATATCGACTATAACTATCTTAATGGATGGTAGTAGAAGAAACGAAATTGACTTTCTTAGAGCAATATCTGTACTATCCGTTATTACATTTCATATTGATAAAGAAATTTTCCCACTCGGTTATTTAGGAGTAGATCTATTTTTTGTTATTTCTGGATATTTGATAACTAGAAATATAATAAAGAGTTATCAAAACAAAAGTTTTTCTTTTAAACAATTTTATTTAAAAAGAATTAGAAGAATTCTTCCTGCGTTATTAGTAGTTCTTCTTACGACTTTTTTATCAGCTATTTTTATTTTACTGGTAGCAGATTCTCAGAAATTTTCAGAAAGTATATTAACAACTTTATTATTTATATCGAATTTTTATTTTTGGATTACCGGTGGTTATTTTTCATCAAGTGATGAATTAAAGCCCTTACTGCATCTTTGGTCATTAAGCGTAGAAGAACAATTTTACTTATTTTTTCCTTTATTTTTAATATTAGTATTTAAAATTTTTAAAAGTTTAAAAGTTAGATTGCTTTGTATTCTTATCACAATAGCAGCGTCTTATTGGATAAATATTATTTTTATTTCAAAAGGTCATAATGATCCAATATTTTTTCTTTTTCCAGCTAGAGCCTGGCAATTTGGTCTAGGTGCATTTTTTGCATTTCTCCCTAATTTAAAAATTAAAAATATTTTCTATGATAGCTTGTATTTAATTATAGCTTTAGGACTGATAATATTAAATTTTAATATCACCTTAAAAGGCTTACCAGCTGGAACTTTACTATCACTAGGAACAGTTATGGTGCTTTTTAAATTGCATAATCAAAAAAATGTTTTCTCTAATTTTTTTAATATTAAAATTTTGATCTACGTAGGGTTAATTTCTTATTCTTTATATTTGTGGCACTGGCCAATAATTTCTTTTTTGAAATATATAAGTATAGGAAAAATTTCACTTACTAATATCTTTTTAGCACTATTTCTAACTTTCTCGTTTGCCATATTAAGTTGGAGGTATGTTGAACAGCCGTTCATAAAATCCCTGCCCACTAAACAAGTTTTAATTTATGTTTTTTTATCGTATTTTGTTTTAACTTTATTGAGTTTAATAGTCTTAACTAGCAAGGACTTTCCTTCTAGATATGATAAATTTTCAAATAATTTAGCAAAAGCTATAGGATCTACCTATCATTGCTCTATCTTTGATTATAGAAAGTATGGTTATTCTTACTCTTGTATAATTAATAAAAAAATTAGAAAAAAACCGGAAATTATTTTATTTGGAAATTCTCATGCACATATGTATGGCTGGGGTTTAAAAGAAATTTTGATTAAAAAGCAACTGCAAGGCCTTACAGTTCCTCTTAACTCATGTTTACCTTTTGCAGATTTAAATATTTCTAAAAAATGTTTATTTAAAGCTGAGACTTACCTCAATACAATTATAAAGGATCAAAATATTAATACTGTGATAATAGGATTTACTTGGTATGTAGATGATTTAATAGATTTAAATGGGAAAACAATTAATGACGCCGATTATTCGGAAAGAATAAAATCAATTGATAAATTGATTTTAAAACTCAATAATAAAGGAAAAAAAGTTTATCTTTTAGGCCCTATAGAAACACCTCAACAAGAATTAGCTTCAGTTTTAAGCAGAGAAATAGCTTTTAAAAAAGTTAAAAATTATGACTTATCAGTAAAAAAGGAAAATTTTTATTCAAAATATAAAGTTCCTTTGAATTATTTTTCAAAAAAAATGAAAAAAAATTTCTTATTACCTCATGAGATATTATGTGATAACAAAAAGTGTTATTTTGCAGATAAAAATGGATCTTACTTTTCAGATACAAATCATTTAAGTTTTTATGGATCTTCAAAAATGAAATCACTATTTAACTTTTAAAGTAATTGTAATTTGTAATTTTTTTTGATTAATTGCTCTTATGAATAAAAATAATGAATACCTATGGGATGATAAAAAACCTACCGCTCAAATGTTAGGAAGGTGGCAGCCATGGCATGCTGGTCATCAGAAACTATTTGAAGAAATATTAAAAAAAACTGGTCAAGTGAATATAATGGTTAGAGATGTTCAGGGCGTCGATGATAATCCTTTTGATTTCGAAACTGTTAAAAAAAACATATCTGATGCTTTACAGGATTATAAAAATAGATTCAAAATTACTTTAGTTCCCAACATTACTAATATTTGCTATGGTAGAGGAGTAGGCTATAAAATTGAAGAAATAGTATTAGACGAAAAAACACAACAAATTTCTGCAACTAAAATTAGAGAACAGATGAGAAAAGACGGAAAACTCAAATAGATGAGAGCTGTTCTCACTTGACCTAGTAGTAAGTCAAATATATACAATATAAATTCGAAGGGAAAACTACTCAAATGATCTATAACAACCCATTTTCAGGATTATCAGTTTTGGTGTCACCTATAGCCATGCAAGTATTTGTTATTGCTATGATTGGATTGGTGGTGCTAGGAACTATTATGGATATGATCCATAAGAAAAACGTAAAATATTTTTTTAACAATGCAAAAAAAGCTAAAAAAAATGCAAAAGTCGACTTAACATCTGCTCAACGAACGGCTGTAATTCTCAAAACAGTTGCACAAGATATTGCGACAACATCTGAACTAGGAAGAGGTAAAAGAAGAGTGGCTCATGTTCTAGGTATGTATGGTACAATTATTTTCTGGGTTACATCAGTATTCATGATTTTTTCTTATCCCTCATCAGGTTTAGACACTCCCTCAAGTTTAACAACAATGTGGCACTTAGGAGCTATGATGACTTGTGTAGGCGGATATTGGTTTTGGTTTTTTTTAAGAGTAGACGTTTCCGCGGAAGCTTATCCTTGGTATAGGATAATTAAGGCAGATTTATTTGTTTTAGCATTACTTGCTTGTTCAACATTTGGTCTAGCATGGTCATATACTCAATTTTCAAATATGATTGGGTTAAGTTATTTATTTTTAATTTTATATATAACTTCAAATTTAGTTTTATTTGGAGGTGTTTATTGGTCAAAGTTTGCTCATATGTTTTATAAGCCAGGTGCTGCAATTCAGAAAAATCTTGCTGAAGCTGATGGATCTAGAGACAATTTGCCACCACCAGCTGATGCACCAGAACAATTTGGATTAGGGATAAAAAGAGAAGAACCGAAGCATTATTAAAAAAATTATGATAAGAAACTTTAAAGGGAAAAAATAAAAAATATGTCAACTTTTGTATATATGACTAGGTGCGATGGATGTGGACACTGTGTAGATATTTGTCCATCTGACATTATGCATATTGATGAAACTATTAGGAGAGCTAAAAACATAGAGCCAAATTTTTGTTGGGAATGTTATTCATGTGTTAAAGCATGTCCAAACCATGCAATTGATGTAAGGGGATACGCAGACTTTGCTCCAATGGGACATAGCGTTAGAGTAAGAAGAGAAGAAGAAAAAGGAACAATTTCATGGAAAATCAAATTTAGAAATGGAACGGAAAAAGACTTTGTTTCCCCTATAACTACAAAACCATGGGGTAAATTTATTCCAAAATTAGCTGAAGCAGATAAACCGAGGCAAGGGGAAATGAATTCTCAAATTCTTTACTCAGAGCCAGAAGGATTAAATACAAAACAAGATTTACCAACCATAAACAAAGATTCATTTAAAAAAGGTGTTTATTATTAATGCCGAAAAATAAAATAGTTCACGAAAATTGTGACGTGCTTGTTGTAGGCGGCGGTATGGCTGGAACCGGTGCAACTTTTGAAGCTAGACATTGGGGGAGAGATTTAAAAATTATCTGCGTAGAAAAAGCTAACATAGATAGAAGTGGAGCGGTAGCACAAGGATTATACGCGATAAACTGCTATATGGGAATGCGATGGAATGAAAATCAACCAGAAGATCATGTAAGATATGCTAGAAATGATTTGATGGGATTAGTAAGAGAAGATTTAGGTTATGATATGGCTCGACACGTTGACTCTACAGTACATATGTTTGACGAATGGGGTTTGCCAATGATGAAAGATAAAAAAACTGGCAGATATCAAAGAGAAGGTAAGTGGCAAATTATGATACACGGTGAAAGCTATAAACCTATTGTCGCTGAGGCAGCAAAAAAATCTGCTGATAAAATTTATAACAGAATAATGGTTACTCATTTATTAATGGACGAAAATAAAAAAAATCGTGTTGGCGGAGCAGTTGGCTTTAATATGAGAACAGGTGATTACCATGTTTTTAAAGCAAAAACTGTAATAGTAGCTGCAGGCGGAGCATCTCATATTTTTAAACCTAGAGCAGTTGGAGAAGGCATGGGGAGAACTTGGTATGCCCCTTGGAGTAACGGATCAGCTTACGCTCTTCCAATAGCTGTGGGAGCTAAAATGACACAAATGGAAAATAGAATTGTGTTATGTAGATTTAAAGATGGATACGGTCCAGTAGGAGCTTATTTTCTACATTTAAAAACTTACACTCAAAATGCTAATGGAGAAAATTATGAAAAAAAATGGTACGACAAGACCAAAGAGCTTGTAGGGGAGTATATTGATCATCATCCAACACCTACTTGTTTAAGAAATCATGCTTTTATCCAAGAAGTTATGGCTGGCGGCGGACCAATTCACATGGTTACAAAAGAGGCATTTCAAGATCCTCATTTAGAAACAGTGGGCTGGGAAAATTTTTTAGGCATGACTGTTGGTCAAGCAGTTGTTTGGGCTTCTCAAAATATTGATCCAAAGTATACAAATCCAGAATTAACTACTTCTGAACCTTATGTTATGGGTTCCCACGCTACTTGCTCTGGTGCTTGGGTAAGTGGACCTGAAGATATATCTCCACCAGAATATTTTTGGGGTTATAATAGAATGACAACAGTAGATGGTTTATTTGGAGCTGGCGATACAGTCGGTGGGAGTGCACACAAATTTTCTTCAGGGTCATTTACCGAAGGAAGACTTGCAGCAAAAGCGGCTATTAAATACATACAAGATAAAAAAGCCGAGGAAATTAAAGTAAGTGATAAACAATACAATGATTTAAAAGAAGTTATTTATAAACCATTAGATAATTATACAATTGGAAGAAATGAAATTACTGGAGGGACAGTTTCACCAAGTTACATTTCTCCGATCCAAGGTCTACAAAGACTTCAGAAAATAATGGACGAATACGTAGGTGGAATAACAGCTAATTACATGACTAATGATAATTTATTAAAAAAAGGATTAGAATTATTAGATTGTCTTCAAGAAGATCTTGAAAATGTTGGAGCAGAAGATTATCACCAATTAATGAGAGCGTGGGAATTAAAACACAGAACTTTGACGTCACAATGTGTAACTGAGCACACATTATTTAGAGAAGAAACACGTTGGCCAGGTTATTACTATAGGGGAGATAAATTAAAACTTGATGATGAAAATTGGCATTGTTTAACAGTGTCTAGAAGAGATCCTAAAACAGGTAAATTCACACTAGAAAAAATGCCAGTTTATCATATCGTTGGAGACGAAAAGAAACAGAAAGCTTCCTAAGATACTTTAATGAATTTGTTAGAAAAAAGTGATGATGAAATCATTAAGATCGCTAGTCCCATTTGGTCTAATCTTGTTAAATCTTCTAATATAAAAGATTACGGAGGCTTTACGAAAGACTTCTCTTCTCAAATGCTTTACGGAGCAAATGAAGTTGAGCTCGGAAAACAGTGGGCAAGCAATAAACTACTTACAAGTCTTTCAGAAAAACAAGAGGTTATGGGGTGTATACGAAGGGACAACTTTATTACGGTTTTGTATAAGCAAAAAAGCAATACTGTTAAGGGAGAATTTTTAGGTAGATTGGTTTTAGGAATTGAAGGCGATTCAGTAAAAGTATTCGGGGCAACAATTTATTAATATTGACAAGATCTGTTTTCAAGCATACTTAGAAGTATGCTGGAAATTTATCTTCCAATCGCACAAGTCAACGTAGACATCTTTTTATTACTATTCTTAAGTTTAGCTGTTGGAGTATTATCGGGATTATTTGGAGTTGGCGGAGGCTTTTTAATGACGCCGTTTTTAATATTTATGGGAATACCTCCAATCTATGCAGTTCCAAATGAGGTAAATAATATATTAGCTACATCTGTATCTGGATCTCTTACTCACTGGTATAAAGATACATTAGATTATAAAATGGGATTAATGATTGTTTCTGGTGGTGTACTAGGAACAATTTTAGGAATAGCAACTTTTACATTTTTTTCTGATATTGGAAAAATAAGTATAATAATTTCATTATTATATATGTATCTACTTGCAATAGTTGGAACTTTAATGTTAATCCAAACTTATAAAGAAAAAACCCTTCAAAGTAAAAAAATTTCTATTAAACAAAAACTACATGAACATAATTGGCTTCAGGGTTTACCCATTAGAATGAGGTTCCCTAAATCTAAATTATATGAAAGTGCTTTGACTCCTATTTTATTAGGTTTAGTAGTTGGTTTTGTTGCGGCAATGATGGGTATCGGCGGTGCGTTTTTAATGGTTCCTGCTATGATTTATATAGTTGGAATGCCAATTAAATTAATACCAGGAACTTCATTATTCGTTACTATATTTATAAGTGCAATTGTAACTGTGCTTCATGCATTTAACTATGGTTCAATCGATCTATTTTTAGTTATCCCATTAATAGCCGGATCTATAATAGGAGTTCAGCTTGGTCAAAAACTTGGGCAGTTCTTAGATAGCACCGAATTAAAATCTTTATTTGCAATGCTATTAATTTCAGTTGCTATTGCTATCGGTTATGATTCATTCTTTAGAGATAAAACAATTGAAGATTCAAATGTAAAAATAGTAAACACTGATTTAAATATATTAGCAGACTTTATATTAAAATTTTCAAATGATGCTCCTTTTTTATATGGTGCCTTAGCAATAATTTTAGCAATTTCACTTGGAGCTTTAGCTGCTTTAGCAAGAAAAATTTTAAGTCCTATTGCCAAAAGATTATTAAGTGATTTTAGAAAAAAAGACCAAAAGAAAGAAAGTGATATTAAGTTTCCAGAAAAATAATAATTTTATGCACTTCTGTAAAGTTTTGTCATTACAAATTCTCTGTGCCCTAAAGCTTCAGCGCAAGTCAGTCTACCATTAGCCACTCTAAGCATAGTTTTAATAAGCTCATCTCCAGCTTGAGATAAGTTCATTTCTCTAGATAAAATTTTTGAAACATCACAATCTACATGCTCTTTCATTAATTTTGCTGTCAAAGGATTAGCGGTAAGTTTAACAACTGGCTCTATAGGATTACCTATAATATTTCCTTGTCCTGTTGGAAATAAATGAATATTGAATCCTCCTGCCGCTTGTAAAGTTACACACTCAGCTGCAGCAGACGAGGTATCCATAAAATATAACCCTTTTCCTTTTTGTGGTTCTTCAGCAGGTTCCAAAACATCAATAAATTTTAAATTTCCAATTTTTTGAAAATTTCCAAAAGCTTTTTCCTCTATAGTGGTTAGTCCACCCGCTATGTTACCTGCTGTTGGTTGACTCTCAGAGAGATCATCTGTTGCTTCTTTTAAAATAAAATCATTGTAAGCATTCCAAGTTTTCATAAATTTTTCTTTTGCTTCTGGTGTTGCGCCTCTAGCCGCGCAAACTTTTTCTGCACCAGTCAATTCTGAAGTTTCACCGAAACATAAATGAACACCAAAAGGCTCTAACTTTTCCATTAAATTACCTACCGTTGGATTAGATGCTAAGCCAGATGTTGTATCTGATTCCCCGCATTTTACAGATATCCATAAATCACTTAGAGGACACTCTTCTCTTTGTTTTTCAGATGCCCATTGAGAAAATTCTTGAGCTTTTTTTGATGCTTTCATAATTGTACCAATGTCTCCAGTTCTTTCTATATGAAAGCCTTCAACAGGTTTTCCGGTTTTTGCTATTGCGTCAACTATTCTTTTTGTCCATTTAGGCTCAATACCTATGACAATTACTGCAGCAACATTTGGATTTTTACCAGTACCAATCATAGTTCTAAAATGTAATTCAAGGTCAGCTCCAAATTGTAATCTTCCATATGAATGTGGTAAAGCTATAGTTCCCTTGATGTTGTTTGCAACTGCTTCTGCGCAAGCGTTTGAAATATCGTCGACGGGAAGAATGATTACGTGATTTCTTGTTCCAGCTCTACCATTTTCTCTTTTGTAACCTAAAAAGGTTTTAGGGATATCCATTAAATTACCATTTTTTTGTTTTGACATTATGAACGTGAACATGATCACCTTTGTTTATAGACTTGACTACTTTTCCTATATCATGACCATATTTTAATATTGTATCGCCTTCTTTGAGATCTTTCAGGGCAATCTTATGGCCTAAAGGCACTTCATTAATAGAGCTTATTTTTACTGTTTTATCATTTTCCATGATCCAGGCACTACATTCTTGCCCTTTTTTAGTTTTTTCAATAACTACAACTCCCACGTTGTCTTTTTCGTCATGAATGATCAGGTCGGGCTGTGACATAAAATATTTAATGGATATAGACTAAATTTTGATATATTGGAAGAGAGATTTTAAAAAAAAACAAACTTCAGGATTAATAATGAGCAAAATGACTACAGAAGAAGCTTTTATCAAAGTTTTACAAAGACATGGCATTGAGCACGCTTTTGGAATAATTGGCTCTGCTTTCATGCCAATATCCGATTTATTTCCGAAAGCAGGAATTACATTTTGGGATGTAGCTCACGAAACTAATGGAGGTTTAATTGCTGACGGCTACACAAGAGCAACAGGCAAAATGTCTATGGTCATAGCTCAAAACGGACCAGGTATAACAGGATTAGTTACTCCTATAAAAACAGCATATTGGAATCATACTCCTTTACTATTAGTTACTCCTCAAGCAGCTAACAAAACTATGGGCCAAGGTGGTTTTCAAGAAGTAGAACAAATGAATTTATTTAAAGACATGGTTTGCTACCAAGAAGAGGTGAGAGACCCAACCAGGATCGCTGAGGTTCTCAATAGAGTAATAGAAAAAGCAATAAGGGGTTCAGCACCAGCTCAAATAAATGTCCCAAGAGATTATTGGACTCAAGTAGTAGACATAGAGATCCCACCTATTGTAAGATTAGAGAGGCAAGCAGGAGGAACTGAAGCAATTGTAAAAGCAGCAAAACTTTTATCTGAAGCAAAATTTCCGGTTATACTTTCTGGAGCAGGAGTAGTTATAGGCGATGCTATTGAAGATTGTAAAAAATTGGCAGAAAAATTAGATGCCCCAGTTTGCTCTGGATATCAGCATAACGATAGTTTTCCAGGAAGTCATCCATTAGCAGTAGGACCATTAGGTTACAATGGTTCAAAAGCTGCAATGGAACTTATATCTAAAGCAGATGTAGTTCTAGCACTAGGGACTAGATTAAATCCATTCTCAACTTTACCAGGTTACGGAATAGATTATTGGCCTAAAAGTGCAAGTATTATTCAAGTTGATATGAATTCAGACAGAATAGGTTTAACAAAAAAAGTTACCGTAGGTATTTGTGGAGATGCAAAACTTGTTACACAACAATTGATAAGTAAACTTTCATCAAAAGCTGGAGACTCTGAAAGACTAAAAAGGAAAGATTTAATTCACCAAACTAAATCAGCATGGTTACAAAAATTATCAAGCTTAGATCATGAAGACGATGACCAAGGCACTGTATGGAATAAAGAGGCCAGAGAACGAGATAAAGACAGAATGTCTCCGAGACAAGCATGGAGAGCTATACAAGCGGGAATGCCTAAGGATGTGATTATTTCAAGTGATATCGGAAACAATTGTGCAATCGGAAATGCTTATCCAACGTTTGAAAAAGGAAGAAAATATTTGGCGCCTGGTTTATTTGGTCCTTGTGGATATGGTTTCCCTGCAATTCTTGGAGCAAAAATAGGTTGTCCAAAAACACCTGTAATAGGATTTGCAGGAGACGGAGCTTTCGGAATAAGCATGAATGAAATGAGTTCTTGTGCAAGGGAAGAATGGCCTGCGATTACAATGGTTATTTTTAGAAATTATCAATGGGGAGCTGAAAAAAGAAATTCTATTTTGTGGTTTAATGACAATTTTGTGGGAACTGAACTAGATTTAAAACTAAGTTATGCAAAAGTTGCGGATGCATGTGGATTGAAAGGCATTACAGTTAAAACAATGGAAGAATGTACTAAAGCAATCAAACAGTCATGTGAAGATCAAAAAAAGGGAATTACAACATTTATTGAAATTATTTTAAATCAAGAATTAGGAGAACCTTTTAGAAGAGATGCGATGAAAAAACCCGTTAAGGTAGCTGGGGTAAGTAAGTCAGATATGAAACCTCAAAAAAATCTAGCTAATTAAAGTCTTAACCGATCCGATTTTCTCAATTTTGCCAATAAACAAACCTTTATTATTCAGAGGAACTACACCAATAGAAGATCCAGTAAAAACGTAGAAATCTTTATTCAAAAATACTTTGTCTCTTTTCAATTTTGTTAAAACAAACTTTAAAGAGTTAAGAGGGTTTTTGAATACTGTATTGGTATTTCCATAGACAATCTTATTTAATTTTTTGTTAAGCATCGTAGTTTTCAAGTTTTTAATATTTATTCTTTTATTTTTTATTTGTTTACCAATAATAAATTTTACATTAGCTCCAAAATCACTACATAAATCACCAAATGATTTTATACCCTTTTTTCTTTGTCTATAACCAACAACTTCAATAGCAGGCGCTATACTTACGATGTATTTTTTTAAATTATTTGTTGTAACTATTTTGTTTAAAGAAAAAAAATTTTTTTTTATTTTATAAACAACTTCTAATTCAATACCAAGAGTGTAATTGTTTGTTTTTACTTTTTTTCCACTTTTTAAAAAATTTCTTTTGTAAACTGCTGCATAAAACGGCTCTTTTTCACCAAGTTTTTTTATTACCGCAATAGCAGTACCAGCAGCTTTAAATCCAATAATTGGTTCTTTGACTTTACTTTCACATAATTTTCTAAATTTTTGGGCATTTGATATTTTTTTAGTTAAATAAATTGGCAATGGTTTTATTATTTTGTTTTTTAAAAATGCCTTTACTATTTTATTTGAGTAATTATCTAATTCTTTTTTTTTCATTTCTTTAAATCTAAAACAGTTGCTGGATCTAATTTAATATTAAACCAATTTAGTCTAATATCCAAATGTGGTCCAGTTGATCTACCAGTTTTTCCAACGGTTCCAACTACTTGGCCTTTTTTAATTTTTTGCCCATTATTGACATTTATATCTTTCATATGCATGAACAGAGTGCTAATTCCATGACCATGATCAAAAATAATTGTACCTCCAGTAAAGTATAAGTCTCTTTCCGCAAGAGTGACCGTACCATCCAACATTGCTTTTACTGGCGTTCCTTCTGGAGCATGAAAATCTATACCATAATGAGGTCTTCTTGGTTTTCCATTTAAAATTCTTTGGCTTCCATAAACTCCTGTAATTATAAAGTCATCAATTGGAAGGCTAAATTCTTCTTTAAAAAAAGATAGATTACTGTTTATAGCTCTTGCCTTACCAATTAATTTATTATCTTTTTTTATACGATCATATACTTCAGGCGGCGGTGTTACCTGCTTTGGAGGCAATCCATCTATCCTCTGTATTTTATATTTTTTTTTAAATACTTTCTTTTCTATTATTCTTGTTTCTTCTCGATCAACTATTTTGATTAAAATATTGTTTTTTCTGTCTCTTCCTATTCCAAACACAAAATAACCATCTTCGGTTACTTTAACTTTAGTTTTGTCAATTAAAACTTTTGAACCAGGATTTGTTTTGCCTAAAATGAAAGACCCTTGTTTAAATTCTCCTTGAAATTCAGCTGAATTTAAATTTAAAGGTATTAAAAATAAAAATGTTATTAATTTTATTATTTTGCAGTCCATCCGCCATCAACTAATAGTGAAGTCCCTGTAATCATAGAGGCAGCATCCGATGCTAAAAAAACAACCGCTGAAGAGATTTCAGACATTTCTGCAAATCTTCCAAGGGGAATACTATTTAAAACCTCTCTTTTAAATTTTTTGTTTTTTAAAAACTTTTTGGTCATTGGTGTAATTACAAAAGTAGGAGCTATAGTATTAACTCTTATGTTATATTTGGCCAAGTCTATCGCCATACCTTTTGTAAGACCTTCTATACCAAATTTTGTCATATTATAAACACTTCTAATAGAGCCGCCTACATGACCCATTTGTGAGGACATATTAATAATAGCACCACCTATTTTTTTTCTATTTTTAGCAACTATCATTTTATTAGCCACTAAATTTGCTACATTAAAAGCAGCTTTAATATTAATATTTACTATTTTGTCCATATTATTTTTTTTAACTTCTAAAAAATGCTCTGGAATATTTGTGCCTGCATTATTAATTAAGATATCGATTTTTGTTTGTTGATTTATTATCTCTTTAATTCTGTTATAATTTGTTAAATCACATACATAAGTTTTACACTTAACTTTCTTTTTTTTCACTATTTTTTCTAAATTATTTAGATCTTTTTCAGTTCTGCTTATTAAAATTAAATTTGAACCAGCTTCTGCTAACGCAAGAGCACATGCTTTGCCTAAGCCTTTCCCAGCACCAGTAATTAAAGAAAACTTATTTTTTAAATTATATTTTTTTAAATACATTTTATAAAATTAATTTAAGATCAGTGTATATTAAATCTAAAGCAACTAAGAGTATAGCAAATAAACCTAACCAACCAATCCATTTATATTTTTCTATCCATTTTGCTATAATGTTAGCTGCAAAGGCCATTAAAGCTATTGATAAAGTAAGTCCAAATACTAATAACATAAAGTGCCCTTTTGCTGCACCAGCTACACTTAAAACATTGTCTAAGCTCATAGTAATATCAGCCATCATTATTGTAAAAATAGCTTTACTAAAAGAACTGTTGTCAACTTTAATATCTTTTTTGTTTGCTTCTCCCTTTATGATGTCAACATAAAGCTTATAACAAATATACAGAAGGAGAATACCACCAATTAATCTTAACCCCGTTATCAATAATAAATAAGACGTTATAAGTGTAAAAAGTATTCTTAAAATAACAGCTGCACTTATTCCCCAAAAAATTATTTTTTTTCTTTTACTATGGTCAAATTTCGAAGCGACCATACCAATAATAATCGCATTATCCCCAGCTAGGATTAAATCTATAAAAATAATTTGAGTAAAAATAAATATTTCTTCGTTCATTTTTTTTGATTGTTTAAAATATATTCTGCACCTTTTTCTGCTATCATAATAGTAGGGGCGTTCGTATTTCCCGAAGTTATATTTGGCATTATTGATGCATCTATTACTCTTAGATTCTCTATTCCATGAACATTTAGCTTATCATTTACTACTGAATTTTCATCTCTACCCATTTTACATGTCCCAACTGGATGAAAGATTGTTTGAGTAAATTCACTTCCAGCTTTCACAAGTTCTTCATCGCTTTTTATGTGTAGGCCAGGTCTATATTCTTCTGGTTTGTATTTTTTAAAAGTTTCTGTTTCTAACATAATTTTTCTAACTAGCCTCAATCCTTGGGCAGCGACATATCTATCATCTTGAGTAGATAAATAATTCATTTTTATTTTAGGATTGTCTCTACTGTCATTACTTATTATATCAATTTCTCCTCTACTAGTAGGCCTTATATTTGCTACGGTAGGTGTAATCCCATCAAAATCATGAAGTTTTGAAGCTCCTAATATGTCCGTGCTTATAGGCTGAACATGAAACTGTAAATTAGGCGTCTCTCGAGACGCGTCACTTTTTGCAAATCCACAAACTTGACTTGCACCCATAGTCATTGGCCCGCTCTGATTAAAAATATATTCTAATCCAATTAACAAATTTCCAAACAAACTGTTTATCTTTCCATTTAATGATTTTAAATTTTTTACCTTATAAACAGGTCTAAACATTAAATGATCTTGTAAGTTTTTACCGACACCATTTAAATTCTGAACAATATTGATACCAAAATTTTTTAATTTATTTCCATCACCTATACCTGATACCTGTAAAAGGTGAGGTGAACCAATTGAACCGGCAGATAAAATAATTTCTTTATTTGCTTTTATAGAAATCAACTTATCTTTATAATAATAATTAATACCTTCTGCTTTTTTTCCATTAAAATTTATTTTTTGCACATGAGCATTAACTATTATTTTTAAATTTGGTCTTTTTTTTATCGGATTTAAATAACCTGAAGCAGCACTACACCTTAATTTTAATCCAAGTTTGCTATGAGTGGTAGTGAATTGAAAAAAACCAACTCCTGAATTATCTCCTGTATTAAAATCCTTTGTTTTTGGAATACCACATTCTTCAGCGGCATTAAGAAATTCTTCTAACATTTTTAAATTAATTTTTTTATTAGCGACCATTATAGGTCCATTATCATTATGAAACTCACTTTTACCTAGTTCATTATTTTCTGATTTTAAAAAATAAGGCAATACATCTTCCCAACCCCAATCTTTATTTCCTAGTTGTTTCCAGTTGTCGTAATCATTGCTTTGACCTCGTATCCAAAGAAGCCCATTAATAGAAGAACTCCCGCCTAAAGTTTTTCCTCTAGGATATCTTATAGATCTATTATTCATACTTTCATCTTTTTCAGTGTGGAAACACCAATCAACTTTAGGATTATGCATTGTTTTATAATAACCAACCGGTATGTGTATCCACGGATAAGTATCTTTTCCACCTGCTTCTAAAAGCAAAACTTTATTATTTTTATTTGCCGTTAATCTATTAGCCAGAACACAGCCAGCTGAACCAGCGCCAATCACTATGTAGTCAAATTCTTCCATATAATTTTACTTTATATGGTAGAAAAATATATTTTCCAACCTTACAATTACAACCATAGGTTTAAAGAGTAAAATTTGACTCTATCTGCTGGATCAAACATAATCTTTTTAATTAAAAAACAAAAACGGGGGAATAATGAGAAAATTATTAACTATTGTTTTAAGCTTAGCTGTATTTGTTGGTTTTTCAATGAGTACTGCAAACGCTAAAACTTTAAAATGTCAGACCGTTCTTAACACTAAAGCTGATGAAGTTA
>MDTB01214913.1_pt1 | contig 18508 bp, 19 predicted proteins | sample 811161 | NCBI WGS metagenome assembly MDTB01 (sample SAMN05326650, study PRJNA326480) | marine metagenome | isolation source: seawater | place: Mediterranean Sea | collected 2009
CTTGTAAGTTTCATCTGTATTTTTTCCCTTTTGCATCATAATTTCACATAACATGCCTAAGCCTACAGCCTCGCCGTGTCTTAAAAAATCCTTTTTTAACAACTTATCAGTCGCCATTTCAATTGCATGCGCGAATGTATGACCAAAATTTAGATGGAGCCTTTTATTTTTTTCTCGAATGTCATTCAAGAAAAATTTAACTTTCGTATGAAGAGTTTCTAATATAATAAAAGCAAGATTTTTGTTATTCGATCTTTTATATAAATTTTTATCTTTTAAAAGGAATTTGATAATTTTTTTGTTGCCAATCAATCCACATTTTATAATTTCTGCAAATCCTGCAAAATATTCTCTAGATGGAATATCATTTATAATTTTTTCTGAAATATAAACTCTTTTAGGATGGTAATAATTTCCCATCGAATTGATTATCCCGTTGTAATTAATTCCTGTTTTGCCTCCGATACAGCTGTCAACAATAGCCGTCATTGTGGTAGGTATATGAAAATAGGTAGTTCCTCTTAAATAAAGTGAGCTAAGCAAGCCACACATATCACCAACTACCCCTCCCCCACATGAAATAATAATAGAATTTTTGGTAAATTTGTTTTTTATTAATAAATTAAAAAGTTTGAGTAAGTTTTTAATATTTTTGTTTGTCTTTTTTCCCTCAATTTCACTAAAAATTACAATATGACCAGTTAGTTTTAATTTTGACTTAATTTCCAAAATTATTTTTTTTTTTATATTTTTATCATAAATAAATAATATTTTCTTATCAGAATTTAATTTGTCTATGTCATTAATGATTTTATCATCAATTTCTTTTGCATAAACTACCTTATTTATCTCGTTATCAATTTTATAAGAAATAGTATTACTTGACATATAAGCTATTTATAAAACTTGAAAAATCTATCTTTGTTCATCTGGCTTTTAGCTCTTTTATAATCCTCAGCAACATCAACCGAGAAACTATCACCTTTAAGATTTATTGTTTTTATTTTAAGACCAATTTCTAAAGCTCTCAATAGCTCTATATCCTCCACCTTTTCCAAAGGAGTTGGTTTGGCTTTTGCGAATTTTAATAATGCATCAGGCTTAAATGATATGATTGAAAGATGTTTTAAAAAAAAATTACTTTTTGATTTAGCTTCAAAAGGAATTTTTGATCTAGATAAGTATAATACCTCATTTTTTTTATTTGCTACTACTTTTATTAAATTCGGATTATCTGGATATTTTATTTTTAAAGTAGGAAGAATTATATCCACATCATTATTTTTTTTATGAAATTTAATTATTTCATCAATATGATAAGGGCTAATTAATGGTTCATCTCCTTGAATGTCTATTACCAGATCATATTTTTTTGGTTGTCTTATAAATGCTTCAGCAATTCTTTCTGTACCATTTAAATGATAGGGAGAGGTCATAATAGTATTACACTTATGTTTTTTTGCAGCTTGAATAATTTTGTTACTGTCAGTGCATATTAAAATTTTATCAATAAGTTTTGATAAATTAGCTCTTCTGTAAGTATGAACTACTAAAGGCAATCCACTTATTGGTAGTAAGGCCTTAGCAGGTAATCTTTTTGATCCCATTCTTGATGGTATTAATCCTAAAACCTTCATAACTTGACGCTAACTTGCAGTCCAGCCTCCGTCTATATTTATTGTTGCCCCATTTATATAATCTGATAATTCAGACAATAAAAAACAAATTAAATTACTTACTTCTTTTGGTTCACCCCATCTTTTCTGAGGTATTCTACTAATAGTCCACCTATATAGTTTTTTTTTTTGTTTAAATTTTTTGAAATATGATGTTTTAACGAAACCTGGGTTAACTAGATTTGCTCTGATATTATAATTTGCCATTTCTACTGAAAAAGATTTTGTCAAACCAATTAGTGCAGTTTTTGACGAAGCATAGCCACTTAGTTCACTAAAACCATTCTCTCCTACTATTGATCCAATATTAACAATCGATCCAGGTTTTTTTTTTTACTATTAAATAATTTGAGAACAACTGCATATTTTCGAAAATTGAAAAAAAATTTACATCAAACAAGTTTTTAATTTGTTTTCTAGATATTTTCCTAAATTTTTTTCTTTGTCTTTGTCCTGCATTATTTACAAAACCGTTAATAATATTTTTTGATTTATCTGAATGTTTAAAAATATTTTTTAATATTTTTGTGTCTTTAACATCCCCGATAAATATTTTACAGTTTTTTATATTTTTAAACTTTTTTAAATCTGATCTTGATCTTGTAATACCATATACAAATCCGCCATAGGATATTATTGAATTAACTAAGTCAAAACCTAAACCTTTTCCAACTCCCGTAACAATAATTGATTTATTTTTTAACATTAATATTAGTTTAATATTTACTATTCTATAGCATTATATTTTTCTGTGACCAAATTAAGATCATAATCCAAAATTGTACTTAGTAAATTATTCTTTAAATTATCGATAGTTTTTCTATTATTTGAAATTTGCAAAATTTTATTTATGAGATCATCATCATTTTTCACTAAATATCCGTTTATATTATCTTTGATTATTTCATTGGCACCTTTAGTGTCAAATGTAAGAACAGGTATACTAGATGCTAAAGCCTCAATAAAAGTAATACCAAATGATTCAATTCTTGATAAATTTATATATACATCTGAAGATTTATATAATTCTACTAATTTAGAGTGAGGGAAGTATTCTTCATTTAAATTTTCAATATTTTGAAAAATCTTAAAATTTTCTTTATATTTTTTCATTATTTCATTAGATAAAAGTTGATTAGTGCCATCACCTACAATTTTCCATTCAAAATCAATTTTTTTTTCAATAAGTTTTTCTCCTACTTTCAATAAAATATCATAACCTTTTTTTTGTGGAGCATATCTTGCTACTGTAATAAGGTTTAGTTTATTAGATTTTTTTTTAGGGATGTTAAACTTTTTAAACTTTGCAATTTCTACTGAATTTGGAAAATAAGACATTTTACTTTCAGGAATTTTAAGATCTAAAAGATCGTTTTTAATAGTACGAGAAATAAAGAAAAAATGATCTATATTTTTTAGATTTTTCTTTAGATTGTTTTCATATTTTTTATCTAGTCTAAAACCATAATTTATGTTTTGTTCAATCTGTATATCGGCACCTTGAAAAGTGACTAAAACTTTTTGGTTTAGTTGCTTTAAACATTCTATCAAAATTAAACATTTATGATTTAAAAATATAAAATGCCAATACTTATATTTTTTTTTTTATAATTATTTTTTTTAAATAAATTTTTATTAAGAAATTTAAGTTTAAATTTAAATAATATTTAAAAAAAAAAACAATTGATGTTAAAAACTTGTTTAGTAAAAATATTCTATAATTATTATTTTTAATATTTGTTTTATTGAAAATAAAACAATCAACATCAAAATTTTTTTCAATAAGCTTATTACAAGTATTATGTACTTGAACTTGGGCCCCACCCGCTTGAGGGAAAAAAGTACCAGCTACAAGTGCTATTTTCATAACATGCTTAAAATAAAAGATCTTAGAAAATTAATATTAAAATAAATAATATATCATAAATTTTGTATACAAAAATTAAAAGTTTTGATTGTTTGTTTTATGTGTTAATAAACATAGTATTAAATTATGTTCACCGCTATTGTTCCTTTGCGATCAGGCTCCAAAGGTATTAAAAATAAAAATTTAGTTAGTTTTAAAAATCATAGTTTAGCAAATTTTACAATCAAAAAGCTTTTAAAAATTAAACTAATAGACAAGATATATATTCTTACAGACTCTGTTAATTATAAAAAAAAAATAATTAAAAATAAAAAAATTGATCTTAATTATATAAGACCTAAAAACTTATCAAAAAAAAATAGTTCTATTTATGATTTAATTGATAATTTTTTGAGTTTTCAAGAAAAACATAAAAAGAAAATGGAAAAAATTCTTCTTTTTCAAGTAACATCTCCTTTACTTAAAAAGAGAGAAATTATTGAGACATTAAAATTTATAAAAAAAAAAAGGATATCCTCTTTGTTTCATATATCAAAAATGATTGAAGCACCGGAGGACTGCATTAAAGGAAAAGGTATAAACTGGAGACCTTTAAATAGAAAAAGAAAAATAAATAGGCAAAACTATTTTAAAAACTATAATTTTATAACAGGATCTCTATTTTATTTTACTAAGGATTTTTTTAAAAAAAATAAAGTAACTTATAATAAGTCAAGTTATGCGTATGAAGTGGATAAAATAAACTTTGTTGACATAGACACTTCTTTTGATTTAGAAATCGCTAAAAATTTAATTAACCAAAGAATAAGGAATTAATTTCTAAATCTGTTAATCATAAATTTTTTTATTTTTAACTCTTTTTTTGAAGGTATTTTTTTCTCATTTCCTAATAAACTTAAAATATTTTCTGAAACTGTTTTTATTTCCTTTAGATCTGCAAAATTAGCAGACAGTATATGATCGGTACCCATCATATTTTTATCTAGAGTAAAATGCTTTTCTATAACTGTTGCGCCCAATGAAACAGCTGTTAAACATGCTAGATTACCAATACTATGATCAGAGTAACCAATCTCATGATTTTTAAAATTTTTTTTTAAAACTTTAATTGCTAAAAGATTTGCATTTTTATATTTTAAAGGATATTCACTAACACAATGCATTATAACCACTTCTGAATTATTTAAATATTTTAGTGAATTTTTTATTTCACTTATATTAATTAACCCTGTAGAAAAAAAAATTTTTTTACATTTTTTATCAAGATATTTTAAAAGATTTTTATCTTTATTTTTACATGATGCAATTTTAATTTTTTTTAATTTTAGATCTTCACAAAGAAACTCTGCTCTTTCCATGCTAAATGGCGAGCTCATAAAGTTTATTTTATTTTTATTACATTCTCTTAATAAAATTCTATGGTTATTATTTGATAATGAAACCTTTTTAAACCATTGAAACTCGGGATCATTATTTTTTAGACACTGTTCATTGTATGATTGAAACTTAGCAAAATTTGCTCCGGCCTTCCTAGCCAATAAAATCATTTTTTTTGCAATGTTTATATTTCCTAAATGGTTCTCTCCAATCTCAGCGATTAACGTGATTTTTTTTTTTCTTGATTTATCGGTAGGCATAATGCATATGCTATTGAATTATTATGCACAATTCAATTAAATTTAAAGTTGGTTTTGATGTAAGGGGACAAAAAAAACTTTATAATTATTTTGACCAAATACTTAAAAATAATCAGTGGAGTCACGGTAAATTTACCAAATATTTTGAGGAAAGATGGTCAGAATACAATAATCTATATTCTGTGAGTTTTTCCAGCTGGACAGGTGCAGCAGAAGCAACTTTAAAATTTTTTAAATTAGAGAATAAAACAATATTATGCCCATCAAATACGTTTCAAGCTACTCCTATGGTGACTAAACTTTGTGGATCAAGAATTAAATTCGTAGATTGCAATAGAAATGATTTGTGTATCTCTTTTGAAGATTTAAAAAAAAAAGTAAAAAAATACAAACCTAAAGCAGTTTGGGTAGTTCATATTGGTGGTCATATATCTTTTGAAATTGAAAAAATTTCAAAATTTTGTAAGCAAAATAAAATATATCTTATAGAAGATTGTGCACATGCGCATGGTGCTATTTACAAAGGTAAAAAGGCTGGATCTTGGGGTGATGCAGGTGTTTATTCTTTTTATGCTACTAAAACTATTTCAACAGGTGAAGGTGGAATGTTAGTTACTAAAAATAAAAATTTATTTAAATTTGCAAATGAATATAAAAATTATGGAAAACCACAAAATAAAATAGGCAAAAACTTTCGTTTGAGTGAATTTAATGCAGCTATTGGATGTGTTCAGCTTGACTATTTAGAGGATATTATAGATTGGAAAAATAATTATGCAGAAAAATTGAAAAAAAAATATCATAATTATCTAAAACTACCCGAAAATATGCGGTCTGGTTATTATAAGTTTATTATATTTGAGAAAATTAACTTTAGCACCGGAAAGGTATATGATAAAGGTTGTCATGAAATTTTTGGTGATAAGAGCTATTTACCAAATACTAAGTGGGTAAATAAAAATCACTGGTGTGTACCAATTTATTATAGACAAAAAAAATTATGAAAATTGTAGTCACAGGTGGATCAGGATTTATAGGAAGTCATATTGTTGAGGAATTATCAAAAAATAAGAAAAATAAAATTTATATATTTGATATAGTAAAACCGGACTTTAATTTACCAAAAAACGTTAAATATATTGATGGTGACATCAGTTACAAAACATCAATTGATAAAGCTGTAAAAGGTGCAACTGAATTATATGATTGCGCTGGAGTTTTAGGAACACACGAATTGGTTTTTCAAACTGAAAGGGCTATTGACACAAATATAAAAGGTGCCTTTAATGTTATACAGTCTTGCATAGATAATAATGTAAAAAGAATTTTCCACCCGACCAAACCATACTTTAAAACTCATTGGGAAAATACCTACACTATATCAAAAATTACTGCAGAAAATTTTTGTAGAATGTTTAGGGAAGTTTATAAAATGGATATTACAATACTTAGATGGATGAATGCTTCAGGTCCAAGGCAACATCTATTTCCAGTAAGAAAGTTTGTACCATTAGTAATATGCCAGGCCTTAATGCATCGTGATATACAAATCTATGGTACCGGGAAACAAACAGTTGACATAATTGATGTAAGAGACATTGCTAAGATTGCAATTAAAGCGGTTAGATCTGGCTTAGGCAAAAGCAAAGAAGTATTAGATGTTGGATCAGGTTATGCTATTAGCTGTAACAATCTTGCAAAAAAAATAATAAAGATGACAAATAGTAAATCAAAAATTGTACATGTTCCAATGAGAATTGGAGAGGCTTTAAATACAAAAATTATTGCAAAAACGCATAAAAAATTATTCAAGCAATTAAGTTACAAACCTAAATTTACTTTAGATGAAACTATTCAAAATTGCATAGATTATACAGAAAGTTTAGGGGATGATTATTTGTTAAAAACATTAAATTTTTATAAAAAATAATTGAAAAAAAAACTAACAATCATAATAACAAATTATAACAATGATAAGTATATTTCCGAATGCATTAAAAGCATTTCCAATCAAAAAAAATATTTTTCAAAGATTGATTTAATTATTGTTGATGATTGTTCTAAAGATAATTCACTTCAAATTATTAAAAATTTTTTAAAATTTAAAAATATTAAATTAATAAAAAATAATAAAAATTTAGGGTTAGTTGGTAGTTGCAATAAGGCAATAGCTAAATCAAAAACAAATTATATTGTTAGAGTCGACTCTGATGATTATGTTTCTAAGAATTTTATAAAGTATTTCCTAAAATATATTAATAAAGGTTATGATTTTATATTCTCTAATTACAAAATTGTTTTTCGAGATAAATCAAAAAATAAAAAAATAAAAAAGTTCAACGAGCTGATATCCTGTTCTGTAGCTTTTAAAAAAAATATATTTTTAAAAATTGGAGGCTACAGAAATTTTCTATGGGAAGAGTATGATTTTTATATAAGATATTTTAAAAAAACTAAAAAGGTAAAAAAAATTGGAAATTTTTTATATTATTATAGACGTCACCAAAAAAACATGACTAATTCAAAAGTTTGGAGAAATAAAGCTTGGAAACAGTTAAAAAAAACTCACAAAAACTTAAATGTTGATGAATTAGAAAAGAAGATTATTTCAAAGTAAATATTTATTTTTCTGCTATTGCAATAATAGTATCGGAAAGATTATTTTTTTCTAAAAATTTTTTATATTTTGAATCAATTTCTTTATTATAAATTTTTTTTAATTGAACATGTCCTTCAGGTTTTTTATTCCATATCCAATTTAGATGATTGGTAAAACCATATCTTTGATAAAATACTATTTTTATTTTCTTAAATCCTGCTTTTTTCATAAATGAATACAGAGATTTTTTAGTGTGAAGAACCAAGTGTTCACTCCAAAAGGTAAAGTTTTTAAATTCTGGGATATTAAATTTTTCTAAAAGAATATCTCCAGAGTGTGGAACTTCAACAATTATTTTGCCTTTCTTATTCATTTTTCTTTTGATTTTTTTTAAAGTTTGAATCTGATTTGGTAAATGTTCGAGTACATGAAACATGGTGATTAAGTCAAAATTATCTTTAAAATTTTCAATATGAGACTCAGAATTAATGTATCTTTTATTTTTTTTTAAATAATCTAAAAATTTTTTATTAAGTTCTACACCATATAAATTCTTAGTTTTTTTTTTTTGAAAGTGTCAAAAAACCTGCATACCCACATCCAAAATCACATATTTTTTTATTTGTTAAATATTTACGAAATTGTTCGTATCTTCTAAGATCATCTCCGACTACATTATTTTTTTCTGAATTTTTTTTATCTTTAAAATCTATTTTAGATGTTTTTAAAGATTTACCGTTTTTTAAATAGATAATTGATTTTTGTTTATGCCTAGATAATCCTTTTTGTTCCTCATAGTATTTGACTTTTCGCACAAACTTTTCTAAAAAAATTATCCTAGATTTTTTATCTTGATAAACATTAATCTTTTTATCTCTAGTTGTTCTGTTAATTAAAATAATATCTCTATCATGAATTAATTCATTTTTTTTTAAATCTAGATAAACAGGGTTATTAATATATTTGGTACTCAATTGGTGTAGGGTTTTTTTGGGATTTCACTCAAATTTTTTATAGTTTGATATGTAATTGCACCTTTTCCAAATATTTTCGGGTATCTTTTGGAGTATTTTTTATGTTTAATTTTTGAATTCATTAAACAGACAGTAAAAGCTAATCTCATTCTGGAAGTTTTATTTTGATCAGAACCATGTAGTAAAAAATTATTAAAAATAATACCTTCACCTGACTTCAATTCTATATATTTTACTTTAGTTTTTTTAAACTTACTCTTGTTATTTCTTGTTAAAAAATGACCATTCCCAATCTTACCATTGACATGTGATTTTTCTATAATTTTTAAACATCCCTTCTTTTTTGAAGCACCATTTAAAGACATCCAAAAAGTAAAATTTGGTTTTCCAGACATATTCCAATTATCACTTACATCTTGGTGAAAATTTAGTTTGCTTGAATGTTTTGCTGGCTTATTCAAAATCATTGCTCTCATACAAGAAACTTCTTTACCAATATAATAATTTGAAAAAAATCTTAAATATTTATTTTTTATAACTCTTAGAAAAAGATTGTCATATTCTAAATCTTTTATTTTTCTGTAATTTTTCGAAGGTCCAACAAATTCATCTGAATTTTTATTGATATTTTCATATTTTCCATTTTCTCCCTCAAGCTGAAAAAACATGCCTTTATATCTTTTTTTACCAGACATAAGGTTCAAAGCTCTATCAGTAAGCTTTTTTGAATATTCTTTTGACACTATCTGACCAAGCTTTACAAAACCATTTTCATTGTAATCTTTAATTAATTTATCTAATTTTTTTTTCATTTTTTCAAAAACCAACCAAATTTATATAAACCTAAAGAAATCTTATTTTCAATCAGAAATTTTATATTTTCATTTAAAAGTTTATTTCTTTTATTAAATATAAACTTAACATCTTTTTCTCCAATTTTTATATTAAAGTTTTTTGATATATAAATGTGGTTTTTTAAAAGTCTCGAAAGAGTATCCTTTTTTTTAACATAATATCCAAAGGGAAGTGAATAAATTAAAGGAACTTTAATACCTTTAATTTTTTTTTCATGTAGTTTGTTATTAGAATAAAAAATTCTATAATTACTTGGAAATTTAATTGTAAATTCACCATTAATATTTGTTTTTAATATTTTGATATTGGGATTATTTGAAAAATGATATATTAGATAATTTGAGAATGATAATAAAATTCTTGAAAATAATAAAATTTTATTTTTTTTCTTCAAAATTTTTTTATCAGATCTCATGGTGTCAATAATTTTACAAAATTTAACAATTTTTTTTTTTTCAATAAATTTACTTAATTTTAAGTAAGTATATTTTAAACTATTTAGTAATCCTAAATGTTGTCGTAAATTAATATGTTTAAATTTATCTATATTTTCTTTTAATCTTAAGGTTCTTTCAGGTAGCCACTCTAGAATAGATAAAATTAAAAGTAATTTTTCAAGATTTTTATATCTTAATACCTTTAAGTTAGCTCCAAAGAATCTTCTTAATTTTAAGTCATCAAATAAAATTATATTTTTAATAAACTTGGGCTGAACAATCATTATAGTAGAATAATCAAAAAAAAAATTTAATCTTATATTGTTCTTTATATCTTTTATAAATCTTTTAATCCTTTGGTTTTTTTTTTTTATTAATTATCAAGAAAAGATCAATGTCAGAAAGACCTGGATTATTATAACTTCCATACTCGTATAAAGAAAAAAAATTATAATCTTTTGCAATCTTAGCAATGTGTTTTTTTGCTAAACTATAATCTTTAATATTTATTTTTTTTTTCAATTTCATTGATTAATATTTTAAAATTTTTCTGAGACTGATTTATATAATCTTTTCCTATTTTTTCTATGACCCAAATTGGAATTGTAAAAATTTTTTTTTGATTTTGATTCCATGTTTTTCTTACCTCTTCACTCTTTTTAAGAAAACTTTTTAGCTTTTTACCAACTTGTGTTTTATAAAAAAGTTTAAATGAATCTTTTTTGCTACAATTTTTGCCAATAGCACTAAAATAATATGCTGGCAAAGTATTCACATAACCTAAATGACAAAATAATTGATACATTTCTTTTTTACCTGCTTTTAATGGAACAGAAAGAAACTTATTATTTCTTGGATGATGTTTGTATTCTCCTTTTGAATTTGCCTGAACTAATAATTTATGTCGTTCTATTAAATCAAAATAAATATTTTTGTTTGGTTTCACTTCAAGGTTAAAAGTAATTTTATTATTATTTAATAAATTTAAATTTTTTTTAAAGGCTTGAAAAGGTAGGTAACTACTTTGATAATTTTTTAAATCAAATTCTGTAAACATTATAAGACCATGATGTTGAAGTTTAGTAATCGATAAAAAAATTTTGTATAATTCTTTAATGATCTTTTTTAATTCTAATAATTTTTTTTTAGATAGAAGGATATTATCTTTTATTACTACAAATGTATCAACATCACTCCAACCTTTAATATAATCTTTTGTTGCTAAACTTCCATGAATTAAAAATACTTTGAAATATTTTTGTACCTGCCTTTTTTTTAAAAAATCATAAATTTTAACTATTTTTTTTCTATATGAATAATCATGTTTAAGATATTTTTTTTTATCAAATTTTGTTAATTTTAAACTAATTTTTTTATAACGTTTATTTATGTTTATTTTTTTTAGTCTCTGATAATCATTGATTAACTCTTCAATATTTATATCATTTTTTTTTTAAATAAATATACTTAGTATCAAAAAATTTATTTAATTTTTTATTCAAGATATTTTGAAAGTCTTCAATTTTATTTAACATAATTTTTTTACTATTTTTTTTAATTCAAATATGACGCTATATGTTAAATCAAAAATATATTTGTATTTTTCATAAAAATAATAAACCCATGGAGTGAAATTTGCATATTCTCTATATTTTCTTACATTTTTATCTTTTTGCAAAAAACAAGTGATATCTCCAAAGCTGTTGTTAATTTTTTTAATTTTAAATCCAAATTTATCTGCAAAATATTTTATAGAATTTATAGTAATCACATGTGTATTATTATTTCTTTTTATGGGGAATGATTCATACCTTGAAAAATCTTTTACTTGATCAACTAAAATTAGATGTCCTTTATTTTTTAAAATTTTACTTAAAATAAAAAAATCTTCCTCTACATTTGGTGATAAATTCAAAACTTTATTTATAACTACACAATCAAATTTTTTTTTTTTTCTAATTAATTCTGATTTTTTTTTAATAACGAGAAATTTTTTTTTTAAAGATTTTAATAGATAACCATTAATATCGTATCCAACTACTACATTTACTTTGATGTTTTTTGCGGCAAAAAGCATACTTCCATAACCACAACCGTAGTCTAAGAGTTTTTTTGGTGTATGGCCAGTCAGTTTAATAAATTTATTTATTAAAAATTTATCTATTTCTATTCTATTTAGATATTCCTCAGATTTAATTTTTTGTTCAACATTTAAATGGAATTTCTTAAGATTTTTCGTGTGATTTAATTTTTCTTTATAGGTATTTTTTTTAAAAAATATACCGCATTGTTTACAAAAAATATAATGAGGTGAAGCAGTTTTTGAAGAGTAAAAATTTTTTTTGTTGCAGATATGAACAACCTCATACTTTTTTACCATATACTTCTACCGCCATCTATTACCAAATTTATACCATTAGTATACTTAGACTCATCAGATAATAAATGTACTACCGCATATTCTATATCTCCAATATTTCCCATTCTATTCATAGGAATAAGTTTATTTATTTTATTTTTGAAACTTTTTGGTTGTCCTGCATTAATTCCACCAGGTGAAATACAATTAAATCTTATTTTGTCTTTGCCATAGTATGATGCAAGATATTTTGTATAACCTAATAAACCATGTTTAATAATAGAATAAGATATTGGTTTAGAGACTAGTAGGCCCCTTTTTTTTCCATAAATACGGTGATCTGGAGATATAATAGATAAATCTGAAGCTAAGTTTACTACAGATGCTGTATTCGATTTTTTTAATAAATCTATAGAATATTTTGAAATTAAAATTAGACCAATAATTCCAACATCAATTTGTAATTTAAAATCTTTAAGATTTGTTTTTTCAAATGATGTTAATAATTTACTTGATTTTCCAACTTTAGGATCAATTGCTGCTAAGTTAAGAATTCCATCTAATTTTTTAAATTTTTTTTTTATTAAAGAAAAATATTTTTTTACTTTTGTTTCTGATGTGATATCAACATTAGAAACAGTAAAATTTTCAAATTTTTTTTTTTTTAAATCATTTTTTAATTTTCTTAATTTTTGATCATTTTTATCAATTAATAGACAATATGATTGCTCCTCTAATAAAGTTTCTACAATTTTCGAACCTAAAAAACCTGCTGCACCTGATATAAGAATTATTTTATTTTTTAATCTCATTTTTTAGTTTATTAATTATTTTTTGAGTTTTAATACTTTCTTCAATTGGCATATTAAATTTTTTTTTTATTAATTATTGAATTTATTATTTCTTTATTCTGTTCTTTAAACATATCATTTCTATTAAACTTAAAAAAGTTTTTTTTAGAAACTTTATTTGTTTTAAAGTTGTGAACTAACATATATTTTTTGGTATAGTCCCATTCTACTGAACCTTTCTGAAATTCTAAAAAAATAAAGTTCCTTGGTGGTGATTTAAGAAAGTTAATATTTAGTGTAAAATTTCTTTTTTTTTTGTAAGTAAATATTGCATGTAAATTGTCCTCAACATTAATCTTTAAATTGCTAACTTTGTTTTGAAATGAAACTATTTTTTTTGGTTCTCCTAATAAGTAACGAATGAGGTCTACTTGATGACTTAGACAATTAATTGCCCCCCCTCCTTGATTTTTTATCGCCATATGTGTTTTTTTATAATCCTCATACAAATGCATATTTGGTAAATATTCACCAAAATAGAAGAGTCCAGATATAGGCTCTCCAAGTTTATTTGTTCTTATAATTGATTTTAACGCTTTGATACCGGGGTGATATCTGAGTTGATAGCCCACTCTTACAAGAATTTTATTTTTTTTTACAATCTTCTCTAACAATTTAATTTTGTTAAGATTGTGTGACAACGGTTTTTCAATAAGTAAATTTACTTTTTTTTTGGCAAGACTTATAGCAGAAGTAAGATGTTTACTGATCGGATTGGAAATAATTGCTAAATCAAAACTTGATTTTTTTAAGTCATTAAAATTAATCTCTTTCAAATTATAATATTTAGTCAGAGACGAAGTTTTTTTTGTGCTTAAATCATCTTTTATTACTAAATTTCTTTTTGTTTCCCTTATACAAAAAATTTCTAATTTTTTTTTTAAAAAAATTTTCTTAAAAATTCTCAAGTGTCTTTGACCAGCTGAACCTAATCCAATTATGAGTATTTTAAACATTGTTACTTGCTTTGTTTCTTTTCTAAATAATTTAATGTATTATTAAAATATGCAATTAAAAAGTGGCAAGATTATTTTGCCTAATATTAAAAAATTATTTATAAATTTAAAGGTTTTATTGGGATTATTTCCCAAAAAACTTTTACCTAGATTTTATTTTATTCAATTAATTGTCTTAATAGGTATTTTTTTAGAATCTATCTCCATATTTTCAATTATCCCTTTTCTAGAGTCATTCAAGGACTCCTCTGATGGAAAAATTGCAAAATATTTAAATTTAGAAAATTTGAATAGACAATATCTTTTTCTAGCATTTATTTTTTTTTTAATTTTGTCAAATATTTTTCAAATTTTTATAAACATAAAAACAACTAAATTTAGCTATGACGTTACAAAAGAAATTAAATATTTTTTATATAAACTTATTTTACGTAAAAAATATAATTACTTTATAAAAAAAGAAATTTCATACTTCAATTCTTTATTTCTTGAAGAAGCTTGGAGAATTAATAACGGAATGATAAATCCAGGATTGATGTTATTTTCACAACTACTTTTAATATTGTTTATTTTGTCAGGATTATTATTTTATAGTTTTTTTCCAACTTTAATTGTACTTGCTTTGATTGGTATATTTTATGTATTTTACCTATTGATAATTAGTAAAAAAATTTACAATAATTCAAAAAAAATTTCATTATTTAAAGTTAAATTGATTCAGCAAATTAATGATAATTTCTCTACAATTAAAGAAATTATATTTAAAAAAGATAAAACAGCTAACAGTAATAATTTTCTATTAAATGTATCCAATATGTTTAATGTTATGACTTATAACCAAGTTACAGCCACAATAGTAAAAAATCTTTTTGAAATTTTTATTTGCTTATTTTTGTTATGTTTTATTTTGTTCTATAAAAATATTAATTACACAAGTTTTATATTAAATTATGGAGTTTTTGTTTTTGTAGCATATAGGTTGATACCCTCTTTTCATAAAGTTTATGCATCCTTATTAAGTTTTCTAGACACATCGAATGCTTTGAGTATTATTTCTAAAGAATTGAGAGTTTCTACATCTGACGTTTATAATTTTGAAAATGTAAAAAAAAATGAAACTAATGAAATAGAGCTTCAAAAAATTTTTTTTTCATATGATAAAAAAATTAATGTTCTAAAAAATGTAAATTTAAAAATTGCAAAGGGTTCTAAAATCGGTATTTGTGGTGAATCTGGATCTGGAAAAACAACATTTGCTGATGTTTTATCTGGTTTAATTATTTCAGATAAAGGCTCTGTAAAAGTAAATAACGAAATACTTAGCAAACCTGAAATTTTATTAAGGTCCTTTTCCTATTGTGGACAAAAAAATTTTTTGATTGAAGACACAATCAGAAATAACATAACTTTAAAATATGATGCAACTCAAGAAGAAATAATTATATTAAAAAAAATTTTAAAGGTTGTTGAAATTGACCAATTTGTAAGTAATTTAGATAATGGAATTGATACACTTATAAGTGCTGAAAATGGTATTAAATTAAGTAGCGGCCAGGCACAAAGAATTTGTATAGCTAGATGTTTATTTTCAAATAAGAATTTTTTGATTTTTGACGAATCTTTCAATAATTTAGATTTGGTTAATCGAGATAAAATTTTGTCTAACATTCTAGAAAATTTTAGTGAAAAGTCTTTAATTATAATATCTCATGATACAAATTTATTTCAGAAACTTGACAAAGTAATTGTATTTAGATCTGGCGAAGTTGTTACAACTGGAAATTATAAAGATTTAAGTGAAAATAATGAATATTTTAAACAATTAGTCTATCAAAATGAAAAAGAAGCTTAATATACTTGCAATAATACCAGCGAGAAGTGGGTCTAAAAGTATTAAAAATAAAAATTTAAAAGAAATAAATAATATACCTTTGATTGGATATTCAATAAATATTGCTAGAAAATCAAAATTAATAAATAGAATAATTGTGTCCACTGATTCAAAAAAAATAAGAAAAGTTGCAAAACAATTTAAAGCTGAAGTACCATTTATGAGACCTAAAAAATTTGCCAAAGATACTTCGAAAGATACAGAATACTTAAAACATACAATTAACACACTAAGAATTAAGGAAAACTATAAAGCGGATATAATTGTAATTTTAAGACCAACTCTTCCGTTCAGGAATTATAAAATTATTGATAAAGCCATTAAGCAATTTTCAAAAACGAAAGCAGACTCGCTTAAATCAATTACGATTGCGAAAGAAACTCCTTTCAAAATGTGGGAAATTTATGGAAAAAAATATATTAAACCTATTTTTGGTTGGAAAAACTTAAAATTCACAAATACTCCTAGGCAATTACTTAAAAAAATTTATTGGCAAAATGGATATGTAGATATACTGAGTCCAAAAACTTTAAAAAAATATAATAATGAATTAGGCAAAAAAATTATTTTTTTCAAAATAAATTTTTACACAATTGATATTGACTACAAGCATGATTTAAATCAAGCAAAAAGAAAAAAAAAACTTTATATAAATAAAAATATTTTTCCTTCTTAAATTATAAAGAAATTATAACTTGTATTTTATCTTAATTAATATATTAAATTGTTATGAAAATTTTTGGTGAAATTGGTATCAATCATAATGGTGATATTGAAATAGCCAAAAAATTAATAGATCTTTGTTCAGATTTAAAAATAGAGGCTGTAAAATTTCAAAAAAGAGAGCTTAATAAAGTTTATACAAAAGAATTCTTATCTTCAAAAAGAAGTAGTCCATGGGGAAGTACTCAACTTGATCAAAAAAAAGGTTTAGAATTTGGTGAAAAAGAATACAAAATACTTGATAAGTATTGTAAAGATAAAAACATAAAATGGTTTGCGTCTGCTTGGGATTTGGAAAGTTTGAAGTTTTTAGATCAATTTAATAATCAATATAATAAAATTGCATCTGCAATGATAAAGTCTGGGAAATTCTTAGAAGAGGTGGCTGCTAGAGGAAAATATACCTATATATCTACGGGGATGTCTAACATAGATGATATTGAAAAGGCAATTAATATATTTGAAAAGAAAAATTGTGATTATGAATTAATGTATTGTGTATCTGTTTATCCATGTCCTCCACATTTAATAGATTTAAATTGTATTAAAACCTTCAAAGAAAAATTTAAATGTAAGGTTGGTTATAGTGGGCACGAAAATGGATTAGCAATTTCTTTGGCTGCAGTAGGAATGGGTATATCCTCTTTGGAACGACATATTACAATTGATAGGACAATATATGGATCTGATCAAGCTGCATCTTTAGAGCCAAATGGCTTTAGAAATTTAGTTAATTCCTGTAACAAGATACTTGAAACACTTGGAGATGGTCAAAAGAAATTGTTAGATGAAGAATTACCTATCAGTAAAAAACTAAGAGAACATTTAGATTATATTTAAGTATTAAGTTCATTAAATATAAACTTAACGAATCTATTCGTTTTAATATTACTTAATATTTTTAAAGGATTATAGGATTTATCTGACATTACAAATGAATATTTGAATAAAAAATTTGAAGCTTTAATTTGTTTAAGGTTAATTATCATAATTTTAAAATAAAAATAAAATTTCATTAGAAGTGAATTTTTTTTACTTTCAACAGATTTTATAACCTCATCACCAACAATTTTGAATGCTATTTCATTACGGGGAAAATTAAAATTTTTTACTGATAAATTTTCAATATTCATTTTTCTTTCTTTATTAAAAATTTCATCAAACTCTATATACTCTTCATTTATCATTTTATATAAGTTCTCAAAATCTTTAGGTTGAAGAGCAAATTCAGTATTCAGAGGTTTTTTTATAATTTCAACAATATCTACAAAATCTGATGGTACTAATTTACTTAAGCTACAAATAGGAATTTTTGAATAATACGCATCAAATAGAAGCGTACTTGAAAAAGTTAAAATTATTTTTTGATTAGATATCCAGTCATTAAGAATTGGGTTTCTATCTATCGATATATTATCAACATCTTTTGACAAATACCTAATATTTTTTATATTTTCTCCTGGGTGTACCCTAATAGAAAAATTGAGGTTCTTATTATCATTGATAATTTTACTATAAATCATAAATTGATACATTTCATGTAAAAGAAAGTAGAGATCTTCTTTTTGATTTTCAAAATTATTTTCACCTTTTTTTGGAAATCTATTTATTGAATAAATTGCTTTTTGAATACTTTCATATTTAGACGTAAACATAAAAGATTTGAAAGAAGTTGCGATACCA
>MDTB01156141.1_pt1 | contig 18507 bp, 13 predicted proteins | sample 811161 | NCBI WGS metagenome assembly MDTB01 (sample SAMN05326650, study PRJNA326480) | marine metagenome | isolation source: seawater | place: Mediterranean Sea | collected 2009
TAAAAAAAAAAAAGTTAATTGTTGATATAACATTAAATTATGCTGGTGATTATTGTTGCAACGAATTTACATTATCTGAAAAATTTCAAGATACACTAAAATCAAATGTAGAAATATTTGGTCCACAAATAACAGGTTTCAAAGATTTATCTGATAATATAATCCAACAAAATTTTAACTATAAGGATATAATTAAAAATAATAAAGATGTTAAAGATGAAATTAAAAAGTATTGTTTAAAAGTTCCTATTGTTGGAAATGATGATGTAAAAAAATTACCTAGAAATTTACCTATTGAACCTTCTATTTATAAATTTTTTGATGAAATTGGTGGTGGAGCAAATTCTGATTCAATATTACATTCTATTAAAACTAAAGATGATGCTTTATTATTAAAATGGTACACATATTTTTATTACTATTTTTTTACCGAAAAAACTGATGACTCTGATAATGTTTATTTAAGTATAATTTCTAATGATAATTTTTATGGAAAAGAAGGAAGAAGATCTGGTAATTTTAGTGAAGTAAAAGATTTATTTAGAAAAGTTGATTCCCCCCAAAATTTTAAAGATGTTAAAGATCAAATTTTAAATATTGCTAATGATACATTAACAGATCTAGATGATAGAATATTAAATCCTAGATCTGATTATAGTAATGGCGATAATATTGAAAATAAATATGGTTTTAAATATATAAAAAAAGGTAAATTTGAATCATATAATGAATTATGGGCTATTGGAAGGATAAAATTAGCTGATTTTTTAGAAAATAATATTACAGGTGATAAAGCAGTTGAATCGATAAAAGGAATTGTTAATAATTTATCAACATATCCATTTATGGAAAGATCAGTAGCATATTCAATAAACGAAGAAGGTAATATTGATAATTTTAGAAAATCACCTTCACAACGGCAATTTGGTTACGAATTTAAAGAAAATTTTATAGATGATGAATACTCAAGATCTAATTCTTTAAAAGATTCTAGTAAAGGCGTATCTGTTGTGAAAAGTGTAGAATCCATTAAAAGCGAATCTGTTGGGAAAAGTAAAGATTCCATTAAAAGCGAATCTGTTGGGAAAAGTGTAGATTCAGGTAAAAAAATATCAGTAGATAATAGTTTATCAAAAGGATTATCTGAAAGTGATATAAAACTTATAGAAGAAGAAATGAGAAAATTAACAGTATGTAACAATGTTGATAGTGCAAAAATCTTAATTGATATCCCTATTTATATTTTTCCAGAAGGTAATGTAAAGGTACATAAAAATAATCAAGATGACTATTTAAAACATAAGAAAATACTAGAATCCAGAAATTTTTATTATCCTCAATATAAAGATCACATAAGAATGAAACCAGAAGATAGAAAAAAATTATATTTACCATTTATTGAATATTGTGAAAAATTAGAACATTATATTAATAGTAAGATGTACAGAAATGAAAGAAATAATGATTACATAGAATATGATGAATATTTTTTAGAAGCAAAAAAAAAACTTGGTCTAACCGGAGGAGGTCCTAAAAGTAAAAAATCTGAGCCATCACCATCAGGTATTAGATTAAAGGTACAACCACGTCTTGTTTCAGGAAAAAATATACTTACATCAACATATGTAAATTATCTACCAATAATTAGTCCAAAAATTAAAAAAGTAATTTATAGTTACAATGAATGTAATTATAAAGAAAAAAAGGAAAATTGGTTAATAAAGTAATATTGTTATTAATCTAATTAAAAATTTATTGTATTTGATTTCCTACTTGAATTACTATCTGTTCTTTTTGATAGTATATTTATTCTTGGGTAAATAATTCTATCTTCTTTTAAAAAAGATTTTTCTTTTGGTGTTGTTTCAACAATCATTGATTCAGTTATAGATGATTTATGACTTTGTAATGAATCCCTACTATCATTTTCACCCACTGGTTGATTATAATGATATGCAACTGAGATAGGAATACTATCTTTAAAAATAGATTCTTGACATAAAGATTTTACTTCATCAGGTTCTGAAGCTATTTCATCTAGGGCGACAGACAAGGCACCAAAATTAAATGATTGATTTTGTTCCACTTCTTTTGGACCAGAACCTTTAAGCAAATTCAAGTATTTTTTTTTATATTTTAGATATTTTTTGTAATATAAATTGTTTGTCATTATAAATAGTTAGATTTTATTTTATTAAAATAAATTCTTATTTTAATAAAATAAAATCTACAAAAATATATAGATGACAGATAATGTATGTATTCCAAAAAATTATTTTATTATTTTAATATTTGTATTCTCATTTTTTACATATATTCATTCGTTAAAAATGTTAAAAAGTAATAATGAAGAAAAAAATAATAATTATGAACAGAGATTACGAAATTTAGAAAGTAACGAAACAGAAAGTGATAATGAAGTTTCTGAAAATGATTATTATGAAATGGATGTTAAGACTGGATCTAATCAAGCTGATGATATTTTCATTGAAAGAGATAAAAAAGTAATAAATAATATATTAGTTGCACCTGAAAGAAGATTACCTAGACATGCATATCCACCAAAATATTTCAAAGATATGATTAATATACCAACAAGAGGGTATCCCGATAATTATCAACAAATGGGAATTTTAGTAAGAAAGAATGATGAAAAATTATTAAAATTGTTCGGAAGACAAACTTATCCAGGATCAAGTAAATACGAATATTATGTTGTTGATTCATATTCAAATTCTGATAATAAAATACCATTAAATGTAAATGGAGATAGAGAATTAAATGATAAAGAAAAGATAGATATACCTTGGTTAGATTCATCAAGAGGTGAATTTGATGTAAAAATATTTGATTACAATGCTCCAAGATATAATCCAAATATAATCTGATTTGTTTAGTTTAAATTTTTTCTAACTTTGTATATATATATTATGGGAACAAAATATTTAAAATTACTATTTTATTTATTAGTTTGTATTGTTGGATATTTGACTGGATTATACATAGGATATTCAAAATTACTTAACTATTTCATTGATAACGTAGATGAACCTAAACATACTCCAAATAAATGTTTCTATTATAAAAAAGTACCAAAACCTTGTGTATAAAAAAATTGATAACTTTAATTGATAAATTAATAACATAATTTATTAATGGAAGACAAGTATGACTTGATAATTAAATACGATAATAATATTGATATCGATGAGTATAAGTATTTTTTTGAAAATTTGATTAAATACGATAGGAAAGTGTTGGTGCCTAATTTTATCTATTATTCATTAAAGAATCTAAGAGATAATAAGCCGATATCAGATGAACAAGCATTAATAAATGAAGAATTGAAAAAGTCTATTGATTCATCGATAAAAGATTCATTAAATGAATATATTAGAAAGTCTAGACAAGAAATTAGGAATTCAATTAAGATGAAGAATGGTAGCAATTTAATTAAGAATTTCTTGTTAGCAATAAGAAAGTTTGGGAATAAAGTTAATACTTTAAGAACATTTGTAGAGAACTTTGAGTTTAGTGGAATGTATAAATGTTTTCTTAACACTTTATTTTGTGATCCTTGTATCCACAATACAAAGTTGTTTAGTGATCAAATAATGGATACAAGAAAATACAAAGATGTTAAATATTTGATTTTAAAAATAAAGAAGATTTCAAGTGATTTTTATGATTCTTGGTTTTTACCTTTTCTTGAAAAATGTTTTAGAGAATATCTAAGTTTTGAAGATTTGATTCCAGTTATTGATAAGTCAATGGTTCCAGTTTATAAGTATTCCATTTTTGTTAATCATTATAGCAAATATAAATTGAATTTTAATTATATCTCAAAAGATAAAAATTTGCTAGATTCTATATCTTCTATTTTAGTAAAAGATATAATTTCCTCTATCTCTAAACATAATGATATTTGTAGTTTTAATTGTTTTTTGAAAGAAAATTATAAATCATTAAATTACCTTGGAAAGTCATTAACTAAAGAGAAAAAGGAACTTATTGAAGTTTATATTGCTAATAATACAAATTCGAATATAAATAATGATTGTACGTTAGATTCAATTTGTGATTTTTATGTTACTATTTCTAAATATTATTCGATAACTTTTCCTACTATTTGTTCATTGTTTTGTAAGAAAATATCTCAATTAATTACTCAAAAGGAACTATATCAAGAATTAAATGAACTAATAATTAAAACTATTAGGAAAGATGAACAGGATATTAAAGTTGTATCCTCAGAATCAAATGCAATAAGATGTGATCTAGAAATCAGTGATAATAGTCCAGTATCAAGTTTGGTTGATATAATTTCAAACTTAAACAATAAAGACATTATTTTCAAAAATTATCATAAATTTTTAATGGTTAGGTTACTTAATTACTATAGTGAAATTAATTTTAACAGTTTTAACTTAATAGAATCCATAAATTGTCAAAATGAGTTTGAAAGAAAGCTTTTAGGATATTTATCAAAATGTTTTACAAATAGTCAGATATATGTTCTCAAAAAGTCTTTGGATGATTTCTACTCTTCCTTTGATATTAATAATAGAATAATCAAAAGTAATTTGAAATCAAGTGACGATATTTATGAATATCGTCAATTAAACCAATTTAATCCAGTTGTTATATCAAGCAATATATGGGATTTAAGTATTTTATCAAATGCAACTACACTCAAAACTTACTCGGAAATTATATTTGATAGAACATCTAAAATTGGTAATGATTCATTATTATGGAAACTTTATACGTTTAAAAGTAATTATTCTGATATTTATCAAAATTCAAGAAATTTAAATTGGTATTTACACGTTGGTAAGATTGAAATAAATTATACAACAAAAAATGGAACATGTAGATTGATACTTCTACCAATTCAATTCTTGATATTGGAACAGTTTGATTCTTCGGATGAAATTACGTTTGAAGAAATTGAATTATTCGATTTTGTAAAGAGTTATCCAATTGAAGAAATAAAAAATGCTCTTAATATATTTGTATCCAAAAACATACTGACAGAATCTTCAAATATTTATTACATAAATGATAATTTTTACACTGAGTATCTTGATCTAAGAAATATGTATTTTCAGGTTAGCAATGTTTTGAAACAATCAATAATTAAGGATAACATTAAATTAAGTTTAGAAAGGATTGATATAGTAAAATCTATAGCAAATTCAATAGTCAAAAAGAGTAAGTGTAACCGTGAGGAGCTATTTTTAGAATGTAGAAAAGAACTCAAGTTATTTGAATTAGAAAAAGAATTATTTTCTGATTCTATTGATTACCTAATAACACGTGATTATATAAGAGAGGTCAACGGTATATTTGAGGCAATATTTTACTAAAAGTTTGTTTATTTATTTTTTACATACTGATAATACAACTTTATTGATTTAATTGGATTAAAAAAGTTAGTTGATACTGAAAAATGATCTGCACCTTTTGTTTTATATTTAATAACATCATTCCATTCTGTAATTCCTCCTCCCGCGATTACTACAGAGTCCTTGTATTTACTTTTAATATAATTAACTTTTTCGTTTGTGTATGGTATTATTGATTTTCCACTTAATCCTCCCTCAGGAACAGGAATAGTATTACAGCAGTGAAATTGTCTAAATCCTTTATTGTAAAAATAATCGATATCATCATTTTTACTTTTAGGAGATAATTTCAAAATACACCATTTTCTTTCTTTATTCAAAAACTTTTCAATATCATTATTTATCATTTCTTTTTCAGCATTTGGACAACTAATATTTATTTCTAAATCTTGGTTTTTTGGAATAATTTTCATAAATTCTGGAATTTCATCTTTATTTAATATCGCTATTGAAATTATATGATCATTTTTATACTTATCTAGTGCCCATTTAATTCCATTATTTCTAAGTCCAATTTTATTTACCCAATCATTATATTTGAATGAATATCTTAATGTTTTAAAAATTTGAGGAATTAAGCCATCTCTAGCCTCTAATGTAAAACTACCTTTTATACTTTTTGTATTTGGTAAGTTTATATAGTTTCCAAAAGGAGGATTAATAAAAAACATGTATATAGTTTCATTTTTAGATCTATCTTTAAATAAATTTATAATTTAAAAAATTGAAAAATTAATGGTACACGGATTTTAGAGTAATAAATGGAAGAAATTGTTAGGAGAGACAGTTTTATATCAAAAATGAGCAGTCTGTTTAGTATTAGTTTTTTAAAGAGACATAATACAGAAAATATTTATGGATGGTATGATAAGAATTCTATTATAATTAAGAAATTAGACCTATTTCTATCAAACTACGTTTATATCTTTTTTAAGCTTACTAAAAAAGAGTCTTTTTATAGACAATTACATTTATATGGTTTCAAAAAAATAAGAGAATTATCTCCACTTATTATCTTTAGGAACGAGCATTTCAAAATCGATATGAAACCCAATGACCTTATTAAAATAAAAAGGATTTATAACAAGTCAGTTAAAAATAAGCCGGAAGGTAGATGTATTCCAAAGCTTGATGTGAAAAAACCTTTATTTGAATATAATACAAGGAAAAAGAAAAGAAATAATAATTGTTTAGACACAGAAGCCAATAAAATAACCAAAAAAGTCGATCAAAAAAGATGTTCAGCAAGAATATTTCAAAAGGCACATAAAAAGAAAGAAGATAATTTGGAAAGTGATGATTTAGAAAAAACTGTTGAGTGTAATTCAGAATCTAATTCTGAAAATAGTCTTCTAAGTGATGATTGTGTAAGTACATTAACTAGTTGCAATTCGGTTGAAAGTTATAATTCATACAAGAATATAATGTCAAGTTCAGATGATTTTAATTATTTTGATGATTCTATAAGCAAGTTATCTGTGGATTTTGATGATATATGTAATGAAAGTATTAATGATAGCTATATTAAAGATAAAATTTGTTCCTTTCCTTTTGATAATAAGTTACAAGATTTTGATAGTTTAATTGATTATGATATTTTGCTATCATATTAAAAAATTAATTTGAAACAAATTTTTGTTTCAAATCAATCTTTTTACTATGTAAATGTGTTGAATCAATTCATTTCCAGCAAAATCAGAACAAATCTTCTTTGATTTATGTTTTTGCTATGCAAATTCCTTGGTATTGATTTGCTTCGCAATACAAATGTGATCTTCTTTCTGTATTGCATGGCAAATCGTATATATGATTTGCTATGCAATACAAATGAGATTTTGTTAGAATAAAAATTGATTTATTTACTTTATTTATTATAAATTTTTATATTAGTATGAATATTATAGATAATAGTAAAATCAAAAATCCAATTCTTGCGAAAGAATTATCTATTCAAATAGAGAATGATTCAGTAGAAATAAATCTAATGAATGTTGGTAAATTTTTTCGTAAAATTTATATCCTGTGCCCATTAAAAAATGAGCCTGTAAAAATAGACATCTTTAAAAGTGATGTGCTTAAATCAAGTTGGAATAGTTTAGAATCTAAAATGGTTTTATTTGAAAGTACAATAAAACTAATTAAGAACAAATATCATTATGAAAACTTATGTCTGGCTTCATCTGAAAACTTTAAAATATTTAATCATCTAGGATATGATTTGGATGAAGAGATTTTAATAGTACCAATATTTGAAGTTTCATTTTTAAATTTAATTGATTATGAGCGGTTATACTGTGGTTATAGTAATTTTAAAACTGTATGGAATCTCGTGTTCTTAAAAGAATATTTTTGTAGATCATCTAGTCTTGCATATAGTTCAAAAATTAAGCTAACTGAAATGATTAAGATGATGGAGGAAAGTAACTATTGGACATTGAGGTATAATTGTTTATGTAATATTAGTAAAAAATTTAATGAAAGAAAGTTTCAATTATCATATACAAAAGTATTAGTAGATGATAAAATAAAATTATTACTTGATGATTTAGACAAAGATGATATGGAAAATAATTACCTTACTATGATATTCAATAACAAGAACTTTGTTGATGCTTCATCGGCTTTAAAGAAATTTGGATATAAAATGTATAGAATAAGTAAAGATTCAGATTTGGGTTACAATCAAGTTAATCAGTTATTTGACAATTTGAATTATGTTCAAAGATACTACTTTTTTTGTAATATGTTAATATCGAAGAATTACTCCCATTTTGTAATTAACAACAGTCATGTGCTTGATAAAATGAAAAACGACATTAATTATTTCATTGAATTGTTTAGATATTTAATCAGTTATTCTTGGATTGGTTTTTATTTTGAAGAATGTATTAAAAAGACTTGGATTAAGAAAACTGATAGGTTTGTTTTTTCTGCTGAGGTTGCTAATAAACTACCAACATTTGCAGTCTCATCAAAAGATCCAAAAAGTAATCCTTACATACCAATAATGGTTGACGATTCTAGCCTGCAAAGCGAGAATAATATTGGTGGTGTTAAATTTTCATATCAAAGAGAAAGTGAGACAACGAGAAAACCATTAAATGTTATTGTAACTACACAAGGTTTTAAGGATAGATTTAATGTTTTTATGACAGGAAATATGAATTTTGATATATTTAATGATATAAATTTTAATGATCTAGGAATAGGAATTTCAGGTAGTGTAATGGCAGCATGTCTTCAAGAAAATCCCAGTTTGATGGATTTATTTGTTGGTAAGAACTCATTTAAGTCAGATTCTAGTTTTGATTTGGATTGGAGTAGATATTTCAGTGAATACTACTCAGATGCTGATTTAGACGTCATGATTAAAAGTAATCATCCAATTGATTTCATTAGGAAAACTAAAATAGTTCATAATCAGTTAGTTGTTAATGTTTGTGGTTTGTGTGGATACGCTGAACCTGATAATATTAAATACAATGTATTAAGAACTATATTTATTTTTATAGATGAAGAGTTTATAAGAAATAATATATGTTCAGAAAAGATTAAATATGAGACTGTAGTCTCGAATCTAAAGGATGAAAAAATTGTCAGTATGATTAAACCATACTTTACAAAAAAGATAAGTGATTTCTATGACAAGATGTTAGAGAACTTATCTGATGAAGAAGTATTTATTATAAAACGAGATCATCCAGAAATATTTGAGTTGAATAAAACTGTATATGAAATTCATCTTAAGAAAGGGTCAAGATCAACAAGTAATATTAAGTCATTTTTTGATATGGATGTTGATCAGGTTGATAAAATGTTGGATGATGTTGCAGATAACAGTGAAGACATTGAATTATCTATAAATAATATTAATGAAAACTCAGGTGGGGTCAATATAACATTCAAAGTAAAGATAGAAGCTAAACCTCATATAATTAGAGTTTTAGAATTATTTCCTGTAATTTGTGATGATTTTTTTGGTGTAGTCTCTAAGTTTCACTTACCTTGTGTGAGGGGATTTTATGATGGAGATAATGTTTATCTGACTCCATCTTGTGTAACTGCTCATAAAACAGGTTGGAATATAGATTATAAATATTTTGCAGGTTCCAAAACTCCAATTGAAATAATTAATAAATATAGAATGAGAGGATTTGGAACTTTTCTAAATAAAAAAGAAATAGATAAGTTAATTAAGTATTCTAATGGTGTACCTTTTTGGAATAATTTATACGATATAAATTTAACTAATAAACAATCGATTCAAAATTGTTTAGGTCAATTAAATAAAAACCATAAATTATTTCACCCTAGACTATATAATGCAGATTTATTTTTAAACGGAGATATTGACTTAGTAGATCCATACAATAATATAGACATTGATAGTCTTATTACAGATGGGATTGATAATAATGATGAAATGGATTTTTACAGGAGATACTATCCAAGTTCGTATCATTTTGATTTTCTGAAAAAAATGACAGGAATTAACAAACTTGGATATATTGAACCTTTACAAAAATGGGTTATAGAATCAGCATTTAATATTGGAAAGGAAGGGTTTAAGAAAGATAGTTTTGAAAAAATGGAAGAAGAAGAATTTTCTAATGATGATGGATTAAGTGTACCATTATTTGATGAATCATCAGGAGTTATTGAATACTTTAGTAATTCAAATGCTGATGCTCAGATAGAAGAAAATGTCTAAAAATTTTAATTTTTTTTACTTGATTTAATAAAAATTGATTTAAATATATGATGTTTAATAATAGATAAATATGGAATCAAGGAATAAAAATGTAGATTTACTTGCAAAGATTTTTGATAAAAAAATTTCAGAAAAGATAGAAGGTGGGATATTAGGATTTGCAGAATCGTATTCAGAGAGTCAAGGTACACCATTTTTACTAGATAGTATATATCAAGAGAAGTTTAATGAAATTTTATGTTTATTGGAATCTAACAAAAACCTTGTTAATTTGATAAAAGAAGGTCAAATTAAACCAGAAGAAATTGCTTTCAAGAAAGCACATGAACTTAATCCTGATAAGTATGAAAAAATTAATAAAAAGAAGGAGTTTGAAGAAAAGAATAAAAAAGATAAACCAACAACAGATTTATTTCAATGTCCAAAGTGTAAAAAGAGAAGGTGTACTGTATCTGAAAAGCAAACAAGAAGAGGAGATGAACCTGCAACATCATTTATTGATTGTTTAGAATGTGGACATTCATGGAGAGTTGGATAGGGTTTTAATTCTTTATTTTAGTTATAGGATGAAATTCCTATCAATTTTATTATAAATTATTTATTTTTAAAATTTAATAGTTAAATAATTTATATTTTTTCTAGTCTTACTTATATGTCTAACAACGGAGCATTAACTCAGCTTGTTGCTGTAGGAGCTCAAGAACAAGAATTGTTAACAGATGATCCTAAGTTCAGTGTTTTTCAACAAAATGTTGGAAAAATAAATAATTTTGTAAAAGCTACAACAAGTAATTATTCATTAGGAAGTAGTAATTGGGATACTACACTATCATTTAAAATTAAAAAAGATGGTGACATGTTAAGTTCTGCATATTTAGTAATTGAATTACCAGAATTATCTAAAAATACTTTATCAGATAAAATTGGTGATTTAACTAATTTTAAGGTAAGATGGGTCGATTATTTAGGATATTCAATATTAGAAAGTGCTAAATTATTAATTGGCGGACAAGTAATAGAAGAGGTAACTGGTGACTTTAGTCAAATTTATACTGATTTGTATGAAAAAGAATTTAATAAAATATGTTTACTAGGAATGGATCCCACATTAGTAACTCCACAAGATACTATAAGATCAACATTCCTTTACATTCCATTAAAATTTTGGTTCTCTGAAACAGTAACTAAAGCATTACCATTGATAGCCTTACAATACCATGATGTAGAATTTGAAATTAAATTAAGAAAATGGGATGATCTTGTATTATTATTAGAAGAAAAAACTGATGGCGATCTTAATAAAGGACTTGTTCATAATCCTAACTATTCTATTCCTCAACAAAGTATCAAGGATATCAGATTAGACTGCAATCTTTTATTCTTAGATACTGAAGATAGAAAAAGAGTAGCTCAAAATGAACATAAATTCTTAATAACTCAAACTCAAAGAATTAGCCATAGTGTAAGTCAAGGTAAAAACTTGGAATTAAATTTTAATCATCCAGTCAAAGAAATGTTCTTTTATCTTCAAAATAATTTTATGAAAGAAAATGGTGAATTATTTAATTTTTCAAATAAGATGGATTATCCAACTCTGGATATGTTTCAAAAAACAGGATTTAAATTTTCTTCTTTTAATGCTTCATTTAAAAACCATTTATTAGAAAATGCAAGAATTCTAATTAATTCATATCCAAGAGTTGACTGGAAAGATTTCAAGTACTACTACTACTTACAAAACTATGAAAATTATAGAACAAAGACTGAACATCTTTTCTATATGTATTCCTTCAGTTCAAATCCAAAATTTAAAGATCCTATGGGAAGCTTAAATTTCTCTAGAATTGATAACGCACAATTACAATTTAATTTAAATGCTGATAATGTAAATGATTTTAAGTCTTCATTACCTAATAATTTAGCATCAAAAGCAGATAGTAGTAATTTTGATATTGTCGTTTATGGAGTAAATTATAACTATTTGAGAATTGCAAATGGAATGGGAGGTGTTGTTTACAATAATTAAAAAAATTGAAAAAATTATATTAGATAGACTAATAACAATTTTATCTAATAAAATGAGTGGATTCGAAGAAAATAAGATGAATAGTACTGGTATTAATTTTACCATGGATAGTAACTGGACTGGAGTAAAAACTGATAATAATTTTGTCATATCAGGGACAATCAGTGCTAAAGGACAATATAAGCCTATGGATATCATTATTGGAAGAAGTGTTGAAGGTCCTTGTGATATTGTTTTTACTGATCGGATAAGTTATCATGACTTCAAGTCGAGGTTTGGTTATAGTAAGGACTTTATGTATGATCTGAATTTGATTGATTATAGAGGTTGTATTCTAACCAAGTATAGTGCTGGAAGGACTACTAATAATGGTAGTAATGTTTCATTCAAAGCAACCGATATCTTCTCGGTTCATGATTTCAATTGGACAAAAATTTTAGAGAACTATAAAAAGGATAGCTCCAGGAAAGTAATTATTTATATGACTGGTCTTGATGCAATGAAGCAAATTAAGTTGAAAAGTAATTTAGATAATTTTTTGAAATGTCAGTTTGATAAATTACTAAATGATATCAAGTTACAAGTTGGTAATAGATTTCTTATCCATAGAGATATTCAATTTATGACTGATTTCAAAGATGTCAGATTTAATGAATTTATTAAAAATTATCCTGGAAAAGATGAATTTGAAAGCGATACTAACGGCATTGATACTCTTATTGAATTCTATTCAGGAAAGACTGTTTCTGGAGAAAAAGGTAATATAAACTCATTTATAAACTATGATGATAATTTCTTTGATTATGATTTCAGTTTTTCAAAGAAGAAGGAAGTTGATAGTCAAGGACGAAAGTTTGATAATGGATTTGATCAAACTATAATCGTAGGTCGTACCAATGGTAGACTTGAGTTGACATGTGAAGAAAGTTGTTCTTATGATTTGGTCATTGTATTTAAGAAAAAAGTTGAACTTATTAAATGGGATGGATTTAGACTAACGGTAGTTGATAATTCAGGAGACTTGTTTGATTGTGGTAGAAAAATAAGATCATCAATGATTACAATACCAACAGTGTTAGAGTGTAATAAATTTATTCCAATTAGTTTTCTCCTTAAGTATAAGGATCGTAAAGATGAGCTGGTAAAAGTTTCTCAAGGTGTTGAATCATTTAATGAGTTTGCATCTAGAAGAGATGATTTTACAGAGATCATTTTGAGTAATGATCTTGATGACATTGTTGAAAAAGTTGTTGAGTCAGAAGAAGACCCAATAGTTGATATGATTATGGAGTTAGTTTTATCTTACAGACACCAGGTTTCTAAGATTATCACTTCACAGTTGTCCAAGAAATTTTCTTCCTTACCTTCATCTCCTCACATGAAAAGATTGGGTAAAAAAGGAGAAAGTCTTCATGTGGAATATAACGGAGTTCATCATCCAGGAAAAGTTTATTTTCCTAATGATCATGATGATTTTCATAATTTTGGAAACCTTCCTATTGTTAAGAGAGAAGGTAATGGAAACATTTATGGTCGGCCTGTAATAGGAGGTCCACAAATTTCAAATATGAGTTATGGTGCTGGACTAGATAGTCATCAGGTTTCACTTGTGAACACATCATCCTAATTATATTACCAAACTTTTTATTTATTAAATCATATATAGACTAGAGTTCAAGTCTATTATATGTCTACAAATAATATCAATATCAACTCTATTGGTGTTATTCCAAGTCCACAAGAAATTAAAAACTTATTTCCTTTAAATGATTCTTTAGTAGAAAATATTACTAAAACTAGAGATGATATTAAAAAGGTTTTATCAGGCGAAGATAATAGATTAATAGTAATTGTTGGCCCATGTAGTATTCATGACCCTAAATCAGCTTTAGAATACGCATCTTATTTATCAAGAAGAATTGAAAAATATAAAAAAAGATTACTAATATTGATGAGAGTTTATTTTGAAAAACCAAGAACAACTATTGGTTGGAAAGGATTAATTAATGATCCAAATTTAGATGACAGTTATGATATTAATAAAGGTTTAAAAGTTGCAAGAGAATTATTATTAGAAATAAATAAATTACAAGTTCCTGTAGCAGTAGAATTTTTAGATGTGATCACTCCTCAATATTATTCAGATTTAGTTTCTTGGGGTGCAATCGGAGCTCGTACTACCGAATCACAAGTTAATAGACAGTTAGCTTCAGGATTATCAATGCCAATTGGATTTAAAAATGGAACTGGAGGTAGTTTAGATATTGCAATAGATGCTGTTCAAAGTTCAAATTATCCACATACATTTTTAGGTATAGATGACTTAGGAAAAGCATCAATAGTATCAACATCAGGAAATGAAGATTCACATGTTATTTTAAGAGGAGGGAAAACAGGATGTAATTTTGATCATGTTTCTATTGCTCATTTAAAAAAATTAATGGATGGAAAAATTAATAAGAAAGTTATTATAGATTGTTCTCATGGTAATTCAAATAAAGATTATAGAAATCAGAAAATAGTTGTTGACTGTGTAATGTCTCAATATTTGAATGGAGAAAATGTAATTGGCGGTATTATGTTGGAATCTCACTTAAAAGAGGGTAGTCAGAAGTTAACTACAGGAGGAGTTGGATTAGAGTACGGTAAAAGTATTACTGACTCTTGTATTAGTTTAGAGACAACAGATATTATATTAGAAAGTTTATCAAAATCATGGTTAGATAAAAATTCTTAATCTATTAGATTTTATTTTCTAGATAAATTATATGGAAAATAAAATTTTTGATATTTATTATTTTGGTTTAATTTTTTTATTAATGTTTACCATTTACAGATGTCATAAAAATAACATAGAGAAATTTAGTGGAAACAGTGAACCAAAAGTTGCTGTTTATGGATGTAATTTTGGTAACTTTAGAGGAGAATTAGATAAAGGGATAGACAAAATTATATTTGATCCTAAAATTGATTATTATTTTTTTACAGACAATGAAAAAATGGAAACAAAAAATTGGAAAAAAATTATTTACGATAAAGTTAAAGGAGATAATATTATGGATTCAAATAGATGGTCTAGTAAAAATGTAAAGTTTAATTTACCTGATGTATTGAAAAAATATGATATAATAGTATGGTATGATAGTAAAATAGTTAATAAAGAAATAATTGAAATGTTAGATTACAATGAAATTATAAATAAAGTTAAAAATTATAAAATAGATTTTTACAAGCATCCTGGAAGGAATGAGACTCAAGAAGAAATTAAAGAAACAATGAGATTGAAATTAGAAAATGAGAAGAATGGAAATAATTTTTTAAATGAAATTGAAGGTAAAAAATTTAAAGTTCCTTTAGTTGATACTTGTTTTATAATTAGAAGAAATGAAGAATCAGTTAATAATTTATTTAGAAATATCTTTGAAACACTAAAAGAAAAAGGATTAAAAAGAGATCAAAATGTCCTAAGTTATGTTGTTGATAGATTGTCATTTCCTGCTGAAAAGATTAATTATTCATTAAATTTACCAAAAGAAAAGAAAAATAAATAATAAAAAAAATTGATGTAAATATCTTCAAAAATCTTGGTGGATATTTATATGAACGTTATACATTATGGATCAGGAAAGTATAGTGGAGATTTACCTCAGCTAAAATTAGTTGGAAACAAAATTCCAACAAATAGTAGAAATACTATGTCTTATAGTTGGCATTGTCCACTAAAGGATAAAATTTATCATAGACAAACAACTGATGTTCTTGAGATATCAATTATGTCAGAAAGTAAATATCATGATTTGTTTGATATTAAAGCTTGTGTAACCAAAGAAGATACAGGATATGATTACTATGGTAGGAGTAGAGAATCTGAAATTGCTATTCAAATTACAATTGACTGTGACAGAATTTATCTTTTTAGAGAAAAGTCAGATTCATTAAGAGCTTATTTATCAAAGTTATTCGAAACTATTCCTAGTTATGGGATTAGTTCACATCCTAAGTGTGATCAAAAATCATTTTTACCTAATTGTACAGGAATCATTCAACCAGGTAATTTTAAAATAAATTTGTATGACTATCAAAAAAATTCAGTTGCTAAAATGATAAATATTGAAAATTCTCAAAGTAACATGGTTATTAATTATAAATATACATTAGAATTTAATAATTTAAATATTTCATATGATCCAAATCGTAAAAAGTTTCTTGATAAGGATGATAAGAATGAATATAATTTAAAGATATCAAGTAAAGGTGGTGTATTGGCTGATGAGATGGGTTTAGGAAAGACCATTACATCATTAGCTCTTGTATATATGAATCCTTCTCAAAAAGACTTTAGTAACATTGATTACTCTTCCCCTTCTAATTATGTTAATAGCCATGGAAAGATTAACGCAAAATCAACATTGATTGTTTGTCCTGCTCATCTAGCTAAACAATGGGAAACTGAAGTGTATAAAGTTTTTTCTGATGCTAAAGTTATTAAGTTGTTAACTAAAAATAGTCACACACCATTAAAATATAAGGATATAATTAATGCTGACATAATTATTGTAACTCAACAGTTTTTAATGAACTTTAAGTATTATCCGGAAATAAATTATAGAAAATGTACTCCATCTAATTATGGACATGATGAAAGGAAAAGTGCTCTCAAAATGAAAATATTACAATGGGTAGCAGCAGTTGAGAATATTTATGAGAAAAAACAACCTAATTTAGAACATTTTTCGTTCCATAGATTAATTGTGGATGAGGCTCATGAGATATTCGGATTACAACTTACAAGTGCTGCTATGTCTGAATATATGTCTGACTGGTTGAGTAATTGTTCAGCTGAATACAAATGGTTTGTATCCGGAACTCCATTTGTCAATTTTAGTGGAGTTTCAAACTGTTTGAAATTTATTGATTGTAAAGTCTTTACAGATGGATTATGGATGGACTATCATAATTGTATATCTACATCTTATAGATATGGATCATATTACGGTAAAGAAGGATATCAAATTTTTCAGAAAAAATATATTATTGATCAATTATTAGATAATGTAATGATAAGACATAGAAAAGAAGATACAGATGTAAATATAATTGGTTATGATGAAGAAGTAAATTGGGTTGAATTAACTGAATTTGAGAAAAAGATATATGAATCAAAGAAAAATGGAAACTGTAGTAGGATGTTGCTTCAACAAATTTGTTGTCATATTTTGGCAACTGATGCTATGGGAAGTCTTTTTGATAATAAAGAGGTTAATCTTAGTGAGATTGAAGGAAAGCTTGTTGATCACAATAAACAAATTATTACAAAATATGAAAATAAATTAAGTTTGTTAGTACCTACTATGCAAGAATACCATATGTTAAAGAAAATGTATGAGAGTAAAATATCAGAAGCTAAGTTCTTTTTAAAAATAGTGGAAAAAATTACTTCTGAAGATGATCATGAGTGTGACGAAAATTGTTCAGTATGTTTGGATAAAATAGAAAACAGAGTAATGACAAAATGTGGTCATATGTTTTGTAAGGATTGTCTTGATATGTGTTTACAAGTTAAGAAAACTTGTCCATATTGTAAAAATGATTTGAAAGGATCAGATATATATCTTACAACAGATATGGGTTCAACTAAAAATGAAGAAATTATGACAAACCCTCTTATTCAAAAGTATGGATCTAAGTTAGGAAAATTAATATCTCTTGCTAGAAAACTTGTAATTGACGAAGATAACAAGTTAATTATTTTTTCACAATGGGATAGAATGTTAAGTTTAATTGGAAGTGCCCTGAAAGAAAATGGTGTTAGTAACTCATTTATTCAGGGTAATGTCTATAGAAGAAATGCAGCAATTAATAAATTTAAAACAAATAATAAAGAAGATAATGTAATCATGTTATCGTTAGAAAAATCTGCTTCTGGTACAAATTTAACAGAAGCAACTCATATTATTTTTGTTGAACCAATAGATCAATCAGTTGATGAAGTAAAGGCAATTGAATCACAAGCAATTGCAAGAGCATGTAGAATAGGACAAGATAAAAAGGTTAAAGTAATAAGGATATTAACAAGAAATACAATTGAAGAAGAAATATATGATAAGTTTCAAGATAATAGTAACCCAAACAATAACCAAACAGATATTAATATTCAAGGAGAAGTAGATATAGTTGTTTAATTTATTTAATTTTATTTAATTTTTTTGTTTAATTTTTATTAAAAAATTCTCCAGAGATTTAAATAGATTCATCTTTCCATTTTGCAAAATAGAAAGATATTGATCGAAGATCACGAAGATCACATCTTTGATGAATCAAAAGAATCAACAAAGTTGATTCCCTGTAGAGGAACACTTTTA
>MDTB01164820.1_pt1 | contig 18504 bp, 14 predicted proteins | sample 811161 | NCBI WGS metagenome assembly MDTB01 (sample SAMN05326650, study PRJNA326480) | marine metagenome | isolation source: seawater | place: Mediterranean Sea | collected 2009
TATAAATTCTTATTATAAAGATATTATCATTGAAATAGAATTCGATTATTACAAAAAAAATTATAGAATTGCAAATAAATCTGAGATTGCATTATTGAAAAATCGTATCCAGAATTGGAATATTGCTAAATCATGGATTAATAAAAACAAAAAAAGAAATAATAATATAAATAGAATGGAAAATGGTAGATGGTTTCAATTCTTTTTAGATAATGATGGAATGGCTAGTATAACATATAGTAGTCTAGAATCAATAATTAGCGATATAGCTAATATTGAGCCAAAATCTTTTTCTATATTTATGAATTATAATCTAGGTAGATCTAAAACTCAAGAATTCAATATCCCCATGAACGATAACATGAAAGAAATTGCAATTCAAGTAGTGGGAGAAGATGATGGGAGTTTCAATCAAGATGATAAAATTATATTTTATGGCAGAGGACCTTCAGGTTTCGATATTTCAGATTTATCGTTGGAATGGCATCAAAATCTTTATTTCACTACTAATTCATGCTGGCTTTTTATACCTGACAATCCTAATAGTAGAGGCAAACGGATTACTATTTCTGAAAAACCTCAATCTGGAATTTTGATTGACTATGGTTTAGTTAAAAATCATATAGAAACTGATTTAATTAATCTGCAAGCATCGGGAACTGAATGGTTGTCTACTCCAATTCAATCTGGCGGATCATTACCTGTTTTATTAAATGTAGCAAATCCAAAACCTGGTGGTAGTGTATCCATTTTTGCTAGATTTAGAGGTCATTCAGTATCAGAAAGTTCTACATCAAATCACTTATTGAATTTTAGATATGGGAGTATTGATGGTCAGCAAATTGGCAGTAATCTAAGCTGGACTGGAACTTCTTCAAAATTATTTTCAGAAAACAATATCAATCTAACTCTTATTAATGGTACAAATTTATTTTATATTAAAAATATATCTGAAAATGCTAATTCCTATCCTTATTTAGATTACTTTAATATAGAGTATAACAAGATTCTTGATTACAACAGTGAATTTGAATTTACATCGCCTATAATTGGTGAAAATATTCGGTTTGATTTTTCTGGAGAGGCACCTGACAATGCATCAATCTGGGACATTTCTGATATTGAAAATCCAAAAACAGTAGAAATTGAGAATGAAGGTTTTTTTAATTACTCTACATATGAAAGTATATTAACTAGTTTTGTAGTCTTTAATACTGAAAATATCAGTGAAATTTCAGATTTATATTTCATAGAAAACATTGATTTATATTCATTGCGTCAGACCAATATCCAGGCAGATTATATTATCATTGGTCCTGAAATTTTTAAAAATGCATCTCAAGAACTTTTGAATGTAAGAGGTCCTTCGGTATATGCTAGTCTTGAAAAAATTTATCTTCAATTTGCTGGTGGAAACAAAGACCCTATGGCAATTAGAAGTTTTATACAATGGACTCAGGAATCTTGGTCTTCTCCACAACCAACCTGTGTTTTACTTTTAGGTGATTCAGGGTATGATTATAGAAACATTACAGGACAATCAACTATAATTGTACCCACTATTCAAGTCCAATCATATCGCACATATGCCTCAGATGATTTGCTTGTAGCATTAAATGGAAATATTCCTGAAGTTGCAACTGGTAGATATCCAGCTAGAAACGAAACCGAGGTATTAGATTTTATTGAAAAAATAATAGAGATTGAAACTAACCCAAAATTTGGACCATGGCGGCAAAAAGTAACATTGGTTGCAGATGATGCGGCACGCCCAGAACCAAATCATGGTTCAATAAGTACAGGGAAATCGCATACTTTAAACTCAGAACAACTATCAGAAATTATTCCTAATTCAATTTTTACAGAAAAAATATATATGATAGAATATCCTGAAGTGAGTAATGAGTCTGCTTATGGTGTAATCAAACCAAAAGCTACAGAGGATTTACTTAATGCTCTTAGCTCAGGTATGGCAATACTCTCCTATATTGGCCATGGCTCTCCATATCAACTTGCTCAAGAAAAATTACTAGAAATAGACCGGGGTGACTTGAATCGGATTAATACTGGTAAAAAACTTCCTATCTGGATTGTGGGAACCTGCTCATTTGGTCATTTTGATGACCCTCTAACTGAATCTTTTGCTGAAGAATTAATAAGGCAACCTATGAATGCAGCTTCCGCTGTTATAGCAACAAGTCGTCCAATTACTGTTACAGGTAATGAGAGATACACATTAGATATCTTTGAGTCAATTTTTGATAATAATAATATCAGCGATAATAAAATAGGTATTATTCTCCAATCAATTAAGGATGGTTCAAGTGAAGCTCAATATTTTCACTTATTTGGAGATCCTGCAATGCTTCTTCCAATGCCAACAGATACCCTAACTAATTTAGTAGTTACTCCCGATACATTAAAAACACTCGAAATCGGGTCTTATTCTGGTACACAAAACTTGATTACTTCAGGCAACGGATATGTAGCACTAATGGATGCTAATCAAAATGTTACTAGAGAATATGAAATTGCCTCTGAAACCCATTCAATTTCATATCAATTACCCGGAGCAACTTTATTTCGAGGACAGTTTTCCTTTTCTAATAATCTTTTCAATGGATCCTTAAGAATTCCCCAAGATATATCATATTCAAATAATTTTGCATCTTTAATAATTTATATACATGATGAGGAAAAAGAAGGTCGTGCATCTATTAATAATATATATCTCGCAGGTGGTATATCTACGGAAGATAAATTTGGTCCGCAAATAACATTTGAGAATCTCGCTGGAAGAAGATTTGAAAGTGGCGATCATTTTCCTATTAATAATCAATTAGTGATGCGATTTTCAGACCCTTTAGGAATAAATCTCACAAATGAAACTGGCCATGAAATAATCGTAAATAATTTGAATGAATTTAACTTTACTGTAGTAACGGATGATTTTTTATATGACCAAAATAGTATAACTACTGGAACAATTATTTATCCAATAAATGATAAATCCATAAATTTCATGGTAAAAGCCTGGGATAATGCAAATAATCCAACTGAAAAAGAAATTAATTTATTTAGAACTGCAAACGATAATTTAAAACTTTACAATACCTATAACTTCCCAAACCCATTTATAAGCAAAACGCAATTTATATTTGAAATAACTCAAGATGCTAATGTTAGGTTAGATATTTATACTATAGGTGGTAAAAAAATATGGACTCAAGAAAAAACTAACTTGCAGGCAGGAATACAAACAATTAATTGGGATGGTTTAGATTCCTATGATGGGAAAATCGCAAATGGAGTATATTTATACAAACTAAAAGCAACTGGAAACAACACATCTGTTTCATATATTGGCCGTTGCGCTAAGTATAATTAATAAAAAAATAATTATGAAACATATTTTAGCGTCTAAATCACCCCGAAGAAAAGAAATTTTAAAATTAATTGGTTTTGAATTTTCTGTAATACCAAGTAAAATTATTGAAGACTTTGATATTCGACTAACTCCAAAAAGTTTTGTAAAGCACTGGGCAAGTGAAAAAGCAAAAAGTGTTTCAATGTTGTATCCAGATTCATTGATAATTGGTGCCGATACAATTGTTACAATGAATTCAATTAAATATGGTAAGCCAAAAAACAAAAATGAAAGTATAGCGATGCTTAAATCTTTATCTAATAATATACATGAAGTCATAACTGGAATATCCTTAATACATTATAGAAAAGGACTTGAGGTTACATTCCATGAAAAAACAAGAGTTTATATTAATAATATATCAGATAATGATATAAATGAATATATAGATAAATATAAACCATTTGATAAAGCAGGTAGCTATGGAATTCAGGATGGATTTTGTAAACATATTAATAAAATCAAAGGTTGTTACTATAATGTGATGGGATTGCCAATATCATCTTTATATAGCAATTATAAAGAAGTATTAAATCATTTACTAAATAATGATTAGAATAAGTGAAAAAATATCTATTTTAGATAAAAAAATAACTTACAAAGCAATACGCTCGACCGGGCCAGGAGGACAACATATAAATAAAGTTTCAACTGCAATATTGCTAAGGTATGACATAAAATGCTATATCTATCCAAATTGGTTTATTAACAATTTAAAAAACAATATATTAAAACATCAATTTTCAAGTGGTAGATTTATAAGAATTAAAGCAAAAAAATATAAATCTCAATCAAGAAATAAAAAGGAGGCAGTGAATAAATTGATTTCTTTGTTTAAAAAATCATCTATTGAACCAAAAAAAAGAAAAACAAAAAAAATTTCATTATCATCAAAAAAAAAAGACTTAGAGAAAAAAGAATACATAGTAAAAAAAAATTATCTAGAAAATATCCAAATATTAATGATTAAACTTTTTTAGATTGAATTAGAACTAGTAGTTTCTTGGTATACTATTTGAAACCATGGCGCAATTTTATAAAGAATTAAAAGAACTTAGAGAAGCACGTAAAATCTCACTTGAGGAAATTAGTGAAAGAACTAAAATCAATGTTCAATATCTTAATGCAATTGAATCTGGAGAATTCAGTGAAATTGAGACACCATACCTTAGATTGTTCTTACGAGCATATGCAGAAGAAATAGGCGGAGACTCTCAAAAATCCTTAGAGCAACTTGATTCATTTATGGGAACAAAAAGACCATCCGTCTTTCCTACGTCAATTAATGACGAAGAGAACAATGATACTAATGACCCGGATATGAAGCATCTAACAATTTTTTCAGATAAAAACATTAGGAGTGATTACTTTATTGCAATAATATTTTCATTGATTCTTATCTTTGCAATCATTGTATTTCAAAAAATATTTAATGAGGAAAGTAAAGCAATTGTAACTACTGAAGGTCCAATTCTTCAACAAAAAATTGAACCTATAACAAATGAAGATTTATTAAAAGATTTTATAATAGATAAATCAAGCGAGGAATCACTTTCAATCTCGCCACCTTTTTTTATAAAAATTAAGACGATTCATCAAACAGCATATACATTCCAAAATGATAGTTCATCGCCTAATTCTCAAATTATAAATGCAAATCAAGAAAAGAATCTTGACCCCTTTGTAAATTTATCAGAATTGATTTTTTCTTCTACAAAAGGTTTAATACTATTTATAAATGGAACTGAAATAAAAGAAGTTTCCGAATATGAAAATCCTCTAAAAATTGTAGTTAAGCCAAAACCATCATCTGTAGCTATTCATCGCTACAAGCCTTTAATCTCTTTAAAATAGTTTTTTACCCACTTTCACCCACCATTATAAAATAGACACCTAATATATAGTTATTATATTTATTAATAATATATATTGACATTATTTTCTCTTCTAACTAACATTGTGGGTAGTTGTGGGTAACTTCCCCTAAAAAACATGACATTGACAAAAAATACTTTTATCGGCGAATATGCATATGCCTTGGACTCAAAAGGCCGAATCAATATTCCGGCAAAATTCCGGCAGACATTATCAAAAAATAATAAAAATACTTTTGTTATATCGCGCGGAATTGATTCTTGTATATATGTATATCCTTTGATTCAATGGCAAGAGATTGAAAAAAACCTAAGGAATTTATCTTCTTTATCAACTATTAATAGGACGTTCGTGCGTAATACCGCACGCTACGCTACCCCTTCCACATACGATAAACAGGGACGGATTAGCTTATCTCCGTCCCTGGTAGAATATGCAAAGCTAGACAAAGAAGTTCTTATTATAGGAATGGTTAATAAAATGGAGATTTGGGATCCACTTCAACTAAAGAAAGCCGATAATGAAACTATCAAAATTAACCCTGATGCATATGATGAATTATCAGAAAAAATTGTACTTTAATGAATTTCAAAAGGCATGCAGGGATAAAAATTCATATCCCAGTTATGCCAAAGGAAGTCATCTCCTTTCTAAATATTATACCCGATGGGATATATATAGATGGCACAATTGGTTTAGGTGGGCATTCTTCACTGATTCTCTCACATTTATCCAACAAAGGACATCTAATAGGGATTGATCGCGATGAAGAGGCTCTTAATATATGTAAAAAAAGTCTCACATCATCAAAAAAGTCAATTTCTTTATTTCATGATTCATATCATAATATTGAATCTATACTTGATAGTATGGGAATCAAAAAAGTGAACGGAATTCTATTGGACCTCGGACTTTCATCTCTGCAGCTAGATAGCAATACAAGAGGTTTTTCTTATAAATCTAATTCTGTTTTAGATATGCGTTATGACTTATTACAAAAAATAAAAGCAACTGACATACTTAATAAATACTCTGAAAAAAAATTAGCTGATGTAATTTACTCAAACGGTGAGGAAAGAAAAGCTAGAGCGATAGCAAGAACCCTATTAAAAATGCGCCCACTGAAGACCTCATTTGATTTAATTGAATCAATTAGAAGGTCTACACCTCCTAAAAACAGAAATAAATCTATTGCGCGAGTTTTTCAAGCAATTAGGATAGAAGTCAATAGAGAGCTTGAAAAACTTGACTCCATGCTTAAAATCTTTTCCGATAGAATAATTAAAGGTGGAAGAATAGTGATTATTAGTTTCCACTCATTAGAAGATAGAAGAGTGAAACATTCTTTTAGGCAATTTAATAAAGAAAAGAAAATTAAAACTCTTACAAAAAAACCCCTTCGTCCTAGCTCTGAAGAAATAATGAAAAATTCAAGAAGCTCAAGCGCAAAACTTCGAGCCGCTGAAAAAATTTGATATGAAGTCAAAAAAAAGAATATCAAAAAAGAAATTGAACATACTACAAAGTTTAGTTTTTTTCACTTCTGCAATTACCATTGTTCTTTGTTTAATTATATACCTTTGGGTTTATACAGAAATAGATGAGTCAGTCTTAGCTCTAGAAATCCAAAATTCTACAGCATTAGAATTACAGAATACAATTGATGAGTTAAAAAATCAGATAGAATCGCTAAATAGAGCTGATATAATTGCAAAAAAAGCAAAAAATGAATTAAATATGATTTTTACCAAGCCTGAGACACTTATAGTAAATATTTATGATTATAATGAGAATCCATTATGACAAAAACCTATTTGAAGTATAGAACTCGCATCACATTCTTAGCGTGTTTTATATTAATATCTTGGACTGGCCTATGCGCGAGGCTATTTCAAATTCAGATTCTTAATGGGGATCACTATCAAAAAACAGTAATTAAACAAGCACAAAAAAAACAGGATGTTCTTTCCGTTAGGGGAAATATATTTGATAGAAATGGACGTCCCTTAACTCGAAATATAATTCACTATACATTGTCTGTTAACCCCGCAAAAATTTTAGATAAAAATGCTCTAGCTAATGATATAAGTAATAGGACAGGGGAGCCTAAAGAAAAATATCTAAAAAAATTAAATTCAAATAATCAGTTTGAATATCTTGAAAGGAATCTCCATAGAGAGACTTTAGGTTCCTTAGTAGAATCATCATATGAGGGATTATATATAGAAAAGAAATATCGTAGATATTATCCACATAATCAAATTGCAGCTCAGCTACTCGGCTATACTAATCTAGACGATGAAGGAATATCCGGAATTGAAAAAGATTACAATTCTTATCTAAAAGGAGTTTCTGGATGGGTCTATAAAACAAAAGGCACTAGTGGAATAATACAACATAAAAGCGGTATGCCTTATCAAAGACCAATCAATGGTAACAATATACAGCTTACAATTGATTTGGAATATCAATCTATACTAGAGCAGGAGTTACTTAAAAGGCAAATTGATACTGGCGCAATATCTGCTACCGGAATAATAATGGACCCGGAAACTGGTGAAATAATTGCAATGGCGACTACTCCAGGTTTTAATAATAATGAATTTAGTTCTACTAAAGCAGAGCTACATCGTATAAAGTCTATAACAGACCAATTTGAGCCAGGATCAACTTTTAAAGTAGTATCTGCAATCTCTGCGCTTAGTAATCAATTAATTAATATAGAAAATGAATTTAACTGCGAAAATGGTTTTTATCAATATCACACAATTCCAATTAAAGATCATGGGAATGATGGAGAAGGTCATGGGATGCTTAATTTGCCTCAAATAATACAATATTCAAGTAATATTGGCATTATTAAAATAATAGAAGAGGTTGGACCAAAATCATTATATACAACAAGCAGGGATTTTGGTTTTGGATCTAAAACTGGTATTAATTTAGACGGGGAAATCCCGGGAAAATTAAATCAATTTACTGATTGGAGTTCCGTTTCTCTAGGGCAGATAGCAATGGGGCATGAAGTTGGAGTTACTGCTCTTCAAATTGCTAATGCTTATTGCGCTATAGCAAATGGAGGATATCTATTGAAACCTCGCATTATAAAACAAATCGTAGATGAAGATAATAATATTATTTATTCAGAAAATCCTATAATCGTTAGGAAAATTTCCAATGAGCAGACTATGAAAGATTTAAGGAAAATGCTTCGAAGTGTTATAACAAATGGAACGGGTAGAAAGGCTGATATTACGGGATGGAAAGTAGCTGGAAAAACAGGGACTGCCCAAAAATGGAATAAAGGAAAATATTCTAATAATAAATTTATTTCAAATTTTATTGGGTTCTTCCCATATGAAAAACCACAATTGCTGGCATTTATAATGCTTGATGAACCTAAGAAGCCCTACCATTGGGGTAATGAAGGCGCTGCAATCGCGTTCCAACGAGTGATGGGTCGTATAATAAATATGGACGATAATTTGATTCCACCAATTTCAAATAGCCAAGACCCCATTTTGGATGAAAAATATAAAACTTTTGCCTTTAAAAACGATATAGATATTCAAAAGGAAAAGGAAATAACTCCAATTGAATTATCTACATATTCAAGATTTTCAAAAAAAACACGAGTTCCAGAAATTAGAGGTTTAAGCATTAGAAAGGCCTTAAGAAGATTAGAGGAGTCAGGATTAAAATTCAAGTTACAAGGTAAAGGAAAAATATACTGGCAAAACCCAAAGCCAGGTATACTTGTTGATAAGGGTACAATTTGTACCATTGGACTTAAATCATAATGAATATATCTAAGGTTCTTACTGATTTAATATTGCCTAACCAGAAAATCCCAAATATAGATATAACTGGTATTACAACTGATTCGAAAACAGTTCGTGAAGGTAATGTTTTTATAGCTATTCCTGGTAGTAATCATGATGGCCATGAATATATAAAAGAAGCTATTAATTCAGGAGCTTCGGCGATTATATCCAATGGAAGAGATTTAGGGGAATTATCTGTACCACAAATAAAAGTCACTAATCCACGTATAGCTACCTCTAGTATAGCCGCTGAGTTTTATAAAAATCCATCGAAAGATTTAACAATTATAGGAGTAACAGGTACAAATGGAAAAACGACAACCTCCTCTCTCATATATTCAATTTTAAAAAAATCAGGCCATAAGACTGCTCAAATTGGGACTTTAGGCTTAATTGCTGATGGGGTTATTCATATAGACACATTAACAACTCCTGATGCAATAACTTTACAAAAAATTTTATCAGATCTCCGAGATAAAGAATTTTCACATGTTATAATGGAAGTATCATCTCACTCACTTGATCAATATAGAGTTGCCGATATTCAATTTGATATTGCTGTTTTTACAAATCTGACACCAGAGCATCTTGATTATCATTTAACAATGGAGAAATACTTTAAAGCTAAACTTAGATTATTCAATACACTATCAATTAAATCTACTGCAATTGTTAATACTAGCAACTCATATGGAGAGCGTATTAAAAAAGGGTCAAATGCCCCAGTCTTATCTTTTTCCATAAATGGACACTCATCAATAAACTATGATAATCTTAAAGTTTCAACTTATGGAATTCAAGGAACTATTAGAGCACGGGAACAAAATTATTTAATTCATTCTAGTCTTATTGGAAAATTCAATAGTGAAAATATTTTAGCTGCAGTTTCCGTTGGATATTCGCTTGGCGAAAAAATAAATAATATAGAAAATGGAATTAAAGAATGTTTACCTATACCAGGTAGAATGGAGTCATTTATAACAAAAATTGGAGCCCATGTTATACTGGATTATGCTCATACTCCAGATTCTTATTTGCAAGTATTAAAAACATTACATGATATAGTGAATGATACTGGTGAATTATTTGTTGTTTTTGGTGCTGGTGGGGATAGAGATAAAACAAAACGTTTAAAAATGGCTCAAATTGTTGAAAAATATGCAAAACATTGTTTTATAACACCAGATAATCCTAGAAATGAAAATCCACAATCGATAATTGAAGATATTTTGAAGGGTTTTGAAAAACATGTATATACAGTATTTAAGGAAAGAGAACTAGGTTTAAGAAAAGCAATCGAGCAAGCAAATGCCAATGATGTGATAGCTGTCCTTGGAAAAGGTCGCGAAGAATATCAGGAAATAAATGACAAAAAAGAATTTTACTCTGATTTCCAAATTATAAATGAGTATATATGAGAATTTCTATAAACCAGCCAGAAATTTTCGCAACTATTTTTGAGAAAGTTACAAAAACCAAACTTCTTCAACCTATAACAGGAATATCAAATGACAGTAGAGAAATTAGAGAAGGAGACTTATATATCGCTTTAAAAGGTGAAAAGGTTGATGGCCATAAATTTATAATTCAATCTAAAAAAGCTGGTGCACATGCTGCTTTAGTAATGAATACAAATTACAAGGTTGATTTACAGCAAATCACAACAGACAAGCCAATAGATACTATAGGGAAAATAGCAAATAAATGGAGGAAACGATTCAAAATTCCTATTATTGGAATAACTGGTTCAAATGGAAAAACATCAACAAAAGATTTATTATCTCATGTGTTATCATCAAAATATAATGTCCACGCTACAAAGGGGAATTTCAACACAATAATCGGAGTTCCCCTTACCCTCCTTGAAATAGACAATAAACATGATATATCAATAATTGAAATGGGAGCTAGTGTTCCTGGTGAGATTACAAATCTTTGCAACATTGCTGAGCCTACTCATGGATTAATTACAAATATTGCTCCTGCGCATTTGGAAGGTTTTGGATCTATAGAAACCATTGCTTATGAAAAAGGAGCATTGTTTCGTTATCTTAAAAAAGGATTATCATTTGTTAATACAACAGATAAAATGGTGTCTACTATATCATTTAAAGGAAAAAGAAAAACATATGGATTAAATCCTGATTGTGATTTCCCTGCAGATATTTTTACAGAAGAGGATGGGTCGATTACATTAATAATAGATGCTAATATTATAAAAACCGGTTCCCATAATTTATCTTTTATAAAAAATTGTATTTCAACAGCAGCTATTTCATCTACTCTTGGCGTTAATTGGAATCTATTACAAAATAAATTGAATTCTTTTAAAGCCACTAAAGGTAGGTGCTTTGTAAAAAAGATCCATGATATTACCATAATTGATGATACTTATAATGCAAATCTAACATCTTCTTTAGCTGCATTAGATTATTTAAAAGCATTTTCTGGGATTGGAAGGAAAATTTTTGTCTTTGGGGACATGTATGAATTGGGTTCTAGTTCCAATGAGCAACACCATAAGGTTGGAATAAAATGTTCCGAAATTGATTTAGATATTTTGTTCACTATTGGAAACCACACTAAATACACAGGAGATGCAGTAAGTAAATCTCTAGATCATAAACACTTTAATTCTATGGATTCATTAATAAGTACAATAAAAAAAATATTGTCTCCCGGGGATAAAATCTTATTCAAGGGTTCGCGGGGGATGCAAATGGAAAAAGTTATTAACGGAGTTTTTAATTAACTATGCTATATAAATTTCTAACTCCATTAAAAGATTCATTTTTTATTTTCAATCTCTTTGAATACATCACATTTCGCGCAGCAATAGCTGCAATAACTGCACTTATCATAAGCTTCATTGTAGGACCATGGGTTATCCACATACTACATAAAAACCAGATTGGCGAAGAAATTGGCCAACGTGGTCCTGAATCACATATGAAGAAAAAGGGCACGCCTACTATGGGAGGAGTCATCATTCTAATGGCTGTACTCCTCCCTACCCTCCTTTTGGCAAAATTAAATAACTCTTTAATCCAAATAATTGTTTTTGCAACTATATGGATGGGGATTATTGGTTTTTTAGATGATTACTTAAAAATTATAAAAAAAATAGAATTGGGTTTAATCGCTCGCTATAAATTAATTGGCCAAATTTCTTTAGGTATTATAGTTGGTTTATGGGTCCTACAGATTCCTGAATTCCAAAAACCTTCATTTACTGATTTCTTGACAAAAACCACTATTCCATTTTTTAAGAATGTTGAATTAGACCTAGGATTATTATACCCGTTAATGGTTGTATTAGTAATTACTGGTACTTCAAATGCAGTTAACCTAACTGATGGGTTGGATGGATTATCCGCTGGCCTATTGGCAATCTGTTTTACAGTTTTTTCAGCAATTGCTTATATTTCTGGAAGATTTGATTTCTCTGATTATCTAAACATACTACATATTCCGGGCGCAGGTGAGTTAACTATATTTACTTCTGCTATGGCTGGAGCATGCATAGGATACTTATGGTTTAATTCATATCCTGCAGAAGTTTTCATGGGTGATACTGGTTCTTTATCAAGCGGTGCAGCACTTGGTACCCTAGCTGTTTTACTTAAAAAAGAATTATTATTATTTATAATTGGTGGAGTTTTTGTATGGGAAGCAATTTCTGTAATAATACAACTTTCTTATTACAAATATACTAAACGAATTCATGGCACTGGTAAAAGGTTTTTTAAAATGGCTCCAATACATCATCATTATGAACTAAAAGGATGGCCTGAAACAAAAATAGTTACACGGTTTTGGATTATTGGACTACTTCTCGCCCTTTTCTCTATTACAACGTTTAAGATTAGATGATTAATATTACTAATAGAAAAAAAATTGATTTATATGATAAAAAGATTACAATCATAGGGATGGGTTTAAGTGGAATGGGCGCTGCAAAACTTGCCAATTATTTAGGCGCAAAAGTATTTGTTAGCGATTCAAGTAAAAAGAATGTTATTCTACATAATTCAATGGAATTATTAAGTATGTATCACATTGCAAGTGAAACAGGTTTGCATACAAATAGAATATTTGATGCAGATTTATGGATAGTTTCTCCTGGCATTCCAAAATCTAAAGAAATAATTCAGAAAGCCAAAAAATATAAAATACCCATAGTTGGAGAAATAGAATTTGCAAGTTGGTTTACTGAATCAAAAATTATTGCAGTAACTGGTTCTAACGGAAAAACAACAACAGCTTCAATTATATTTGAGATGTTGAAAAACAATAAAATTAATCCTGTATTGGGTGGAAATATAGGAATCCCATTCTCTGATCGTGTTCTTGAAGAAATTAAAAAACCAGATATGAAATACGTATATGTTTTGGAATGCTCAAGTTTCCAAATGGAATTTATTAAACATTTTAAACCATACATCGCTCTTTATACCAATATAACAGAAGACCATTTAGATCGGCATAATACAATGAAAGAATATATAAAAATGAAAATGAAAATGTGTAATAATATAAAACAAAATGATGATGGCTACAGTGTTGATAATAATATTATTATTTATAATGCTGATGATCCAATATTAAAAGATTGTTTTATTAAAAAATCAAAAAATCACCAATTATTTTCACTAAAAAAAGATACAACCCTCTTCTATTTAAAAAATGAAAAAATTTATTCACCATCAGGAAACATATTATTTGCTATTAAAAAATTAAAAACACCCGGTAATCATAATTTATATAATTTTCTTGCAGCAGCGACCTGCTCACATTTGATGGGAATTTCTGAAAATCATATAAAAAATGTTATGGAAAAATTTCGTGGTATAGAACATCGAATAGAATATGTTAAAACCATTAATAAAGTAAAATTTTATAATGATTCAAAATCCACAAATATTCAATCAGTTTCTGTTGCAATTAAATCATTTAAAAATCCAATAATACTAATATTGGGTGGCTATAATAAAGGTACAGATTTCCAGCTACTCCTTCCACATATCAAATCGAGTCCTGTAAAAGAGATTATATCTTATGGAGAAGCTGGAGGGCATATTAATACTGCATTAGGGGATGCGGTGAGATCATTTCAGGTAGATGATCTTAACTCTGCAGTAAAAAAGGCCCATTTAAAGGCTAGTCCTGGGGATATTGTTTTATTATCTCCAGGATGTGCCAGTTTTGATCAGTTTCCAAATTATGAAGCTCGAGGTGATTTTTTTAAAAAAGTTGTAACTACTTTGGTGCCTCTATGATTGATATGATTATACAAAAATACGATCGTCAATTATTAATCTATATTTGCATCCTATCTATAGTGGGTACAGTTATGTTATATAGTGCGAGTTGGTATGAATCTTATTCTACATCAAATGGCAGAACTGAAATGCTTTTTTTACAAAACCATTTAAAAAGACTCTTAATTGGTATTGTTTTTCTCTGTGGTTTTACCTTTGTTGATTATAAAAGAATTAAGACTATTGCACCATATATAGTGGTTATAGCAATCCTGCTCCTAGTTATTACAAAAACTGTTTATTTAATTAAAGGGTATTCTTGGTATAAGCCTGCTCGATGGCTCTACATTGGACCATTTTCACTCCAAACCTCAGATATAGCTCGATTTGCAGTGATTATTTTTACAGCTTATTATGTAGATAAAAAAAGAAATGAACTGAAGGATTTTCAATTAGGTCTTTTACCAATTTTAATTGTTCTAAGTGTTATAATGGCCTTAATAATAATACAACCAGACTATAGCACAGCACTTATGATTGGACTTATCGGAATAGTGATTCTGTATATTGGAGGTGCTAAAATTTCACAATTAACCTTAGTAGGTTCTGCTTCTTTATTAATATTAATTCCAGTGTTATTATCAAGAGAATACCGATGGAAGAGAGTATTAAGCTTTTTAGGTATAGGAGACAATACTGATATTGGTTATCAAGCTAATCAATCATTAATTAGCTTAGGCAATGGAGGTATGTTTGGGGTAGGGCTTGGAAATAGTATAGAAAAAAATCATTTTCTCCCAACTCCACATACTGATTTTATATTTGCAATAATTGGAGAAGAGTTAGGATTTTTAATAGGCACCGTTCCTGTTTTAACATTATTTCTATTTATTTTTATAAGAGGGATTAAAATCGCAAAAAATTGTACCGATCCTTTCGGTGTGTTTTTATCAATCGGGATTGCTTTTAATTTAATACTATATGCATTTGTTAATGCAGCCGTAGTAACAGGTCTTTTCCCAGTCACAGGTTTACCAATGCCTATGGTAAGCTATGGTGGCTCTGGAATGGTAATAAATATGGCAATGATGGGGATTTTGTTAAACATTTCACAATCTCGTCAATCTATAGGTGGAAGACATATATGGAAATCAAATATTTATGGGAAATAGAAAAATACTAATTGTAGGTGGCGGAACAGGAGGACATTTATTTCCTGCTTTAGCTATAGGTGAAGAAATTATAAAAAGAGATTCTAACGCAAAGATTCATTATATTGGATCATCTTTTGGTTTGGAGTCTAAGGTTTTTCCAATTAAAGATGTCTGGCATACTCTAATACCTATAAGGGGATTTCAAAGAGGACTGAACTTTACAGGGCTTTGTAGAAATATTCTTTTACCATTTAGAATCCTAAAATCATTAATAAAAACAAAAAAAATATTTAATGAATTCTCTCCAGAAATAATCATAGGAACAGGTGGTTATGCTTCAGCTATTCCACTATTCGTAGCTTCAAAACAAAAAAAGCCTACACCAATTGTATTACAAGAACAGAATTCATATCCAGGTATTACAACACGCTTATTTGCAAAAAAGGCAAAATTAATTTGCATAGCTTTCAGTGAATCTGAAAAACAATTAATCAAAAATACTGTAATTACTGGTAATCCTGTTAGAACCGGAATTAATTGTGGAGATAAGACTAAAGGCTTAAAAGAATTTGATTTAAAAGATAGTCAGAAAACTATTTTGTTGTTTGGAGGTAGTCAAGGGTCAAGGTATTTAAATACCATGATGGAAAGTATTATAGATAAACTTTCTGGAACAGGAGTTCAAGTTCTCTGGCAAACAGGAGATTTGGAATATTTAAAATATAAAAAAATGAACTCTTCAAATATTAGAGTCATCCCTTTTATCAATAATATGGCTGATGCATATGCAATATCAGATTTATTAATATGTAGAAGCGGTGCCCTAACTATATCAGAGATTACAGTATGTGGGAAACCTGTTATTTTAATTCCTTTTCAATATGCAGCAGGCGATCATCAAACAAAAAATGCTCAATCTCTTAAGGATGCTGGTGCTGCAAAAATATTAAATGAAAACAATTTGACACCTAAACACTTTATTCATACAATAATGAATTTAGTTCATAATAATAATATATTGAATGAAATGGGGAAAAATTCTATGAGTTTAGGACGTCCAAATGCCACAAAAGAAATCGTTGATCATATTTTTAAAATTTTATGAAAAATTTTAGAAAAATTAATAATATTCATTTTGTGGGAATTGGTGGGATTGGAATGAGTGGGATTGCAGAACTACTTTTAAATTTAGGTTTTAATGTGTCAGGTTCAGATTTAACAGAAAATGAAAATGTTATTAGACTTAAATCGTTTGATATTAATATCATGATTGGGCATTCTGCAAAAAACATATCTAATGAAATTGATGTACTAGTATACTCTAGCGCTGTTCCTGAGAAAAACCCTGAATTAGTGTTTGCTAGAAAAAAAAGAATACCTGTTATAAAAAGAGCTGAAATGCTAGGCGAATTAATAACTGTAAAAGAAACTAGCATCGCCGTTGGAGGAACTCACGGTAAAACTACCACTTCCTCTATGATTGGAACAATTCTTAATTATGCTAAAAAGGACCCTACCTTAGTTGTAGGTGGACTTGTTCATAATCTAAATAGTAATTCAAAATTAGGTTCTGGGGATATAATTGTAGTTGAAGCTGATGAATATGATAGAAGTTTTCTTGCGTTAAAACCAACAATCGCAATTATTACAAATCTAGAATTAGAACATACAGATTGCTACAAAGATTTAAATGACCTACAAAGTACTTTTATTCAATTTTGTCAATCTATACCATTTTATGGACAATTAATTATTTGCAATGACTCAGAAGAAGTGAAAAAAATTATACCAAAAATTGAAAGGCCTATGACTACCTATGGGCGGTCTAGGGATGCGGCCTATCGAGCGGAGAACCTACGATTTAAAGAAAACAAGTCCACATACTCTGTTTTCCGCGCGGAGGAATGCTTGGGAGATATCAAGCTAAATGTTCCAGGTGAACATAATGTGCTAAACTCTCTTGCAGCCGTCGTTTTAGGTTTAGAAATGGGCCTTTCATTTCATACTATCCAACGTGGAATTCTATTATATAATGGTGTACGAAGACGTTTTGATATTAAAGGTCTATTTAATGATATCTTGATAGCTGATGATTATGCTCACCATCCAACAGAAGTTAAAGCAACTTTAAACGCCGCTAGGGCTGGATGGGAAAGAAGAATTATTACTGTATTTCAGCCACATTTATTTTCAAGAACTAAGGAATTTTATAATGACTTTGCTAATGCACTTGAATTATCTGATATTGTAATTCTTACAAATATTTATCCTGCGCGGGAAAAACCAATAAAAGGTGTTACCTCTTATCTTATTTACAATGAATTGATAAAAAAAATGAAAAAAAATTGCATTTTAGTAGAAAACTTAGATGGACTAGAAATGATATTAGATAATTTAATTAAGCCAGGAGATTTATTATTAACAATGGGTGCTGGAAATATATGGAGATATAATGATTCATATGTTAAGCATATAAAAAATATTCATGATTGAAAAATTGAGAAAAATCGTAAAAGGAACTTTACTTGAGAATGAACTTATGGCAAAACATACATCTTATGGTATAGGTGGACCAGCTAAAGCATATATAATTCCAAAAGATAGAAATGATTTAGAAAAAATTATTATGTTTTCTAATACACATTCTATACCAGTTTATTTTATTGGATCTGGTTCTAATCTTCTTGTCGCGGATGATGGAGTTAATGGCATTGTTATTTCACCAGCTAAATCTTTAAAAAATCTAAAAATTAACGGTACTATAATATGTGCAGAATCAGGTGTCATGCTTGGAAGACTGGTAAAGGAATGTATTAAACGAAATCTCACAGGTTTCGAAAGCTTAGTGGGTGTTCCCGGTACATTAGGGGGAGCACTAGTAATGAATGCAGGAGCTTTTGGAGGAGAAATATCAAATTATTTAACAAGTGTAGATGTTATGGATATGAATGGAAATATAAAAA
>MDTB01037537.1_pt1 | contig 18501 bp, 17 predicted proteins | sample 811161 | NCBI WGS metagenome assembly MDTB01 (sample SAMN05326650, study PRJNA326480) | marine metagenome | isolation source: seawater | place: Mediterranean Sea | collected 2009
TACGCCAAGATGCCACATTGTTCAGGGAACCACCGCAGGAGGCAAAGGTCGAACGGCCTGTGGAAAAAGCAAATGAATGCAACATCTGCCAAAACATCGTCGCAGTCATGCAGAACACCGTCACAAAGGACGGGAGCATCTACCAATACTCGAAACTCGAAGAATTCAAGACGCTGGCTCGCCATGCTTGTCACGGATATCACGTTACAAAGGAGGAGAAGGAATGCCTCGAGATTGTAGATGATACGCAAAACATGATGGACCATCTATACGACAAACACCCCTCTACTTGTGAAGTGTTGGGACATTGTAAACGCTGTAGACCTTGCCCATCACCAGCCGAATGCTTAATATGCGAGCCTCCAATGGCAACAGAAGTAAGCATGTGGGAAGTGATGCATACGGGGTTCAGAGCGTTGACGAACTTATTTACCACCGCACAACCGGTCGATTACACATTCGATGAAGACATCTAACGGTATATGTTACGATTATATGACCATCAAAGTATTACCTGAGTATATTCAAACATGTCTCTATACGAGCTATTTGGTTTAAGTGTCAACGCAAATGCTTTCGATATAGAAACAGCGGGTAAATCGGCGTTGAGAACCATCAACCCGACAACAGTAAAACAGTTTATTATAAACAATAATTTACCTTATACTGATGAAGAAATTTCTACCCTAATAAACAATATGAAGAAACATATTGATTCTAGCGCCTCTCTCCTATTAGACCCTCCGACCAAAGACTGCTACGATGCTGTGCTAGCTGCCTCTACTAGACCTCAACAGACCCTGGCCAAAGCGCGGGTAGATTATTTAAACTCACAGAAAGGGGCTGTAGTATTCGATGATAGCGTGTATCAACTATTACCTTTAGCGTGTAAAGAAGCTAAAGTTGTTGGAAGTTTAAAGACAGAGAGTAAACCCAAACCATTGTCTTGTCGTTGGTGTAAAAAAGAATTTAGTCTTTCGAATTACAAAATATATCAATGTAAATGTACAGCTCGTATTGGCCATAAACAGTGCGCGGACGACTTCGAGATGGAATATGCTGGCCGCTGTCCTGTCTGTCGGACGAATCTACTGGCCCGCTACGAGATATCAAAATACATGTTCTGGAGTATAGAGTCTAAATTTAAAATGTAAATGGTTCGTAATTTGTTTCTCTTGCATCAGCCTTCTGTAAATTATACCCTGCTCTTTTAGCTCTATTTTTCCACAGTGTTATCTCCTCTTCATAAGTCAACGCCTGTTTCTCCGCCTTCTCATTCGCCATTATTAAAGCATACCGTGTATCGCGTAGGTATGTCATAACGTCCTGTGCCTGGTGAAAACGCTGCTTACGCGTTTCTTCATTCACATGTTTGGGATTATCTTTAAGTGTAGATTTTATTGCTTCCATGAGTACGATAGCATCTTCTAATTTTTTCAATTCTGTCATATAAGAGTGTCTATCCTCTGCTTAAATATGTCACAAGAACAACAATTACTACCGACAAGAATAAAATCAGCTACTGTCCTTGACTGGAATTGGGCCCTCGGATATGGCATAGGTAAAGACCTTAAGTCTGAGAAAGACGTGTTTATACACCACTCACACTGTCTAGAATCAATTAAAGAACGAGGAGCGTGTACAGGCTTCTCGTGGATAAACGAGAATGGCGAGAAAATCAGTGGACCAATCGGTGAGAATAGAATATGGCTAGAGAGAAGAGATGTCATATACTACGTGAGCAAGGCAGAATTTCCGAATGTAGCATTCCATGTAGGCCTCGTACCAGAAAATACCATTAAAGCTTCTTTACCAGGTACTGGGACAATAGGAGAATGAGTCCCTATTAAAACTATCCGTATCCGCTTCGCATATTCGATATGTTCAGTGACTATCTTACTATATCAAACAAACAAACATGTCTACTATCGTAATCAATAACCAAGAACAAAAACCAACAAGTATGAACACCGCTACACTAAGCACCCCTGCTGTCGTGAGCACTGGCTCACCAGAGAAAAAGCGTCCATTGGACACTGCTCCTCCAGCACCTATTAAGAAAACAAAGATGGCCGCACCTATGTTCCGTTCCAATCGTTACAACTGGCGCTCGAGGGACCACAAACCAAACATCGATGTTACAACTGGCAAAGATGGCAAACCATCCGTTCAATTGCACAACGCATCGCATTCCTTCAACTACCAAGTTATGGCTCCACCCGGCTTTGTCAAATGGTGCCACTTGGGTTCCGGCGGTGACTTTGGCAAAAAAGACTGGTCCGCTGAAGAGAAAGGTGCATCATTATGCTTTACGTACACCAACTCAGCATTGCCGCTATTGCCTGGTGAGAAGGTCGAAGACTACAACTTGCGTCAAACTCCATTCAAGCAACAACAAGAAGCATTCTTCACATTCCTTAAGGAGACTCATCAAGCTGCCTTCGATAAGCTATACGAGAATGTACCTGACATTAAGGAAGGCTTTATGAAAAAAGCACGCGCTGTATTGCCTAAGGATACTCCACAAGAGCGATTGGATTCCATGGGTAAAAAGCTATTCGACAAGTTCTGCTTAACGCACACACCATTGAAACAAGACCAAGCTGGCGGTATTTCATTCGTTGTCAAATGCTCTGCTTTCCGCGACAACAAGAACGGTACCTTCACACCACGTCAATGTTTCGTTTACGACGGAAATAAATCAACATTTCCACAGCATCCTGAGATTGAATGTGGTGACATTAAAGACGGTGCTATCTTGAGCCCTGTATTCGCTATTCGCTTGTACACTACGCCGGGCAACACTTCATTTGGTATCACTTATCAACTTGAGAATCGTCACATTGTTATCCACAAAAACGGTACTGGTTCGTTACGCCAAGATGGTCCATTGACTGAAGATGACTTGAAACAGCGTCAATACGCATTCAAAGGTGTTACCAGTAACAGCGGCAACTACAATGTATATGTCAACGACATGACCGGGCGCAAATACTTACATCGCATGCCTCCTTCGGTCACTAAGTATTGTGACTTGCTACAAGGTACATTGGGTAAATTCCCAGGCGTTACAGAGTCGTCGGCCAAGTTCACTGCTACATTCTTAGAGGATGAGACCAACAAGGCATACTTCGACCATATTGAAAATTTGGTTCGCGACGCTGGCACATACTTATTCAATGATGCGAATATCATGCCGGACCAAAAAGCCGATTTGCGTTCAACTGCTGCTTCCATCGCGGAGGAAACCAATCAATCTGTTGAAGCAACTATGCTTTCTCTATTCATGGAGAATATCCAATCGCCTATCAGTCAAAAAGGTCAAGGCCGTGAATTGCGCGTTGGTGTGAAAATGCACAAGTACAAGAACAATCCTAACGACCCATGGGTTAAGAATACATTCAAATACAAGGATGAAGACTACGACCCATTGGACGAAGACCCTGGTCTTGAACCGGGTTGTAAAATTGCAATGGTTATCGAGCCTAAAGTATACACCATGAACACCGGTGTAGCGGGCGTATCACTTGGTATCGACTTGGATAACTACATTGTTGTTCACTCCGGTATCAGCGCTATCCCAGAAGCCGGCTCAGACGAAGCTATCCCTGTGTACGACGCATCCATGTTCGGCTAACTATAAAAACCCAATAATCTATTTTAAATGTTCGCTGGAATTATTCTTCTAGGAGTAATGTTAATGGCCGCCGGCATCGTATTTGTGCTCTATAAAGCAACAGCAGATTAAAATTAAATGTTAATTAAACAACTCTTTATTTATATTTTTAGTATTCTATACGTATGTATGTGGCTTCAAATATCACACGAGATATACCTAATTTTTAATCATATTTAAAGTAGTTTATCTTTATTAATTTAATGGAACCAGAGTATTTTATAATGAACCCTATCATGTTACCTAGTCTAAGCCGTGCTGAAGCTGTGTGTAACTGGGTCTGTCTCTCTTGTATTAGAGGGGAAAAGTGTAAGCGAGATTTTACATGGATTCTTGGCTCATAAGATACACATATATGCATCTAATAATAAAGCTATAAGAGACCTAAGCAACTCAACATCATGTGTGGAATCTTAGCAATACTCAACACCCCAACCTCCAATATCGCAGTGGAACGAGCACTGGCACAACTCAATCATAGAGGTCCAGATGCCTCTGGTTATATCCAAACAGAAAATGTTTACATCGGGCATACACGCCTGGCTATTGTAGACCCGGAGAGCGGTGCTCAACCGTTCGAGACGGACCAGGGAACCATACTCACTGTCAATGGCGAAATATACAATCATGAAGTGTTAAACAGCATGCATACCGCAGAGTGTAAGACTCGCTCCGATTGTGAAGCTATTGCCCATGTATATGACCATCTACAGAAGGACGCGACCTATTCTGATTCGTCTAAAGTAGAAGCAGTATGCTGCTTTCTAGACGGTGTTTATGCTTTCGTACTTGTTAATGGTGCAAATCACTTCGCAGCCCGTGACCCGCTTGGTGTTATACCACTGTACTATGGATACAAGAAAGGAGGAGGCATAGCCTTTGCGTCGGAAGCCAAAGCGTTGCTGATGATTGTAGACTTTGTTGCCGAATTCCCACCTGGATATTATTACCACAACGGGGAGATAAAACAATTCTACAAACCGACATGGAAGTTAAACCCATCCGTTGGTACACTTAATCACCAGATTTTTAGTGAAGGTAGAGAGATTGGGAAAACGTTGGTAGCGGCGGTAAAGAAGCGTATGATGTCAGACGTTCCTTGGGGCGTGTTGCTATCTGGAGGACTAGACAGCTCTATCATAGCCGCTATTGCTGCCAGAGAATCAGCTGTTCCTATCAATACCTTTGCTATCGGATTAGAAGGTTCTCCAGACTTAAAGGCAGCTGAGGTTATGGCACAGCATATAAAGAGCAATCACCGGTCCTACACCTTTACAGTAGAAGAAGCTCTAGCTGCCCTACCAGAAGTCGTGCGGCATCTCGAGACGTATGATGTAACTACAATACGCGCTGGCACTCCTATGTACTTATTAGCACGCCATATCAAGGCAACAGGCGTGAAGATGGTTCTCAGTGGCGAAGGAGCGGATGAATTATATGGAGGGTATATGTATTTCCACAACTGTCCCAATAATACAGAATTCTATTTCGAGACACAACGTAAGGTTCTCGATTTGCATTTGTATGACTGCTTAAGAGCCAATAAAGCTATGAGCGCTTGGGGAGTGGAATGTCGGGTTCCATTCCTTGATATGGATATGGTGGACTATTCTATGGGTATTCAGCCCGGTTTAAAGATTCCTAATGAAGGTCGTATTGAGAAGCACATACTGCGCGAAACCTTCTGTACATTATTGCCAGAGTCTATCTGTTGGCGGCAAAAAGAGCAGTTTAGCGATGGCGTTGGATACAAGTGGATTGATTCTATTAAGAGTATGACGAAGCAGACATTGAGTTGGAAGCTGTGGAAGAGGAGAGCGATAATGTTCCCGTGGCATACACCAAGGACACACGAAGCGATGTACTATAGAATCTATTTTGACAAGTATTTTAATATACCGGGTGCTGTCAACTTGGTTCCGTATGGTAAATCCTGTGCTTGTTCCAGTGCTGTAGCGGCACAGTGGCAGGGCAATGAGATAGACGATGCATCTGGAAGGTCGGTAAAAAAACATATAAAGAGTAATAAAATTTAAATAAATGGGTAAATTAGCTAGTAAATTTTACGATACAAAAACGTTTTATAATCTCTCTATATTAGCCGCGCCAAAAGCACGTTGTTACGCGTGTAAAAAATGGAACAGAAGAACACATTTATTTAGGTATAATGGTAAACGCTATTGTAGTTCATGCGCTCCAAGCGATGCTTTTAACAGCGTTGGGGATTACCAATCTCTACCACCACAACACATACTCAAGGATGATACACCACTCTTATAGCGTTGATAGCATTTGAAGCACTGTTGTCCACCCATCGCTTTACCCCAACAGGCATTCCGAACGGTATTCTCATCGAAACCTGAATCTTTATTGCATGATACACACATGACACGCTTCGCTTGCTTCGGAAGATTCTGAATTCGGTATTGAAAATAATCTGGCTTAGGTGGGGTAGAGCACCCGCTACAGGTACCGCCGACCGGGGTACTAGCGGATTTGGCGAAACAGACGACACACGTAGGCATGATGAAAAAGTTGTTGATATTTCTGATAGTGCTTCTTTATATCCGGAATATTCGTAGAGTATTCCGAATCCCTGTCAAGTAGACGGACTATCATACCTTTTTGTTTGCACACAGCTTTGGGGATTGATTTCGTGGCCGACCACATTGTATATAAGTATCTTGGATATCATTATATAATGGCATATATTTCAAGTTACATGGAGGCGTATCGTTCACCTCACGAGTCACCGACCGGTAACGAAGGAGCGTCTAGTCAGTTAGTTACATTGAAAATGGAGAATAATAAATTACGCCAGAAAAATAAAGAAATGAGTGAAGAGCTCATTCGTCTACGCCAACAGTTATCTTATATCCGTGTAGCGGCTAAACCCAAGTATATGCATCAAACTAAGAGGCCAGCTCCTATCGATTTAAGTAGTGTTCCTACATATCAACCATATGAAACCAGGCCTGCGTTAGCTCGAGTAGCATCGGCACCCTCTGTGGTTTCCTCTGGACGTATCTCAGCAGCTGTTGGATTACCCATTTCCGAATCGTCATCTTTGGTTTCGACATCGGAAAAGACAGAAGACCGTTGACTGGTAGGCGTGGTAATGTCATCTAACCATTCGCCAAGACGTCGTAAAGGTCTGGGTCTGCCCATTGTGGGGACTGCTCTAGCGACTGGAGTTTCGGCTAATCCTTCTCCCTGACGTTTACATATTTGTTTAAGTGCAAATGATATCCATTTAACAAACACAAGACCAATGATGAAAGCAAGGCCTTCATAGGCATTGATAATAATCATGGGCATGCCCCTTATTTCTGTTATATTGAGATAGACTGGCTTATTTGCCATATATTGTTAATAAAAAAAACTTAATTTATAATTAATTCTTACGTTGTCCTCACGAATCCAACAGTATTCACATTTAACCTAGCATAGTTCCGGAACCAAACCTTGGTAAAATCTTTTTCCAGCACCTGTCCTCTACCGGGCGCAGCTTGTTCATCAGCTTCCAGAAAAGGAGCAAGGTCGTGAGAACTCTCAACGAGCACTTGATTATTTACAATTCCCACCTTCATAACGCGGGTAGAGCCATAGTACAGATAGATGGCTTTCGTGTTTTTGTTGTATTCATATTTGCCCGTAGCGTAAGCAAACATCTCGTGTTTAAATTGGCCAAGAGCACACTCTTTCGATATGTTAGACCATTTTTGTGTTGGTTCAGAATCGTAGGCGTCGGTATCGATTAGACGTTTGTAGACAAAGAAGGCCTTTTCAGTAAATACATAAGATGAGACGTTACCCATAATATTGATTAAATAATAATATTTATAGGTTATTATGACTCCTCGCTCGAACTACTCGTAGTATATTCACTAGACGAATCAGAAGCTATTCGCATTACTTGATAATCCCAACGTCGTCTCCATCTTATATTGTAGGCTTGTATGTATGCAAACCATGTTCCCCAGAGTACAATATCAACTCCAGATATTATCCATACTTGACGGTTTCCTCCGGTGTGTTCCATTGGCCATCCGAACGGGTCATCGACTTCTGTTCTCTTTTTCAATTCTTGATGGGCTATCTTTCTGTCTTCCCAGTTCATCCAGGGGTCTTCATCGATAGCTCTGTTCTGAGCGTCATAATCGTCTTGTGAAGCCATCAACGTTATAACACCGGTGTACCAAAGCAATGTCGCAGTTATTCTGAATATTTTAAACATCCCAGGGCCAGTATAGCGTAGAGCTAGATGCCACATCATCTGGATGAAAAACCAGAATAAGAATGCTCGATATCCCAAAGGGTCGATGGCAGCATAGTGAAAATCGAACAGTGTAAACATAATCACACAATACCATCCACCCATTGCCAAGACCCAATTCCACCGTTGTAAACATTTCTCCCAATACGTGTACATTTCAATTTTCCATTCGGTTTTACACAGTTCACATTGGTCAGGCAGGGGGGAGTAATGCGTAACCCAGTTGCGCAAACATTTGCGATGGACATAGCCCTGAGTCCCAGCACAGTTACATGCGTGGAGTAATTCGCCATCGGTTTCTAAACAAATGCGACACAATGGAGTGGCAGTTCTTTCGTATAAAAGTCCTTGTTCTTCATCGCAATCTGAGTCACATGGCTGTTGACTATCCTCTAGGTTTTGTGGCATATGCTATTACGATTCTTGTGGGATTTGTAGGTAGTTATTATTACTTAAGTATATTCGCCACGAAAGCGGGTGCACCGAATATAGATGAGGGATTACAACGGCAAATACAATCTCAAGTACAATTAATCATCATGAACTCCCTAACAACATTTATAAATCCGTTTCTAGCGATATGGTTGTCGTGCATACAATTTGCCCAGGTTTCTGCGCAGAATTGGAAGTATGTGCTGTTGTTAGTTATTGTATTTGTGCTGTGTATATTAATGCATTATGAACATCGAGACCTCATGTCAGGTCTAGACCAGTTCTGGAGATGCTTTGCGCATACATTCTTCTACAACTTTTTTATCCCTTTTCTCCAAGTGCTACGGTTGACCTACGGGTTCTTCACACCACTATGGAACTTAATGACCGTTACCATGTACCAAATTGGTAAAGGCTCCACGCAAATATTTCTCAAATGTCAAGTACAAACCATTTTCATACCTATCGAAAATTGGGTAGTTGGTGTAGTAGACATTGCTTTATCGTTTGTTGACTGGTTAGGGTTTACCAAGTTACCAATATCAGCTACGAATAACATCGCTGTAAACGATTGGAATATCATGCCAGGTGTATCACGTATTATGGTAGGGTTCAACGCGACACAAAATGGATTGAGATGCGCGTGCAATGCTCTTGACCCCGTTTGGGATATAGGGTTTGCACCCGTGACTAGCTATCATTTACCGGCAGCTATTGACCACTGGTTCAACGCTTTGGTGCGCGTTGCACAAATGTTTCTACGAATTATTATCCCACCGGGCGAAGCTCCCAATATTGAACGTATTATGTACCATGTCTACGGTGGTATACTCGAATCATCGTTCTTTATCGATTATGTCCTATACACTACGATAAAGAATGTCGTACGTATATTTGCGTTGGGACTGTTTGACGAGTCGGGAATTAAACAACCTGCGGAATTTGTAGCTGGGAGCGCAGCGCGGGCAGGTCTCACTTTACTACAATTGCCAGTCAACATGTTGAAGGGCGTTTGGGCCATGTTTAATCCCGAGGTTACTGGTGATTCTGCGGCAATGATGAATGCCTTCAACTTTGACGATGTGTGGGCGAACCTTTACATCAGTTTGTACGACATGGCCAATTCGGTCCATTGGTTTTTGTACCTGATTGAGAACATTGTGGGTGGTTTGGCTACGGCTTCAACGATTAAAGCTTCCGCATTGCCGGAGACTTTTGAGTGCGATTGGGTCAACGATTACTCACCCGAAAATATAAATAAATGGCCCAATGCCCCGCATATGATATCTTACACGGCAGCCTGTTCTTTATACAACACTGGACTCGTGCTGCTTGGTGGTCCATTGGTCTTCTCCGAAATGATTAAAGAACTGTTCTTCAAATCTATTGTATTACAAGAACAGAACATGCTTCGAGTTATACAAAAATACGATGGTATGTGGTCCTCTAGAGAAGAGATATCCACGTGTGAGAAACGTAGAGAACGAGCATCGCCTCTCAACGGTACTATGCGCCTTGACTGGTCCATAGACCCAGACCAATGTAACTGTAACATGCAATTGGGCGAATACGTAGCACCAGACCCCAATCGTGTGGGAAAGACAGACTTATATCGATATGCGTCCAAGCCAGTGTACAACCCGTGGTGTGGTCAGCCTACGATGCAAGACCAGATATTTGGACCGATGGACTCTGCTCTTATTTACCTTACGCACGGTATATTTGGCCCGACTGGACTAGGAGAAATATTTCAATATTATTCCATACCAACAGTCTCTAGTGTGTTGGAAGGAGAAGCAGAAGAGGAGGAACCTGTAGAACAGGGAAGCATTTCTATTCCACCGGTTAATAGAATGCAAATAGAGCTCATGCGAGTGATGGTGAGGCTACTACTGTCTTTCCCTGATATATTCACAGGCAATTGGATATATTACGATATCAACTGTGGATACGGTCTTAACAGTACCCATCTAGACTTTCGATATCGTATGTTAAACGGTATAGAATACAATGAAACATCGGGCGAATACACTAAGAACGGTGCTCCCGTTATGATACCTACGGACGATGAGAGATTGCGGTGGGAACCATGTAAGAAACGAAGGTTTAAATTCCCTGGACTGACCTACAGCAGGGAGGATGACATGAAGACCTGTACCGAATCCAACGAAGCAGACGATTGTTCCTGTAACTTTATGCTGCCGTTGACTATCGACTCTCCCTGTGGCTGTATTGCTACGCTACCAGAGCTAAGTACCATAGCAGATGACAATCCCATTGCCAATTACTTTGCTTACAAACAAATTACGAAAGCGTCGTATAGATGGTGTAATTCCAATTACCTCGAATGGTTTTTCTACATGCAAAACCAGCTACTGGACTCGTTGGCTTATCTAGTCTCGTTTGGACCTTGGAACACAGATTGTGTACCGGCAAGAGCTATTACAGAAGATACATCATTCTCATCCTACTATGTAATGGCTCAAACTACGACGACAGACAGTTCAGGTTCTGGAGATGTCACACTAGCAGAGAAAATGTGTAAAGCTGGAGGTGATGAAGTCTTTGCGGACCTAATAGCTGAGAACCCAGGCATTAAAGACATCCTTGGTGATAAATGTGAAAATATACAGAAGATAGCAACCTCTAGAGGGTCTTGTAAACTATGGAGCAATGATAATTTATTCTGCTCGTTGAGTATGATTCTAAGAGGCGCAGGAGGAGCACTTATCGCAGTACAGAGACAGATACACAACAATGTTATCATGTTTATGGCAGGAAATTGGAATGATTTTAATTTCGATTTGCGTCATCGGCTCTGCGACGTGGAGAAAACCTTTGCCGCAGCAGTGGGAGCCTTTACCAATGTAGTAACCTTTGGTGGTGCTCGTGGTATCAAGAAAGGCCTTGGAAAGTTATTCATTATGATGTTCGAGGTGGGTATTACATCGCTCAAGCTTGGGAATCTGTTGGTACAATTCTTATTCACTTATGTAAACGAAATAAAGAAAGCAGCAACAGGACAGGGTGGTTCCGTTGGGTCTGGAATGTCAGAACATGTAAAGAATCTAATGAAGGATTCCATACGTTTGCTGCTCGACATTGTTATTCTATTTTTAGATGCGATAGGAGACGTGTTCGACGCTATATCGAGTGGCTCTGGAGGGTTCTTCTACTCCATATCCGACATGCTTACCTTCTTGGCAAATGCACTGGTAGGAACCTTGTTTGATATTCTTGGTTTGATATTTGATTTATTATTCGAGATGTTGGCTCTGTTCTCCGGAACTGGTAGCGTTGGAAACTTTCTTTCTGCTCTGTGGACCTTTCTTATGAAGATTCTCAACATCATGATTCGAAACATCGGTAAAGTATTGCGAGCTATCTTTATGATGTTGGGTCCTGGTATCGGTGGTTTCTTGAATGCTTTGATGACTGGTGTATGTAGCGCTATCAACACCGCATTCTGTGCCATCTCGCTAGGATTCAGATGTAGTGTTATGTCTTGTTATTCTGGTGGGTTTGGAAACGCAGAAGGTCAGCCATTAGGTTCACAATGGAAAGGACATCGAGCTCGCTATTTAGGAGACCAATTGCCACGGTTATTTGCTCAACATTACGAAACAGTAGACGGTATACCAGCACCACGATGGGTGGCGGATAACATCGACTGGAATGGAACGACTACTTGTGACTTATTCATGGAAGGTGTTAAATATTACAACTATACGGAACTAAGACCATTGGAACGTGCTACATGGTTAAACTGTTTGGAAGAGAGAGCTATAGGTGTAGAGATTGCCCAGCTTGTTAATATACCAGAGTTCGAACTGGAAGATGTCGTTTACAACTGGCATCGTAAATGGCTTATTGGTCTTGATGTCACACAGACTGCCTTCGTCGTAGCTTCCTTAGGGCTCAAACATGGTTCGATTACTGATGCCAAACTGAGGAGTGCTCTTGTAGAGATAAATATCAAGCCCGATGGCCCGATAAAACTCTATAATAGAGTCTCTACCTTTGCGGCTTGGATATACGACCAGATGGACCTCAACACGATAGTAGATGATTTATTCTCTAGCTTTGACCCTGAATACGCGTCTGAATCGAACGGCGAGAGCAGGCCAACTACAACGGCGCGGATATACAAGGTAGGGAAAGATTTGAGAGAGACTGGTTCCGAATTTATGAGTCAGTGGGAAGGAAAGGAGATAAGTAAGAAAGGTTGGCGTGTGTTTGATACCATGCATTCTACGGTCAATGAACCAGGCGATGGAACTTGGCTCAAGCATACCTTTAGCAACAACAAAAATCTACAGTCCACTGGTCATATGGTACGTCAGTTTATCGAGACAAGTGGACATCACATTCGCCGGTCTCGTAAACCAGGACGCCATTTGAAACGAGATAATTCGAGATTGGGAAACCCATACAGGATGAAGAAACCCCTCAACACCAACATTAGTTTTCCAGACCCAAACTCTCTGCTCTGTCCAGACCCAGAATCACCGGCTTGTGTACAATGTACCATCATAGACAACCTGTTCGAACTCATACGCGATTGGGCCAATGCCATGGGTAGGTTCCAATCAAATGTATACGCAGTTGAATTCCAAGCTCCTGACCCCAATACAGGGTTTATACAACCCGGCACCTTGGCTGATATCAATGATTATTTCTATCACATGATGACGAACAATTCAGGATTTGTGGACAACACACAACAGTTAACAAGGGCAAAGCATAGACTTCATCGTAAATTTCATCCCTACAAGGAAAAGAAATTCAAGGCTCGTAAGAAGCATTCTAAACTCAAGTCTCAAGCAGCGTACGACTCAACCATAGCTCCCATCACTGCGCGTTGGCCTAGAGTTGGTCGTGATTGGGCAGAGTTATGGGGTAATATCACCGAAATGAATATGACAAGTCCGGGTTTTAAAGCTGTTACTAGCAAGCTAACCCGTGGTATTAAGATGTTATTGTCTGAGACAGGTGACGAGTTTGTACCATTCTTTGGTTTTGGTGCGCCATATACCATCTCCTTTATCTTTACCGAATCGTGTAAAGTAGAGACAGCAGTATGGAACGAAGGAGGCTCACAATCGGAACGCCTATCTAATATAGACTCTGCTCTATGGGCATGTACTATATTTACAGTAGCACTGATGACGAACGGAATATGGTCTGCTGTACCACTGGGGGCTGTAGTGAACACTATAGTTTTGGTACACCTTAACAAGCTGTTATTCTTCTGGATAGTGTACGGGTATCTACCGTCGTGTGAGCCTACTATGCCACATATGCTCTTTGAAGACGTAGTAGAATGGATACAGCAGCGTATAGCTCCTGGTTGCTTCTGTGAAGCATGGCCAACTTTGACCAGTGAATGGTGTGCGCCTAGTACGTGTTATCAATGTACCATACCAGCAGGTCAGTATCTCAACTGTAATGATTTCATACCATTTGCTTCGGAATGGGGCGTGTGGTGGTGGTTCCCTGCTCTGCTGAGATGGGTAGCACCCGGTTCCATCTCGTGGCTGGCAGAAACTGGCGTGGTTCAGGAAGGTGATGCTACATTCCAGGATTTGGTATTTGCCGCTTTCCAGAATGCGAATGGAACGTCTACTATGTTCAAGGAATGTGTATATGTTACGAGTGGAGACCTCTTTGTCAACGTGATAGTCGGTGGAATATTAGGATACATCGTCTTCCAGATTGCCCTCGTTGTGTTCAAATTTTTAATCGACTTTGCTATGCTAATGTGGCAAGTTTTCATACTATTCGAATGGACAGCACTAGCTATAGAGCAGAGTACGAGAGTAGCAGCGGATGAGGACGACAATACGGATGAAATCTTTTCCGGATAAGATTCGCATATACGATACTATAATTAACATTATTAAAATATTAAACATGAAACTAATACACCAATTCGTAGCAGCCCTATTATTTATCTACCATGCTTACGCAACAAGTACCAACACTGAGCCCTGTGATAAGAAAGACGACGGCGGCGTTGGCATATTTATATGCTTGGTTGTTGGCTTTTTTATTATTAAGCACTCCGAAGAGCAGCGTCGTGACCGCGAAGCGGCCTACTATGATTCCGATGAGGACGAAGAGCAGGAGGATTCGGGGGATGAAGCCGACACGGAGGAGGACGATGACGCCGAGGAATCTGAGGAAGAGACTGAGCAAGAGGAAGATGACAGCGATGCTGAAGAATCTGAAGTGGAAACTGAGGAACCAATAATTCAAACACGCAAATCTAGACGCCTTGGACAAAAAGCAACCTTGGCAGATTCACACTCATAAGTAGAGAATAAGTGAAGAGTGTATAAACATTCTAATACTATTAAAAAATGTTATCTTATCAAGAATTATTTCTAAATAATAATACCTCTTTTTCTCGATTACCTCTTTGGGTACAACAATCCAAACTAATTAATCTAATATACAATAATGCCTATGACCCAGAAACAGACCAAATGGACGAGGACTGGTGGAATACTATCACCAACGGCCCTGCCACTCTCAAACATCTCAATATCCTATGGAATGTCATCTCTACCGGTGTGGTAAACCTGACAGAAGAGCATTGGTTAGACGTGTACAACGCTGCCAACTACCTGGACATGCCCAAAGCCCAGCGAGAATTGTGCTCGTTTATGATAACTTCTGAATACTATGGGCCACTATCTGACTACCCAGACCATGTATGGCAGTTTATCATGTACCAACCACGGCTCATGATGATATGGTGGAATACCTTTAAAGATGACATCTACACAGTGGTACACGGCAAAGACGACTGTAATTTTTTAAGGCGTTTGTGGCATCCTAAATTGTTTTGGGATGGTAAGCTAACACGGCGTCCTCAGATGCGCAACGGGTTAGAAGCAGACGTTGGCACCTCTCTCACACACTGGCATGACCTATGGGAAGAGTTAGACTATCCCGATACCTTTGGAAATTTAGAACCCTTTCTATGGTCCTCTGGTATATTCTATATGATGGGTATACTACCATTGACATACTCTCAGTGTCCTATCACACAGTGGGTCACACAGCCTTATGTTGAGTATGGAGTTGATGGTCTTGGTGTCGCACGGTCACCACCACAGTGGATGAAGAATCTATTATCAGCAATACCTCAATTAGTATGGCATCAGTTCAAACACGAGTATGGGTGGAAGCAATCTCCAATTAAACAATGGATAGCTGGCAAACACTACGAATACGTACAAGCTTTTTGCCATTATGTACCGAAAGACTATAGGTTGGATGGACAGTATAGTTTAATAGATTATGCTGCGATGCAAGATGCGTGTCCTCAGACCATCGATGCTCTTTTTATTGCTGGTCATCGCGCTACTCCTGAAGTGTGGGGACATGTACTATCGATAGCCGTACACAGGCGTCACTTCATTGGCAAATGGTCATTCTGGCTTACTAGCGCTCAGCCTATGCCACGCATGACTTCTATTGTTCGTTCTATGTATCAGGACATTATAGATATGGGACAAAACCCTGAATTGGATGGTTATCTTCCTCAGACGCATGGAAATTGGCGAACCATCTACCAGCAGGTGGCTAACCTGTTATCGGCCCATGACCACACATTTCCTTTTTCCCTCAATTACAATTCGATACCCGACATTGAACGACTGACACTATAAAATACATTTGATTAAAGATAAATGATAACTTACCGTTTGATGAATGATAAGAAAAATCGTAAGTCACGGTTCGACGATTACGATGAAAAGGGAGTGCAAGAGAACAGCGTCAACTGGTGGTCGTTGATATTCTGTGGCTATGGCAGGGGAGAAGAACTACAACTAGAAATATGGGCTCTGTTATGGGTAGTGCTCGTTATCTTGTCTATCATTGCGGTCAATGAGACTGGCAGGATTTGTGATGATTGTTGGGAGGTGTTCAACCTACCCAACGGTACTAGAACCGAAGCTCAACTTAAAACAATGCACGATACGTGTCAAGAAATAGTTATTAATTTATGGCATCATAACTCAACAGAATGCGAAGACCAGCAAGCAGTGCTACTGTCACGCGCCTTCACCACTTTAGGATGGGCAAGAGGGTTTGCTATAGGTTATTCACTACTCTCTATCATGTTCATTGCCATGACACCTGTACCATTACATCGCCAACGCCCATTGCAAATATTTATCAAAATACCATTGGTCATTGCCCTTCTCATATTTAGCAGTGCATTCGAAGTGTCTATGTTCGATGGTCATGCGCATGGTGTTCTTATAGGAATGGCTTCCATACTGGGAGTTCTGTTTACCATTCCAGGCCCATTACCATTTCTACCTGCCAATTGTTGTAAAGCTTGTTACCGCCATGACAAAATGCTATGTCGTGTTCTTGGAGTCAAGTTTAAACTTCGTGCGGTATGGTGGTTTTTATGGTCTTTCATGGTTATTAGCTGTATTATATTCGTAGGTTTCTGGTTAGATTCTTACGCAGAGTTTGAACGCAACGGTTGGAATACTGCGAGAGCACCAAAGCTTCGTTCAGGGTTCTACTGGTTTGAATATTTATTTTTCTGGACCATGTATTTGCTTGTAGGTTACGCAATAGGAGCGGAAGAAGCAACTCCATATCGCGAAGAGACCAGAGAGTTTGTAGCGCCTATTGCCAAGGTTGCATTCCGTCGTCGTAAAGAACGTGAATTTAATCTTTAACGAATTCATTCGGATGCGATGGTTTTAGGCTCGACTCTGGTCTATTTACCTCACCCACCTTTGGGTTGACATTCGCCAGGTTTAAACGAACGTATATTGCTTTGTCTTCTGGGTTTGGGTGGAGGTTGTCTCCTGGGTCGTGGTTTGTTGGATACACTAAACATAGAACTGAAAAAGAATCCAAAAAAGTTTAGTATGGTCCATAATAGCCAGTTTATTCTCCATACACCTTCCGGTCGTTTGGATTTAATTTGTCCGTTGCTAACGTACATATATAAATTAGTTAATAATCTTTAAATATGAAATGTTACTTAATAGTCTTCGTACTTCTCTCCTCGCTATTTACTTCTCACTCCTCACAGTGTACGTGCTCGTGCGATAGCGAACGCATGGACGAGGTTGGCCGTGCCGGTTGGAGATTAATACACTCGCTCGCTGCCAACTATCCAGAAAAACCAAAATTCTATCAGAAATTTCCATGGTATGGTTTCGTAGAGACACTCATTAATTTTTATCCGTGCGAACGGTGTCGCGACCATCTATGGTTTAATATAGAACGTTATGGTATGCACACTGCTAACAAAACTGACCTGTCTATGTTTATGTGCTTTCTTCATAACGATGTCAACCGTATCAATGGTAAAACCATGTATCCGTGTTCTATGGAAAATCTAAATGCTGACTACGGCTTTGAAAATGCCACGCCCAAAGCGAATAGAATTTATCTGGATTAGCTAATCATAAGCGAACTATTTAGTGTGGTCGTTAGTTTAACACAGATAACAATGGAAGCAGTGTTTCGAGAAATCAAACATTTTTATCGCAGTGCCATGGTGGACGTATGGTGCCTGCCTGAGTCTAAATTTCGCGCGGTAAAGAACGGTCAATTCGACATTATGTATGGTCCCACAGTGGGACACCGACAGAAGATAGCATTGCCACTGACGGAAGTGACCGCCTTGTACAACCACCAGTTTGAGCGTTGGGAATACATATATGGTGGCGGCTGGCATACCAAAAAGACGATACCACTCCAACCTTGGCACGTTTGGTATTAGCATTATATAAGAATATGCGACATGTGTAATGGATATATTGGAGGGTCATCCTCTGTTCAGTGGTGCGATGAGTACGACCGGAAAGACCGTAGCTCGTAAGATTGGCGAGAAACAACATCGTCAACGCTTCCCAGTTCCCAATTGTAAACCGTATTATGACTCATGGTTGTTATGTGTAGATACAAGGGACAACTGTTGTGGCGCCAACAAGTGTCGATTCCATTTTACAGAGTGGCAGAATTGCCACAAATACAGCGATGAAGTAAGAGCGTACAACGCCAAGATACCAAGGTTTAATAAAGACAAAGCGGAGGCTGGAACGTACAATGGGTTAAGTGCAAAATAATA